>P_1C_Liq_1_UnCtyDRAFT_1000045_pt1 | contig 25008 bp, 20 predicted proteins | sample Pon1CUnioCityCA_2_FD_10230 | JGI IMG/M metagenome (IMG submission 10230) | reverse complement strand
AATGCTTCTGATCCTGCTCCAATGCAGTTTTATGCACCATTTACCGGAGCTGCTATTGCAGAATACTTTAGAGATACCGGTAGACCTGCTTTAATCATATACGACGATCTTTCAAAACAAGCGGTTGCTTACCGTGAGGTATCACTTCTATTGAGAAGACCTCCAGGACGTGAAGCTTACCCGGGTGATGTATTCTATTTGCACTCAAGATTGTTGGAGCGAGCAGCGAAAATCATCAATGACGATACGATTGCTTCTCAAATGAATGACTTACCTGACTCATTAAAAGATAAAGTAAAAGGCGGTGGATCAATCACTGCATTGCCAATCATTGAGACTCAAGCGGGTGACGTCTCTGCCTACATCCCTACCAACGTGATTTCGATTACTGACGGTCAGATCTTCTTGGAATCTAACCTTTTCTTATCAGGTGTAAGACCAGCAATTAATGTTGGTATTTCCGTATCACGAGTAGGTGGTTCGGCGCAAATCAAATCCATGAAGAAAGTTGCTGGTACCTTAAAGCTTGATCAAGCGCAGTATCGTGAATTAGAGGCTTTCTCTAAGTTTGGTTCTGATCTTGATGCTGCTACTAAATCAGTACTTGATAAAGGAGCGCGAAATGTGGAGATCTTAAAGCAGGCGCAGAACTCACCAATGAAGGTAGAGGATCAAGTAGCGATTATTTACTTGGGAACAAAAGGTTTATTGAGAGATGTTCCTGTAAACCAAGTGAAAAAGTTTGAGGCAGAATTCTTAGAGTTTATGAATGCGAAGCATAAAGAAACCATGGATGCCTTAAAAGCAGGAAAGTATACTGATGCTGAAACTTCAGTTTTAGAGAAGGTAGCTGCGGATATGACTCCTGCCTACAAGAATAAGTAAACTAATTTGAGCTTTTAAGCATGGCGAATTTAAAAGAAATAAGAAGCAGAATCACCTCGGTTAGTTCAACCAGGCAAATCACTTCTGCCATGAAAATGGTTTCGGCTGCAAAGCTAAGGAGAGCGCAAGATGCTATTACGCAAATGCGCCCTTACGCCAATAAGTTAAAAGAACTTTTGGTGAACCTAAGCGAATCAACCGATGATAGCCCTGAAAGCGCTTATACCGATAGCAGAGAAGTAGAAAGAGTTTTGTTGATTCCCATCACCTCTAACAGAGGTTTGGCGGGTGCCTTTAATGCCAACATCATAAAAGAAACCAATCGAGTAATTGCAGAGCAGTATGCTGAGAAGGATGTTACTGTGCTTTCAATTGGAAAAAAGGCTGATGATTTCTACAAGAAAACGGCTTACAACATTAAAGGAACGACCCTACCGAATAAAACAGAACAGATATTTGATGACCTGACTTTCGACAATGTAGCTAAGATTGCTCAAAAGATTATGGATTCTTTTTCATACAAGCAATTTGATCGAGTAGAGTTGATTTACAATGAATTTGTAAATCCTGCTGTTCAAAATGTAAGGGTTGAGCAATATTTACCTATTGCTCCGCCAGAACAAGATGAAGTTGAGGTTAAAGCAAAGTCAGATTACATTTTTGAACCATCCAAAGAGTTTATCATCTCTGAGTTAATTCCGAAATCGTTAAGAATTCAGCTTTTTAAAGCCTTGCTTGATTCTTATGCTTCAGAACACGGAGCTAGAATGACAGCTATGCACAAAGCAACTGATAATGCTACCGAACTGATCGGAGACTTGAAATTAGTTTACAACAAAGCGAGACAAGCTTCGATTACCAATGAAATTCTAGAGATTGTCGGTGGAGCAGAAGCCTTGAATGGATAGTGAATAATAAAATGATTAAAAAAGGCCATTCGAGAGAATGGCCTTTTTTATTCGGTAACGATCAATTTTTTTCTTACGCCATTTAACTCCAGAAAATAGACCCCACTCGATAATTTTTCAATATTTAACTTGAAAGAAGGATGTCTGAAAGGTAACGATTCAACTAAATCTCCATTAATGTTATATAATCTTAGCACTGCCTTTTCTATAACTGATGATTCTATATTAATAAGCTGATTAGCAGGGTTTGGAAATACTTGAAAGGTTGTTTTTTGACTCCTATTTGTTGTAAAAGTTGTAATTGGGTTTAAATCAAAAACTCTAACATGTCCACTAACAGGGCTACTTCCATTATTTCTGAAGGCTCCAATTGCTAGCGTATTAGAGTCAGGGAAGGCTAACGCACTTGCGAAGCCATCTCTAGTTTGTTCTGCTGAAATTGTTATAGGGTTTGGGCCCCATGACGTTCCATTCCAACTAAAGGATTTGATATAGCCACTTGATGGAAACCAACCGATTCCCTTTGGCGCGCCAACAACAATATTATTTTCATTTGACATTGCTATTGAATGGCCAAAGAAGTCGCCAATTGAAGTACCAGTTAGACTATTTCCTTTTAAGTTCCAATTACTCCCATTCCAATGAAACACCTTTACTTCACCCTTATTGCTTTGATGAGCAGGCGCTCCAATGGCTACTGTATTATTGTTAGGCATAGTAATTGAATATCCTGATGCATCGGCAACTCCTGTACCATTGATGTCAGATCCTTTTTGTACCCAATTTTGGCCATCCCAACTGTATATTCTTACATGTCCTGCATTGTTCAAACCTTGTCCGTCATTAGCCATTGCTCCGATTGCAATTGTATTGGAATCAGGCATACTTACAGCGTTCCCTGACCAATCACCTTGTGCCTCTCCGTCAATATCGGTTCCTTTTATTTGCCATTGATTGTTTCTCCATCTATATATCCTTACATGTCCTGCATCTATAGCAGTGCCTCTATTTTCTGGCGCACCAATTGCTATTGTGTTACTATCAGGCATGCTGATTGAGTAGCCTGACCAGTCGCCTGCCATTTCACCATTTATATCATTACCCTTCTGCACCCAATTTGCTCCATTCCATTTATAAATNTGTACTTGACCAGATTCACTTCCATTACCATCATGCTTGTAAGAACCAATACCTAGTGTATTGCTATCTGGCATAGATACAGCATGTCCAAACTCATCTGCAGTAAATAAACCATCAATATCATTTCCTTTTTGCAACCAACTGCCTCCTGTAAACGTGAATACCCTTACATGTCCGCTGTTAGTTGAACTTGTATTACCTGATTTGGCATTAGGAGCTCCTATTGCTATGTTTTTAGAATCAGGCATACTTATCGAGTAACCTGACATATCATAAGCTGATTCGCCATCAATATCTGAACCTATTTGATTTTGTGATGACACTTCAAAAATGGAAAGAATAAAAAAGAATAGTACAAAAGTCGATCGTAACATAATTAAATTTAAAAGATAGACTGATTGATTTGGATAAAAGTTGCAAGAAAGCTAAAGAATTCTTTAATGCATATTTGAATAAAGGAAATTTACAACACAAAGGTGCAAGTTCTCCATTTGCCTGAACTGCTTTTTATTTTAACTTAAGGGAAGGCTCGATTTTTGCTATCATTGTTGCATGCAAAAGATGAAGTGGCTGTTGGCCATTTTTATTTCTGTCTTGATCATTGCAGTTTCTTTTAGCAATTGGTTACCAAATTTAGCTGAACCTGAGCAAGAAGCACGTGATTTTGAGCGCTTGTTTCTTGAGCAAAAGGTTGAGCTTGATCATCAATTAGAAGTTTTCGTAGAAGATTTTTTGAAGTCTCCTTCTAATGCAAGAGAGAGATTTGATCAAGCAGAAAATAGCCCCCCTTTTCTTTTCGTGCTTCAAGATGAAGAAATTCTTTTTTGGCAAGAAGACATTACTCCCTTTGACCAAGAGCTTTTAAGCCTTAACGACACAGTTGCCTTTACTGGAAATTCATGGCAATACATTAGGCAGATCGAACAGGAGCCTTATCGGTTTTTTGCCCTCTTACCTATCAAGTATGATTATGAATATGAAAACAAATTTTTACTTGACCATTTTTTTAAGGCTTTTGAATTTCCTAACCTAAAAGGGCCTGTTTCTATTGAAATGGCTGACTTTAAGGTAAAAGGAAAGGATGGAAAAGTTTATCTTGCCTTGCAATACGCAGATGTAGCTCAACTCAGTTCAGTAAGCCTATTTTGGGCTCACCTGCTTGAAGTAGTGGCATTTCTGCTCTTTTTCTGGGCTTTTTTAAAACGTTTCCCTCCAAAACGCTTTGCTTCTTTTAGCCTGCACATTTCCTTCATTTTCGGTTTTCGGCTACTATTGTTTTTTCAGCTTCCTTATGGCTGGCAGAAGTGGTCGATCTTTAAGCCTTCGCAATTTGCGGTGCATGAATACATACCATCTCTAGGAGACTTGTTGCTGCATGCTTTAGCGCTATTTTATATCGTATACATCTGGAAGCAGTTTAGTAAAAACCACAAAGCAAGTTTTTGGGCGGCATTTGAAATTTTCGCAGTAATTCTGCTCTTAGTAGGGGTTCAACAACTGATTGTTCAGGCAGTCTTAAACTCTGCTATCGAGTTCAACTTGAATAACTTAATTGAGTTAAATGTTGCGAGCTACATTAGTCTACTCACTTTTGCTTTAATTTTCTTTTCTGCTGCTATGCTGTGTCAATCAGCTTTGCTTAGGCTAAAACTACCGGTTTTATTTCAAGCCCTTTTTCGTCGCTTTGGTGGAGCTGTCTTTTTGCTCTTTGTTTTTTCTGCCACTGCGGCTTATACCATTTCTTCAAGCAGAACGGCCAAGCAAAAGCAGCAAATGCAATACATTTTACAAAAGCTTGCTGAGGAGAAGGATCCAGTTGCCGAATACCTTTTTGAAGACATTCAGCAAAAGCTATTACAAGACGATTCACTCAAAAGCTTACTTACGTCAACCGAGCTAAAAGCAGGGCAATTGAGTAACTATTTAAAGGAGGTATATTTCAATGGTTATTGGAGCAAGTATAACATCATTATTACTCCTTGTAAGGCCAATGATTCGCTTTATCTAAGCACGGGCGACTATTATACGCCCTGTAATGAATACTTCATGAACTTATTGAAGCGAGAGGGGGAATTGATCAGTTCTACTAATCTGTTTCAACTTCAAAACTTTCCTGGTAGAATTGAGTATTTGGCGGAAATAAACCTATCCGCAAAGGAAGAGTTATACAGCCTTTATATTGAGCTTAGCTCTAACATGATTTCAGAAGGACAGGGCTATCCTGAATTGCTACTAGATGAGCAAAGTAAGGCCGATGATCTTGACCTAAGTGATTACAGTTACGCCATCTATGAAAATGGTAAACTCATATACCACAACGGGAACTATACCTACGCCCGTCGATTAGATTTAAAGACATTCAATAATAGTGACTTAAACTCCTACGAGCAAGAGCAGTTTGAGCATGTGAATTACGCTAAAGACATGGAAACTCAATTGATTTTGAGTAGAGAACAAAAAGACTGGCTGGATCGACTGACTTCTTGGACTTACGTATTTGTTTTATTTGCTCTGGTTTATGTGTTCTTCTCGCTCACTCACGCTCACTTTCCCCACCACTTCAAATTGCAGCTTGCTGATTTTTCAGCTAAGGTGCAGTTTTTCCTTGTAGGAGCCCTCTTTATAGCCTTGCTTGCTTTTTCAGTAGGTACCTTTTACTACATCAAAAACCAGTATCAGCAAAAGAACTTTAAAAGCTTAAAAGAAAAAGTAAGATCCATTAATATGGAGATGGAACAAGCTATCGGTTCCGAAGAACTATTGGCTGAGCCACTCCAGGCCTACATTAGTGGACAATTGATCAAGCTTTCAAATGTGTTTTATACTGATATTAATCTTTACGATACCAATGGAGTATTGTACGCAACCTCTCGACCTGAGATCTTCGATCAAAAACTGAAAAGTAGGCGCATGAACCCTGCTGCTTATCAAGCAATTGGTTTAGATAAAAAAGCAGAATACGTGCAAAAAGAAGAGATCGGTAAAATGGAATACCTTTCAGCTTATATCCCATTCAAAAATTACAACAATGAAGTTTTGGCCTATCTTAACTTGCCTTATTTTGCTAAGCAAGATGAGTTTCAACAAGAACTTTCTTCTTTTTTGGCTGCCACATTAAACATTTACATTGCTATTTTCACTTTCGCACTCTTGCTTTCTGTTTTTGTGGTCAATCAATTATCAAAACCTTTAAGACTGATTCGAGAAAAAATTTCTGGCTTAACGCTGGGTTCTTCTGTCAGCTTGATCGAATGGGAAAGCCAAGATGAAATTGGCGCTTTAGTGAAAGAATATAATCGGGTGGTTTTGGAGTTGAATGAAAGTGCCGAGCAGTTAGCACAGCAGGAGCGTGAGGGCGCTTGGCGCGAAATGGCCAAACAAGTAGCGCATGAGATCAAGAATCCTTTAACGCCCATGAAGTTGAGTATTCAGCACCTACAAAGAACTGTAAAGCAGAAGCCTGAAGACTTTCAGAATCGTCTTGATCAGACGGCTAAAACCTTGATCCAACAAATTGATACCCTATCGAGCATTGCTAATGCCTTTTCAGCATTCGCCAAGTTGCCTGAAAAAAACTTTCAGCAAGTCGAGTTGAAGCCGATCTTAGAGACTGCTACCAATTTGTATTTACATGAAGCCCAAATAGAATTAGAAGCAGCAGCAGGACTTGAAGAAGCGAAGGTTTTTGGAGATGCAGATCAATTATTAAGGTTGTTCAATAATTTGCTTAAAAATGCGGTACACGCCATTCAGGATAAAGCTGACGGACAAATCAAGGTCAGCTTAAGTGAGGATGAAAAGTCTTATGTTGTCACAATTTTAGATAACGGAATAGGTATTCCAAAAGAGCAACAAGAGCGCATATTCGAACCTAATTTCACTACTAAGAGTTCAGGCACCGGCTTGGGGCTAGCCATGGCAAAAAGTATCGTTACCCAAATGGAAGGGGAGATAAACCTCGATTCAGAACCTGGCAGGGGAACCAGCTTTTTTATACGCTTAAATAAGGTTTAAGGCATAATTGGCAATTTATTCTTAAAACGCCAGATTGCTTCGTCCTCGCAATGACAGCGTTTTTTTAATTACGAATTACGAATCAATCAATTGCGAAAGAATGACTTATTGGTTAATCTGTTAATGGGAAATGAATCAAACAGTCCATTGCGAGCAGAATGAAATGGAGCGAAGCAATCCAATGGAAACAAGCAATCTAGCGTTTTGAAGTAACACATTGCCCCCTACTTAATCTGATACATGAATTATAAATGAATCACTCACAACTGCTGAATTTGAATGAGGAAGAATAAACCTATTTAAGAACCCAAATCATTTCACCAAGCCTTAGCGATAAATATCTCTCAAGGCTTCTTCTAATTTGTGATAGGTAAAGTCAAATCCTTTCTCTTGAACTTTTTTTGTCGAAACACGGCTGCCTTCTAACACCAATCTTGCTCTGCTGCCTAGAATCATCCGCATCACAAAAGCTGGTACATTTGGCAAGAAAAATGGTTTATGCAAGGTCTTTGCCAATACTTTACTAAACTGTTGGTTATTTACCTGATTGGGAGCTGCTCCATTATAAACCCCTGTCCATTTTTCTTCCATAGCTTTTATGAATAAACGGCAGAGGTCATCAATGTGAACCCAGGGCATGTATTGTTTGCCGCTACCCAATGCCGCTCCGAAGCCAAGCTTAAAGGGTTTGGCCATTTCTTTCAATGCACCTCCTTTTTCACTCAACACAAGGCCTATTCTAATTTTTGCAGTAGGCACGCCTAATTGTTGCATCTCGTCAACTTGTTTTTCCCATGCTATGCAGGTTTCGGCAATTACATCATCCGCAGGCTCATCCGCCTCTTTGTAAACGTGTTCAGAAGTTTGAAAGCCATAATATCCTACTGCTGAAGCAGATACAAAGCTTACAGGCTTTTTTTGATTCTTTTCAACTGCATCTATGATCAGCTTGGCACTTTTGGTTCTACTCTCTTCTATTTCTCGAATGCGTTCATCAGTCCATGCCTTATCTACAATTCCAGTTCCGGCTAAATGGATAATATGTTCAAAAGCTTCGATGGCTGCAGCTTCTAAGTCGCCATTTTTCACGTCCCATTGAATCACATCTACCCCTTCTAAACTAGGTTGTTTGCTGCGACTCAAATGGCTAACCGCATAACCCTCCTGCATTAACAATTTACTTAGCCGTGTTCCAACTAAGCCACTTCCCCCGCTAATTAGTACCCTTTTCTTCATCATGCAAAAGTAAACAGTCCAAACTAGGATTAAGTTGCTGCGCCTTAACTTTGCTAAATGGAATTGCCTCAATTAAACAATTTACAACTTTACTATCAAAAATTGGAGTTCATTCAAGCTACTGCAGATCAATTGATCAAAGACTTTCGCTTAGTAGATGAAGAGATTACCTTTAGCGGGAAGGCCGAAACGGCTTACCAAGAACTTTTAGACCAAGTGGTTCCAATTATAGACCGATTGATCAATTTAGACACTGAGCGTTTCTTCAATTTACTCTACACGGTTGATTTAAACGAAGCTAAGGTAAAGCAATTGTTGTTTCAAGATCAAGCAGAGCCAACAGCTGTAGCCGTTTCCAAATACATTATTGAAAGGGAGTTGACAAAAGTCTTGATTCGAAAGCACTTCTCAACTCAATGAACTATCGGCTTTCTGCTTGAACCTAATCGCGCAACTTTAGTTAAATTTGCGTTCGTGAAAGATCACATTAAAACATTATATGGATAAGTTTTCTTACCTGAGTAATGCAGACGTTTCAGCCGTTGAAGAACTCTACCAAAACTACCTTCAAGATCCCAGCTCTGTTGAAGAGGGATGGGCTAAGTTTTTTGAAGGTTTCGAATTTGCCAGAAAAAATTACGAAGAGACTACTGCTTCGGCAGTTAAAAGTGACCGAGCTGTTTTTGAACCCGGTCTTGACTTTGATAAAGAGTTCAAGGTGCTAGGCTTGATTAATGGTTACCGCACAAGGGGGCATTTGTTTACTAAAACTAACCCTGTAAGAGAAAGAAGAAAGTACGAACCAACGCTTGATATTGAGAACTTTGGATTAAGCAAAGATGACCTCAATAAAAATTTCAAAGCCGGTATTGAAATCGGTTTAGAAAATGCAACGCTTCAAGAGATCATAGACCACTTAAAAGAAACTTACTGTAACTCTATTGGAGTTGAGTACCGTTATATTCGCAAGCCTGATAAGGTAAAGTGGTTGGAAGACAAGCTAGAATCTAATCGAAATCGTCCGGAATTTAGCAAGGAAGATCAAAAGCACATGCTGCACAAGCTTAGTCAAGCGGTTACGTTTGAGCAGTTCTTGCATAAAAAATTCGTTGGTCAAAAGCGGTTTTCACTAGAAGGTGGCGAGGCCTTGATTCCTGCCTTAGATGCAGTAATTGAGATGGGCGCGGATATGGGCATTGAAGAATATGTGGTTGGCATGGCTCATAGAGGAAGGCTAAATGTGCTTGCGAATATCTTCAACAAAACATACGACGCTATTTTTAGCGAATTTGAAGGGAAAGAGTACGAAGACAATCTTTTTGATGGGGATGTTAAATACCACTTAGGTTACTCTTCTGATGTAAAAACGGATAACGGAAAAAACGTAAAGCTAACCCTATGTCCTAATCCTTCTCACCTTGAAGCGGTTGATCCTATTGTTAATGGAATCGCACGAGCAAAGATCGATCACTATTTAAAAAGTGAAGATAAAATAGCGCCCATCATGATTCATGGAGACGCTTCTATTGCAGGTCAAGGAGTGGTTTACGAAGTAATCCAAATGGCAGGTTTAGATGCTTACCGCACCGGCGGTACAATCCATATTGTGATTAACAACCAAATTGGCTTTACTACTAATTATTTAGATGCTCGATCTTCTACCTATTGCACTGATGTAGGAAAAGTTACCTTAAGCCCTGTTTTTCATGTAAATGGAGATGATGTAGAGGCAGTGGTGCATACCATAAAATTGGCTCTACAGTACCGACAGCAATTTAAGAAAGACGTATTTGTAGACTTGCTTTGCTACAGAAAGTATGGCCACAACGAAGGGGATGAGCCACGATTTACGCAACCCATTCTTTACAAAGCTATTTCCAAGCATCCGAATCCGAGGGAGTTATACTTAGAGGAACTTGTTGATAAGGGAGTAATCACCAAAGAAGAAGCTGCTTCTATGAAGACAGAATTCAATGGTATGCTTCAGGAAAGGCTGACGGATTCAAAAGAAATCGAAAAGGCATCCATTTCTAACTTCATGGAAGATGATTGGAAAGAAATCGTTTCGAGCAAATTAGAAGATTTTGAGCAATCGCCTGAAACAGGTTTCGATAAAAAGAAACTCCAAGAAATCGGAGACCAGATTACGCTTTTAGATGAGAATAAGCCCTTCTTTAAGAAGTCTAGAAAACTGATGGATGAGCGCAGAAAGATGTTGGTCGAAAAGAAAGAAGTAGACTGGGGGCTAGCTGAGTTATTAGCTTATGGCTCATTAGTTTATGAAGGCTTTCCGGTTCGCATGACAGGCCAAGATGTAGAAAGAGGAACTTTTTCACACCGGCACGCTGTGCTTAAAGTGGAAGATTCTGAGGAAGAATACCTGCCACTTAATAACATCAGTGAAGATCAAGCAAATTTCCAAATCTACAACTCGCTTTTATCAGAGTATGCTGTTCTAGGTTTTGAGTATGGCTATTCGATGGCCTCGCCAAACGCTTTGCCGATATGGGAAGCGCAGTTCGGGGACTTTAATAATGGAGCTCAGATTATAATCGATCAATTTTTGAGCAGCGCAGAAGATAAGTGGAATAGTAAAAGTGGCATTGTGTTGTTCTTACCTCATGGATATGAGGGCCAAGGTGCTGAGCATTCAAGTGCACGTATGGAGCGTTATTTAACGCTTTGCTCTGATCGTAATATGCAGGCAGTGAACATCACTTCTCCTGCTAATTTCTTTCACGTTTTGAGAAGACAACTTAAACGTGAATTCAGAACTCCTCTGATCGTCTTTACTCCGAAAAGCCTCTTGCGTCACCCTGAAGTAATTTCGCCTGTGGAAGACCTAACAAAAGGAAACTTCAAAGAGATTCTTGATGATGAGCGCATCACCAAATCGAAAGTAAAAACAGTGGTTTGTTGTTCAGGTAAATTGTTTTTCGAATTAAGGAAAAAGCGTGAAAAGGAGGGCATAGAGGATGTTGCGCTAATCAGAATAGAGCAATTATATCCTTTCCCACAGAAACAATTTAATAAGCTATTAAAAACCTATAAAAACGCAGAGAACCTCGTTTGGGCGCAAGAAGAACCCGAAAATATGGGAGCATGGCGTTTTATTAAAACCACAACAGAGCAAGCAGCTGATTGGAAGGTAGTTTCAAGGCCGCCAAGTGCCAGCCCTGCATCTGGTTCAACCAAGGTTTTTGATCGCAGACAAAAAGCAATTTTAGAAGAAGTATTCAGCTACTCTTTAGTAGCATCATAATTCAACCAAAATACCATGAGTAAGGAAGAAGTAAAAGTTCCCAGTCCGGGAGAATCCATATCAGAAGTCGACATTGCCTCTTGGACCGTTTCAGAAGGCGATTATGTTGAGATAGACGATGTTATTGCCGAGATTGACTCCGATAAAGCGACTTTAGAGTTAACTGCCACTGCTAGTGGAAGCATTAGTTTTATCGCTGAAGAAGGAGATACCGTTGAGGTTGGGGCTGTGGTTGCTGAAATTGACACTTCCGCAGAGGCACCAGAAACCAAAGAAGAGAATAAGGCTGAAGAAGAGGCCAAGCCTAAGGATGAAGGCAAGGATTCCAAAGAAAATAAAGAAGCAAAAGACAGTTCAAGTGACAAGGCTTCAGAAAAAGATCAATCAAAAGAGCGTGAATCTTCTCACGCCTCAGGCCATCCTTCTCCTGCGGCTAAAAAGATCATGAAGGAAAACAACATTCAAAGTAATCAAATTAGCGGCACTGGAAAAGGCGGTCGGATTACGAAACAAGATGTGGTAAGCGCCATGGCTGCAGGTATTCCTTCAGAAGCTACTCAAGGTTGGGGCGGTAGCCGTGAGCAAGACCGAAAAAAAATGTCTTCTCTGCGACGCAAAGTAGCTGAGAGACTTGTTTCCGTGAAGAATGATACGGCGATGTTGACCACTTTCAATGAGGTTGACATGAAACCTGTGATGGATTTACGCAGTAAATACAAGGAAAAATTCAGAGATCACCATGATGTAAACCTTGGCTTTATGTCCTTTTTTACCAAAGCGGTCACAGAAGCCTTGAACCATTTTCCTGCGGTGAACGCTATGATCGATGGGAATGAAATTGTGTATCATGATTATGCAGACGTTGGGATAGCAGTGAGCAGCCCAAAAGGGTTAATGGTACCAGTTATTCGCAATGCAGAGCAAATGGGCTTAGCAGAAATAGAAGCAGAAGTTAAAAGACTAGCCATTAAAGCCAGAGATGGTAAACTCTCTATGGATGAAATGACTGGAGGAACTTTTACCATTACCAATGGAGGAGTATTTGGCTCTATGATGAGCACGCCCATTATTAATCCACCGCAGTCGGCGATCTTAGGGATGCACAATATCGTTGAGCGCCCCGTAGCGATTAAAGGAGAAGTAGTGGTTAGGCCTGTCATGTATTTGGCCTTGTCATACGATCATAGAATTATTGATGGAAAAGAATCAGTAAGCTTCCTTGTAAAGATCAAAGAGATGATCGAAAATCCATCTAAAATTATCTTTGGAGGGAAAGATCCTGAGGAGGTGCTACTTGGCCTTTAAGCAAATTCAACCTTTGATTGTTGCTTTTGTATGAGCCTACACACCCTTATAAAGCTGTTAATCCTTTTACTGTGGTTTCCAAGTTTAGCATCAGCGCAAAATGGATTGCTTATGCTACACGGCAAGGTGGTGAGCGATATGCAATCTTTAAGTGAGGTAAGGGTAGAGGTTATTTCCAATGAAAATTTTTTTTTTTTTTCCTACAAGGTTAATATTCCACTTGGCCAAGTATATACCATTGAGTTTTATAAAGAGGGCTATTTCAAAAAGGCTGTGGGCGTAATGGGTTTTTCGATTCAAGATACCATTGAGCAAGTGTCAGGAAGGTATTTTTATCAATTAGACATAGAAATGCTTCCAAACAATTTGAATGAAAAGCCTGTGGTTATTCCGCCTGTAGCAAAGCTATACATAGAAGACCCAGAGAAGGGATTTACTTATGATAAACAATATGTAAAGTGGGTGCAAGATGAATACGAAGAACTCAATGAGTAAGCCTGCTTTTAGTTTCTTTGCAAAAAATTACAGCAGCATGAATGTATTGATTCTTGGTTCCGGAGGAAGGGAACACGCCCTAGCTTGGAAAATTAAACAAAGTAAGCAACTGGAGCAGCTTTATGTTGCACCGGGTAATGCAGGAACCGCCGAGCTAGCGGAGAACCTTTCTCTTTCTCCACATGATTTTGATGCTGTAGCTGAACAAGTAAAAGACTTAAACATCAACCTTTTGCTAGTAGGGCCAGAGGATCCTTTAGTAAATGGGATTGTAGATTATTTTAAGCAGAAGAAAGGATTTGAAGACCTTATGGTTATAGGCCCTGCTAAAGAGCCTGCCATGTTAGAAGGGAGTAAAGAATTCGCGAAAAACTTCATGGCACAATTTAAGGTGCCAACCGCCGCTTACCAATCTTTTCAAAAGCACCGCATTGAAGAGGGCTATAAATTTTTAGAAAGCTTAAAGCCACCTTATGTTTTAAAAGCAGATGGTTTGGCAGCAGGAAAGGGTGTGTTGATTATTAAAGACTTAGAAGAAGCGAAGTTGGCGCTAAGGAGCATGTTGGTTGAAGAGCAATTTGGCTCAGCCAGTCAAAATGTGGTGATTGAAGAGTTCCTTGATGGAATTGAGATGTCTGTTTTTGTGCTAACCGATGGGGAGTCGTATAAAATTTTACCTGAAGCAAAAGATTACAAACGAATTGGAGAGGCGGACACAGGCTTAAATACTGGTGGAATGGGAGCGGTTTCACCCGTTCCATTCGCCGACCAATCGCTTTTAGATAAGATCGAACAGAAAATAGTGAAGCCGAGTGTTGCTGGTATAAAGGAACGGGGCTTTGACTATAAAGGCTTTTTGTTTATTGGTTTAATGATTGTAGAGCATGAGCCTTATGTGATTGAATACAATGTAAGAATGGGTGATCCTGAAACAGAAGTAGTGATGCCACGGGTCAAGTCAGATTTACTCAGTCATTTAATAGCTGCAGCTAATGGTCGATTAGACTCCGAAAAGCTTGAAATAGATAAGGAGGCAGCCACTACGGTCATGTTAGTATCAGGAGGCTACCCTGAGGCCTATGAAAAGGGCAAAGTAATTAAGGGCTTAGACGAAGTAGCAGACGCCACTATTTTTCACGCAGGGACAAAAAACGAAGGAGAAGAAGTTATAACCAATGGGGGCAGGGTTCTAGCCGTAACAGCAAGAGGAGAAAATTATAAAGCCGCTTTAGAAAAAAGCTACAGGAATGTCAACCGAATTTTATTCGATCAAAAGTATTTTAGGAAAGACATTGGGTTTGATCTGATGGATGCTGAGTGATCTTACTCTACACCGCCGCTTTGCTTTGCTTTGGCTTTGTATTTTTTCAGTTGACCTAACCAGAAAACAATACCTCCAAAAATTACTGCTGAAAATAAAGCATTTGGCAAATTGCCTAGTGGTGGTAAAATTTCAAAGGTCCATGCTAATAGATCACCTAAACCGTAAATTATTTCGTTCCAACTCATTTGTGTAAATCTTTCTGCAAAAATATCAAATATCCACCTGTAAATGCAGTTCCCTTTCAATTTTTAGCTTTAACAATCTTAAGTTTAGCATGATTTACATTCTGTTAGGATGAAAAAGAGCAAATTAGTTTCAATTTTAGAGTTATCAAGCATTGCGCTCTCGCTTTTTGTGATTGTCTTTAACTTTTTGCAGCTGGATGCCTTTGAGGCTAGCAATTCAAGTAGTTTGCTCTCCCTGTTTTCTCTTACTGATCAGGCTTTTTTAAGAAGTCTACCAATTCTGTTTTTTTTGTTAGCAGTCTACTTGTTTTCATTTTTATTGCAGCAGGCTAAACTGCCTGAACATCAAGCTATCTCTTTTTGGGTTTATCCGCTATTAGGATTATCTCTTGCCTATTGTCCTTTTAAAGAGATTGAATCAAGCATTGCCTTACTCTTGATCGTTTTTTCGCTCTTTTATTTATTTCAACTGCACCTTCAACAGCAAGTAAAAAAGCCTTTATTTACTTCTGCTCTCCTTATTTCCTCAGCTAGCCTGCTCTACGCTCCGCTGATTTGGTTTTTTCCGCTACCAATTTTAAGTCTTCTCTGGATTAGGCCCTTTAAGCTTAAAGAGCATTTATTAGTTTTGGTAGCTTACAGTCTGCCCTTCTTTTATTTTTATGGCATCAGCTATTTAGTTGATTCGAAAATACCCTCTATTGACTTTGCCTTTAGTCCTGCTTGGGACTTGGTTTTTACCATAAGTACTCCCCAATTAATTGGTATTTTATTTACCTTATTGTTGGGTCTTCTTGCCTTTCTTAGAACCACTCAGTTAAGCGCGAACTTAGTGGTTAGAGAACGAGCTCAATTGAGAATCTTGTTTATTTTCTATGGTTTGGCCATGCTACATTTTGCCTTTACGGCTTCTCAACCGTTAGCTATGGGAATTATTGTTTTGTGCTCAGCTGCCTTTTATATTTGGCTTTTCAAACAGTTCCAAAAGCAATGGGTCCTTTTGGCATTGATCCTCTTCCTCCAGCTTTATAATTTGCTCGCATTGCTTGATGTCTTTTCAGCTTTTGGTTAACCATTAGCGTCTTGAAATAATTAAATTTGCCACCTAAAACATATTCAAATGAAGTTTGGTGTAATTACTTTTCCGGGGTCTAACTGTGACCAAGATATGATCTACGTGCTCGAAACCATTATGGGTTATGAGGTAGAGCGTTTGTGGCATAAAGACCATAGTTTGAAGGGAGCCGACTTCATTGTTTTGCCTGGCGGTTTCTCTTATGGGGATTATCTAAGGTCTGGAGCAATCGCCAACTATTCTCCAATCATGAAAGAAGTAGTAGAGCATGCTAAAAAGGGTGGATATGTTTTGGGAATTTGCAATGGCTTTCAAATACTTTGTGAGTCAAAGCTCTTACCGGGCACTTTACTGCACAACAACCATCAAAAATTTGTTTGCAAGAATATTTTTATGAAGGCTAATAACAACACTTCCGCCATTAATGCAGAAGTGCCTACTGACCAAGCGTTAAAAATACCGATTGCTCATGCTGAAGGCCGCTACTTTGCTACCGAAGAAATGCTAAATGAGATGAATGAAAAGGGGCAAATCATTTACCGTTATTGCAATGAAGAAGGAGAAGTTACTCCCGAGGCAAACCCTAACGGTTCGTTGGAGAATATTGCCGGAGTATGCAATGCGGAAAAGAACGTTTTTGGCATGATGCCTCACCCTGAAAGAGCTGCTGATCCTGAGCTAGGCAATACAGATGGCCTGAAGATTTTTAAGAGTATGGTACAGCAAGTAGTTAGTGCTTAGCGATATAAATTCATCTCCTCCAAATACTTTGCCACTTCTTTTGGCATATAATGGCTCACTTTTTTGCCTTCTGCTATCGCTTTACGAATAAATGAAGAGGAAATCTTCATTACCGGAGCTTCTACATAATTTACTTTGTAGTGTTGCCGAAGTTCACCTCCCTCATTCGAGTCGAGTCTTGGGTAAACATATAAATCATGGTTTTTCAAAATGACCTCGTGGTTCTTCCACTTATGAAAGTGATTGAGGTTGTCAGCTCCCATGATGAGCGCAAAATCGTGATCGGTAAACTTTTCTTTTAAATAAACTAAAGTATCAACCGTGTAATTGGGTTGGGGTAAACCAAATTCAATGTCTGAAGCTTTTAGTCGGTTGTCTTCACCAATAGCAAGTTGCATCAAGTGCAGGCGGTCATAGTCCTTTAGCATTGACTCCTTTTGCTTGAAAGGATTTTGTGGGGTAACCACCATCCAAATTTGATCCAAGTCAGTAAATTCAACCATGTAATTGGCTATGACCATGTGCCCTACATGTACTGGATTATAAGTGCCAAAAAACAAGCCTACTTTCATTTTACCGCTTTTGCATAAAGGATTTAACCACTTGCTCCGCTTCTTGTTTAGCCTTGCTTAAATGGTCATTTAAGATAATATGGTCAAATTGATCTGCAACTAGTAATTCTTCTTTTGCTTTTTCTAGTCTTTTTTCAATTCGATCTTCTTCATCGGTTCCCCTTCCTCTCAGTCTCTTTTCAAGCGTAGGCAGGTCTGGTGGCATCACAAAAATGGCCAATGCCTGTTCGTTGAAGTATTTTTTTAGATTCAAACCACCTACAACATCCACATCGAAGATCACCGTTTTACCAGCTTTCCAAATACGATCTATTTCAGCTTTTAAAGTACCATAAAAATGATCTTGATAGACTTCTTCCCATTCTACAAAAGCATCTGCTTGAATGCGTTTTTTAAACTCCTCTATACTCAAAAAATAGTAATCTTTCCCATCTTTCTCTTCACCTCGCGGAGCTCTTGTACAAGCTGATATGGAAAAAGCTAAACCCAGCTCTTGACTTAACAAGTGTTTCACTAAAGTGGTCTTGCCTGAGCCTGAAGGAGCCGAAAAAATGATTGCTTTTCCGTCTACCATACGTTTAATACTTGTTCTTTGATTTTTTCTAAGGCATCTTTCATTTGCACCACTAATCGCTGCATTTCTGCATGATTCGCTTTTGAGCCTAGGGTGTTGATCTCTCTGCCAATTTCTTGTCCGATAAAGCCTAGTTTGCGGCCTTGGCCTGCTTTACCTTGAAGCACTTCAGTGAAGTAATTGCAGTGGGCTTTAAGACGCACTTTTTCTTCTGAAATGTCATATTTTTCAAGGTAATAGATCAGCTCTTGCTCAAAGCGATCTTGGTCGATCTTTTCTTTTTGTTCTGCCTCTTCTAGGTTCTTCTTGATCCGTTCTTTTACAATTTCAATTCTTTCTGGCTCATATTGCAAAGCCTCATCGAGCAGCCTTAAAATTTGTTGAATATGCTGGCTTAGATCCGCACTTAGGCTTTCACCTTCTTTAAGTCGAAAATTCACCAACTCTTCTATGGCTTGATCTAAACAAGTACTAACTTTTTCCCAATCTTCTTCAGATAAAGTGGACTCTGTTGCTTCAATTACCTCAGGTAGTTTACTAACCATAGCGAGTAGATCTGATTCAGGCTCATCGAGCTCTTCGCCAAGATTTTTAAGATCATGGTAATAACGTTTGAATACTTCTTCGTTGATCTTGTAAGCCGTAGCACCCTCTTTTTGATCAATGCTGAGTTGCATCTCAATTTTACCTCTACCTAAGCTATCGCTCACGGTTTTTCTAAAGTGCAACTCTTTGTCTCTAAAGTCGTTTGGCAATTTAAGGTAAACATCAGAATGTTTGCTGTTTAACGATTTGATCTGAATGGTGATTTTTTGTTCTGATAGTTCTTTCTCGGCCTTTCCAAAGCCAGTCATTGATTGTAGCATACCTTAAATTTGAGCGGTAAAATTAGTCATTTGCCTTTGGTCTAGTCTTTCTGATACTCACCAAGTAAACACCGCTAAAGATAAAAATTGCAGAAACGATTTTGACAAGGTCAAGGGAGTCTTGTTGATATAGGAGGGCTACAATGGTGGCAATAAGCGGTTGTGAATAGATGTAGGTGCTAACCACCGAGGGGTTTAGTTGCTTAAGTCCGTAAATGTTAAATAGATAGGCTAAAAAAGTGGTACAAACTACTACAAATAGAAAAGCAGCCCAGATACTTGCTGAAAAGCTTTGCCATTCAATGGTTTGAAACTGATTGAAGCCAAAAGGAAAGACGATCATAAAACCAAAAAGAAAAACCCATTTAATCACGGTAGTTGCCTCATAACGTTGCATCAAGGGTTTTACCAGAACAAGGTAAATAGCGTACGAACTAGCATTTAGAAAGATAAATAGGTCGCCCATAAAACTGGACGAATCGATACTAAGCTCATTGCCGTGTAAGATCAAGCCAACAGCCCCGGCAAGACCTAAAAAAATTCCTCCAACTTTTACAGAAGTGATACGCTCCTTTAATATGATTGATGACATGATCAAAACCAAGATTGGATTGGAGGTCATGATGATAGCCGCATTAATCGGACTTGTAAGATTTAAGCCGTAGAAAAACATTAATTGATTCCCTGCTACCCCAAATAGTCCGCAGACAAATAGTTTTAATAAATCTTTCGATGCCACTTTCTCTTTTTTAGCAAAAAGAGCAAAAAACCAAAATAGCCCAAGTGCACCTAGCACGCGGCAGAAAATAAAACCGAAAGGTGAAATATAATCAGGCATCAGCTCTTTTGCCACAGAGTAGTTGATGCCGTAGATGATATTAGCCCCGAGCAGAGCTAGGTGAGCCAAGAATAACTTACTTGCTTTCAAGAATTAAAGTGTTGCTTAAGTTGCTCTACAGTTTTTTTGGAAGAACCAATGAAGATCTGTTCTTGATCCACAATAACTGGACGTTTTAAAAAGGTATACTCTTCCAGAATTAAGTCACGGTAATCTGTTTCACTTAGCTTTTTGTCTTTTAGTCCCATGCTTTTATACTTCATCGCTCTTCTACTAAAAAGTGCTTCGTAGCTGCCCGAAAGCGCTTGCATTGCTTCTAAGTCTTCAGGGCTAATTTTATTAGTTTTGATGTCTTGAAGTTTTACAGAGGAAGGTAGGTTAACTTCTTCAAGAATGCGTTTGCAAGTAGAACAAGTAGAAAGGTAAAATGCTTTTTTCATAGTAAGTAATATTTATTAGCACGCAAAAGTAGCAGAGATCAAGGGTCGAATGTCAAAAACTCCCAAAGCACTTAAACTTTTTTCTCCTGGTAGAATAGCCATTACAATCGTAATTGGACTGTCTGTTGCCTCCTATCTTCTTATTAAAGACTTTGATCGTGAAGCTTTTGCTAATCTCCAATGGTCATGGCAATCATCATTATGGCTTTTTGTTGCAGTTTTAATGATGGCAACTCGTGATTTGGCTTATATGTACCGCATTCGAGTGTTAACAGATTACCAGATCAATTGGCGCAATAGTTTTGATACCATTATGCTTTGGGAATTCGCTTCTGCCATTAGCCCTTCCATTGTTGGAGGTTCAGGAGTGGCCATCTACATTGTAAACAAAGAAGGGGTTAAAATTGGCCGAAGCACAGCAGTGGTTATGACTTCTGCACTACTTGATGAGTTGTTTTACATCATTACTGTGCCGGTTGTTGTGCTAATTGTGGGTTATACGAGCATATTTGATATAGATTTACCTACCGAAGCGCTGCAAGGTGCATTGGGGAAATATGGCTTACAAGGTGTTTTTGTAGCAGGTTACTTATTTATTGTGCTGCTTACTTCTGCCATTACCTTTGCTATCTTTTTTAAGCCTAGAACTTTTAAATGGATCTTACTGCAAGTCTTTCGCCTTCCATTTTTAAGAAAGTGGAGACATGATGCAGGCGCTACAGGCGATGACATTATGATTACTTCAAAAGAACTCAAAGGGAAGCCTTTCGTTTTTTGGTTTCGGGCCTTTGGTGCTACTTTTCTTTCTTGGACGGCTCGCTTTTGGGTAGTTAATTTCTTGATCATGGCCTTTGTAAGTCTAAATGTACACGAGCACCTTATGGTCTATGCCCGCCAGCTTGTAATGTGGGTTATTATGTTGATCAGTCCAACACCAGGTAGCTCAGGGGTGGCAGAACTTGCTTTTTCAAGTTTTTTGGCGGCCTTTATTCCTTTGGGTTTTACCGGAGCTTTGGTGGCATTATGGCGTTTGGTGAGTTATTATCCCTATTTATTTATTGGTGCGGTGATCTTACCAAAATGGATTAGGCGAACCCACATCTCTAAAGACGAATAGACCTCTTTTTTGCTTTGCTTAATTTAGAGCGCCTAACGAAAGAGGAATAATATTTTGGAAAAAGAACAAGGCTTTGGGACCAAAGCTATTCACGCAGGGCAGGCCGCCGATCCGGCAACTTCAGCTATTATGACACCCATTTATCAAACCAGTACTTACGTGCATGAATATCCAGGCAAGCATAAAGGCTATGAGTACTCACGTTCAGAAAATCCTACACGGCTAGCCTTAGAACAAAATATTGCGGCTCTTGAATGTGCTGAAAAAGCGCTTTGTTTTTCAAGTGGAATGGCTGCGGTAGATTCAGTTTTAAAGCTATTAGAACCAGGTGATGAGGTAATTGCTTCAGCCGATTTGTATGGAGGAACTTATCGGCTGTTTAAACAGCAATATGAGCGCTATAAGATCAGCTTTAAATTTGTTGACCTTTCTGATGTTGACCTGCTTAGATCCGCTATTAGCAAACAAACCAAGCTGATTTGGATTGAAACACCTTCCAATCCCTTGCTTAAAATCTCAGACATAGCTGCTATCGCTGACCTTGTAAATTCGCGCAACATATTGTTGGCGGCAGACAATACTTTTGCTTCTCCCTATCTACAGAATCCATTAGTAGAGGGAGCAGATATTGTGATGCATTCAGTAAGCAAATACCTAGGAGGACACTCTGATGTGATTATGGGTGCTTTAGCCACCAAAAGTGAATCGTTGGCAAAGCAACTCTATTCTATTCAAAACAACAGTGGAGCTATCCCCGGACCACAAGATTGTTATTTGGTTTTACGTGGAATCAAGACCTTGCACCTAAGAATGGAAAGACACTGCGCTAATGCTGAAAGTATCGCTAAGTTTCTCAAACAACACCCACAGGTTGAGGCAGTCTATTGGCCTGGTTTTGTGGAAGATGATGGGCATGAGATTGCTAAAAGACAAATGCGTGCTTTCGGTGGAATGGTATCTTTTCAACTAAGAAATGCCTCTCAAAAGGAAACATTCGACTTTATGTCTAAGCTCAGGCTTTTTACCATCGCTCAGTCTCTAGGTGGCGTAGAGTCTCTTTGTGCACACCCTGCTAGCATGTCTCACGCCTCAGTGCCTAAAGAAGAACGTGAGCGTCAAGGAATAAAGGACCAACTGATTCGCCTGAGTGTTGGAGTTGAAGATATTGATGACTTAATTCAAGACCTAGAACAAGCGTTCTAAATAAAGCTAGAAATAAAAATGAAGCAAGTATATATAACGGGAGCGAGCAAAGGCCTGGGTAAAGCCTTGGCTCAAGCCTATTTGGAAAATGGAGACGTCGTGCATGGGCTTAGTCGAACTAACTCTATAGAGTCACCGGGCTACACTCATCATGAAATTGATTTGACTGAAATCTCGACTTGCGAACAATTTACCTTCGATCTACATCCAGATGCTGTGGCCTACATATTGATTAATAATGCAGGGACTTTAGGCGAGGTAAAGCATATTGGCTCATGGACAGCCAAAGAGATGCAGTCAGTTTTTGAGCTTAATGTAATGGCCCCGATTTTATTAACCCAACAGTTTTTCAAAGCCAAATCGGATCAAACCAAAATGAAGTATGTTTTGCACATTGGTTCCGGTGCAGGAGAAAAACCTACTGACGGTTGGATGCAATATTGCGCTTCCAAATCTGCTTTGCACATGGCTTCTCGTGTTATGGAAGAGGAGCTGAAGCTCGCTAATGCGAATAACTTTGTGCAAAGGGTTATATCACCAGGCGTTATTGACACCCCAATGCAAGCTGAGATCAGAAAAGCAGACGAGCAACACTTTAGCCATTTAGAACGTTTTAAAGGATACAAAGAGACAAATAGCTTAAAGCAAGCGGATCAAACAGCGCATAAAATAATCCGTAACTTTAGCAAATTATTTGCTTCAACTGAAGTAATACAAGAATTAAGAAACTATTAATAGACTATGAGAAGATTATTTACACTTATATTATCAATTTTCACGGTAAGTGCTTTTGCTCAAGCAGAAAAGTGGTGTGCCACTGATGCAGAATTACAAAAGTTCCATCAAGCTAATCCTCAGCTGGAAGCTGAATATCAGAGAGAGATGATAGAGTTTGCAAAATCCTACAAGCAAACTCCAGATGGTAATAAGAACAATACTACCTATGTGATTCCGGTAGTTGTGCATGTGATTCATTACAATGGCCAAGGCAATATTTCAAAAGCTCAAATTGATGATGGTATAAGAATAATCAACGAAGACTTTCAAAAACTAAATTCTGATACTTCTGGTGTTCGGCAAATTTTTAGAAACTTGATTGAAGATGTTGATATTGAATTTCGTTTGGCACGCATTGACCCTGCAGGGAATTGCACTGAGGGTGTAACCCGAACGAATTCAGATTTAACGTTCAATAAAAGAAATGAGCCAAAATCTTTAATTGGCTGGGATCCTTTTAGCTATTTGAATGTTTGGATCGTAAATTCAATTAGAAGTGGAGGAGGTGGTGGAAACATTTTAGGTTTTGCCCAATTCCCTCCTCCTTCCTCAGGTTTGGCTAGTACTTATGGATTAGTAGTTCGTGCAGACGAGTGGGGCAGCATTGAAGCAGCTTCTGGTACAGATGGTAGAACAGTAACCCATGAAATAGGACACTGTTTAAACCTATATCACCCATTCCAAAGCGGATGTGGTTCTTTTTGTCAGGCGTCAGGTGATTTTGTTTGTGACACGCCACCGCAATTTGATGACAACAATAATTCTTGTAATTTTTCAATAAACAGTTGCTTTAATGATGCTTCCGGTGGTATAGGATCCAACAACAACCCGTATACATCAAACGTACCAGATATGCTAGAGAATTACATGGGGTACGGTTTGTCTTGTTTAGCGATGTTTACTCCTGTTCAGAAAAATAGAATGTATGCGGCAATCAACGCATACACCAAATTATCAAGTTTGGTAGATACCGTAAACCTGAGACAAACAGGAACAAATGACGGTTACGTAGCACCTGATTGCACTCCTATTGCAGAGGTGTTAGACTTTGATAAGTTTGTTTGCGCAGGAGGCTCTGTTACATTCTCGGAAAACAGTTATGGCGGTCCTATCAATACATACAGTTGGTCATTTCCAGGAGGAACACCATCTACCTCTTCTCAAGCTAATCCAACAATAACTTACAACACAGCAGGCGAATATGATGTTACCTTAAGGGTAAGTAATGCTTCTGGCGTAGATAGCATTGTTTTAACTAATTATGTGCATGTAAGTGCTAATACGGCAATGTATGGAGGTTTTAACTATACCGAAAGTTTTGAAAATGCGACTACCTTCAATAACGAATGGGAGATTGTAAGTCCTTCAGGGAACCCAACTTGGCAACGTGCCACTTTCGCCTCTACTACGGGTTCTGCTAGTGTATGGATTAATAATTTAAATAACAGTTACATTAGTGGGGTAGACCAGTTGATTTCACCGACTATTGATATGTCAATTGTGGGGAACCCTTCAATTAGCATGGAGGTTGCTTACCGCAGAAAAGTTTCAAACAGCAGCGATCAGTTGAGATTAAAAGCGTCTGTTGATTGCGGAGAGAGTTGGTTAACATTAATCACCTTGCCTGCGAGCTTCCTTGCTGTTTCTGGCAGTCCAACGCAAACTTCAAACTTTGTGCCTACCTCCGCAGGGCAATGGAGAACCATTAATCTGCCCGGAGCCGTAATGCCAAATGTGGTAAAGAATAGCTCTAATGTTAAGTTCATGTTTGAATTGATCAATGGAAACGGGAATAATCTTTTCATTGATGACTTCTCCATTAATGGAACCTTGGTAGGTGAGGAGGAGTTGTCAGCTAATGAAGAAGCAGAAATGTTTGTTTTTCCGAACCCTGCTTCTAATACGACCACACTCAAATTGTATAGCAATGAAAGCTTAGAGCAAGTTGAACTGAGTCTGTTCAACGTCCTAGGTAAAGAGGTTAAAAAACTATATCAAGGTAATATGAGCCCTGACCAGTATCAATTTGAAATTGATCTTTCTGAATTACC
>P_1C_Liq_1_UnCtyDRAFT_1000043_pt1 | contig 25171 bp, 23 predicted proteins | sample Pon1CUnioCityCA_2_FD_10230 | JGI IMG/M metagenome (IMG submission 10230) | reverse complement strand
CAATTTGCCAAGTATCACCGCGGATCCCATCCGCTGGGGATCCCAATCATTTGTCATTGAAATCTCCCCGAGCCTTTTCCGCGAGCCACGCCTCGGCATCAAGATGACGGATGAGTGTGCGACGGCCGACCTTCACGGCTCTCATCCGCCCGGCCTTTATCTCCCCGTAAAGCATCGTGCGACTGATACCGAGGATCCTTGCCGCGTCCTTCACTCCATACGCTAGCGGCTCTGCTGATTGTTTCTCACTCATGGGCGTACTTCTCTTTAGCTAAACGACTAAACAGGACCCATGTTAGAGAAGTAAACGCCCGACCGAAGGCCGCTAATTGAGTATTTTTCGCAGGAACTCCAAGATGAAAAAATGCCACCTTATGAGAACGATTTGACCGATGATGGAAAGTGTGTGGGGGACGCTCGTCGCGTCGCTGGTCCACGCAACCGTCCTATAGCGCATCGCCGGCAAGGCTTCGCAGATGGCATCAGGCGGCAGTGCACGTAGCAGGGAAGAGGGAGGACAAACCCGGTTCTTAGCTTCGCTAATCCTGCTATCGGTACCTTGGTGAGATTCCCGGACCGCCGGTATGACCATCACATATGCGAATTGCTAAACCCGGATTAGTCATCAAAGCCCCACTGCGGGCCAGACTGTCGCAGCGTATCGCGGAGATAACCGTCAGCGAGGTGCCCGTAATGCGCCTCTACCATTCGAGTGTCTCGGTGACCCAGATTCCTGGCGATTACAAGGAGAGGGACGCCATTCATAGTGGCGTGGGATGCATAGGTATGGCGAAGCCCATGGAAGGTGATCGGCACCTCGATACCTGCCTTTTCAAGGGCCTGTTTCATAGGCCGAGCCTGCTGCGACTTACCCCAACGGGAACCGGTGGGATGCACGAACATCGGCTCGCTCGCTGATCTATCTGCGCATAGCCGAAGGAAGAACGCCACGGCGTTATCTGTCAGGAAGGTCGGAGTCGGCCTGGACGCCTTCGCGTTGGCCGATATGATCAGGCCCGCATCCGGGTTGAAGTCTCCAACATTCATAGACGCGAGATCGCCATAACGAGCTCCCGTGTGGAGTGCACCTTGCACCAACTCACGAAACCCCGCTGGTGCTGCATTCACGAGCCGCCTGACCTCCTCTTTCGTGAGGTAGTCAGGCCGAGCCTTTGACGTCGATCTGAACGGCTTCAACCGCTTCGGAGACCAGGCGGCATCGTTACTGACTTTACCCTCATTGAAGGCGTGGTTGAGACCAGCCTTCAGCATAGTCAGGACCCGGTTCGCCGAATCCCTCCGGCGGCGCTGATATTCCGCGGCCTTCTCTGAGGTCTCAAATTCCGGTTTCCGTCGTTCCTCACCTCCCCTGCTATAGCCGGGGTGATCCGCCATATTAGCGAGCCAGTCTCTCAGCGTATCGGCGTTCAGGTCTTCTAGCCGGATATCTCCCAGCACCGGGAGGATATAAAGATCGGTACGTCGCCGGCTGTCGTAACTACCCTTACCTTCCCGCTCTAACTGGCGGTGGTAATCTTCCATCGCGTCGGCAACCGTGTATGGCCCGACACTCTTACCGCTGACACGCGCAGCCAAAACCGTGGCGATCGCCCGGGCTTTCTCCTGCGCCTGAGGCCAGCTAAAGACCCGAATACCGTCCGCATCACTGTCATCGTCCGCGATGCCGATTATCTCCTGGACATACCCGGGCTTCCGCGGATCATAGACTCGTGCTGTCCATCGACCGCCTCGCTTACCTTTGCGGTACCCGATATGCAGTCCGTCATGCAGACTTCGCCAGTGCTGCTTGTTATTCTCTGGCAGACGACGACGGGCGGCTCGACTGTCGAGCTTAGCGTCCCTGACGGTTCGCGCCATGGAGGCGACCCCTGAAAACTTGTCTAAAAATTGTCAAAAATACGTCGCAGAACATGCATGCACAAGGTAGAACAGGGCGGAAACCAAGTCAATAAAAACATGGACTTAGACGAACGCCCATGAACAAAAAAACCGGCAAAGACACTCTCTCAAGGCGGAAACCGGGGTTCAAATCCCCGTGGGAGCACCACCAACTCCAGCAGCGACCACACTCACCACCTTGACATGCCTAAAAATTGTCAAAAACGGTGGAGCAGCGGCGGATGTCTGAGAGGTTGGGTTGACAGTTTCCCTTCAAGGCAATGATTGAGCGAGCCGCATCACCTCGCCAATCCGCATGCGCTAGCCTAACGCTCCCATAATCGGTCGGGGAGCGCTTTTTTCCGACTCCCGTGTTCTGACAATGAGCTCCACAAGGCGCAGGCGGTGCCGTTCATGGTCGGTTTACGCGCTCACATCAATCACAAGCGCCATCCGGTGGCCGGGCACGCCGCTGCAATCTTACAACCCCTTACACAAGCAGAGGATGTAGGCTTAAGAATCCTGTACGGAGCGAGCTCACGCCAGCGGGCTTGGTCCTGGATAGCCAGGGGAAGTGGGGGGCGATTTTCAGCGTGAAAAGGCATGACAGCCAAGAGTCGAAGACCCGACGTTAGCGCGCGGGCGATTGCACGTGCTCGTCACCGTAATGGCTTTGTGGTGGGGGTGACGCTGCTGCTCGCGAGCATGCTGACGCCGATGGCAGCCCTGGCGGATGATCGCGCGATCGCGCAGGCCCAATACCTCATCACCGACACGCCATCGACACCCGGCGAGCAGGCGGATTGGCAGGGCTACCAGACCGGACAGACGCTTGGATTTGTCGAGGGCTTCGTCTGGATGAAGCTGCGCTTTGCACCCGCTGAAGCCATGCCCGACAACCCCTGGCTGCTCATCCGCCCGGTCCATCTCGATCACATTACGATCTATCGCGACGCAGCTACCGCCATACCCCGGCTCATCGCCGGCGATCGTCGGCCCACGGCTGGTGGGATCGTGCCCAGCACCTACGCCCTCGCGCTCACGCGAGCGGACATCGAGCAGGGCCTGCTGATTCGTTTCAACTCCCACAACCTCATGCAGCCGCACTTCACGGTGCGCTCGCAACAGGCACTGCAGGCAGCGGGCACCGCGTTCTATTTGCTGGTCAGCGTTGCCATCGCGGCTACCCTCTTCTACCTGCTCTGGGCGGCGACCGCGATGATCGCCTCGCCGACACCGCTGATAGCGGCGTTCATCGCACGACTCTCGCTCTATCTACTGACCCTGCTCATTCACACCGGGCTCACGCGGCCATTGTTCGGCGAGGGGGCGATGCTCAGCCAGGATCTCGCGCACAACACCACCGCGCTCGCCTACATCACCGTGGCGCAGATCTTCGATTTCATGCTGCTCCGCGAGCTCGGCGGGCGCTGGCCGAGCCGGCTTTTCCTTGGCGTTGTCGCGGTCAGCGCGCTCGCCAAGCTGCTCGCCTTTGGCCTGGGTAACGTCGCACTCGCGCTGCAGATCAACAACGCTTCGGCCCTTGCAACGCTGCTGCTCGCTCTGGTGCTGATACCCCTTTGCCGGCCATCGCCGAGGGCGGTCTATGTCATCAACCGCGCGACGCTGGCGGTCTATTTCCTGCTGCAGGCGATCCCCCTCGGACTGCTGTTCGTCGGCACGCTCATCGAGAGTGCCTGGTTCAGCCGACTGCTGGAGTTCTCTTTCATCAACTATGCGATTCTGCCCGGCGCCTACATCGCCTGGATCCTCTTTCGCCGCCAACAGACGATCATTCGCCAGCGCAACACGCTCGCCGAGCGCTCTCGCCTGCTTCAGGCACGCTCGAAAGAGCAAAGCCTGCGGCGCCAGGAAATGGGACAGCTCCTCGAGATGCTCTCTCACGAGATCCGCACGCCGTTGGCCACGCTACGCCTCGCCCATCACATGGATGAGCTCGACAGCGAGACAATCGGCCGAGCAACGCAAACGATCGACCATGCCCTGCGTCAGGCCGATCGCGTCGAGGAACTCGAGCACGGCCGCCTGCAGATCCGCCGGCAACCGATCGAGCTCGCGGCACTTGTTGCCGACCTTGCCGAGGAGCGTGCCGTCGATCTCGAGCGTCGTGGAGAATCAGCTCTCGTCGAAGCGGACCCTGAGCTGCTCCGCGTCGTGCTCTCGAACCTCATCGCCAATGCCGGCAAATACGGCCTGGCAGGCCATCCGGTTGCCGTTTCCATCGACAGGGGCAACGAGGCGGCGACCCTGCAGATTGCCAATCGCGTTACCACCGGCACGGAACCGGATCCGGACAGAGCCTTCGAGAAATACTACCGGGCCGACAGTGCAAGCGGGCAATCCGGCACCGGCCTCGGCCTTTATATCGTCCGGGCCCTCAGCGAGCGTATGGGGATTGATGTCAGGCTCGTCTCGGGAGACGGGCAGGTGGCCGTCATCCTGACCCTGCCATTAGCGGCAAGCGAGGAAAGCGAGGAAGATCATGACCGTCATCGCGCTGGTTGAAGACAATCTCGAACTCCAGGAAATGACGGCCCGCTTTCTGCGCGGTCATGGCTATCAGGTCGCCGGGGTCGCCGCCGCCGAAGAGCTTGCCGAACTCTCTGTCACCCCGGATTTCTATCTGATCGATTTGAACCTGCCAACGATCAGTGGCTACGAGCTTATCGAGCGCATCCGCCAGACCGCGCCGAACGTCGGGATCATCGTGACCTCGGCGCGCGAGCGTACCGAGGACATCACCCGGGGCTACGAGATCGGCGCCGATGTCTATCTGACCAAACCAATCGACCCCGACCTCCTGCTCGCCGCCGTGAAACGGCTCGAGAAACGCACGCTGCATTCACCCGAGCGTCCGGATACCGCGCTCGTCTACCCGTCCTCGCGAACGCTGCAGCGTGGCAATGAGGCGGTTCGGCTATCCGAGGCCGAATGCCGGCTGCTCTACCAGCTCAGCCTTGCTGGCGGCGACGGACTCGAGCGCTGGGAGGTCATGGAGATCCTCGGCATGGATCTCGACCGGAATGCCCAGAATACACTCGAGGTCCGCATCACCCGGCTGCGGGGCAAGCTCCGCGCTGTGGGGTTGCGTGGCGAGGTTCTGACGGCGGTGAGAAGCCTTGGCTACCGGCTGGCGGCGAATCTCGAGTTCCTCTGAGCCACGTGAATCAGGGAAAATAAAACCCCAGACTGACCGACGACCGATGCCCCCCGGAATCGGGGTCGAGCGTGAGCTCGACACGGATATCCTGGCGCCGCCCAAGGGCCACGCGATGAGCAATATTGACCCGGGTTCGGCGACCATCGGCTCCGCGAAAGGCATTTCGATGCGTCACAAAGGCATGACTCCTCTGATCGGCCGACCAATCGCCGAGGATCCCCGCGCGCACCCCGGCGGCAACAACGCCCGCCTGATGGCGGGTCGTGGCGACTTGGGGGCCCAGCAAGCCATAAGCCAGCCAGTCCCCCTGTCTCGACGACGCTCCCGCAAGGAGCGTTGCCCGGCCATCCAGAGACCGACGAGTGGCAAAGTCGCTGCGTTTGATATCAAGCGATGCGTACCACGGCGTTTGCTTGTGCACGCCCGGCAGGCCGGATCGACTCGATCGGAGCACACTGACCGAGGCGATTGTCGCCTCGCGCAGAGACAGATCATCGTCATCGGCCTCAATCTCGAACGCACCGAATTCCATAGAGGCGCCAGTCAGTCGCGGTGATGCAGCATCCAGTAGGTCATATTGCAGCAGTCGGCCGGCAATCAGCGCCGAAACACCGTCACCGGCCGTCGCGGTAACGCCCATCCGGAACATCGCCGGCGGGACCGCCTCATGAACCTGGGTTGGTTCAGATGGATCCGGCAGGCCACCGCCGGGAGGCAGTTGTGCCCGGGCCCGGAGAAGCCTTGAGCGGACATTTCCGGTCTGCACACCGCCGTCAGCGCTGCGGAGCCAAAGTTCGTGACTCAAAAGTACATCGAGGAGCTCCGCGCGTTCGGAGTCGGTCAGCTCGGCCAGCACGCTCGCCTCGGTGAGCTGACCGGGTTTCGGCCAGTAAGCACTTGCCACGCGCTGGAGCCGCTGGGGTAACTCGGCCCAAGCATGGTTGGTAATCGCGCCACGAGACGGCACATAGGCAATGTCGTCGACAAGCGCCGCGCCCGAAGCGGTCTCCGCGTCCGCTGCGCCGATTACAACAGACTCCGGCGTTGTCCAAAGTGCGTTGCTACCCGGGGTATCGAGTCCCGGGGATACCAGCCGAAGCGTGCGGGCAATCCGGGAAGCGCAGTTCTGTGAAAGGAAGAGATACTTGTAGTCGCGGTTCATCACCTCGTAGAGATGATCGATCAATAATGCCTGCTCGGAATCGCTAAGATTGAGGTCGTAGATCCAGAGATCCCGCATCTCGCGTTCGGAGTAGACACTGCTGTTGCGGTAGAAGTTGGTCTGGGAGTAGCGCGCGTCATAGCCACCCAACAGGCCCTTGGCCATGTAGGTGGCAAGCCCTTCGTCGTCCGGTATGTCAGCGCCAAAATTGATGGATGTGTCGAGCAAGCGAGTGGCTTGACCCGCTTGAGCGTCACGGGGCGTTTCCGCGTCGATAGGCTTATGAGTCTCAACATGCAGCAACAGATGGCCAAAAAAACTGGCGGGGTTGCCCATGTACCCATTGACGAAGGTCAGCCCGATCTGTCCCCCCGCATGCCGGTCTCGCCAGGCCTGCAGCCCTGGACAATCCGAGTGGGGAAAGCGCTCGCCGAGTGCTCGCTCGAGAAAGCGCGTTCGCGCCGGAAATCGACACCGCGCCGGTGGATTCTGACTGCTCGGGTTCCGCAGAGCAGTGACTGTCGCCGTTAACTCCGCTAACGGGTCATTCGCTCCATCACGATGGAGAAAGAATGTCTCGTCGATGACTGCCGATCGGGTGGTGAACAGGCCGCCAGCATCATAATGAAGCAGTGTCCGCCAGGTCGGAGTGTCGGCGAGATCATCAAGGGGAGGTGGTTCCGCGTTGGCAAATGATCCAAGCGCGAACACCAGCGCAAGCAGGATAAACCGCATGTCCGCGAGGCTCCCGAATACAGAACACCCCGACCCACCAACAGGCGGACCGGGGTGCAGGAGTGAGTCACCTCAGTGGCAGGTGCTGCCCTGCCAGCCCGCTGCTTCCAGAGCCTGGTACGTATAGTGAGCTTGATCGGCATGCGAGAGTTGCGCATAACCGACCGGCAATTCGGCGATAGATTCACGCATCTCGGCCGCTACCGCGTTCTCACTCGCTTCGCAGCCTGCTACCGCCAGAAGGCCGTTCAGATGATCACCGCTACCCATTGCGAGCTCGGCTGTCAGCACATCGTTGGTGAGATCAATGTAGTTCGCCACATCGATCTGCGTACTCGAGCACGTCTCAGGTGACGCGGTCGCCGAGGTGATCGCCGTTGTGCCCGAATCCCATATCACATTGGAAATGGCCGACGCTGTCTCGTTATCGTCAAAAATCGCTGCACCAATGCCGCAGTGCTGCCAAGGGTTGAGATCCATGTCGGCGCCCTGCGCCCCGGCGGTACCATGCGAGAGCAATGCACAAGCACCGATAAAAAGGGTGAGACCCGTCCTGATATTCATTGAGCAGACTCCTTTCTTGCGTCGATCTGATCGAGAAATCCATTTTTCGCGGCCCCAACGGATGCATCGCCCTTGCCGAAGCCACGTGACCAAAATACAGATCAACCGGGTGCGAGTCGATTGTATTAGGCCGTATACTTAGCGGCATGNAGCCGTTACCCGACAACCGCCCAAGCCTTCTACGCCGGCTGGTCGCCATCCTCTATGATGGCATGCTGCTGATCGCGCTCTGGATGGGCGCAGGGGCCCTGTGGATCGCGTTTCAGGGGGGCGAGGCCGCGCCCGCGGGCGACGGACTGTTCCGCTTGTACCTACTTGCCATTGCCTATGCGTTTTTCATCGGCTTCTGGGTCTGGGGGGGAAACACCCTGGGGATGAAGGCCTGGCGCCTGCGGCTGGTGGACAGCGAGGGCGCCCGGGTGACGCCGCGCGCCGCCACGCATCGGTTTGTCACCGCGCTGCTGTCCTGGCTCCCGGCCGGGGCGGGTTTTCTGTGGGCACTTATCGACCGCGAGGGCCTGACCTGGCATGACCGGCTTTCGCGGACCTACCTGGTGCTCGAGCCCAAAAGGCGCTGAAGCTGCCCGAACCCGGCTGGGCCGGCCGTCACCGAACGCGCCTCAGCGCCACCAGCGCAATCAGCAGAAACAGCCCAGTGGGCGCCAGGGCACTGACCGCCGGCGGCAGGCCATAGACCAGGCCGGCATTGCCGAGAAACCGATTGAGCAGGAAAAACGCCAGCCCGATCAGCACCCCCATGAACACCTGCTGACCCACCCCGGTACTGCGTTGCGAGCCAAACACCAGGGGCACCGCCAGCAGCAGCATCACCACAGTGGCCAGCGGCGTTGCCAGCTTGACCCACAGTGCCAGCTGATACTGATCACTGCGCAGCTCGTTGGCCTGCAGATACTCGATGTAGCGGAACAGCTCACGGGCCGGCAGGGCCTGAGCCTCCTGCACCACCACCTCAAGGGTGGCCGGGCGCAGCTGACCACCAAGGGTGATGCGCTCGCGGGTCTCGACGCGGATCGGAAACTCGCCCAGCGCGGTCACCCGGGCGTCGCGCAATTGCCACTGCCCGTCAACAAAGCGTGCCCGCGGCGCGGTGACGATACGCACGAGTTTATTGGCGGCGATCTCATAGGCGCGCACGCCCGCAAGCAGATCCGCCCGCACCACCCGGTCGGCGTACAGGCGATAGTCGCCGTCCCGCGCCCAGAGCCCGCCACTAGCGGTGCCGATTCGACCGCCGGCCGCCTCGGCGCGAATGCTCTGAGCCAGTTGATTGGCCGGTGGTGCGACAAACTCGCCCAACAGACCAGCCAGAATAGCCAGACCGATGCCTGCCGCCACCACGGCGCGGGCAATCTGGCCCACGGAGCGGCCCACCGCCCGCATCACAATCAGTTCGCTGCGTGCGGCGAGTGCCCCGAGGCTGACCAGCGCGCCGATGAGCGTGGCCATGGGGAAGGCCTCATAGGCGCGCTGCACCATCGAAAGCGCCACTACCGCCATGGCGGCGGCCAGGTCGTAGTCACCGCGGCCAATATCATCGGCCTCGTCGATAAACTCGAACACAAAGCTCAGGCTGACGATGACCACCAGGCCCATGAGCGCGCCCGCCAGCACGGTGGTGGCGATGTAGCGATCGAGCCGCTTCATGCCCGCCGCCGTCGCCATTGCCAGCCGAGCAGCTTACGCAGTGCGGCCAGCACCAGCAGCAACGCCAGGCCATGCACCCAGCTCACGCCCAGCCAGCGGGGCATCACCCCGGTGGCCAGCCAGTCACTGGCGGTATAGAGCAGATTGAAATAGATCATGAACAGCAGCACCGCGGTCACGACCCGGCCATAGCGACCGCTGCGGGGGTCGCTGCGCGCGAGCGGCAGGCTGCCCAGCGCCAGCACCAGTACCATCAGCGGAAACGACAGCCGGCGCTGCAGCTCGGCCCGCGCGCCGGGCGCGTCGCTTGCCCAGAGCGCGGTTAGGGGCTCCGCATCGCGGCCAACACCGGGGTCCACCGGATCCGGCTCGGCGATGCGCACGCCATGCTCGGCATATTCCATCACCCGCCAGGCGGCCTGACCGGCCCGCCCGTCGTAGCGCCAGCCCTCCTCAAGGACCAGAAACTCGCCGGGGGCGATGCCATCGATCTGCCGCTGACCGCGCTCGGCCACCCAGATCTGGCGGGCGCCGTCCACCCGGCGCTCGGCAAACACGCCGCGCAGGGTGCCATCGTCATCGATGCGCTCGACATAGACGGTGACGTTATCGCCGGGGGTCAGAAACCGTCCGGGCTGGACGCCACCAAAGCGGGCCTGCTGCTGGGCATTGGCCAGCACTTGATCGGCCTGACGCTCGGCCGCCGGCCCCAGCGACAGCGACAGGCCGCCCACCCCCACGGCGAGCGGCAGGGCGAGCGCGAAGATCCCGGCGTAGACGCGCCCCGGACCGATGCCGCAGCCCGCCATGGCGGTCATCTCGGAGTCGCGGTAGAGACGCCCCAGCGCCATGACACAGCCCAGAAAGAAGCTGCCCGGCAGGACCACGCCCAGGTTGGCGGCGGCCTTGAGGCCCAGCAGGGTGAAGATCACCCCGGGCGGGATGTCGCCGCTGGCCGCGTCGGCCATGAACTGGATCAGCCGGTTGGTCAGCAGCACCACCACCAGCACCACCGTCACGCCCAGCCAGGCGAGCAGCACCTCGCGGCCCACATAACGGGTCAGCCGGTTCACGACCACGACAGTGGCCCTGCGCCTGCGGTAATCTGTAGCGGTTTATGCAATGTGGTTGTATCCATGCCAGATCGCCGTGACCGGCTCATGGTACAGCGCCGGAGCGAATGATGCCGCGCGTCGATTTCTACATTCTCGGTCAGGCCGACCCGGCCCGCCGGACGCACTTCTGCTGCCGGTTGGCNGCGCGCGCCTGGCGCGAGGGCCTGAGCGTGTGGATCCGCACCGCCGATGCCGGCCATGACCGAGCAGCTCGACCGGGCATTGTGGACCTTTGACGAGGCGAGCTTCATCCCCCACGGCACCACGGCGCTCGACGGCGATAACCCCGTTGTGATCAACGCGGCCGCAAGCCCCGGCGCCGTGCTGATCAATCTGGGCGACTCGCTGGCCGCCGACTGGCAGCAGCGCGACCGCATTGCCGAAATCATCACCGCTGACGAGGCGACCCGCCAGGCCGGCCGCGCGCGATACCGCGACTACCAGCAGGCCGGCGTCGTCCCGCAGACCCACCGCATCGACCACTAGGAGCGCTCACCGCCCATGGAAAAGACCTACACCCCCGCCCGCATCGAGTCCCACTGGTACGCGCAATGGGAGCAGGCGGGCTATTTCCGGCCCGGCGAGACGGGGGATCCGTACTGCATCATGATCCCGCCGCCCAACGTCACCGGCACGCTGCACATGGGGCATGCGTTCCAGGACACGCTGATGGATGTGCTGGTGCGCTATCACCGCATGGCCGGCTACAACACGCTCTGGCAGCCCGGCACCGATCACGCCGGTATTGCCACGCAGATGGTGGTCGAGCGTCAGCTCAATGCTGAGGGCGGTGACCGCCATGCCCTGGGACGGGCCGCGTTTGTCGAGAAGATCTGGGAGTGGAAAGCCCAGTCCGGTGGCACCATCCAGAATCAGATGCGCCGCCTGGGCGCGTCCGTGGACTGGTCCCGCGAGCGCTTCACCATGGACGAAGGCCTGTCCGAGGCCGTTGAGGCGGTGTTCGTGCAGCTCTACCGAGAAGGCCTGATCTATCGCGGCGAGCGCCTGGTGAACTGGGATCCGGTGCTGCAGACCGCGGTCTCGGACCTGGAGGTGGAATCGGCCGAGGAGCAGAGCCACATCTGGCGGCTGCGCTATCCGATTGTCGACAGCGATGAGTACCTGGTGGTGGCCACGACCCGGCCCGAGACCATGCTCGGCGACACCGCCGTCGCGGTGAACCCGACCGACGAGCGCTACCAGTCACTGATCGGCCGGCACGTGCGTCTGCCGCTGGTGGGTCGCGAAATCCCCATTGTCGGTGACGACTATGTCGACCCGGCGTTTGGTACCGGCTGCCTCAAGATCACCCCCGCCCACGACTTCAACGACTACGAAGTCGGTCTGCGCCATGGCTGCACGCCCATCAACATCCTCACCGAGGATGCCCGCATCAATGCCAATGCACCGGCCGCCTACCAGGGGCTGGACCGCTACGAGGCACGGGCGCGCATCGTCGCCGACTTCGAGGCCGCCGGGCTGCTCGACGGCATTGATCCGCATCGCCTGATGGTGCCGCGCTGTGATCGCACCGGCGTGGTGGTCGAACCGTTTCTGACCCGGCAGTGGTTTGTTGATCTGACCCGCGAGACCCAGGCCGATGGCCGGCCGGGCGGCTGGCAAGAGATCACCCGCCCGGCCCTGGACGCTGTGCGCAACGGGGCTATCCGCTTTGTCCCTGAGAACTGGACCAAAACCTACTACAACTGGCTGGAGGACATTCAGGACTGGTGCATCAGCCGCCAGCTGTGGTGGGGCCACCGCATTCCCGCCTGGTACGACGACAATGGCGAGGTCTATGTGGGCAGCGACGAGGCCGAAGTGCGCGCTCGCCACGGCCTGGGCCCCGATGTGTCCCTGCGCCAGGACGAGGATGTCCTCGACACCTGGTTCTCCTCGGCGCTATGGCCTTTCTCGACCCTGGGCTGGCCCGAGGAGACCGCCGAGCTCAATCGCTTCTACCCCACCAGCGTGCTGGTTACCGGCTTTGACATCATCTTTTTCTGGGTCGCCCGGATGATCATGATGGGGCTCAAGTTCCGCGGCGACGTGCCGTTCCGCGAGATCTACATCCATGGACTGGTGCGCGACAGCAGCGGCGCCAAGATGTCCAAGTCCAAGGGCAATGTGCTCGACCCCCTCGACATCATCGATGGCATCGATCTGGAATCGCTGGTCAAAAAGCGTACCACCGGGCTGATGCAGCCCCAGCGTGCGCCGGCCATCGAGGCGCAGACCCGCGAGGCCTTTCCCGAGGGCATCGCCGAGCACGGCACCGATGCGCTGCGCTTTACCTTTGCCAGCCTTGCCACCACCGGGCGCGACGTGGTCTTCGACATGGGTCGGGTGGATGGCTATCGCAACTTCTGCAACAAGCTCTGGAACGCCGCGCGCTACGTGCTCATGAACACCGAAGACCGGCTCGAGGGCATCGACGCGGGCGAGATGAGCTATGGCACCGCCGAGCGCTGGATCGTCACGCGCCTGCAACGCACCGAGCAGACGGTCAACGAGGCCCTCCAGAGCTATCGCCTGGACCTGGCCGCGCAGGCCATCTACGAATTCACCTGGGATGAGTACTGCGACTGGTACCTCGAGCTCAGCAAGCCGGCGCTCCAGGGTGATGCCGACACCCCGCAGGCCCGCGGCACGCGCTACACGCTGGTTCGGGTACTCGAAGGACTGCTACGCCTGCTCCACCCCATCATGCCGTTCATCACCGAGGCGATCTGGCAGCGGGTGGCCCCGGTGGCCGGCCTGAGCGGCCAGACCATCATGACCCAGGCCTTCCCGATCGCCGATCCCGAGCGCATCGACACCGATGCCGAGACGGAGATCGACTGGCTGCAGCGCTTTATCCTGGGCATACGGCGCATTCGTGGGGAAATGGACATCGCGCCGGGCAAGCGTCTGCCGGTGATTCTTCAGAATGCCGATGATGCCGATCGCCGCCGTGTCGAGCATCACCGCGCGGCACTGGATTTTCTTGGTCGGCTCGAGTCGATCGACTTCCTGGGCCCCGACGATCAGGCACCGGAATCGGCGCTGGCGCTGGTGGATACGCTGGAAATCCGCGTGCCCATGGCCGGCTTGATCGATCGCGATGCCGAACTGGCGCGGCTGCAAAAGGCCCGCACCCGGCTGGCCGACGACCTCGCCCGAACCGGCGGCAAGCTCAACAACGCCGCGTTTGTCGAAAAGGCACCGGCGCAGGTTGTCCAGCGTGAGCGGGACAAGCAGGCCGAAACCGAGTCGGCGCTGGCCCGCATTGACGAGCAGATCCGCCGTGTCGAGCGCCTCTAGGCCCGGGGCGGCGGCAAGCTAGTTGCCAGGAGCCCAGGCGGGCGTCTGGCCGTGGATGCGCAGGCTGCCCTCATCGACGGCCAGCGCCAGGCGCCAGTCGCCATCGCGGCGGCGCAGAAAGCCGAACGCCCGGCCCTGCTGCAGCCATGCCTGCGCCTCGTTGGGCAGGGCCTCGACCATGGCCTGGTCGATCACCAGTTCGGTATCCAGACGCAGCGCCTCCCAGAGCGCCATGCCGTGGGCACCGGCGCGCAACCGCTCGGCCATCGCCGGGCGGATCTGCAAACTCGCCTCACCACTCAGCCCCTGTCCCGGCACCGTCTCCAGCCGCAACGCGGAGAGCGCAAGCCGCGGCGACTCGGTGGCCAGTGCCGCCAGCGACGGGCGCCATTGATCCGCGCTCAGCGTCAGCAGCGCCCGGGCGTCGATGCGCTCGAAATCGACGGTGGCGCGGCCCTGCAGCGGCGGCGCGCCGGGCAGGGCGAGCGCCTCGATGACGATCTGCGTCTGACCGCTCCAGACGCCTGCCCCGGACGCACCGGCCACCGGGCGCAGATCAGTGCTTGCCTGCATTCCACCCAGTTCGAACAGCTCCGGCACCCCCGCCAGCCGCCGGATCCGGATTGCCAGCGACTGGGTCTCAAAGCCCAGATGGCCGCGCACCGAAATGCTCTCGGGGTTGCCGCCGAGCCGCTCGAACACCGGCGCCAGCGCGCCCGCGGGCCGCAGATGACCGTCCAGGGCAACGCCGCGCCAGCCGTGTTGCAGGGTCTGCTCAAGCACCCAGCGCACCGGCCCCGAGGCACTCAAGCCAAGATGCTCGCGCATTGCCGGCGTCAGGGTCGAGGCCGGCAGCACCAGTTCGGTCCGCACCGATGCGCGGTAGAGGCCGCGCTGGTAATCGACAATCCGGGCCGTCGCGCCGGCACCGATCCCGTCGGCCAGCCGCCGATCCCACTGCTCGACACGGCTCTGCCAGGTCTGCTCGGCCTGCCAGCCATTGAACACCGGCATGCCCGCCGCCAGACCTGTCAGGGCCAGAGCCAACGCCCCGGCCAGCCATCGCCAACGCCCGCCCATGGATCATCCCGCTGCTGCCTCGGTGGATAGCCAGCCTGCCCCATTTAGGTTTGCACGGCCACCGGCCCGTCGGCATACTCTGGCGCTCAACAATCTGAACCCACGTCGCCAGGGGAGTCTTCGGACTGAGAGTGCGCCATCGCGCAGACCCTGGAACCTGAACCGGATCATACCGGCGGAGGAAGCGCGACATGCTCACCATCCCGCTCGCGGCGGTTATCGCTGCCCTCATCGCATTTGTCCTGCTGGGGCTCCGGGCCCGGCACAGCGACAGTCTCGACGACTACCTGACCGCCCGGCGCAGCCAGACCGGCACCGCCCTCGGGCTGTCGTTTCTGGCCTCGGGAATGGGCGCCTGGATTCTGTTCGCACCCCCCGAAATCGGCGCCTTCGTTGGGCCAGTGGCGGTGGCCGGTTATGCCATCGGCTCGGCACTGCCCTTTATCATCCTGGGCCTGGTCGGGCCGGCCATCCGCCGCCGGCTGCCCGCCGGCCGCAGCCTGACCGAGTTTACCGCTGGCCGTTTCGGCACTGGCTTTCGCGCCTGGGTAGCGGCCCTGTCGGTGCTCTACATGCTCTGCTTTCTGGCCGCCGAGCTGACCGCCGTGGGCGCCATCACCGCCCTGCTCTCGGATGCCGACGGCCGCTATGCCATCGCCGCGGTGGCCATCGCCACGGTGATCTACACGGCGGCCGGAGGGCTGCGCGCAAGCCTTGTCACCGACCGCTGGCAGGCCGGGTTGCTGGTNGCGCTGATCGGGATCGTGGCGGCGGCGGTATTGGGTCTGGCGCCCGAGCGCCCGGCCAACGCCGGCGGCAGCCTGCCCGCTCCGGCCCCTGGCGATGCCCTGGGTGTGGCGCTGACGCTGATCATGGCCGTCACCGCCGCCAACCTTTTCCACCAGGGCTACTGGCAACGGGTGTGGGCGGCCCGGGACGACGGCGCCCTGCGGCGCGGCGCGGTCATCGGAGGCCTGTCCACCATCGCCGTGGTGGCCGTGCTGGGCGGGGCGGGTCTGCTCGCCGCCAGCCGCGGACTGCCCCTGGGCACACCGCCGATCCCGCTGTTTGCGCTCATCGCCGACGCCCCGACCTGGCTGACACTGCCGGCGCTGGTACTGGGGATTACCCTGGTGGCCTCATCCGTCGACACGCTGCAGAACGCGCTGGTGTCCCTGGGGGTTACCGAAACGGGCCGGCTGCAGCGTCGCGGGGCCCGATGGCTGTCGGCGCTGTTGATGATCCCGGTGGTGCTGATCGCCTGGCAGCAGATCTCGGTGCTGCGGCTGTTTCTGATTGCCGATCTGCTCTGTGCCACCGCGGTGATCCCGCTGTTGAGCGGGCTCTCGGACCGGGTCTCGCCCCGCGCCGCGATCCTGGGCGCCGTGGCCGGGCTGATCGGCGCGGTAGTCCCGGGCACCATTGCCACTGGCCATCTCGTCGGCGGGCTCCAGGTGGCAAGTTTTCCCGACAGCATCCCCACGCTGGGGCCGTTTCTGGGCGCGCTCGGCGCCTCGGCCCTGGTGGTCGCGGTCATGGCGCTGGGCCGGGGGCGGGCTAGCCGGCCTGACTCAGCACCAGGTTGACGATCACCACCAGCACCACGACAAAGACCGCGGTAAAGATCAGTCCGGCAATGATGAAATGTGCCGGATTGCCATGGGTAAAATCGCGCTGGCGCGCCGACTCGGTCTGCACGCCGAAGGCTGCGGCGGCCGTGCTCTTGATGGCCTGCCACAGCGAGACGCGGGCAGGGCGGTCGCCGGAGTGTTGCGGGTCGGTCATCGGGTCGGGTCCTCCTTGGGGTCGATGCGCGTGAGTATAAGCGCGCCCGCCAGAAACAGGGCAATGAGCGCGAGCATCGAATAGCGGACATCGCCCAGCCAGACGCCCAGCGCACCAAACAGCGGCGGGCCGATCAGGGCGGCGGACTTGCCGAGCACATTGTAGAAGCCGAAGAACTCGCCCGCACGCGCCGCCGGAATCAGCCCGGCATAAAAGGAGCGACTGAGCGCCTGCACGCCGCCCTGGGCCACGCCCACCAGCGCGGCAATCGCGTAGAACTCCCACGCCGCCTGAATGAAGGCGCCCCACAGGGCAATCCCGATATACAGGGCCAGCCCCAGGAGGATGCCGCGGCGCGCACCCAGCCGTTGCCCCACGACACCCATCAACAGCGCGGCGGGAAAGCCGACGAACTGGGTGATCAGCAGCGCCAGCATCAGGTCGGTCTGGGCAAAGCCCAGCGAGCGGCCATAGGCCACCGCCATGCGGATGGTCGTGCCCACGCCGTCGATGTAGAGGAAATACGCCAGCAGGAACAGCCACACCGGGCGATAGGCACGCAGGTGGACGAAGGTGGCGCGCAGCTGACGCAGTCCCCCCGCCAGGCCAGCCGCCCCACCGCGTTCGCGGGCCGGCTCGGGCACTACCAAGGCCAGTGGCAGCGAGAACAGCGCCCACCAGACCCCGGTGACGATAAAGGCCCCGAGCGCCGCCTCCGTCGCCGAGGCAAGCCCCAGCATGGCGGGCTGCATGATGGCGATAATGCACCCCAGATAGACCAGCCCGCCGCCCAGGTAGCCGATACCAAACCCCAGGCCCGAGATGGCGTGCCAGCGTGCCGGCGGAGCGATGCCCACCAGCAGCGCGTCATAGAAAAGATTGGCGGCCATAAAGCCGATGACCGCCAGAGTGAACAGCGTGGCCGCCAGCAAGCTGGCATCGGCGGGTACCCAGGCAAGCGCCGCGGTGAGGGCCGCCGCGGGCAGGGCAAACCCCAGCAATGCCTGCTTGCGGCGGCCGGCGCGGTCGGCCATGGCCCCGGCAAGCGGGGCAATCAGCACGATCACCGCACTCGCCAGGCCATTCGCCCAGCCAAGCCGCAGATTGGCCTCGGCGGGACTGGCATCGGCACTCCAGTAGTCCTGGAACAGGATCGGGAAGATCCCCGCCATCACCACCGTGGCAAACGCCGAATTGGCCCAGTCATAGAGCGCCCAGGCCACCACCACCCGGCGACGTTCACCGCTCCGGTTCATCGCCGCCCGACCGGTGCAACCTCCCGCAGGTCATAGCGCATGACCAGGGCATCCTCCCGGCCGTCGTCAGTCCGGTAGTAGCCGGGACGACGGCCGACCCGGCGAAAGCCGGCACTTTTATACAGCCGCACCGCCGGCGTGTTGCTGGGCCGCACCTCCAGAAACACCGACTCGGCGCCCAGTTGTTCGGCTCGCTCGAGGGCCTGCTCGAGCAGCGCGCGGCCAAACCCCCGCCCATGCCAGTCGGGATGCACCGCGAGGTTGAGCACATGCGCCTCGCCCGGGCCCATGGCAAGCACCACGTGGCCAACGATGCGATCGGTGGCCAGCTGCACCCAGCATTCATAGCCCATTCGCAGACAATCGCGGAAGATGGTCTGGGCCCAGGGAAAGCCATAGGCATTGGACTCGACGCCGTGCACCGATGGCACATCACGCCGGCGCATGGGCCGGATCACCGGCAGGAAATCCACCGGCGCGGCGGTCATGCCGGCAGCTCCCGAAGCGCGCGGCGGACCGTCACCAGGTCGTCCCAGGCCCTGGCCTTGGCATCGGGGCGGCGCAGCAGATAGGCCGGGTGATAGGTCGCGCGGAGCGGGATGTCGGTCTCGCCCAGCCGGTGCCACTGATCACGCAGTTTGCCCATGGGCTGGCGGCTGCCGGTCAGCGACTGGGCCGCGACCTTGCCCACGGTCAGAATGACGCTTGGCTGGATCAGCGCCAGCTGGGCGTCCAGCCACGGACGGCAGGCCGCGATCTCGTCAGCGGTGGGGTCGCGGTTTTCCGGCGGACGGGACTTGATCACGTTGGTGATGAACACGTCCTGATGACGGTCCAGGCCAATGGCCGCCAGCATGGCATCGAGCAGCTGCCCGGCGCGGCCGACAAACGGCTCACCCCGCCGGTCCTCCTCGGCCCCGGGGGCCTCGCCGATGATCATCAGCCGCGCGGCCTGATCACCCACCCCCGGCACGGCACGCTGACGGGTGGCATGCAACGGGCAGCGCTGGCAGGCCTCGATCGAGGCCACCAGCCCGGCCCAGTCGCCGGCCGATGTCGCCGGCCGGGCCGCGTCGGTGGTCGGGTCCGCCTGCCCGCGGGACCGCCAGACCGTCAGACCCATTTCGTCGAGCATCCGCCGGCGCCGCTGGTCGATCATGCCGCCCCCGCGCTCCGCCTTGCTCAGACGCCGTCGGTCTGGGGGTGCGTCCGCCCGCCGGTGGTGCGCAGGCGATTCAGGGCGTTGAGGTAGGCATTCGCCGAGGCGATCACGATGTCGGTATCCGATCCCTGGCCATTGACCACCCGACCGCCACGCTCCAGACGCACGGTCACCTCGCCCTGGGCATCGGTGCCGGTGGTGATGTTGTTCACCGAATAGAGCAGCAGCTCGGCCTGCACATCGAGCAGGCCGTCGATCGCCTTGAACGCCGCGTCCACCGGCCCGTCGCCGGCGGCCTGGTTGTGGCGCTCTTCGCCGTCGATCTCCAGCGTGACCTCGGCCACCGGGGTCTCGCCGGTCTCCGAACAGCAGCGGAACGCCACCAGCGAGGCGCTCTGATCCTCTTCCATGGCCGCCACCGCCTCGGTGGCCACCGCCTGCAGATCTTCATCAAAGATCTCGTGTTTTTTGTCCGCCAGGTCCTTGAAGCGCTGAAAGGCCTCGTTGAGCTGGGCCGCCGTCTCGAACCGGATGCCCAGTTCATCGCAGCGGCTGCGGAAGGCGTTACGGCCCGAATGCTTGCCAAGCACCATGCGGTTGGTGCCCCAGCCGACGTCCTCCGCGCGCATGATCTCGTAGGTTTCGCGGTGCTTGAGCACCCCGTCCTGGTGGATCCCCGACTCGTGGGCGAAGGCATTGATGCCCACGATCGCCTTGTTGGGCTGTACCTGAAAACCGGTGATATTGGCCACCAGCTTGGAAGTGGGCACGATCTCGCGGGTCTCGATGCGGGTATCGCAGGGCAGGTCATCCTGGCGTGTTCGCACCGCCATGACGATCTCCTCGAGCGCGGCATTGCCGGCCCGCTCGCCCAACCCGTTGATGGTGCACTCGATCTGCCGGGCGCCCTCGCGCACCGCCGCCAGCGAATTGGCGACCGCCAGCCCCAGGTCGTTGTGACAATGCACCGACCAGACCGCGCGGTCGGCATTGGGGATGCGCTCACGCAGATCGCGGATCAGCCCGGCAAACTGCGCCGGCAGGTTGTACCCGACGGTATCGGGGATATTGATCGTGGTCGCCCCGGCGGTGATGGCCGCCTCAATGATGCGGCACAGGAACTGTGGATCGGAGCGGCCGGCATCCTCGGGCGAAAATTCGACGTCGTCGCACAGGTTGCGGGCACGGCTCACCGCCGCCACCGCCCGCTCGATGACCTCATCGGGCTGGAGCTGGAGCTTTTTCTCCATGTGCACCGGCGAGGTGGCGATAAACGTGTGAATGCGCCCCGCCGGCGCCGGCGCCACGGCCGCACCGGCGCGGTCAATGTCCTGCTCGTTGGCCCGAGCCAGCCCGCAGACGCGGGCATCAGTGATGGTCTCGGCCACCGCCCGCACCGACTCGAAATCGCCCTGGCTGGCGGCCGGGAAGCCCGCCTCGATGACGTCCACACGCAGTCGTTGCAGCGCCCGGGCGATGCGCACCTTTTCTTCGCGGGTCATGGAAGCGCCCGGCGATTGCTCGCCGTCGCGCAGCGTCGTGTCAAAGATGGTCAGCCGGTCGGCTTCACTCATCACTCTGCCCTCACGTGTGATCGTCTCTCCAGTCTAACCCGCATGCCGGCGTCTGCGCCGCCGGCGTCGCCGGATGACCGTCAGAATCGGCCCCGAGCTCAGATACGTCAATGCAAGCCCGAACAGCACCAGTGGCGGGTGGACCGACATCAGCGCCACGCCCATGACACCCAGAACAATGACGACAAACGGCACGCGGTAGCGAAAGTCGATCTCCTTGAAGCTGTCATAGCGGACGTTGCTGACCATGAGCACCCCGGCGGCGACGATCAGGATCAGCGCCGGGATCCCGGCCGGCCAGCCGCCGAACTCGAGCCGGTCGCCCGACCAGACCATGCCGGCCAGCACTGCCGCAGCGGCGGGACTCGGCAGACCCTGAAAGTAGCGCTTGTCGGCAACGCCCACCTGGGTGTTGAAGCGGGCCAGCCGCAGCCCGGCACAGGCGGTGTAGATGAACGCGCCGACCCAGCCCAGCTTGTCCCAGACCGCACCCAGCGCGCCCAGGTCATCGAGTGCCCAGGCAAACACCACCAGCGCCGGCGCCATGCCAAACGAGACCATGTCGGCGATGCTGTCGTACTGCACGCCGAACTCGGTCTGGGTATTGGTCAGCCGCGCCACCCGCCCGTCGAGGCCATCCATCACCATGGCCAGAAAAATCGCGACGGCGGCCGCTTCGTAGGCACCCGACTGGGCGGCCACCACGGCGTAGAAGCCGAACAGCAGCGCCAGCGTGGTGATCAGATTGGGCAACAGATAGATGCCGCGGCCCGAGCGGCGCGGCATCGGCTGGGGGTCGGTCATGACGACCTCGGCATCGCGCGAATCCGCTTCTAGTTGCGGTCCCGGTCCACCAGCTGGTTGGCCTGAATCCACGGCATCATGCCGCGCAGCTTGCTGCCGACGGCCTCAATGGGATGCTCGGCGGCACGCCGACGCATGGCCTTGAGCCGCGGCTCGCCGGCCTTGCTCTCGAGCACGAACTCCTTGGCAAACTCGCCGTTCTGGATTTCCTCGAGCAACTCACGCATGGCCTGCCGGGACTGCTCATTGATCACCCGCGGACCGCGGGTAAAGTCACCGTATTCAGCGGTGTTCGAGATCGAGTAGCGCATGTTGGCAATGCCGCCCTGGTAGAGCAGATCAACGATGAGCTTGGTCTCGTGGAGGACTTCGAAATAGGCCATTTCCGGCGCGTAACCGGCCTCGGTCAGGGTCTCGAAGCCGGCCTCGATCAGCGAGGTGATGCCGCCGCACAGCACCGCCTGCTCGCCGAACAGATCGGTCTCGGTTTCTTCCTGGAAGCTGGTCTCGATGACGCCGGAGCGGCCGCCGCCGTTGGCCGATGCATAAGCCAGGGCGATCTCGCGCGCCCGGCCACTGGCGTCCTGCTCGACCGCGATCAGGCTGGGGACGCCGTTGCCCTCGACATAGGTCGAGCGCACCAGATGGCCGGGCCCCTTGGGCGCCACCATGACCACGTCCATGTCGCCGCGCGGCTCGATCTGCTGGTAGTGGATATTGAAACCATGGGCAAAGGCGATGGCGCCGCCGGTGCGCAGGTTCGGCGCCACGATCTGCTCGTAGACCGCCGGCTGGTGCTCGTCGGGCAGGGTCATCATGACCAGGTCGGCCGACGCCACGGCATCGGCCATTTCGGCCGTTTCCAGGCCCGCGGCCTCGGCCTTGGCGGCGCTCGCCGAGCCGGCCCGCAGGCCCACCACGACCGGGACACCCGATTCCTTGAGATTGTTGGCATGGGCGTGGCCCTGCGAGCCGTAGCCGAGAATGGCCACTTTCATGCCCTGGATGATGGAAAGATCGGCGTCCTTATCGTAATAGACCTTCATGGCTCCCCCGGTGGATGGTTTCAGACACGCATTTGTTTATCGCCACGCGCGATCCCGATGACCCCCGAGCGCACGACCTCCATCGGTGTCTGGTCGCTGAGCAGCTCGAGGAACGCATCCAGTTTGCTGCCGCGGCCAATGACCTCGATGGTGTAGGTCTTGTCGGTGACATCGACGACGCAGGCGTCGAAGATATCCGCCAGTCGCTTGAACTCCTCGCGGGACTCGCTGGCCGTTGCCTGGACCTTGACCAGCATGAGCTCGCGCTCGATGTGCCGGGCCTCGGTAATGTCCAGCACCTTGACCACGTCGAGGAGCTTGTTGAGCTGTTTGCGGATCTGCTCGACGGTCTGCTCATCGCCCTGGGTNACCAGGGTCATGCGCGAGAGCGTCGAATCATCGGTGGGCGCGACGGTCAGCGAGTCGATGTTATAGCCCCGGGCGGTGAACAGCCCGGCGATACGCCCAAGCGCACCGAACTCGTTCTCGACCAGAATGGAGATAATGTGTCGCATACCCTGTCGACCAGCGCCGTGTGATCCGCAATTGACGTTATGGAAACCGTGCAAGTTACGGCGCGCGCATGAGGGCGTCAAGGACAGGGGTGGGCGACCCGGCAGCGGTCGGCTAACCTGTGGGCTTTGAACTGATGACAGGACCGTCCAGCATGCGCACCAGCCGTTTTCCACTTTTTACCAGCAAGGAGACACCGGCCGATGCCGAAATCGTCAGCCACCAGCTGATGCTGCGGGCCGGCCTGATCAAGCGCCTGGGCGCCGGACTCTATACCTGGCAGCCGCTGGGGCTGCGGGTGATGCGCCGGGTCGAGCGCGTCGTGCGCGAGGAGATGAACCGCATCAATGGTCTCGAAGTGCTGATGCCAGCGGTGCAGCCCGCCGAGCTGTGGCAGGAGTCGGGCCGCTGGTCGCTTTACGGCCCCGAGCTGCTGCGCCTGCAGGATCGCCACGAGCGCGACTACTGCGTCGGACCGACCCACGAGGAGGTCATCACCGACTATCTACGCCAGGAGCTGCGCAGCTACCGCCAGCTGCCGGTGACCTATTACCAGATCCAGACCAAGTTCCGCGACGAGATCCGGCCGCGCTTTGGCGTCATGCGCGCCCGCGAGTTCGTGATGAAGGACGCCTACTCGTTCCATCTGGATCAGGCCTCGCTCGAGACCACCTATCAGGCCATGCACGCCGCCTACAGTGCGATCTTCTCGCGCCTGGGCCTGCGGTTTCGCTCGGTGGGCGCCGACAGTGGCGCCATTGGCGGCAGCGTCTCGGAGGAGTTCATGGTGCTCGCCGATTCCGGCGAGGACGAGATCGCCAGCTGCAACCAGTGCGATTACGCCGCCAACACCGAGCTGGCCAGCAGCCGCCCGGCAACGCCGGCCGCCGCCGACCCGCTTCCGGCCGAGACCCGCGCGACGCCGGGCATCGAGAGCGTGGCCGAGCAGTGCAACAGCCTGGGCCTAACCCCCGAACAGGTCGTCAAAAGCGTGGTGGTCATGGCCGACGAAACCCCGGCCGTGCTGTTTGTCGCCGGCGATGACGAGCTCAACGAGGTCAAGGCCGCCCACGCCCTGGGCGCCGAGACCGTGCGCCTGGCCGAGCCCGCCGAGGCGCTGGCCGCCACCGGCGTCCCGCGCGGGTTCATCGGCCCGCGTGATCTGCCCGCCGGGCTGACACAGCGCGTCGATCATCGGGCCGCCACGCTGATCAACTTCTCCAGCGGGGCCAATCAGGCTGATGGCCACTGGATCAATCTCAACTGGGACCGTGACATGGCATTGCCGCCCACGGCGGATCTGCGCACCGCGGCGGCGGGCGAGGCCTGCCCACGCTGCGCGGACGGCCGACTCGAAATCCACCGCGGCATCGAAGTGGGACACATCTTTCAGCTGGGCACCAAGTACAGCGAGTCCATGGACGCCCGGGTCCTCGACGAGGCAGGCAATGCCCAGCCCCTGATCATGGGCTGTTATGGCATTGGCGTCTCGCGCGTCGTCGCCGCGGCCATCGAGCAGAATCACGACGAGCAGGGCATCGTCTGGCCCACCCCCCTGGCACCCTTCGATGTCGCCATCGTCAGCATTGGCGCCGAGCGCTCGGCGGCGGTGGCCGAGGCCGCGGAGCGCCTTTATGCCGATCTGCAGGCGGCCGGACTGGATCCGCTCTGGGACGACCGCGACGCCCGCCCCGGGGTCAAGTTTGCCGACATGGAGCTGATCGGCATCCCCCACCGGGTGGTGATCGGCGAGCGCGGCCTGAAGGCCGGCGAACTGGAGTATCGGGCCCGCGACGCGACGGCCAGCGAGCCTCTGCCGCTGGATGATGCGGCCCGTCAGCTGGCGGCCCGAATTCGGGACAGGACCTGATCGGTGAGCAGCGATCGGTCGCAGCGCGCCGCGCAGGTGCTGATCGCCGGTTGCGGGCGGATCGGTACCCGCCTGGGCCAGGCGCTCGCCGATCAGGGCCAGCGCGTATTCGGCCTGCGCCGCCGGCCCGAAGGCCTGCCGGCACCGATCATTCCCTGCGCCGCCGATCTCAACGCGCCCGCCGAACTGGCCGATCGCCTGCCCCGCGGGCTTGATCGCGTGGTGGTCATCCTCACCCCGCCGAGCTACGACGATGACGGTTATCGGCGCGGCTATGTCGAGGCCCTCGACAACCTTTGCACGGCACTGAGCGCCTCCGGCAATGCGCAGGCGCGGCTGGTGTTCGTCTCGAGCACCGGTGTCTACGGCGAAAACGGCGGCCACTGGGTGGATGAGACAACGCCGCCGGCGCCGTCACGCTTCTCGGGACGGCGCCTGCTCGAGGCCGAAGCGGTGG
>P_1C_Liq_1_UnCtyDRAFT_1000042_pt1 | contig 25187 bp, 21 predicted proteins | sample Pon1CUnioCityCA_2_FD_10230 | JGI IMG/M metagenome (IMG submission 10230) | reverse complement strand
CAAAACCTCGTTCACCACTGGACCTTTAATAGAATTGATGCTCCCCCTTTCCAACAGGATTATTACATAGATTTTGCAGGGAACTCAAATCTGGTACCTGCTGGCAATGGGCGAAACCTTCCTAGCAATATTTTCCCGGGAGTGGCAGATAGTTTAGGAGACCAAGCACCTTACTTTGCCGGCAATTTTTGGGTTGAAGCCCAGAATCCTACCAATAACACAACGTGGAATGGCACTGCCATTACTTTTTGGGCAAGAGAACTGCATGATGGACAAGTTTTCCAATTTCCTTTTGGCGGTGCAGGGGTCGAGATGACGCCCTCTGGTTTAGTAAATTGCTTTTTTGATGGATCTAGTGCAAACCCAATTCAATCCCAGCAGAATATTAAGGATGGTCTATGGCACTTTGTGGTGGCGCAAAATGATGGCTCCACTACCTCTATCTATATTGATGGCAATTTAGACACGAGCACTCCAGAAACAGGATTCACGCCTTCTTCTTTTAACCCGCAAGCCAACATAAGAGTAGGTGGTACAAGATTTGGGAATCGAAGAATTACAGGCCAATTTGACGAAATGAGGGTTTTTGATGATGTCCTTAGCCAAACCCAAATAGATTCTTTATATGCTTTAAGTAGACCAGGTGCTGATTTATACAAAGAATTAGATTATAAATTTTTTACGCCTGTTGGAAAAGATAGCTCTCTCAACGATAACAATTTGGGAAACAACAATGGCAATCGGTTTTCTTTAGTAGAAGATCGAAATCAAATGCCTAGCGATTCCGCTTTAAACATAGGAGTTTCCCTAGCTTCTCTTAAGACATCTAAAGACGTTTACAGTTTAACTTGGTCTAGCGCTGCAATTAGTATATGGGTAAAAAATGCTATACCCGGAGGGGCAGCAGGTAATGGTAGATTAGTTCAAGGGCGCGGTTATGGCTTAGATGTGGATCCAAATGGCAATCTCTTAACCTTCTTTGATGGAACAAGTGCAAACCCCCTAAGTACACCAGCTAACTCTGCAATACTTGACACTAATTGGCACCATGTGGTAGCACAAAATAATGGAGACACCACTTTTATTTATGTTGATGGCAATCTTGAAGGTACACGTGTTGAATCCATGTTTATTCCTACCAGCTTAGCAGGAGACTTTTATGAGCGCATTTTTGTTGGCTCAGGATACTATGAAGCCTCTAATGGACCGAGGTACTATTTATACGGTGGTGGCTTGATTGACGATGTTAGCTTGTATAGTCGTTCATTAGCTCAAGTAGAGATCGATGAGTTGTTTCAGTTTGGATTAATCACAGGAGAAAAGGCTTCACCGAAAAATCCAGTACTAGAAGTTAATGTCTTTCCCAACCCTGCTGTAAACAGCATCAACCTTCCAACTGAAGTGCACAATGCTAACCTTATAAAGGTATTCAACCTTAAGGGTCAGAAAGTACTAGAATCTCCTGGAAAACAAGAAATAAACATCAGTGACTTAGATAATGGCATATATTTCCTTTTCATTGAAAAAGGAGGAAAAATTTACCGCTCCAAATTCATGAAGCAGTAAGAATCGTGGTTAAGTGTGATTCAATTTAGTTCAGTAGAAAAAGGCCTTAGGGCCTTTTTCTTATTTTAAATAGTGTATCGGATTTGTACTCACACCGCTTAAGTTCAACTCTATATCTAGGTCAAGTTTCTCAAGGTAATCTTTTAGAAGTTCAGGCGTAAATTGCTCACTTTCGTAGTGCCCTACATCAGCAATCACAATTTGATCCTCAGCATCAAAAAACTGATGGTATTTGAAATCTCCTGTTATAAATACATCTGCTTCTTTTGCTTTAGCAGCATTCAACAAAAAACTTCCTGCACCTCCGCACAAAGCCACTTTTTTAACTGTCTGCTGGTGCGCTTTAGTGTGGCGAATTAGCGGTGTATTCAATTTATCCTTTAGGCTTTTCAAAAAATCTACCATATCCATCTCTTCTTTCAACTCCCCGATCATCCCGCTACCAACCTGCCCCCAACTATTCTTAAGAGGATAAAGATCATAAGCTACCTCTTCGTAAGGATGTGCCGCCTTAAGCGCTTGCACTACTTTACCCTCTAAATAAGTAGGAAGAATAACCTCCACCCGTTGTTCTTCCTCGGTATGGAGATTCCCTTTTTCACCTACATGAGGGTTGGTATTTTCCCCTGCTCTAAAGGTCCCTTCTCCCTTTAGGTTAAAGCTACAGGCATCGTATTCCCCTATTTGTCCTGCACCTGCTTCAAAAATTGCCTCGCGCACCTTAGGTGAATCTTGAATAGGGCAAAAGAAAGTTAACTTGGTTAAATAACCCGCTTTGGGACTGAGAATAGCGGTATTCACTAGATCCAATTTTTCAGCAATCTTTGAGTTAACTCCCTTTTGTACATTGTCCAAATTTGTGTGGATGGCATAAATGGCTATGTCATTTTTTATAGCCTTAATAACGGTTCGTTCAATGTAATTCTTTCCTGTTAAAGACTTTAAGCCTGAAAAAACAATTGGATGATGCGCCACAATCAAATTGCATCCCTTAGCTTTTGCTTCCTCGACCACTTCTTCAGTGCAATCTAAGGTTAAAAGCACCTTTTCTACGGTAGCGTTCTTATCTCCCACGATCAAGGTTGAGTTATCATAACTTTCTTGTAAAGAAGGAGGAGCAAGCTCTTCAAGACTTTTGATCACATCACGAATCTTCATTATTCTTAAGGGATTTTAATTTAGGTCTAAGATTGAGTTTCTGTAACTTCGAAAATTATAAAAAAGGGTTGAATTGAGCTTCATTTTGCGCATATTACTATTTCCGCTTAGCGCGATTTACTGGTTGATTACTAAGCTACGAAATTTCGCTTATGATACCGGAATCATGCCCTCTAAGAGCTACCATTTCCCAATTATTTGTGTAGGAAACTTATCTGCAGGTGGCACAGGAAAAACCCCCCATACGGAGTACATTATTAATCATTTTAAAACTGATTTTCAATTAGCAAGCTTAAGTAGGGGTTACGGCAGAAAAACCAAAGGTTTTATTTTGGCAGACTCTAGTTGCAATGCAACTACCATTGGAGATGAACCTTATCAGATCTTTACTAAACATCCTGAAATTTATGTTTCAGTTGATGAAAAACGAAAAAGAGGAATTGAAAAATTACAAGCTCTACCTGCGCCTCCACAGCTCATTGTGCTTGATGACGCTTACCAGCACCGAAGTGTGAAGGCAGGCCTTAACATTTTACTAACCGATTACAGTTCCCTCTACATTAATGATTTTTTATTGCCCGCCGGACGCTTAAGAGAAAGCAGATCAGGAGCTAAACGAGCAGACATTATCATTGTCACAAAAAGCCCGGCAGTACTATCGCCTTTGGAGATCAGACGCATTACCTCTAGCTTAAAACCTCTGGCTTATCAAAAAGTATTTTTCAGTTACATAAGCTACCGCAAGCTCAAGCCATTAAATCAAAAAGCAATAGAGCTGAATCTAAAGAAGAAAGAGCTAAAACAATGGGGTGTTTTGCTGGTAACAGCAATTGCTAAGCCGCAACCGCTTTACCTTTACCTAAAACGCTACTCAAAAGAAGTAGATAAATTGAGTTATCCAGATCATCACTTTTTTTCTGAAAAAGATTACAAGGGTATCTTGAAACAAACAGAAGGCCTATTAAGTCCGAAAAAAATTATAATCACCACAGAAAAGGATGCAGTTAAATTAGACCTTTCTAAACTAGAAGATATTGCAGTATTTTGCCTTCCTATTCAAATAAAATTTCACCCTCATGGCGAACTAGATTTCGCCGAAGAACTCAATCAATATGTTAGATCTTATACAGGAGAGCGCTGAATTTTTGCGCAAAAAAACAGATAAAACATTTCAAATTGGCATTGTATTAGGCTCAGGCTTGGGAAAGCTAGCAGAGGCTATTGAAAAGGCTACGGTAATCGATTATGCTGAAATTCCACATTTTCCTGTTTCAACTGTAGAAGGACACAGCGGCAAACTGATCATAGGGGAACTTGAAGGTGTGCCTGTAATTGCTATGAAAGGTCGCTTTCACTACTATGAAGGCTATGACCTTAAAAAGGCAACTTTCCCCATTCGGGTATTTAAGGCATTAGGGGTAAGCCATCTTCTTTTATCAAATGCTAGTGGTGGGCTCCACCCTGATCATGAGATTGGCGACATTATGGTTTTGAACGACCACATTCACCTTTTTCCTGACAATCCTTTAAGAGGAAAGAATCTCGATGAACTTGGTCCTAGGTTCCCTGACATGAGTGAACCCTATGCCTTTGAATTAATTGAAAAAGCGAAAGAAATTGCTAAAGAAGCAAATTTCAACCTGCACTACGGCGTTTATTTGGGAACAAGCGGTCCGACTTATGAAACCAAAAGCGAATACAAATATTTTAGGTATATAGGTGCAGACGCCGTTGGAATGTCCACTACTCCTGAAACCATTGTAGCGGTTCATGCTGGCATAAAGGTGTTTGCCGCATCGGTTATCTCTGATCTAGGTGTTGAAGGAAAAGTGGTTGAAATATCACACGAAGAAGTGCAAGAGGTAGCTGCACAAGCTGAACCAAAATTAGCCCTGCTATTCAAAAAATTGGTTAAATCCATCGCAGCTACTTAAAGCAAATGCCTCTAACACGCTTAAATCCTTAATTTTGCCACGCATGCCTGAAGAAAATAAATACGATAAATATGAAGTAGTTGTAGGCCTAGAGATTCATGCTCAGCTACAAACTAAAAGTAAAGCCTATTCATCCGATTCGACCGAATACGGCAAAGCTCCAAACAATAATGTTTCCCCTGTTTCTTTGGGTCATCCGGGAACATTGCCCATGTTCAACAAAAAGACCCTTGAATACGGTATAAGACTTGGCTTAGCCTGTGGTTCAGAGATTACTTATGAAAATCAATTTGCGCGAAAGAACTATTTCTATGCCGATTTGCCTAAAGGGTATCAGATCACACAGGACACTACTCCACTATGCACAGGGGGAGAAATCCTGATCAAAGACGATTCAGGCCAAGAAAAACGCATTGGTATTACGCGAATACACATGGAAGAGGATTCAGGAAAGAGTATCCACGACCTTGACCCTTACAACACTTTAATTGATTTAAATCGTGCTGGAGTTCCACTTTTAGAAATTGTTTCCGAGCCTGATATTCGTTCGGCACAAGAAGCCTACAATTATGTAACCGAAGTGCGAAAACTAGTACGTTACCTTGAAGTATGCGACGGCAACATGGAAGAGGGAAGTATGCGCTGCGATGCCAATGTTTCAGTAAGGTTGAAGGGAAGTAAAACGTTGGGTGAGCGCACAGAGACTAAGAACCTTAACTCCATTAGAAATGTACTCCGCGCAATAGAATATGAAGTAAGAAGGCAGATCGATGAGTTAGAAGCTGGAAATTCTATTAGCATGGAAACTAGAGGCTTTGATGCCGTAAAAGGAATTACCATAAGCCAAAGAAGCAAAGAAATGGCTCACGATTATCGGTATTTTCCTGAACCAGATTTGCAGGCAGTTTTTGTTAAAGAAACAGATATCGAGAAAGTAAAGCGTGAGCTCCCTCCTTTACCTAATGAACTGCTCAATAAATACATTCAAGACCTTGAATTATCTGTTTACGATGCAGAAGTTCTTACAGAAGATAAGCAGTTTGCGCTTTATTATGAAGACCTGATCAAATACACTAAGAATTACAAAGCAGCTGCTAATTGGATGATGGGAGCGGTTAAATCATACCTAAATGAACTCGCCATCGGAATCGAGGAATTTCCCATAAAAACAAAGCAATTAGCAGACTTGATTAAACTCGTGGATGATGGGGCTGTAAGCAATACGGTAGCCAATCAAAAAGTTTTTCCAAAACTGATCGAGTCGCCTAAAATGGCTCCCCAAAAAATAGCTGAGGAGAATAACTGGATCCAGCAAAGCGACACGAATGCGCTTGAAGGATTCATCGATGAAGCCTTGAATAAATTTCCCGATAAGGTAGAAGAGTATCGGAATGGTAAAAAAGGCCTATTGGGTCTTTTTATGGGCGAAGTAATGAAAGCCAGCAAAGGAGCAGCTGATCCAAAACTGACAAACCAATTGCTAAGAAAAAAACTAGAAGTATGATGATGAAAAGAAACCTATGGCTATTGTCAATATTAATAAGCACCTTACTTTTTGCTTGTGGTAGCGGAAATGCTGAAGCACAGCAAGATGGCAAGCTGAACGGAATTTTAAGTGGAAAGTTGGAAGGCCTAAGTACAGGCCAACTTTACTTAATTGACCTACTCAATCCTAAAAAGGGTCCTGTTGATACCGCTTTTGTTTCTGAGGATGGAGCCTTTTATTTTGACTTCCAGCCTGCTGAAATTGGATTTTACCGATTAAACGTAAGCCAGAACATCGCGGTCATTTTACCTTTAGAAAGTGGCGATCAGGTTAGCTTAAGTGGAAATGTAAATACAGCTAAAGGCATTGAAGTAAGTGGAAGCGATAATGCAGAAAGAATGACTGAATTCAATCATTTTTTACAAGACATTAATGAGGCGCAAAACCAATTGAACGAAGACTTTCAGCAATATGCCAATAGCCCTAAACGAGACTCGATCATGAAGTCGTTTAGGAACGAATACCAAGAGCTTGAAAATCAAAAAGCTTCAAAAGTAAGAGACATGGTAAACGAAAAGCCTGGTCTTTTCGCAAACATTGCCTTAATGGAGCAGCTCCCCACCAATGGAAAAGCAAACATTGAAACCTATAAAAAAGCAGATGCAGCATTAGCTGAACGCTATGGCAATTCACCCTTTTACAGAAGCTTTAAGAGTAGGTTGGAAGATGCCATCAAGTTTGCTCCGGGCTCTTCTGTACCCGAGATCAATTTACCAAATCCCGATGGTGAATTAGTGCCTTTATCTTCTTTGAGGGGCAAGGTTGTATTAATTGATTTTTGGGCTTCATGGTGCAAACCGTGTAGAAGAGAAAACCCAAATGTGGTAGCCGCTTACCAAAAGTACAAGGATAAAGGCTTTACAGTTTATGGGGTTTCCTTAGATCGAACNAAAGAAGCATGGGTAAGAGCTATTGAGCAGGACAATTTGACTTGGACGCAAGTAAGCGACCTAAAGTTTTGGCAATCAGAGGCTGCCAAAGCATATGGTGTTAAAGGTATTCCTTTTGCCTTGCTGATCGATGAAGAAGGCAAAGTGATTGGAAAAAACCTTAGAGGACCTGCCCTGCAACAAAAACTTGCTGAAGTCTTAAACTGATCCTTTGAGCGAAACCAAACGCAATAAGATCTATTTTGCTTCCGATTTCCATTTGGGTGCACCAAACTACCAAGCAAGTAGAAAGCGAGAAGACAAAATCGTAGGCTGGTTAAACTCAATCAAAGCAGACTGCCAAGAACTTTATTTGGTAGGAGACCTCTTTGACTTTTGGTTTGAATACAAAAAAGCAATACCAAAAGGCTTTGTTCGTCTTCAAGGAAAGATAGCTGAATTCTCAGACGCAGGTATTCCTGTCACGCTTTTTACAGGCAATCATGATATGTGGATTTTTGACTATTTACCCAAAGAATTAGGCGTCACCCTGCACCGTAAGCCAATACGAAAAACTTTTCAAGGCAAAGAGTTCTTAATTGGACATGGAGACGGCTTAGGTCCAGGAGATCACGGCTATAAATTCATCAAAAAGGTTTTCGCCAATCGATTATCTCAGTGGCTCTTTGCACGTTTACACCCAAACTTTGGCATTGGCTTGGCTGACTATTGGTCGAGCAAAAGCCGTAATGCTAACCGAGGCGAGGATAAAAAATTCTTGGGAGAAGAAAACGAATGGCTGGCTATTTACTGTAAAGAATACCTAAAAAAGGAACGAGTAGATTACTTCATATTCGGTCACCGCCATTTGCCTCTGGACTTGAAAGTAGGCGAAAGTAGTCGATATGTAAATCTGGGAGAGTGGATGAATTACCAGTCCTATGCTGTTTTTGATGGTAACAAGCTCGAATTAAAGGAGTGGAAATAAGCTAATTTTATTTTTTTACTCTCCCTAGAAATACCGGTTTTCTTAAAGCTTCATGAACCAAATCCACTTTTACTTCATCACCTTCCTTTAATCCAAGGTTTTCCACTTTTACCTCAAAAACAGATTGATTGGTAGCAGATTCAACTTCCTTTCCATTTACCCAAACTTGCTTCACTGTAAAACCATGACCCTCAGCAAACCTATTCTTAACAAATAACTTTTCTCCTTGATAAGTGAAAGTCTTAGACAATGTGTCCAATTGAAGATTTTCTTGCGCTGTAACTGATACAAATAATAAAATGCCGAATGAGAAAGATAGTAATTTATTCATCTTCAAAATTTTAAGTCAAATTACGAAAACTTACTTGACAACTTTCTCAATCAAGTCAACTAAACGATTTGAATAGCCAATCTCATTATCGTACCATCCTACTACTTTTACCATTTTTCCGATCACAGAAGTGAGCTGTGCATCAAAAATACTACTGTGAGGATTACCTTGTATATCCACGGAAACGATTGGGTCTTCTGTGTAAGCTAAAATGCCTTTCAATTCGCCCTCAGAGGCATTTTTAAAAGCTGCATTTATTTCTTCAATTGATTTAGGATTTTTCACCACACAGGTAAAATCAGTTAATGAGCCATCAGGGACAGGAACCCGAATCCCGGCACCACCTAATTGTCCATCTAAGTGCGGGAAAATCTTGGTAATGGCTTTAGCTGCTCCCGTAGTAGTTGGCACGATACTCTCTGCTGCAGCTCGGGCTCNTCTGAGGTCTCGATGAGGGGCGTCATGCAAACGTTGATCACCTGTATAGGAGTGAATGGTAGTGATGTAACCGCTTTCAATACTGCACTCTTGATCTAAGATTTTAACTAATGGGGCTAAAGAGTTGGTCGTACAAGAAGCATTTGAAACAATTCGTTCTCCACCCTCTAAAATTGAATCATTAATTCCTAAGACTACGGTTTTTATATCTTCGTCTTTAGCAGGTGCACTTATAACAACCTTCTTAGCTCCAGCTGTAAGGTGTTGTTCTGCCCCACTTCGGTCTCTAAATAGGCCTGTCGATTCAATTACCAAATCAACTTTGAGTTCCTTCCATGGAAGATTTAAAGGTGTCTTTTCTTGGAATAGCTTCACTACTTTACCATTGATGAGCAAGTCATCGTTTTCAGCCTTTACTTCTCCATCAAATTGACCGTGGATTGAATCGTATTTAAAAAGATGAGCTAAGGTTACTGCGTCTGCCAAATCATTGATGGCAACCAATTCTAAGTCATCTTTTTGCAAGATGACCCTTGCAGTCATCCTTCCTATGCGGCCAAAACCGTTAATGGCAATTCTTTTCATCTAGCTGATTTTTCTTTAAAATTAGACAATAAAAAAAGGGAGTAGTTCAATACCACTCCCTTTTTCAAACCTATATAAAAACAAATTATGATCGACTTTCAGCTGAAACAGTCAATTTTTTTCTTCCTTTTTTTCTTCTGCTGTTTAGAACTTTCCTTCCATTAGCAGATTGCATTCTACTTCTAAATCCGTGCTTGTTGCGTCTCTTTCTCTTTGAAGGTTGATATGTTCTTTTCATAGCTTTTCGTATTTAACAAAGGGAGGGCAAAAGTAGGGATTTTTTCATAAGCTCTCCAAAAAACTTTTAGACAAATTGCATTGTTTTTTTTTGCCCTCTTTGCTTATGGGTAAATTTGACAAAAATTTTGTGCATGGCGCGTTTTGGAAGGCGAAAAAATGATGACGATGAAGCGAAAAAGAAGATCACGAAAGCCTCTTTAAAAAAATCACTTCGATTATTTAAATACGTAAAGCCCTATGCGGGCACTTTTGCGGTTGGTCTTGTCTTTTTATTTCTATCGAGTGCAGCATCAATGGTATTTCCTTACCTCACAGGCCAATTGGTCGATGCGGCAAACACAGATTTTTTAGATCAAATTAATAGAATCGCACTCTTACTCTTAGGGGTATTCTTTCTAAATGCAGTTTTTTCTTTTTTCAGAATTTACCTTTTTGCTATTGTTACCCAAAAAACCTTAGCAAGCCTTAGGCAAGCTACTTACTATCAACTCATCCGTCTAAAGATGAAGTTCTTCTCTGAAAGAAGGGTTGGGGAATTGAACAGTCGTATTTCATCTGACATTTCCCTTTTACAAGAAACCTTAACCACTACCATTGCTGAGTTTTTGAGGCAAATAATCATTATTGTGATCGGGATTGCTTTACTTACCTATATTTCTGGCAAACTGACTTTGTTAATGCTCGCCTTAGTGCCCGTTGTAGTTTTAGTAGCGGTTCTCTTTGGCAAAAAGATTAGAAAACTTTCTAAGGAAGCCCAAGATGCAGTGGCCGACTCAAATGTGATCGTAGAAGAAACCCTACAGGGAATTGCTACTGTTAAAGCTTTTGTAAATGAAAGGTTTGAATACTTACGTTATAAAAAGAGAACAGACGACGTAATAGGCGTTTCCTTAAAAGGCGCCAAGTGGAGAGGTGCTTTCGCTTCTTTTATCATCTTCTGTCTTTTTGGATCAATCGTAGCAGTAATCTGGTATGGTGTGGTGCTTGTTCAAGAGGACCAACTAAGCATTGGTGATCTTTTTACTTTCATTCTTTACTCAGTATTTGTTGGTGCTTCTTTGGGTGGCATTGCCGATCTTTACTCCCAGCTACAAAAAGCGATTGGTGCCACTGAAAACCTGCTTGAGATATTTGATGAAGACAAAGAGGAGGAGCAGGAAAAACAGTTCTCGAAAAAAATCACTGAAGGAAAGATCAGCTTTAAAGCGGTAGATTTTGCTTACCCAAGCCGAAGTGATGTAGAAGTTTTGAAAAACCTCAGCTTTGAGATCGAGTCAGGTCAGCAAGTAGCTTTAGTAGGTCCATCAGGAGCAGGAAAATCAACCATTACTTCCTTGATCTTAAAATTCTTTCAAGTAAGTAAAGGTGAAATCCTAATTGACAAGCTAAAGATCAATGAATATGCGCTAGCAGATNTACGGTCAGCGATGGCTATAGTTCCCCAAGATGTTGTGCTCTTTGGCGGAAGTATTTACGATAATATCCTTTACGGAAATCCTGATGCATCAAAAAAAGAAGTAAAAGAAGCGGCTAGAAAAGCTAATGCGGTCGAGTTTATTGAAGCTTTCCCTGATGGTTATGATACCTTAGTAGGCGAGCGTGGAGTTCAATTATCGGGAGGGCAGCGTCAAAGAATTGCTATCGCCAGAGCTATTTTGAAAAATCCAAAGATCTTGATCCTAGATGAAGCCACTAGTTCGCTCGACTCAAAATCTGAACAATTGGTGCAGCAGGCGCTAGATGAGTTAATGAAAGGAAGAACCTCTTTAGTGATTGCCCATCGACTATCCACCATTCAAAAAGCAGATAATATTTTGGTGCTTCAAGAAGGCAGACTTGTGGAATCAGGAAACCATCAAGAGTTATTAGCTAAAGAAGACGGCCTGTACCGCGACCTTAAAACCCTACAAATGGGAGTTTAAGCTGTATAGATTGCAGTTACAAAGCGATCCCTGCCGTACATGTCTTGAAGTAATCTTACCCCTTTGAAAGCTTGATTATCGAATAAAGCGCATACCTCCTCTCCCATCTCTTCATGGATCTCCCAATAGAATCGACCACCGGTATTTAGCAGTTGCTCAGCAATGGCAATCATCCGTTTATAAAACAAAAGTGGCTCCCCATTTGGTGCTAAGGCAATTATGGGCTCGTATTCTTTAACATGCTGTTCCAGGCCTCGTAATTCTTCTTGAAACACATAAGGTGGATTACTCACAACTACATCATACTTGCGTGAAGGGAGCTCTTGCAGGATGTCAAGCTGAAAGAGCTTCACTTTAACGTTCAATTTTTTAACATTGATCTGAGCAACTTCTAAAGCTGCTTCTGAAACTTCACAAGCCTCAATTTCTCTATAATCACCTTCCAAAGCGAGGCCTATGGGTATACACCCGCTACCCGTTCCAATATCTAGCACAGCAATGTCTGATTCGGTTTCATGCTCAGCTACTAACATTACAAGCTCTTCTGTTTCAGGGCGAGGAATCAGAACGGACTCATTTACGTAAAAAGGGTAACCAAGGAACACACTTTCTCCAATAATGTAGTCTAAAGGTCGGTGAGCTTGCAATTCATTAACCGCTTGCTGTAGCTGCTGGAGTTTGTCTTCATTCAGCTCTTTATCCTTATTAAGCTGAACTTCTGCTCGGTTTAAGCCAAAAAAATGTTGGATCAGAATTCTAATATGTGCCTCTAATTCACGCGAATCAGTTATGTGTTGCAGCTCCGTTCGCAACTTCTCTAACAGTTCTCCTAACTTCATAAGTCAACGCTTGCTTTAGGCCTGCAAGTTAGGTTTTTATTCTACTTTTGGTCTTATGCATCAGGGCGATGAAAAGTATATGGAACGCGCCATTCAACTGGCTGAAAAAGGGCGATTTACTGTTGCTCCCAACCCAAGAGTAGGCTGTGTAATTGTGTACCAAAACCGGATCATTGGCGAAGGTTTTCATCAATCGTTTGGAGGGCCACACGCTGAAGTTAATGCCATTGCCTCGGTAGCAGACCAAAGTATGCTTGAGCAAGCTACTTTATATGTAAGCCTTGAACCTTGTGCGCACTTTGGTAAAACCCCACCTTGTGCAGATCTAATCGTAGAAAAGAAAATACCTCGGGTAGTAATTGCCTCAGCAGACCCTTATGAAGCTGTAAATGGAAAAGGAGTAGAAAAATTGAAAGCAGCAGGCATTGAAGTTAAACAGGCTGTTTTGAAGTCAGAAGCAGATCTACTAAACCGAAGATTTTTTTGTTTCCATCAAAAAAAGCGTCCTTACATCATGCTCAAATGGGCTGAAACCCAAGATGGCTTTTTGGGGAGACTAGCTGATGACCCAGATGCAGCAGACTCATGGATTACCTCTCTCACTTCTAAGCAACTCTCTCATTTATGGCGGGCAGAAGAAGATGCCATTCTAGTGGGGCAGAATACAGCTCATATTGACAATCCTGCCTTGACGTGTAGAGAGGTAGAAGGCCGAAACCCTTTGAGGGTAGTGATTGATCAAAAGTTGGAATTAAGCCAAAGCTTAGCCGTTTTTTCCGATCAAGCCGAAACCCTAATCATTAATCAGACTAAAGAAGAAAAAAGAGGCCACATTGAGTATCTCAAATTAGATTTCGGGGGTAATTTCCTAGACCAACTTATGAGCGTTTTGCATCAAAGGAACATACAATCAATTATTGTTGAAGGTGGTGCCTTTACCTTAAACGAATTCTTAAATTCAAACTACTGGGATGAAATCAGGCGATTTGTTGGAAAGAAGACTTTTGAAAAGGGAATCAAAGCTCCTTCGCTCACAGTTAAACCACAAAAAACTGAAAAAGTAGAAACCGACATGCTTTACACCTACTACCGATGATCTATCTCTTATTAAGCATCCTCTGCTCTACTTCTATTTTCATTGTCTTTCGATCATTTGAACGATTCAAGATAGATACCTTTTCTGCAATTGTAGTGAATTACCTCATTGCAGGCTCAGTGGGCATTCTTATCAGCGATGTGCAACTTTCTTTTACAAGGATGCTGCAATCTCCTTGGTCGATTAACGGACTAATTTTAGGGGTATTCTTTATTAGCTTGTTTTACATCATGGCAACTACAGCCCAAAAACTTGGCGCTTCAGTGGCATCAATTGCCAATAAAATGGCACTAGTTGTACCAGTGGTTTTTGCAATTGTGTACTATGGAGATAGCTACAACCTTCTAAAAATAGCAGGAGTCCTGGTGGCCCTGATTGGCATTTATTTAGCTACAGTTAAACCAAAAGTGGAGAAGAAATCTTTTGACTGGAAACTTTTCTTTATTCCATTTATTCTGTTTTTAGGTTCAGGCTTCATTGATACTTTCATAAAATACACGCAGGAATATTACCTTCAAGAAAGCGAAAACGATTCCAAATTATTTTCATCCCTTATTTTCATTACAGCTTTCTGCATTGGAATAGTGATTACCGTTATTCGAAAAGGAAAGGGCTTAAATCATTTACCGACTTGGCTTGGTGGTATTGCTTTGGGCTTGATCAATTATGGTTCCATCTACTTTCTGATTCTTACCTTCAATAACTCCCAACTAGAAAGCTCAGTGGTATTTCCCATAAACAATATGGGGGTAGTTATTTTTACCACTTTACTTTCCTATTTTCTTTTTCAAGAGCGCTTTTCAGTTAAAAACAAATTAGGGGTTGCCCTTTCTATTTTGGCTATTTTGATGATATCCTTTTCCTGATGCAAGCCTACCATACCATAAAAAGTCCTGCAACTTATTTCTTGAAAGAAAAGGGCAGCAAGTTCTATGCTTATGCCTATCCGATCAAGTCTGTTGAAGAAGCAAAGGTTTTGATCGAATCACTCAGGGAAGAAAATCCAAAAGCCAACCACGTCTGCAGCGGTCTTCTACTTGGCACAGCTAACCAAGAATATTATCTCGTAAACGACGATGGCGAACCTTCAAACTCTGCAGGAATGCCCATTTTGGCCGCGATTCGATCAGCGGAGGTGACTGCAGTCTTGATTGCTGTTGTACGTTATTTTGGAGGAACGAAACTTGGGGTTGGTGGATTGATCCAAGCATACAGAGCTGCAGCAAAAGGAAGTCTGACTGCTGCAAGTATCATAACAGTAGAGCCAAAGGCCAATTTCACCTTGAATACCAATTACCAGTTGTTAGGTGAAATATTATCTATTATTGACAAACATGATTTGCAGATTGAACAGGAACATACGGCTGATTCAGTAAAAATAAAGGTGCACTGCAAGATGAAGGAGCTTGAGCAGCTGAAAGCACTCTTTGATCGTTTTGACTTAAAGATAACTTAAGCGCGGTCAGCTAATTCCATCCAACGGGCAGTTTTTGTTTCAATCACCTCTACTAATTGACCTAACTCTTCTGAGCGAGAAAGAAGTTCATCGGAATCAAGCTTTGAGTCAGAAAGAGAGGCTGTCAATTCCTCTTTCTTTTGCTCCAACTTCTCAATCTCCTTTTCCAGTTTATTGAATTCACGGCGCTCCATATAACCAAGTTTCTCTGCTTGATTATCTTGCTTGGGTTTGTCTTTACCCTCTTCTTTGGCAGGTTTGCTTGCCTTTTCAGTCACTGCTTCCTTCTTATTCTTCTCTATTAAGGCGCTATAAGTACCTGGAAAATCCTTGATCAAACCATCTCCTTTAAAGTGGAAGATATGGTCTGTTACACGATCCATAAAAGCACGATCATGAGAAACAACCATTAGGCAACCTTGAAAATCACTTAAAAAATTTTCCAATACCCCAATGGTTTTTATATCTAAATCATTGGTTGGTTCATCTAATATCAAAAAGTTGGGATTACTCATTAAAATAGTAAGTAAGTACAAGCGTTTTCTTTCACCACCACTCAGCTTAGAAACATAAGTATATTGCTGCTTTGGTGGGAATAAAAAGCGTTCTAAAAGCTGAGAAGCAGTAATCTTTCTTCCCTTCTCTAATGGAATTACTTCTGCAATTTCCTTAACCACTTCAATGATTCGTTTGTCCCCTTTTAGTTCAATGCCTTTTTGGGTGTAATAACCAAATTGAACCGTTTCGCCATGCACAACTTTGCCACCATCTACATCTTCTTTTCCTAATATCAAATTGAGAAAAGTGGTTTTACCCACCCCATTCTTACCTGCTATGCCAATGCGGTCTCCCTTTTTGAAAGTGTAAGAAAAGTCGTCCACGATCTTGATCTCACCATAGCTTTTACGCAAATGATGCAACTCTATGATCTTTCCTCCTAAACGTTCAGATTTGATAGAAAGCTGCAGTTTGTCTTCCTTTTGCTTTTGCTTGGCTTTCTTTTCTGTGTCGTAGAATTGATCAATTCTTGATTTAGCCTTAGTGCCTCTTGCTTTCGGCATTCGCCTCATCCACTCTACTTCCTTTCTATAGAGGTTCTTGGCTTTAGCAACTTCAGCTGCTTGGGTTTCTTCACGCAATGCCTTCTTTTCTAGAAAGTATTCGTAACCACCATCATACTTATAGGCTTGTCCTTGATCTAATTCTATGATCTGATTGCAAACTTGGTTCAAGAAATAACGATCGTGAGTAACCATGAACAAGGTAATGTTCTCTTGAGAAAAATATTCCTCTAGCCATTCGATCATCGGAATATCTAAATGATTGGTCGGCTCATCTAAAATAAAAAAATCAGGTTCGTCCAAGAGTATCTTGATGAGGGATAAACGTTTTTTCTGACCACCTGATAAAGTCCCTACCTTCTGATCCAAGGAGACATCACCCATTTCAAAAACTGAAAGTAGTTTTTCAATCTTTGCTTCATAGTCCCAGGCTTTAGCCGAATCCATCTTATTTAATGCCCGCTGCAAGCGATCTTGATTGTTGGCATCTTGCATCGCTTGGTGGTACTCTTCAATTACTTTTGAAATATCGCTATCGGCTTGGTAAAACAGTTGCTTAAGCGCTAGATCAGGATCAAATTCATCCTTTTGGTTTAAAAAACCGATTGATACTCCGTTTCTCCAAGTTACTGCTCCCCCGTCAGGAGACTGTTCTTTGCTTAAAAGTTCAAGTAAAGTGGTTTTCCCTTCCCCGTTTTTAGCTACCAAAGCCATTTTTTGCCCTTGGTCTAACCCAAAGGAAACACCCTCAAATAAAACACGCTCACCAAAGCGTTTTGATATGTTTTCTACACTTAGCAGGTTCATACGCCGTCTTTCACCCTGCTAATTCCTTTTGCAGCCAAATCGTAGCTGGGCTCTATGGCAAGTGATTGTTGGTAGTCTTTAATGGCATTGTTTACATCGCCGAGCAGCTCAAAGCAATAGCCCCTATTGTAATAAGCTTGGTAATAATTGGGATCTACCTCAATGGCGTCAGAAAAATGCAAACTTGCTTGCCTGTAAAGTTGCAAGTAATACATGTGGACGTAGCCCAAATTGTAGTGCGCTTCTCGGAAATTAGGATGATACTCCAAGATTTCATGATAAGTTTTTAGGGCTTCATTGTACATTTCATTTTCCTGCTGAAACATGGCAATCCCATACATGGCTTCTTTGTTGTTGGGCTCAACTTCTAGAGCATTCTCAAAATAGTCAATGGCTAAGGAATCTCCCTTGATGCTGTTTAGTAAACCGAGCTGCATATAGGCTTCAAAGTGCTCCGGATCTTGCTCTACCGTTGTTTGAAAAGAGCTGACTGCTCTGGTTGTATCGCCCATTTCAAGAAAATTAAACCCTTTCAAAAAGTAGGCTTGTGCATTGTACATGTCGTACTTGATGGCAAGATCAGCGTTGAAGCGATTTCCGATTATCCTTACCAATCAAGTAGAGTTCTCCCATTTTTAGATATACACTTGCCGCCTCAGGATGATAGTATCTTGCTTGTTTCAAATAAGCCAAGCTTGGGCTTAGCTCTCCCCTTCTTAAATAATAATCACTGTGGGCAATTAAGACTGATAAGTTTGTCGAATCTATGGTATAAGCTCGATTCAAATCCTCTTCAGCGGAACTTGCATCACCAAATCTTTCATATACCGAAGCCCTTCTTATATAAAGTTCGGGCTGGTTTAGCGACTTTCTTATTTCTTGGTTTATTTCTTCTAAGAGTGAGTCTTTTACCTCAACTAGTCGTTCAGGCTTACCTTCCACCATGGGCGTGATCTTTTTTTCACTTTGCTGATCAACTGCAGTAGTAGATTCCTCTTTTTTACCCTTTTCAGCATCAGCACAAGCCAAAAACAAAAGGGGAATTAGTAATCCAAATAATGTATTTCTCATCTTCTTAAATAAAAAATCCTGCATGATTACATGCAGGATAAAATTATTCATTAATAAAATGTTAGGCTGCCATCTCTTCTTTTATCTTCAGTTCTAATTCTTCCATTAGTTCAGGATTATCTTCGATCAGTTGTTTAACTGCATCTCTACCCTGACCCAGCTTGGTTTCACCATAACTAAACCAACTTCCGCTCTTTTTAACAATTCCCATTTCAACCGCCATATCAATAATTTCTCCTGAACGAGATATTCCAGTTCCATACATGATGTCAAATTCTGCCTTGCGGAAAGGAGGGGCAACTTTATTCTTAACAACCTTGATCTTAACGCGGTTTCCAATCACCTCGTCTCCTTGCTTGATCTGAGAACTTCTTCTGATATCAATTCTAACCGATGAATAGAACTTAAGTGCATTACCTCCTGTGGTTGTTTCAGGATTACCGAACATCACCCCAATTTTTTCCCTAAGCTGATTAATGAAAATACAGGTACAACCAGTTCGATTAATGGTTCCAGTGAGCTTTCTCAAAGCCTGCGACATTAGCCTTGCCTGAAGTCCCATGCGTGAATCTCCCATCTCCCCTTCTATCTCAGCTTTTGGAGTTAAGGCAGCAACAGAGTCAATGATAATGAGATCAATCGCACCTGAGCGAATCAAATTATCTGTTATTTCTAATGCTTGCTCGCCATTGTCTGGCTGAGAGATCAATAGGTTTTCAGTATCTACTCCAAGGTTAGCAGCATAAAACTGATCAAAAGCATGTTCTGCATCAATAAATGCTGCGATTCCGCCTTGCTTCTGAACTTCTGCTATAGCATGAATTGCTAAAGTGGTTTTTCCTGAGGATTCTGGTCCATAAACTTCAATTACCCTACCCCTTGGCAAACCGCCAACTCCTAAAGCCACATCTAGAGCTACTGAACCGGTTGGTATTGCGTCTACATTTTCAACGGCTTGATCTCCCAATCGCATGATGGACCCTTTACCGTATGTTTTTTCTAACTTATCTAAAGTAAGTTGAAGTGCTTTTTCTTTTTGCTTGTCAACTTCTGTTTTTTCTTTAGCCATTTTATCCTTTTTAGTACTCGTTTAGTTTATAGTATTTGTGACGCGTGGTCCTTGGTTTTTACTTTTTCAATGATGTTTTCGATTTTACCTTCCTCATCAATTACAAAAGTCTTACGAATAATCCCTTCATATTCTTTACCCATGAATTTCTTCAACCCCCATGCATTGTATGCTTGAATCACCTCTTTAGACTCATCGGCCAATAAGGTGAAGGGTAAATCGTACTTTTCAATGAAATTTTGGTGCTTCTTCTGACTATCAGCGCTTACACCCACTACCTCAAAACCCGCATCTTTGAGCTCTTGATAATGGTCTCTTAAATTACAAGCTTCTTTAGTACAACCAGGGGTATTATCCTTTGGATAAAAGTAAAGAACTACTTTGCTACCCTTAAGATCAGAGAGCTTAAATTCATTTCCATTTTGGTCTACGCTTTTGATTGCAGGAGCTTGGTCTCCTATTTTTAGTTTTCCCATAAGTTTCTGACGGTTTTTTTGTCAATTTAATGTCAAACAAAATAATTAATAATTTGATTATAGCAAGTTAGGAGAGCTTAAATTCTAAATAAGAATATCTTTGTTGATTCTATGAGAAAGGCAGAAAAAGTCGAATTTATCATCCAAAAACTAGAGGAATTATATCCCGAAACACCTATACCACTTGACCATAAAGATTCCTTTACCCTCCTGATTGCTGTCTTATTATCAGCGCAATGCACTGATGAACGAGTTAACAAGGTGACACCGCATTTGTTTGCCCTTGCAGACAATGCTGAGGAGATGAAACTGCTTCAAGTTGATGAGATCAAAGCGATTATAAGACCCTGTGGATTATCGCCCAGAAAATCCAAAGCAATTCATGAGCTCTCTACTATATTAAGCGAACAATATAACGGAGAAGTACCTCCATCCTTTCAGGCCTTAGAAAAGCTGCCAGGTGTGGGACATAAAACTGCCTCGGTGGTTATGGCTCAAGCGTTTGGTATTCCGTCCTTTCCGGTTGACACCCACATTCACCGTTTGGCCTACCGTTGGGCCTTAACCAATGGAAAAAATGTGGAACAAACAGAGAAGGATTGTAAGCGTCTATTTCCAAAAGAGTTGTGGAACAAACTGCATTTACAAATCATCTTCTTTGGTAGAGAGTACTGTAAGGCACGCCCTCACGATCCTGTTGCCTGTCCGATTTGTTCTAAAGCAGGAAGAAAGAGCTTATTTAATTGATTAACTGCTCAATGTAACCTAAGCTTTCTGTCTTTCTTACACTAAGTGCTTTTGAATAGGATAAGATTGATTCTACAGTTGACTGCTCAGGAGTACTGATTTGCTCTTCTTTAAACTGATTAGCTGATAGCTGATTTTTAAGGTTGTCTTCCTCGTGGGTTAATTCTTCGAAATCAAAGTGGTCAAATTTCTTCATACGCGATTTTTTGTTTCCTTAAAAACGCTAACCGCTTTAAAATATTGTTAGATCAAGCAAATTAATTTGCTAATGACAACTTCTCTTGTTTTGCTAATTTCCGAAGGTTTATTAATGCATAACGCATTCTACCGAGAGCTGTATTAATGCTAACATTAGTTCGATCAGCGATCTCTTTAAAACTCATATCAAAATACATGCGCATCATCAGCACTTCTTTTTGATCTTGCGGTAACCGGTGAATTAATTTTTTGACACCTGCATGCGCTTGAGCTTTTATGGCCTTATCCTCTGCAGATTCATCTCGATCAGGAATAATATCGAAAATGTCAAAATCTTCCCCTCCATTCGTAGTAGGGTATTTTTTCTTCCTTCTAAAATGGTCGATCATCAGGTTATGGGCTATGCGGTTTACCCATGGAAGAAACTTTCCTTCTTCATTGTAACTCCCTTTCTTCAAGGTGCGAATTACCTTCATAAAAGTTTCTTGAAAGATATCGTTTGCTAAGGCTTTATCCTTTACTGTAAATAAGATATAGCCAAAGACACGGTCTTTGTAACGATTCAGTAAGATTTCAAATGAAACTTCTCTTCCCTCTAAGTACTCGCGAATGAGCACTTGATCACTTTTCGCATTAGATTCCATAAACATATACAATTTGAGCTTTGTTATAAGCTAGATTAAAAAAGTAAATGTTTAGGCTATAGGCTAAAAGTTTATAAGTTGTAAGTAATACGTATAAAAACAGCTTTTAGTTGCTTTTATTGTGTTATTGTCAAAATATTTTGCCAAAATACCAAAAAAAGGCTAATTACCTTTGCTTTAATTTTCTTCAAATACGTATGAACCAAGATCAAACCCTCAAAAAAGCTAATCCCAAAGAGCATATTATAATTAAAGGAGCAAGGGTTCATAACTTAAAGAATGTTGATCTTGTTATACCCCGAAACAAACTTGTTGTGATCACTGGTTTGTCGGGTTCAGGGAAATCTTCCCTAGCTTTTAATACGCTATATGCAGAGGGACAAAGAAGGTATGTGGAAAGCCTATCCTCTTATGCACGACAGTTTTTAGGCAAGGTTGAAAAACCTGAAGTAGATTACATTAAAGGCATTTCCCCTGCCATTGCCATAGAACAAAAAGTAAACTCAACCAATTCACGTTCTACTGTAGGTACTATTACAGAGATCTATGACTACCTCAAATTACTTTATGCGCGCATTGGCAAAACCATTTCGCCGGATACTGGAAAGGAAGTAAAAAGCGATAGCGTACAAGATGTTGTAGATTACATCTTGCAAATAGAAGAAGGCTACAAGGTCTTCCTAACCGCGAAGGTGAAGCTGAAACCTAAAAAAGACTTTGCTGAGCAGATCCAGCTGCTAATCCAACAGGGATTTAGCCGAGCTTACCAAGATGGTGAAAGTATCTACCTAGAGGATCTTCAAGAAAGTGAAACAAAAGGTGAGCTAATGTTGATGGTGGACCGTTTTATCAGCGGAAAACAACTTGCAGAAGAAGAGGCAAGAATTGCAGACTCGGTTGAGACCGCTTTCTACGAGGGAAAGAATAAATGTGAACTTCAGCTGCAAGACAAACAAGGCAAAATTGAAAGTCGAATTTTTTCCAATGCATTTGAAGAAGAGAATGTCAAGTACATTGAACCCACAGTTCACTTGTTTAGCTTTAATAATCCAATAGGGGCGTGTCCTAAATGCGAAGGTTTTGGAAAGGTAATCGGTATTGATGAAGACTTAGTCATTCCAAACAAGTCATTATCTGTTTATCAAGATGCAATTGCTTGTTGGAAAGGCGAGAAAATGCAAGTTTGGAAAAATGAGCTGATCCAGCATGCAGAAAAATTTGATTTCCCGATCCACAAGCCAATTTACGATCTAAGCGAGCATCAATACGATCTACTGTGGGAAGGCAATCGGTACTTCGCTGGTCTAAACGAGTTTTTTGACTACCTAAGCCGTAAAACGTACAAGATCCATTACCGAGTTATGCTTGCCCGCTACAGAGGGCGCACTCGTTGCCCCATGTGCCATGGTAAAAGATTACGCAAAGAGGCCACCTTCGTTAAAGTAAATGGGAAATCGGTCACCGACTTGGTAAACCTTTCGATTAGCGAGTTAAAAGCCTTTGTAAAGGGTTTGAGCTTAAGCGAAAATGAAAAGCAAATTGCCAAAAGGCTATTGATCGAAATAGAAAGTAGAATAGATTATTTACTCAATGTAGGCGTAAGTTACCTAACACTTAACCGCTCTGCTAATACCTTATCGGGTGGTGAATCTCAGCGGATTAACCTAGCCACATCTCTTGGTAGCAGCCTTGTTGGTTCAATGTACATCTTAGATGAACCTAGTATTGGTTTACATCCACAAGACACCAAACGTTTGATTAAAGTTTTAAGAGGCTTACAAAAAGCAGGTAATACCGTTATTGTGGTTGAACATGATGAGGAAATCATGAGGGCTGCAGACCATATCATCGACATGGGTCCTGAGGCTGGATATCAAGGCGGAGAGGTGGTATACAGTGGAGAGATGGAGGGCATTCTTAAAACCAAAACCCTCACAGCCAAGTACCTGAAAGGCATACAAAAAGTGAATCCTGCAAAAACCGAAAGAAAGTGGAACAACCAGCTTATTGTAAAGGGTGCAAGAGAGAATAATTTAAAGGGTATTGATGTAACATTCCCTCTTCATGCCATGGCGGTAGTATGTGGTTTAAGTGGTTCAGGAAAATCCTCATTGATCAATCATGTGCTATATCCCGCCATACAAAAACACTTAGGCCAATATGGCGAAAAAAGTGGATTATTCGAGTCACTCGAAGGGAACTTAGCAAAAATACAAGCGGTTGAGTTCATTGATCAGAATCCGATCGGCAAATCATCTCGCTCTAATCCTGTCACCTATATTAAAGCCTATGATGAGATCAGAAACTTATTTGCGTCACAGGGTTTAGCTAAGAAAAGAGGATATAAAGCGGCTCATTTTTCCTTTAATGTCAGTGGCGGAAGATGTGAAGAGTGTAAAGGCGAAGGTGAGATTATTGAAGAAATGCAGTTTATGGCCGACATTCATTTGGTTTGTGAAGAATGTGAAGGCAAGCGTTTTAAAGAAGAGATCTTAGAAATTAAATTCCATGGAAAAAACATTGCTGATATTCTTGATCTTACGGTAGACGAAGCAATTGAATTTTACTTAGAATACAAGGAGGACAAACAAGCCGCTAAAGTGGCAGAACGTTTAAGCCCTTTACAAGAGGTTGGTCTAGGTTACGTTAAACTCGGACAAGCTTCCTCTACCTTGAGCGGTGGTGAAGCTCAGCGAATCAAGCTAGCTTCATACCTTGGAAAAGGTGGTATGAACAAACACACTGTTTTTATTTTTGATGAACCAACAACCGGCTTACACTTTCATGATATTGCCAAGCTTTTAAAATCTTTTGATGCCCTAATCGAAAATGGGCACAGTTTAATTGTAATCGAACACAATCCCGAAGTAATCAATCATGCTGATTGGGTGATTGAACTTGGACCAAAGGGAGGCGATGAAGGCGGTAAACTGCTATTCCAAGGCAAACAAGACGCCTTTAGAAAAAGTAAAGCATCTGTCACCAATCGTTTTGTGAAATAAGCTAACACAGAAAATCACGTACAAAAAAAGGGCTCTCCGTTTGGAGAGCCCTTTTGGGTTTTAAAAACTAAGGTGATTCCTATTGAATGATCAGCTTTTTAACTACTGATTCTTCGTCTGACTGTAGATTCAAGAAGTATACGCCTTTAGCCAATGACTCAAAGTCGTAGTCCTTCATGAAGAAGCCGTTTACATTCAGCTGCTCGTCCATGATCAACTTGCCTTGCGCATCGCGCATGATCAAAGTGTAATCTTGGTCTTGCTCACTGTTCATTACCAAACGGAACTGCCCGTTACTTGGGTTTGGATACACGGTGAAGCGAGTCTCATTTGACATTACTTCTTCAATGCCTACTACTCCATCCATAAAGATTGAGTCTACTCCAAAGCCTTCTCTAGTAATCGAACCATCAGAGGCAAATACGAATCTTACTTTCACATCTGATGAACCTGCTGCTCCGGTTAGCACGTTCGAAGTGGTATCCCATATTCCTGAACCACCTACGTTATCGCCGTCCCACCATTGGTTGAAGTTATCGTTGTACCAGTTAACCGCTGAACCAAGGTCTAATACTTTGTTCCAGTTTTGGCCACCGTCAGTTGTTAACTCTAACCAACCTTCATCACAACAGCTTTCGGTGTTGTAAATGTGTAAGAAACTTACAATTGGATCAGATACTAGGCTTGACATGTCAAAGCATGGTGACTCGATGTAGGCAAGCTCAGCGTTATTATATACTCCTGTAAGATTGGTTACCCAAGCCTGTGTACCATGTCCTGCAGCATTGATATAAGTTCCTGCAGGAGTGCCAACGGCCCAAGTGCTGTTAGCACCATAGCTTATCCAACCACCTGCTCCAGTCTCGAAGCTCTCAGTATAAGGTAAGCTTCCTACTAATGGAATAGCATCAATTGTTTCAGAAGTAGTATCATTAGCTGTATTACCATCAGTAGCAATTGCCGTAAAAGCATCTATAGTGTAAGTACCCGCAGTTGCTAAATTAACCGTGCTGCTAAATACATGATTAGCCGTAGCACCCGGTGCAATTGTACCAGTATAGGTCTCCGTTACTGCAGGTGCACCGTTAAAGATGTACGATACAGGGAAATTACTGATCGGCTGTAAACCTGAATTAGTAATTTC
>P_1C_Liq_1_UnCtyDRAFT_1000040_pt1 | contig 25370 bp, 27 predicted proteins | sample Pon1CUnioCityCA_2_FD_10230 | JGI IMG/M metagenome (IMG submission 10230) | reverse complement strand
GTGAGTTACGCAATCAACTCCAATACCCTGTTCGCGAATACGTGCAATAACAGGACCTTCATTGTTGGCCTTTATGGCATAGAACAATCTGCAGTTGTGCTTTTGGGCTGCTGATGTACAAGTTTCAATCGTGCGATCTAAAAGGTTCATGTCGTAGCGGTAATAAGGACCGTTGTAAATTGTTCTCGATTCCATAACTCTATCTATTTTTCTGCAAATATAACCATAAAACACTATAAATAACATAAAGTTAAATATATAACAATAAAAGTAAAATAATAACTTCATTGCAACAACTTTTAAGTAAAGGGATTGTTTTAAAGGCATGAAAACTGTGGACAAGTTTAATTTAAGCGAACGCGATATTGATCGCATTATTGAGATGGCCTGGGAAGACCGTACACCATTTGGAGCGATCACTTTTCAGTTTCAATTAAGTGAAAAGGAAGTCATCGCATTAATGCGTGAACAATTAAAACCTTCGAGCTGGAGACGATGGAGAAAGCGTGTTCAAGGAAGGACAACGAAACACATGGCTAAACGAAAATTTACAGCTGGAAGACACAAATCATCAAGACAGCGGGCTATTTCGGGTAATAAAATTTCTAAAGGCTAGTATACACCTTCTAAAATTTGTTGTAGCGCATTGAATAGCAATGGCTTTACTTGATAACAGTAGCGTAGGGGAGTATAATGGGTTGTTCGCCATTGCTTTGAACAAATGAGTTGATTTCACTTCCTTCACCAAAGGAATATAGTTCCCAGGGAATCTCGAACTGGATTCCTTGCGGTTTGAATTCTACAAGGTATTTAGGAGATTGTTGGGATTCTTGTAACCGTTTAACCTCCTTTTCACTGATGTTGAAAAAATGTTGCCAATCAAACGTCAAACGCTGACCAAATTCCCATTCTTCGTTCTTTTTTTGATAGAGTTGTAAAGCCCCATAATCCTCTCTTAATTCGGCAAACTTGCGATAAACAAAAAAGTACTCACCGGCTAATGCGTTGTAATAATGAATTGAAATGGTATTATACGCGGTACAAAATTCAGAGACATTGATTTTTACCGTGTTTTCCGATATTTCACTAATTGAAACCGTATGGTTTTCAACGTATATTTTCTTTGCACCGAAAAGGTCATTGATTTGAATACTATCGAGTCGCTCCAAACATTCAGCTGTAGATAGGTTAGATAAAAAATCTTTAAAAATGCTGTCCTTTTGCGTTTGAGCTTGTCCTGAAATTAATACGCCAGCAAATAGGATTGATAAAAAAACACGCGTCATAAAACTATAATTTGATAGTAAATAATATCTTGAGATATCTCTTGAAAAGTTATAACAATAAATATACCGTTTTTGTGTTACGCTCCTACCGATTCTTGTTAAAATATAATCATGAAACGTCTCGACGTTAAAAGTGTGTAAAGGAATTAAAAGTGAAATGCTTACTCATGCTATTTGAGAATGATCGATTGCTTGCAAGAGGCTTTTAATTATTGAACTTGTGATGTGAGAAGATCAGCTCAACACAAGCTAAAGAGCAATATCCCATTATTAGTTTATATCCGTTTGAAACAAAAAAGCGCGCCTGCCGGGTAAATATTTACTCAATAGGCGCGCATCGTATTTATAGTTTCTATGTTCTGAAGAATATTAAATGTCTTTGTTAAATTTTGATTCGAATCACTTTTGTTCTTTTCTTGCGAAATATTTTGGTGATAGGAGAAACAATAATGAATTGATGATTTTTCTTGTCAGTGGCTACATTATTGGGGTCTGTAGAGATTGATTCTTCCTTTAAATCCAGTACTTTTTCAGTATCAATATCTCCTCTTTCACTGAGATGCGTTATGGATAGATATTTAATAACGCGATCTCTGAGTCGGCTCCTGCCACGCGACTTCTTACCATCTTCTATCATATCGTCTATCTCATTACTTGTACCGTGTAAGAAATAGATATCATTGTCTTTTCTCAGCGCTGAATAACCCTTTCCAGGGTCATAGTTTTGGGTGAACTGATAAAACGGGAGCAATTCTGTGTATTCAATACCACCATTTTTATTAGTCTTAACGATAATAACGTCTTTGTAATAATAATAGTATTCGGTAGTTGTAGTCATTTGTCCATTTGCTCCAGTGGTAGTGCGTGTCACTACTTGTAATTCAAAATCTTGAAATATTGAGATTAATCCTTCATCAGATGTTTCAAAGGTTTCGATCAATTTAAAGTCCGTAGAGAAATTATCATCCTCATCATCGTCTCCTTTACGTCTTTTTCTTCGGTCATTACGACGCTTTTCTTTATCTGACCAATATTTGGTTACAAATGCTTCGTCAAACTCTTCAGTTTGTATATCAGTGATATCATTTGTTCTTTTATCCATTACGGCGGTAAACAAACCAGCAAAACCTTTCTCTTTGATGATTTGACCAGATAATAAAATGCCATTCGGAACAATTTTCATTCTAAAATCGCCAATGACAAGTGGTTCGAAATTTTCTTCAAGTTCAATTTCCGTAATATCTCCGTCTTTCTTTTCAACTTTGAAGAGTCGATGAGTGGTAATATTTCGTTTAAAGATTTTACCATCTACCTTTTTACGAACTGTTGTAGAAGCTTTGAGGTAAATATGATCTTTGGTCTCGATGAAGCTCTTAATATCCGCATCGCTATAATTTAATTTAAAGGTATAAGAGTTTTCGAGATCCATATTCTGGTCAAGCTCAATGACGCGATACATTGCAATCTCGTCTTTATCACAACTTAAATCGGATATAAAAGTGACCGTCTCATCATCGTTTTTATAGAAATTAACGCCTCCTGAAGAGAATCCACTACCGCTATTAAAGAGACCAGAACAATCGGCAGCTTCGCCAATTTCAAAGCGATTACCTTGAAGTTTTCCCCTATTACTGATGTGGATTCCGTAATATTTCTTGGTTTTTGATTTACGTTCTTGACATATTATCGTAGGTTTATCATTAATTACTTGTAAAGCAACATATTCTAAACCGCGTTGTCTGAGTTCTTTTGATTTACCAATTTTCAATTCAGCGTGCATTTCTCCTGTAGATGCGTTGAAAACTTTTAAATATTTTCGCATTAGAAAACCTATTCCTATATAGATTCTTCTGTAACTCAAGGTGTAGATATACCCGTCGTTGTCAATCCCAACAAAAGAGGAACCGATTGATTTTCCCTTAGTAGATTCAAAAACATCAACATTATAGGAGGAGTTGTCGAAACCTGAAATTTGGGCAGTTGATAAGTGAACCAGGCCAATTAGAAATAAAGCAATTAAGTGTTTCATAATATGAATTTTAAAATTTGGCCTTAAAATTAGTATTATATTTGAGTTCTATACACGATTTTTTTACCCCTGATAAATGGACGAATCGCAAATGATGAAAATAGTGCTATTGTCTGATACGCATAGTGCTCTGGATGAGCGCATAACGAAATATCTTGAACAAGTAGATGAAATTTGGCACGCTGGCGATATTGGAGATATGCGGGTTGCAGAGACACTGGAACAGCATGCGCCATTAATGGCTGTATATGGGAATATTGATCACGGAACTTTAAAAAGTAAGTATCCCGAATTCTTATGGTTTGAGCGAGCCGGATGTCGGATTTTGATGACTCACATAGCTGGACGTCCAGGAAGGTATTCGAAACCTTTGCTGGANGANTTAAAAAGGCGAGAAGCACCAGATATGATTGTCTGTGGTCATTCTCACATATTGCTGGTGAAAAAGGATCCTCGGTTTAATGCTTTATGGCTAAACCCAGGTGCTTGTGGAAATCAGGGGTTTCATCAAACAAAAACTATGCTTCGATTCGATATTGAAAACGGAATGCCCAAGAATATGGAAGTAATTGAGTGGAAGCGTTAAGGTTGTTAGCAACACATGTACGTTTGAAAATATTTGAATAATTTTACAATTTATCACACCCATAAGCGTTTTGAAAAAAACTATGAGATATACGTTATTGTTAATTTCTTTTTTGTGCACTGTTTTTGCTGTCGCTCAAACAGGTGGGCAAAACGTCTTTCCTTTTCTCGAAATGACATACAATGCCCGCTCTGCGGGGTTAGGCAGGAATTTAATTACCACCTACGATGCCGATGTGAATCAAGGAGTACAAAATCCAGCATCTTTTAATAAAGAAATGGATAATACCATTGGTTTTAATCAAGCCTTGCATGCTGGTGGGATTAATCACGGCATGGTGGTTTATGGTAAGCATTTTAAAGGTATCGGAACAGGTGCTCTTCATTTGCGGTATGTAGCGTATGGTAGAATGGACAGGATGGATGAACAGGGAGTGCAGCAAGGTACATTTTCTGCGGGAGATTTTGCACTTGGAGGAAGTTTTGCCCGCCGTCTCAATCCCCGGATTTCAGTTGGTGCGACGTTTAACATAATCTGGTCACAACTGGAATCATACAGTTCGATGGGATTAGCGCTTGATTTAGCTGGTAACTATTTGTTTGAAAATGAAAGAACACAGCTATCTGCCGTGGTTCGTAATGCTGGTGTACAATTGACGCGCTACGCCAACGAGGAAAGGACACCGTTATTAACGCAGCCCATGCTCGGGATTTCACATCGCCTTGAACATGCTCCATTTCGAATTTCTGTAATTGCTCATCACTTAAATCAATGGGACTTAACGTATGTCGACCCCAATGCAGAACCCACTACAGATCCATTGACTGGTGACAAAATTCCTGTAGAGCGGGCAGGGTTCGGGGAAAAATTAGCACGTCATTTTCTTTTTCAACTTGAAGTCTTGGCGGGAAATACACTACGCCTCCGTGGTGCATTTGATTATCATCAGCGCCGTCAAATGCTTGTCCAGAACAGACCAGGTATGGGCGGATTTTCGTTCGGGGCGGGACTTAATTTTAAGCGCTTCAACATTGATTATGGCTTATTTATCTTTTCTAGTGCAGGATTTAATAATCTTATTAGCCTGACAACGAATTTTGACAAGTGGAAAAAATAGGCTGCAACAAAGGATTTATCAACTACACAGCGTTCCTATTTTTAAAATAATATTACTTTTGTTAGCGACACTAAATAAAAAAAATATGTCTAATAAATATCAAGATCAAATTGATGCTTTTATGGAGTCCATGAAGGCTAGAGGGGCTCATGAAGTGGAGTTCTTGCAAGCAGTTGAGGAGGTTGCTGAGACTGTAATACCTTTTATTGCTGAACATCCGAAGTATGAAGAGCATAATATCCTCGAAAGAATTGTAGAACCAGAACGGACATTCATTTTCCGTGTACCGTGGATGGATGATAATGGAAAAGCACGTATTAATCGTGGGTATCGTGTCCAGTTTAATTCTGCGATCGGACCCTACAAGGGTGGATTGCGTTTTCACCCATCAGTGAACTTATCTATTCTTAAATTTTTAGGCTTTGAACAAATATTTAAAAACTCACTGACAACACTACCGATGGGTGGTGGTAAAGGAGGTGCAGATTTCGATCCTAAAGGAAAGTCGGATTCAGAAATTATGCGTTTTTGTCAATCTTTTATGACTGAGTTGAGCAAATTTATCGGACCAAATACGGATGTTCCTGCTGGTGATATCGGAGTAGGAGGTCGAGAAATTGGCTTTATGTTTGGTCAATACAAACGTATCCGAAATGAATTTACCGGCGTCCTCACAGGTAAAGGCGAAAATTGGGGAGGATCTCTTGTTCGTCCGGAAGCTACAGGGTACGGTGCGATCTATTTTATTCAAAATATGTTAGAGCGTATTGGTGATAATATTCGTGGTAAATCGATTGCTATTTCAGGTTCTGGAAATGTTGCCCAGTTTGCGATTGAAAAAATATTGCAATTAGGAGGAAAGGTATTGAGTGTTTCCGATTCTTCGGGATACATTTTTGCTCCTGATGGCATTCACTCAGAGCATTTGGACTTTTTGAAAGATCTTAAAAATGTGAAACGTGGACGCATTGATGAGATGGCAAAAGCTTATCCAGATATGGAGTTTTATGAAGGTGAAAGATCTTGGAATGTACCGACAAATGTTGATATAGCAGTACCTTGTGCTACACAAAATGAATTGAACGAAGAGGATGCAAAGAAATTGATTGATAAAGGAATTTCTGTAGTAGGAGAAGGAGCGAATATGCCATGTACTCCTGAAGCTATTGAGCAGCTCTATGAGCACAAAATCATATTTGCACCTGGTAAGGCGGCGAACGCTGGTGGTGTAGCTACTTCAGGTTTAGAAATGTCTCAAAACTCTCTTCGACTCAGCTGGAGTAGAGAAGAGGTTGATGATCGATTGAAAGCCATTATGAAGGATATTCACCATCAATGTGTCAAATTTGGTCGTAGTGATGATGGTCATGTTGATTATGTTAAAGGAGCGAATCTGGCTGGATTCGTTAAAGTAGCAGATGCCATGATTGACCAAGGTATTGTTTAATAACTACTTCTTTTTACAATAGTTAAGCGAAGGGTTGCTCATAAAGAGTAACCCTTTTTTTGATTTAAAAGATATAACTGTTTCATTATGAATCAGTTTTTGGATTCAAATATTATCCTTTTAAGGATTGACTTAAAACTATTGCCCGATCAAATTGGGGTTTAACGAATACCTATTGTTCGAAATGATGTTCCCGAAGAGCATCTAGACCAGTAAGTCTTAAAAAACACAAGAGGGAATATGGACAGGCGTCCAATTCCCTCTTGCTAATCAACCTAACTTAACCACCTAAATCACTACAAATATATGTATGGGGTTAAGTGTTTCCAAATTTTCGGATCAATATTTAACAAAAATTATATAAATTATGTTAAAAAATAGGTTGTTAAGGGTTTTGAGCCAACTCCTCAAGCTTTTTCTTTTCAATTTAACGATTAATTTGATAGAGGACGATTGTGCCGGTACGATTTTTCATTTTGAAGATGGAAGGAGCAAAAGGAGAGGCTCCAGTCCTGCAGTGAATGTATATATTCATCATAATAAGTTGTTTCGGGATTTTTGGAAATGAAGGTTTTTAGGCTGGATCAATATATCACTTTTACAAAAGCTGCTATAAAGGCGGACGGCTACTAATATGCCCAAAAAACGATAAACTATCACCTCTACAGCCTGGAATCAGTCAAAAGTAGTAAAAGCACATATCAATATTGCAACATTCATACTAAACCAACAACAATGCTGTTTAAAACAAGTGGTATCCACCAATCAAAAGAAAATAGTCAGCATCCCTGAAAACTATTCAATAACCATAGTTCAATTTTTTATCTAGCAGAAGACGCTGATCTCAAGGCAGCGTAAAATTGCGATACTCGAGAACATGGCAGAAAATATAATATACTTCAACTTAAGGGGAGGTAATTAGTGTTGATATGTTGGCGTGCTTTTATTCTTTAATACATCTTATAGAAAGACCATCATCTAGTGGGTGAGATGCTGTTCCAAAACCAGGCGCACCGTTAGCAACAACTGTATGATATGCCATGGAATAATGCTCTTCTGATTTTTCATCAAAGGTACTAGTCCACCAAAATGCTCCATCTGTCCAGCTATGAAAACCATTGCCCCTTATTCCGCTGGGGTAGGCTGAAAAACCACTTAAGTTATTCGCATCAGTATTTGGACCGTCCCAGAAACTTGCGTCAGTAATATCCGAACAATGAGTTGTTCTTAGGTTCTGTACCATCGATTTCTGGCCATTTCTCAGAACAATCGATTGATAATGATTTCCATCTATATCTGTAACCCCTTCTCCAGAATTAGAAATTATGACATGGATACCTGAAGGATCATTTTCATTTACAGATGTTGGTTCCTCTTTTTTACTGCACCAACAATTAGTGAGAATATAAGAAGTGATAAGAATAAATTTTTATTTTTCATAATAGTGGTTTTAATTCTTCTCTCAAAGAGAATGTTTTTTTATGAGACAGAGAAAGAGCATTTATTTCTATTTGAAAGGATTAATTTTAGTTTACAGATAGAAGGTTAGAGTGACCATGCGATGGAATCAAGCGGAAGTGTGGTGGACTTTATAAATGAATGATAGGTAATTTTGAAGTGGAAAGAAGGAGATGCAATCTCGAGTAGCGTGGGGAATAGTGTATTCAAATTCAGATTACAAGTTCTAAATTGATACAAAATAAGTTAAAAAATAGGGTAAGAAATTCTAAACCCAATATTGATACTTGGTCTAAAAGCATTCATTGGTTGATCCCAAATGAAGTGACGGTATGAAGTATAACCGAGTGCTTCAAATTCGTTTTTAATATATTTTTGGTTTTTATGTTTCAGTCCTAGCATGAAATAAGGTTCAAGATATAGCTTTTCAAACTTTACAATGCCTCCAACCATTAAATCGATGATTTGGATTCGCTTTTTAATAGCAGTATGTTCATAGGCACCGGTACTCGCATTTGGATCTGTAGGGTCTGGTTTGAAATATGTGATTCTCATATTTCGAGTGTCTAAAATTCTATAATATGCTAACCCAATATAGGCTTCATAATCTCCATTTTTTTGAATATAGTATTTAAATTCAAAGTGTATTCTTTCGCCAAACGAAGGAGTAACAATTGAATCAAAATATGATAGATTTTCTTTTTTACCAGATAAATGGTAATTCAAATAAGGTAAGACTCCTTGATCCATAATTCTTCTCCCGTAAGCAAATTCAAAGCTTATATGTTTTTTCAATTTGTACTCAAGTCCTAAAGTCAAATGGGGCATATTAGGGTTCAATAAATTAAGCGGTGAAAACTTTGTCAACAGTTCATTTTTATTCTGTGTTTGTTGTGCATTTATTACACTTGAATGTTGAATTAATATTAGGCTCAAAATAATGGCTAAAAGGAAACGTTTTAATATCATTGGGAGGTTTTCTAGTATGGTCACTGGTTAGAACTCGTTAATATACAAAAAAAATGGATAGAGCCAAAGCATATTCAGGTGATAGGAGGCTGCTCGTTGAATGAAAGTACCATAAAAATAGTAGATTATATTACGATTTTAAAAGAGAGTTTGAATTGCCTTACTATTGACAGAAATAAAGTGTGCGTTTCACGCAACTATTTCAACGTGTGGTTATCTGATTTCAGCACAGATAGGAGGAAATTCTCTTTGGTGAGCGTTTTTCGGTGCTTAAGCTTTGAAAAGTGATTGGTCTATTGGAAAAATTGCCAGAGGACAAACTTCATAGCAAAAAGTGTAACAGGGAGCATAATTTAAAACGCTTGTTTTTTTTCTTTATTCGAAAAATTCGCGATAGCAGAGAAGTATACCAGTGGTTTAAAAAGTGGCGTGAGGGAGATTTGAACTCCCGACCTCAGGGTTATGAATCCTGCGCTCTAACCAACTGAGCTACCACGCCAGGTTATATAGATGGTCGTTTTGTTAGCGGGTGCAAATATAATAGCTTTTTTTTAATTTCAAATACTAAGATCGATCTTCCTCAAACAAAATGTTAGTGTGATGTTTTAATGTTCTTAAAAACAATGAAATAAATAGGGCTACAGCAAAAACAATGACGTATGACCATTTGAATTCAAGACTGAAATCACCAAAAAAGTCGCGCAGAACCTCCACAAACAGAAATCCGATGATTGTCGCCGTAATACCACTATATTCCCTCCGTAAAATGGTTTTCATTGAAAAAGGAATTGATGTCTTTTCATAATTCTTGAATGAAGGTAGGAAAGCAGGTACTTTTTTACTCCAATCCAGGTAGTCATCACCAAATTTGCGTTCCAGAAAACGTTCCTCAGCGAACATGATCCGCTCGTAATATAGCCAGAAGGCAAGTGAAACGGCGACAATAAACCAAATGTTACCGGTAAAAACAACAATTCCAATCCACATGAAGTAATTACCTACGTAAAGGGGATGGCGCATCGTAGAATAGATACCCTTCGTATTGAGAGCTTCAGCTACTTGTTTTTTCGTGTTTCTTCCCGATGTATTTTTATTCGCTGTACCTATCGATATCGCGCGTATGATTTGACCTGTTATTGATAGTGCGATGCTGACTCCCAATAAAATCCAATAATAAGATTCATGAGTCGATAAGAATTCATAATTCGTAGCGTAAATAACTGGTATAGCTAAAATAAACAACAACACTGGAATCTGGCCCCGGTACTGAAATAGGAAATTGCCGGATTTTTCAAAAGAATGTATTAGCGCCATTTAAAAGTTTTTGTATATTGCAGAAATAATCTTTGCGAAGATAAAAATATTTAGGGGACATGTCTGAAAAAGTTAAATTTGAACAAGAATATTTGCTAAAAACTTCACCAAAAGTGTTGAATTCCATGGTTATGACACCAAGTGGATTAAGCGAATGGTTTTCGGATGATGTTAACGTAAAAGAAGATATTTATACCTTTTATTGGGATGGTAGTGAAGAGAAGGCGCGTCTTTTGGGTAAAAAAGCCAATCAATTTATCAAGCTTCGCTGGTTAGAAGATGAAGAAGATGGAGAAGATACCTTCCTCGAAATTCATTTTGAAGTAGATCCTATGACCAAGGCTGTCGTCTTGAATTTAACGAGCTTTGCAGACGAAGATGAGCTTGAAGAAACGCAGTTATATTGGGAGAATACGATCAATGAACTGAAACGTGTTATCGGAGCTTAATTCCTGTTATTCCTTTCTTTTTTCAATCATCTGCGATCATTTCAACAGAAATACCGACATTCGTGATTATTTTGATTTTAAATAATATATCATGAGCGGAGCTTTCATTCTTTCTGTCATTGTAGGTTATTTTATCCTGTTATTAATTATCTCACGATTAACTTCTGTCGGTGCCCAGAATGACACTTTTTTTACCGGAAATCGTTCTTCAAAGTGGTATTTGGTGAGTTTTGGAATGATCGGAGCTTCACTTTCTGGTGTGACTTTTATCTCTCTGCCCGGGCAAGTGGAATCCAGCGGATTTTCCTACATGCAAATGGTGATTGGGTACATGATAGGGTATGCGATCATTTCATTTGTGCTTATTCCGTTGTATTATCGGATGAATTTGACTTCGATTTATGCGTATCTGGGTGAACGATACGGTGGAAGGACGCACAAAGTAGGGGCTTTCTTTTTTCTCCTATCAAGGGTGTTAGGTGCCAGCGTTCGTCTCTTCTTAGTAGCAGATATTTTAGATTTTTTTGTTTTGCGCCACTATGGAATTTCGTTTGAATTTTCTGTAGTACTTACACTGGCATTAATTTATGTATATACCTTTCGTGGTGGTATTAAGACCATTGTTTGGACAGACACGCTTCAAACATTCTTTATGCTGTTGGCCTTAGGTGTAAGTGTTTACCTTCTAGGAGGGCAATTGGGTTGGGATAACGCAACTTCTGGGGTACGCGAACTGGGAATGACCAACTGGTTCGTAACTGATGCTTTCAAGGATAGCAACTTTTTTATTAAAGGTATTCTGGGTGGTTTGTTTATTACGTTGGGGATGACCGGCCTGGATCAGGATATGATGCAGAAAAACTTATCGTGTAAAAATGCCCGGGAATCGAAAAAAAACATGATATGGTTCTCAGTGATTTTATTTGGAGTGAATTTCGCCTTTTTAATGCTCGGAGCATTTTTGGTCATGTATGCCCAACAGCATCCTGAAATTAGTGAAGCGTTAATGAAAATGGAGCCCGACAAACAAGCCGATCGCATTTTTCCAATGGTAGCGTTGCAGGGTGGACTAGGTAGTTTTATTGGGATCACTTTTTTACTCGGTTTAGTTGCTGCTGCCTATAGTTCGGCAGATTCTGCTCTTACGGCTCTTACGACCTCTACGAGTGTAGATTTTCTAAAAGTAAACGAATGGAAAGATAAAGGAAAAGCTGAGCGCACGCGAAAATGGATACATATCGGAATGACACTATTGGTGCTCGTTGTTATTTTGCTGGTCAATGCTTTTAAAGAACGAGATGTTATCAACACGCTATTTACTGTCGCGGGTTACACTTACGGCCCCTTATTAGGGTTGTTTTTCTTTGGGATTTTGACAAAACGCCGCGTAAAAGATCGGTTGACCTGGTATGTCTGTATCATTGTTCCCGTATTGATCTTCATCTACAAATCGTATGAAGCAGAATGGTTAAATGGTTATCAATCAGGACATGAAATTTTGGGTGTCAATGGGCTACTCTGTTTTCTTGGGTTATACCTTTTATCGACTAAAAGTGACAGAGTGTCATTGAAGCAAACGGTTGAATGACATTATGTCGTCATTAAGAAGGTTTTCTTTCACATTTTCTGTCAAAAAAAACAATTATTGACCATTTGGAACTCCTTTTGATCTGCTTTTATTGAATTTAAAAATTAAAAACAATAGAAGTTATGGAAATTATAAGAAAGAACAATCGCATGTTACCCTCATTTTTCAGTGAAGTTGAACGTGATTTTTTTGGATCTCCTGAATTGGAGCAAATGTCGAATGTAGCTGTTAATATAAAAGATAACGATAAAGAATTCGTGATCGAAATGGCAGTTCCTGGATTCCAAAAAGAAGATTTAAAACTCGAAATTGAAGGGAATAAATTAACGGTTGAGGCTGAAATGAATGACCAAATACGTGAGGAGAAAGATCGATACACCCGTCGTGAGTTTAAATATGGAGCCTTTAAAAGAACGTTTACGCTTCCAAAGGAAACGGATGTGGAAAAAATTGAGGCTACATGTAATCGTGGAATTGTTGAAATCAACATACCTAAACCTCAAGCTCAAAAGAAAACAGTGAAACGTATCGAATTGAAGTAATTTCGTAAGAAGTATTCAAGGAAAAGCGAGGTTTTAATTCCTCGCTTTTTTTATGACTTGACATTGCATGGTGAATTTATTTATTCCCTTTGTTGTAATCCGCTAAAAACTGCTCTAAGCCTTTATCGGTTAACGGATGCTGTGAGAGCTGAAGAATTGCCTTTAAAGGACCTGTCATTACATCTGCACCCAATTCTGCGCATTCGATAATGTGCATGGGGTGTCTTACAGAGGCTGCTAATATTTCGGTATCAAATGCATAGTTGTCAAATATTCGACGCATTTGAGCAATTAACGCAATACCGTCAGCGGAAATATCGTCAAGTCTTCCAATAAACGGCGATACATAAGTTGCACCGGCCTTTGCTGCTAATAGTGCTTGTCCTGCCGAAAAAATTAAAGTACAATTGGTACGGATTCCGTTGTCTGAAAAATGGCGTATGGCCTTTATTCCTTCGGGTATCATGGGGACTTTAACCACAATATTATGATGTAAATCGGCCAAAATTTCACCTTCTTCGATGATCCCTTTATAATCGGTAGCAATAACTTCTGCGCTCACAGGACCATTTACTTCATGGCAAATATCGCGGTAATGTTTGGTGATATTTTGTTTCCCAGTGATATTCTCTTTTGCCATAAGAGAAGGGTTGGTGGTAACTCCATCCAAGATACCTAAATCATTGGCTTCCTTAATTTCATCTAAATTGGCTGTATCAATAAAAAATTTCATAGCTGCATTTTTGTACGAATGTAAATAGAATCTTTAAAATCAGCTATAATTTAGAAGAGGTATCTTGTCGTGGAATCTCTAATAGAAGTTCGGTACCGACGCCACTTTTAGAATGAATGTTAATTTTAAAATCGAAAATTTCGGAGCGTTTTAACATATTTGAAGTACCCATACCGTGTTGCGAAACGTTTTCTTGGTCATAGCCAACCCCATCGTCTTCAATTGAAATCGCGTATTTATGTGGCTGTCGCTCAATGGATCCTTTGATGTTCTTAGCGCTCGAGTGTTTGATTGAATTATTTAAAAACTCTTGGATAATCCGGAAAGCATTGTAGGCAGCATCTTCATCAATCTCATTGTGATCCAACGTTTCAGGAGATTGGTGCTCCATATAGATGTGCATCTCATTCACGTTGTCAAATCGCTCAAATAACACCGTTAAGCCTTTGAAAAATCCTTCTTCCAGTAGCGGCGGCGTTATGTTATATGTTAATCGTCGCGTATGGATCATGGCATCACTCAAAATGTTTTGAATCTGATCAACCTCTGGTACATCTTCACACTTCTCCTTAATTTGCTGCATATAGATGTTCATCAGCACGAGTTCCTGCGCCAGTCCATCGTGTAATTCCATTGCGAAATTGCGACGCTCACTGTCCTGAATACTGTTGATAATATCCAAACGATGGCGCTCAAAATTGACGCGATCAGTAATATCTTCAAGTTGAATGAGTTGGCATTTAGTACCATTTAATTCCAGGTCTTCTGTATAAATGGAAACATAAATTTGTGCTTCGTCGCTTTTTCGGGCTCGCGTATACTGATTCCGGGCTTCGTGATTATTGGAATCCTGGATAATCACATCGTCGAAATTGAGGGTGCTAAACGTCGCTTCGTCGTAACCAAATGTTTTTTGAGCCTGTTTATTACTCTGTATGATTTGTTGATTATCAGATTGTATAATAAACAAGGGAAGTGGTGACAGGTCAAATAATTGTTTATATTTTTCATTAGATTGTTTAATCAGTCGCTCATTTCGCTTCCTTTCGATACTGTAAATGATCGTTTTTTCAAGGAGTTTACCATCGAATTCTCCTTTAGTAAGAAAATCTTGAGCACCTGATTGAACTGTTCGAAGTGCTGTCTCCTCATCATTTAGTCCTGAAAGAACGATGATGCCATATTCGGCGTCGTCTTTCATAATCTTATGGAACGTATCTATTCCGTCAGCATCCGGTAAAAATAAATCGAGAAGCACGACATCTACTGATGCCTGATCAATTTTTTGTTGCGCCTCTTGAAGCGTCTCGGCCTCGTGAAAAACTGCATTAATATTGGTGTCGTCCCGAATAACTTCTTGGATGTAGAAGAGATCAGCGGGATTATCATCAACGAGCAGTATTTCGATGGTGTTTTTCATCATTAAACACCGTTGAGCCGCGCCATTTTAAACCAAAAATTATCGATATGACCGATCACTTCAAAAAAGTCGTTGACATCGTGCGGTTTTGTGATGTAACAATTGGCGAAATTAGCGTAGGCCTTACTAACATCATTTTTCGAAGAAGAAGTCGTTAACATGATGACTGGGATGTTCCGCATTAACTTAGAATTCTTGATGACGCACAACACCTCATGTCCATCCATCTTGGGTAAATTGATATCAAGAAGCACAAGTTCTGGTAATTCGCTCTGCTTTTGAATACAGTTTTCAAGATAATCGACAGCAGATCTCCCATCTTGAACCACATTGATCTCCGCACGTGGATTGATTTCCTCGAATGCTTCCCGCGTGAGTAGGACATCACCTTCGTTGTCCTCTACGAGTAAAATTTTTCTCCTTTCCATATAATAATTTAAGTAGTTGTTAGGCTCAAAAAGCACGAACTACTGTATTCCCGCTACCAATTTAGGGTAAAAAAGCGAGGAAACAAAATTACATTTTGATTGATTATAGTCGAAATTAAAAAGGGTAATTTAAAGGAATGATTGTCAGATTTCTCTTGCTGTCCTAGGAATAATATTAAATTTAAGTAGTAAATCAAAAGAAATGAAAATAGTAGGAATCGTGGGATCAGCTTCCAAAAATAGTGGTAACGAAGCACTATTAAATGAAGTTGCTGATAAAATAGTGAACGATGAAGAAATGATTGTCTACACGAGGTTACGGGATTGGCCATTATTCCGACCAGAGGATTTGGAAGCTGGAAAACCTTCCATTATTCTTAAGTTTAAGGATTTGATCGAAAATGCCGATGCTGTGATTATTGCAACTCCTGAATATTCTCACAATATTCCAGCGGTGCTCAAGAATATGTTCGAGTGGTGCACGGCTTCGGGAGAATTCAATGACAAACCTGTTTTAGCTTTGACCTATGCTCCTCAATCTCCGAGAGGTGAATACGCTATGAAATCACTGCTCTTCACCCTACAAACCTTAAAAGCTCAAGTAAAAGCACAGTTGCCTCTTTACAAAACTGAACTTCCTTACGACGGAAATACGATTGACTGGAATGATGAACAGCTTCAATTGCTCAAAGAGGCTGTAAGGTTGTTGCAAGAGTAGTTTGCTCTTAGTTAATGCAGTATCAGTTGAGATCGTTGACGATTAATGTTCTGACGATTTTGATGAAGCATTTTCCGTATTTTCCTGGTCGTTATCTAGCCCTTCTCGATCCTCGCCAGAAAGTTCGTGCGTTTTGGTGTTATACTTTCCTTTTAAGTCGTCCATCAGTGATTTTTTCCATAAGGGCACGCCGACAAAATAAGAAGCACGACCAATGAGATGAGCGCCAATAGGGGCGGTAAGTAGTAAAAAGAGGATAATGGCGACTGCTCTGGTGGTAATAGAAGTTTCTCCAAAATGAAGAGCCATACCCGTCAATATCATTCCCACACCGAGAGTCGCTGCTTTTGTAGTTACTGAAATACGTAAAAACAAATCCGGCATCCGTAAAATACCAACGGCGGCCAATAATATAAACAGTGTGCCGATAGAGATTAAACTTATAATAACAATATCAGTCATTTTTCTTTCGTTTTTCGAGGTAATAAGAAAAAGCAACCGTACCCAAAAATGCAATGAGCGCAAATATCATAGCAATATCCAGGAAAGCAGATTGATCAGATATCATTGCGTAAACAGCAATCGTTGCGATACCGATGGTAATCAACAAATCTAGCGCTACGACGCGATCTGATAAGGCAGGTCCCATCAAAAACCGGATAAATACCAGCAGAATAGCGATGCTTAGTATCGGCAAAATGATATATACTAAAAATCCATCTATAGTCATCGTAGAATATTCAATATGCGTTTTTCAAATCCGTGCTTAATATCTGCAATAAATGCTTCTTTGTCTTCTACATACATGGCATGAATATACAATACTTTACGATCTTCTGAAACATCCAGACTCAAAGTTCCTGGTGTTAGTGTTATGACGTTCGCCAAAAATGTAATCTCTAGATTTGTTTTTGCTTCCAATGGATATCGAACAATGCCCGGTGTCATATAAAATTTGGGTGTCACCACATCGGCTGCCACTTGGATGTTCGCCTTAATCAGAGCATAGAGAAAGTAGAACAAAAACCCGACAAGCCTTGGAGCTATGCGATAATACTTTTGACTGCGTTCGTTGCGACTTACGACCCACAACACCAGAAAACTGAGCAGAAAACCAAAAATAAAGTTAATCGTAGCCAGGCTTCCTGTTAAGAACACCCAAACGACGGTTAACATGATATTTAATAGGAATTGTACTTTCATAATTCATCAGTTTTTTGATGGAAATACGGCTTTAATATATGTTTCTGGATGCATGAGGTCATGACCGATGCGTTCAGCTACTATTTGGATGTGCTCTGAAAAGAAGCTATAGTAAAGCGTAACTCCAATAAGCAAGGCTATCGGAAGAATCATCGCCGTTTTTTCGCGGCGATCAAATTGATCAAAATACTTGAGCTGCTTCAATTTGGCTGTCTCGAGTTCTTTTTTTGCAAACGTATCGTTCCAAACCTTAGCGATTATAATCAGCGTAATTAAACTCGCAAAAATAAAGGATACCAACATGATAATATTCCCGGTTTCGTAACTCGCACCAAACAACGAAATTTTAGGCCAAAATCCAGAGAGGGGAGGAATACCGACTAATGCAAATAATGGTATTGCGAACAACAGTGACAGCCGTGGATAATTATTCATCAACCCTCCCATGTTGTACAATTTGGTATTTCCGAATATTCTAAAAAATACGCCCCCCATCATGAAAAGGGTAGTCTTGACGATGATATCGTGAAACATGTAGAATACGGCACCGACCAGTGCTACCTCGGTAAAGAGACTTAAACCACCCACCATAAAGCCAATGTGACAAATAATGAGGTATGAGAATACGCGTAAGACATCTTTTTGTACCAAAGCTCCGATACCTCCAAAGAAGATTGTAAAGATCGCGATCACAGCCAGTATTATTTGATTCATTTCGCTCAGTGGGAAAATAAGTGTAAACGTTCGTATCATAGCATAGACTCCCACCTTGGTCAAGAGTCCCCCAAATAGTGCAGAAACTGCCGCAGGTGGAGTGTGATACGAAGCTGGTAACCAAAAATAGAGGGGGAAAACGCCTGCTTTTACTCCAAATCCAATGAAAAATATCAGGCTGATGGTATCCACAATTCCCGTGTTTTCAATAGTTGGAATCACCCGTCCTAATTCGGCCATATTTAGCGTGCCCGTAACACCGTAAAGCATGGCAATTCCTGTGAGGAAAACAATGGATGAAAGCATATTTAGCGTGAAATACTTAACAGCTCCTTCGATTTGAATCTTTCTGCCTCCAATTGTCAATAAGACAAATGAGGAAATGATAATAACTTCAAACCATACGTACATATTAAAGATGTCCCCTGTTAAGAATGCACCACTCAAGCCCATGATCAAAAAGTGGAACATGGCGTAGTACCCGAATTTAACCCGAGCTGAAACCATATTCGCATTGGAATAGATGGAGAGCACAAATCCAACTATATTAGTGAGTAAAACCAGTGATACGGCCAGTAAATCAGCCACCATTGTAATGCCGAATGGTGCTTCCCAATTCCCCAATTGAGTAGTTTGTGTTCCATGCTCATAAATAAAATAAAAGAGCGCTGCAGCAATAAACAAGTTGACAGAACTGCCAAATATGCTGAGAATGCGTTGCCATTTAGGCCTTCTCCAAAAGAAAAGAAGAATGACAGCAACAATAGCTTGTCCAAGAATAGGGAATATGCTCAAGTTTTCTATCATTCGATGTCGTCCGTTTTATTCATGGCGTCTATATCGTCCGTTTGCAAAACTTTATAAGCGCGCTTAATGAGCACAATTGCAAATGATTGTAAACCAAAACTGATTACAATGGCTGTTAAGATCAGAGCTTGTGGTACTGGATCGGCAAAAATACCTTCAATGTGGTGGCTGTCTTTGGGGATGATTGGCGGTTGACCTTTAACCAGGCCACCCATTAGAAATATCAGTAAGTTGACGCCATTGCCCAGGACAACTATTCCTATGATCAACTTTACGAGGCTGCGTCGCAAAATGAGGTATATACCAGCAGCATATAAAATTCCAGTCATTATAGCAAGTAGTATTTCCATCCTTTATGCTTGTTCAGAGATTGTGAAAATAATTGTGAGACATACCCCGATCACCACGAAATAAACACCCGTATCAAAAAATAATGCACTTCCCACTTTTCCAATCACTGGCAGAGCTTCTGGATACCAAACACCGGTCATCATGGGCAATCCTTCAAAAATAATAGGAACTATGGCGCTTCCAAGGGCTAACAACAATCCTGTTGGGATGAGAAAGCCTGGATGAATACGCAATAAAAAGCGCGATTTTTTTAGTCCGTTGGCAAAGGCATGTAAAATAAATGCGATGGACGCAATTAATCCTCCAATAAAGCCACCGCCAGGTAAATAATGTCCTCGCAATAACACAAATACTGAGAATAATATCAACAGCGGTAGTAATGTCCGTGATGCCGTAGTTAAAATGATACTTTTCATAGTTTATTTTTCGTGTTTTTTAAGATACAATTTTAACAGTGCAAAAACCCCAATTGCGGCAATAGAAAGTACCGTGATTTCAATCATGGTGTCAAATCCTCTAAAGTCCACAAGGATAACATTGACAATATTCTTTCCTTTTGCTAATTCATAGGCATTTTCTGCATAAAAAGCTGTAGTTGTTTTTAAAGGGGTCTCATTCATGATTTCAATTATCGTAAAAGCCAAAAATGTCCCGAAAGATGTTGCTATAATTCCGTCGCGAATGCGATTGGTAGAATTAGAAAGTTTTAAATATTTCGGTAATCGATAAAGCACAAGAACAAACAGGATAACCGTTAAGGTATCGATTGAAAATTGAGTCATGGCAAGGTCTGGAGCACTGTAGAAAAGAAATATAAAACACATCGAGTAACCTAAGACTCCCATTCCTGCTATCGCCGAGAGCCGTGATTTTGTGAAAACTGTGTAAAGAATAGATAAGACCATGATCAGACAAACAACTATTTCGCTGATTTCTAGTCCTCTTATTTCTTTCAGGCTTAAAAATATACGTGGATTAATAAAAATATGAACGCCGAAAACAATGGTTAGCAAAACCAAGAGGATCATTACATATCTTCTTAGATAACCATTTTGAAAAACACGGGTTAAGAAATAAGCAAATTGTTCAAAATAATTGGCAGTTTGTAACAGGATATTTTTAGGTGAGATATTTTCCAATCGATGTATGGCGCGCTCCTTTTTATGAGAAATTTTCCAGAATTTATAAATCAGTAAACCTCCGGCAATGGTGATGGCACTGAGCACCAGGATAAAAGTGAATCCATGCCATAGTTTTAAGTGGGGAGCCGTTCCTGAACTTAATTGATCCGTGATTCCGGTCACAAACAGATGATCGATGATACCCGGAAATATACCGAAAATAATACCTGTCACTGCTAAAATTAATGGAGCCAGCCACAAAATAAAATGTGGTTTTTTGACAGTTTCAATTGCCGAGGGAACTTGCCCTGCAAAAGGCTTCCATCCCACTGCGAATCCAGCAAAAACCATAAAAATATTGGTGATTACAGCAGTTGTAGTAAGCAGACTTGAATAGGGACTGTGCAGCGTTGATTCATAAATGAGGTCTTTGCCTAAAAAACCAATACTCGGCGGAATTCCTGCACTGGAAATGGCTGCTAAAAGACCAGCGATCGACAGGGGAAGCAAGAATTTACGTAGTCCGCCCAGTTTTGTGATGTCACGTGTACCCGTTTGGTGATCAATGGTGCCTGTAACTAAGAATAGTGATGCTTTGTAGAGAGCATGAACAATAATAAATACGATCGCCGCAGTAATTGATAGGGCTGTACCTATGCCCAATAAAAAAACGATAATACCTAGTGCACCGATGGTTGAATAAGCTAAAATCCCTTTTAAATCAGTCCTGAATAGGGTGTGAAATGCCGCATATAACATGGTGAATCCACCGAAAACTAAAAGTATGAGATGGAAATATTCGTTCATTGAAAAATGGGGAGAGAAACGTAGTAAAAGATAGATTCCTGCTTTGACCATTGTAGCCGAGTGCAAATAAGTCGAAACAGGAGTTGGTGCCTTCATGGCTCCGGGTAGCCAGAAATGAAAGGGGAATTGAGCAGATTTTGTAAAGGCAGCAAGAAATAAAAAAATAAGTAGATAGGTGGAGTAGGGATGTTCTGAAAAAACAGCCGGATGTTGCAGCATTTCAGAAATGGTATAGGTACCTGTTAAGGTTCCGAGAAGCACGGCAAAAGCTAGCAACGATAGACCACCGAGCCCCGTTATACTCAGTGCAGTTATTGCAGATTTCCGTGAAGAACGATCGGTATTGTTGAACCCAATTAGGAAAAAGGAGCTGATGCTCGTCAATTCCCAAAAAATAAATAATGTGATCAGATTATTCGCTGTTACAAGTCCCAGCATTGCACCCATGAAAATGCTCAGATAGGCATAGAAGCGCATCAAATGACGATGTCCTTTTAAATATTTGATGGTGTATATGAACACCAAGCTTCCAATACCAGTAATCAACAAGGTGAATAAAGTTGCCAGACCATCAATGCGAAAATCAAAATTGATGTCAAGTGAAGGGACCCATTCTATCGAAGAATCAAAAACTTCACCTGTACTTGTGCCCGTAAGGTAACTCAAGAAATAAAAGAATAAACTCACTGGGAGCAGGGACGCAAACCATGTTATACGGCGAAATGACTTTTGGCCTATTGCAAATAAAAGCAAGCCAAAAAGAAAACTCGATAATATGACAAACAAGAGCGTTGACATGGTTGCAAAAATACAAGGATTTTCACGCAATTTCAATAGCGTATGAAAAATAAACGCCGGGTTTCGCTAACCAAATTTGTACTTTTATTTTCGTTTCGTCTTTCTTTTAAATTTTTTGCGTTTAACCTTTTCGTGGGGTCGGTAGTTAATTTTCTTTTTGTCTTTCTTCGACTGAGCATTTTTCTCACCTTCTCCAATGACGTGTTGTTGTGGGCTTACTGTTGGTGCATCGTGGATGCTCGGTGCTTCTTCATCCGGAATTAACTGTGTTGTTTGCTCCACTGGATCTGGTAGATTCTCAACAGGAACCGTTTGATTCATGTACTTCTCAATGCTAGCGAATAGATCCCGCTGCTCATCCTGTATAAGTGAAATAGTGGTACCTTCGTTTGTTTTTCGCCCGGTACGACCAATGCGGTGCATGTATCCTTCAGGTTCTTCTGGTATATCAAAATTGATTACATGCGATACATCTTCGATATCGATTCCTCGCGCTACCAAATCGGTAGCAATTAAGCCCTGAAGTTGACCATTTTTAAAATCGGCAACCATCCTCAAACGATTATTTTGCGATTTATTACTATGAATAACTCCGAAACGATTTGGAAAATCTTGTTCTAGCTTTTCAAATACAAGATCTGCGTAACGTTTGGATCGTGTAAAAACAAAAGCACGTGCATTTTCATGCTGCTCAAAAAAATAGCGCAAAAAGTTGTATTTCGTCAAAAAATTGGAAGCAGCGTAGGCCACTTGTCTAATTTGCTCAAGCGGTGTTCCAGTGGGGGCAGCCTCTATCATCTCAGGATTCGCAAAATATTCGCGAGCCAGCAATTTTACCTCCTCAGTAATGGTAGCCGAAAAAAGTAAGTTTTGTCGTTTGGTGGGGAGTTGATCAATAATACGTTGAATTTGCGGTCGGAAACCGAGATTTAGCATTTCATCGCATTCGTCAATGACGAGTTTTTTTATTGAATTAAAGCGCAATATACGCGTCATACCAAGATCGTAAACGCGACCTGGAGTACCCACCAATATGTCACAACCTTCATGAACAGATTTCTTTTGAGTATTCATATTCGTTCCACCATATACTGTTAAAACGCGCGTGAACATGTGGGATGTGAGTTCTTCAATTTCTGAAGCGACCTGCGTTGCAAGTTCGCGTGTCGGGACAAGTATGAGGGCACGTGGAGCACGTTGATCACTATATTTCAACTCTCGTATAAGCGGTAAGAGATAGGTGAGTGTTTTACCTGTCCCCGTTTGAGCAATACCAATAACATCGCGTCCACTTAAAATGGAAGGTATAGCTTTGTGTTGTATCGCTGTAGGCGTATGAATCTGTTGCTCTTCCAGCGCAGCTAAAAGAGGTTTTGGAAGTTTTAAATTATCAAATGCTATCATATTATCGTATTACTTCAACGCGTTGGTTCGCATCAATTTTTATAATGGATGAAGGGTGTGTCATTGTTTCGTGGATACGATCTTCGAGGATAAAATCTACGTTTTCAGTGATGGCTGATTCGATAGTTGAATAGGATGTAGGTGATGGGTTCCCTGAAGTATTGGCGCTCGTAGAAACAATAGGACGTCGCAATCCGCGTATCAATTGCTGACACAGTGCGTCGTTGGTTACCCGTATACCGAGTGAGCCATCGTCAGCGAACAATTTTTCCGGCAGGTTGAACGGTGTGTCGTAAATAATTGTTAGCGGTTGTTCTGCATAATCAATAAGGTCGTAACAAACATCTGGGATCTCTTTGACATAGCGTTCAAGCATAGCTACAGAATCAACGAGCACGATGAATGATTTTGTTTCTGGGCGTTGTTTGATTTGATAGATGCGTTCAATAGCACCAACATCTGAGGCATCACAACCGATTCCCCAAATAGTATCCGTAGGGTATAGGATGGTTTTACCTTCGCGCAGCGCATCAACCCCTGCTTTAACGACTTCGTTGTTTTTCATTATTCAACACTTCTTTTGTGAACATCATTATGATCTTCTTCTATTTCATCCTTGACTTTCTTGATGGATTTCGTGAGTAAAAACAGATCTTGAGTACTGTGCTGGTTGATCCATTTAAACCCCTCATTTTCACCATCAATAGCTATCGCCATATTATAAAATAGTTTAAACTCATTTTTGTTGAGCCATTGTAATGCTTGTTGGTTACCTTCGGCTGCATTAATCATGGCCATCAAATGCGGATAACCATTTTCCATCAACCAGTCTCTTGCTTTGTCTTTGAGTTTGATGGCATGAGTAGCCATCACCAGTTCTTTATAACCATTATCGAGCAAATACTTGAGGAGATCGGTATTACCTTCAATTGCTTTGGCCCATGCAATAATGATTTTGGGATGATAATTAAACGGCTGGATCGCTAATCGCGTCGGTTTTTTCTTTTCAGAATCTCCTTTATATTTCTTTTTGCGTTTAAAGAATTTGACCATTGGCTTAACTTTCAACTTGACGGCACAAATTTAGCCATTTAAATGTTTAAACCATAAATAGATTAGTGAATAGTATTATTATTATTGAGCTAATAGGGTGTCGGTGATGGCTGCTCATTCGATGAGAAATAATGAAATGTTGCTTCATCGCCTTTTCAAAGTCTGAATTGTTGTAGGTTGACCTGGGAATAGATGACTAATAACAAACTTCCGCGCAGACATGAACTGAGTAGACCCTTATTCTTATTTGTACCTGTTGAAAATTTTGAAATTGAATAGATTCGATCTAGTTCTCTACATTCAAAATACAATACCATAGCATTTGGTGAATTTTCTTTACTTTTGAACGACCTTAGAAGCGAGGGAACGATTGTGACGTTAGGCGCTGCTCAATAGGTAGAAAGCCAGCTTTTTAAGGTAATGTGCGATAGGATAAAATAAAAATGACAGGCGAGTAGTGGAGGAAAGAAAAACATATTTTGTTGATGTATTATTGCCCGTACCAATTCATAATACTTTTACTTATCGTGTACCTTTTGAACTCAATGGATTCCTGAAGACGGGGGTACGGGTTGTTGTGCCTTTTGGTAAAGGGAAGTTACAAACGGGCCTTATTGTGCGTGTCCACCAAGAGGTTCCTTCGGGCTATCAATCGAAATATGTAGAATCTATCCTGGATGATCGTCCTATCATCACAGGGAAACAATACAAACTTTGGAATTGGGTGGCTGAATATTACATGGCACCATTAGGGGATGTCATGAATGCAGCTCTGCCAAGTAATTTTAAGTTGGGCAGTGAAACGAAGGTTATTCTTCACCCTGAGCATGAGGTGAATCAAGAACAATTGACAGATCGCGAATTTCAGGTTTTTGAAGCTTTAGAAATTCAAGAAGAACTCCACCTTAAGGATATTTCCGATATTCTTGGTGTCAAAAATGTCCAACCGGTCATTAAATCAATGATTGACAAGCGGGTACTCATAACAAAAGAAGAGCTGCGACATAAATACACGCCTAAAACACAGC
>P_1C_Liq_1_UnCtyDRAFT_1000035_pt1 | contig 26631 bp, 21 predicted proteins | sample Pon1CUnioCityCA_2_FD_10230 | JGI IMG/M metagenome (IMG submission 10230) | reverse complement strand
GGTTCCTCCATGCCATAAACATTGTCAGGAGTCATCACGTCAGGCATTTTAGCATCTGCCGAGAAAAGGTCAGCCCGATTACCAGTGGCAGAAACCCAACCTTCAGCGCGTTTCATATCCCCCAATCGTCTTACTTTTCTATTTTTAGCATCTTCAAACCCAGGATTCTCTACAAGGTTCTCACCTTCTTGAGCCATCATGGAGAATGATATCGCCATCATCGGTAATGCTAGCATCAATCGTTTCATATAATTTGTTTTACAGTTCATAACTTTTTACGGTTTTTATAAATGTTCGTACTTTATCCGGGTCAATATCGGGATAAACACCGTGACCCAAATTTACGATATGTCTTTTACTTTTGAAGCTTTTGAGCAAGGAATTCGTCATTTTTTCAACATCTTGATGACTGGCATACAGTGCACAAGGATCGAGATTCCCCTGTAATGTTTTCACTTCCCCCACCATTTCACGTACCGTATAGGGATCCATGTTCCAATCGAGACCAATCGTTTCACAATTCGATGTAGCTAAGTGAGGAAGGGAAGCATAGGCTCCTTTCGCAAATAGCGTCACAGGCACTTCATCAATAGCGTCGGCGATGCGATTCATGTACTTTAAACCAAATTCATTGTACTGATCACGACCTAAAATCCCAGCCCATGAATCAAACACTTGAACGAGGTTTGCTCCAGCTTTAATTTGCATTTTCAAATAACGTATCGTAAGATCTGTTATTCTACTTAACAAGTCATGTGCCAAAGTTGGATTTGTATATAAAAGTTTTCTTGAATTCGAAAATGTTTTTGATCCGCCACCTTCAACCATATAACAGAAAATAGTCCATGGAGCACCAGCAAAACCAATCACCGGAACGCGCCCGTTTAATTCTTTTACGGTGAGCTCGATCGCCTCTTTAACATACCCCAGACGATCTTCAACATCGAAGTTTGTTTCTCCATATTTCTTGAGGTCATCCTCGTTTCGAATAGTTTTCTCAAAATGAGGCCCTTTCTTTTCTATCATTTGATAAGTCAGCCCCATCGCTTCTGGTATCACCAGGATATCAGAGAAAATTATAGCAGCATCAACGCCCAGCAAATCGACCGGTTGCACTGTAACTTCCGCTGCCAACTCAGGAGTTTCAACAAGTTCCTTAAAACCGCTGATTGAATTTCTAATTGCGCGATATTCCGGCAATATCCTACCTGCTTGCCGCATAAGCCAAACAGGATAACGTTCTATATCCTCCCCTTTTGCTGCTCTTAAAAGTAAATCGTTTTTGAATTGCATAATGTCAAAGATAGGGTTTACATCCTAAATTAAATTGGTACTCTGTATTTTTTTAAACAAAAAAAGGAGCCGTTACGGGCTCCCTTTAATTGTTTTAATTTTTAATTGCTTACAACGAAGCGATGTGTGCTGCAAGCCCTGACTTTAAATTGGCGGCTTTATTCTTGTGAATAATGTTGCGCTTTGCCAATTTATCGAGCATAGCAACGACTTTCGGATACTGCTTTTCAGCTTCTTTCTTATCCGTTGTAGCACGTAGATCACGAATAGCATTACGCGTAGTTTTGTGCTGATACTTGTTGCGTTCCTTTTTCGCTTCGTCTGATCTTACTCTTTTTAATGCTGACTTATGATTTGCCATAACTTACTTTAAATTAAATATTTTAAATTGTAGCCCATAGGAGAATCGAACTCCTGTTTCCAGGATGAAAACCTGATGTCCTAACCACTAGACGAATGGGCCATTATAAAAACAAAGAACTTACGTTCAAACTTAGTAGCCCATAGGAGAATCGAACTCCTGTTTCCAGGATGAAAACCTGATGTCCTAACCACTAGACGAATGGGCCTTGTTTTATGTATTTCAAAAATCGGAGTGCAAATATACATGCATTTTGAATTAAATCAAAACAAAAACTGGTAATTTTTTATTTATTTCCTTCCAATTCTGATTGGAACCTGAAACCCAATCGCTTACCCGTCTTCATTTCTTGGGCAGATGAAAGTGTTTTTATCTGAAGAACATTGACATGTTGTACTTTCTCAAATGGTGGTGTATGCAAATCGAAATCGATCGCATGTTTTGCTGCAACTTCAGCCACTTCACGCATTGCTTCTTCGTCGAACACCCGATCTTTAAAATCTTTGAATAAAAATCCAAGCGGACCTTTTCCTTCGACCATGAAGTGACCATCTATATTAATAAAAACGCGACCAATCATGTACCCCATGTCTTTCATACGGTTGTGCAAAAATGAATCCGCAAGAAAATTATAAATATTAATCACACCACAATAAGCGCGTCGCTCATCTTTTTCAACGTAGGAGTTTTTCCAAATCCCATGTTCTTTGGCGAAGGTAAAGACATTACTGTGCATATGAAACACGAGCACATCACTCCCAATGAAAGCATGAGTCTCATAATCCCCATTTACGTCATAATCGAGACGAACGCGTTCATTCGGTACATCTTTACGCAAATCATCTAAAAGCTGTTGAACAACACCCCTAAAAAGAGTATAGCATTCAAGTGTCTTTTCATAAACATCTTGTTTCAGTAATGACTGCGATTCTAAACGCTCAGATAGTGTATTGTTATTCTTTTCCATAAGTACTAGTACGCTTTAGCAAAAAGTACACGTCCCGCCGAAGCCTCTCCGGAATAAACACAAGTACCTGACTCCCCCTTTATATCCTTAGGTATACATCGAATAGTAGCTTTTGTTTCCTCTTTAATTTTCTGCTCCGTAGCTTCTGTTCCATCCCAGTGCGCTGAAACAAAACCACCTTTCCCAGCGATCACTTGCTTGAATTCATCAAAAGTGTCCACTGATGTTGTATTTTCCTCGCGGAATTTATGAGCACGTGACAGCAAGTTCTCCTGAATTTCAGTCAGTAAGTTTTCAATGTATAACTCCAATCCGTCCCAGCTCACTATATCTTTTTCACGCGTATCTCTGCGAGCCACCTCTGCATTATTATTTTCCAAATCTCTAGGGCCAATTGCGACTCTTACAGGCACACCTTTCGCCTCGTATTCTGCAAATTTCCATCCCGGCCGCTTATTATCATCATCATCAAACTTAACAGAAATGCCTTTATTCCGTAAAACTTTAGATAACACTTCTACTTTTTTGGCGATAGCCTCTCGTTGTTCTTCATTTTTATATATAGGTACAATAGCTACCTGAATCGGAGCTAAACGCGGTGGTAAAACGAGACCCTGGTCATCTGAATGCGTCATAATAAGTCCGCCTACCAAACGTGTAGAAACGCCCCAGGAGCTTGCCCAAACGTAGGAACGATCACCATTCTGATCAGCAAATTTCACATCAAAGGCCTTAGCGAAATTTTGACCTAAAAAATGAGACGTTCCCGCCTGAAGTGCTTTGCCATCTTGCATGAGCGCTTCAATACAGTATGTTTCCTCTGCTCCGGCAAATCGTTCAGAAGCTGTTTTTATTCCTTTTACTACGGGCATTGACATGTAATTTTCAGCAAAATCAGCATATATAGCCAGCATTTCTTCAGATGCTTCTACAGCCTCCTCTTTAGTGGTATGGGCTGTATGCCCTTCTTGCCAGAGGAATTCTGCCGTTCTCAAAAACAGCCGTGTGCGCATTTCCCATCGAACGACATTGGCCCATTGATTAATCTTAAGCGGAAGATCGCGATAAGACTGAATCCAGTTTTTGAAAGATTTCCATATTATGGTTTCAGAGGTTGGCCGTACGATTAACTCTTCTTCCAGTTTAGCTTCGGGATCTACGACGACTTCTCCTTCTTCATTATTTTTTAGACGATAATGGGTAACAACAGCGCACTCTTTGGCAAAACCCTCTACATGTTCAGCTTCTTTGCTCAAGTAAGATTTTGGAATGAACAACGGGAAATAGGCGTTATCATGACCCGTTGCTTTAAATTTTTGATCGAGCACTTCTTTCATTCGCTCCCAGATTGCATAACCATAAGGCTTGATAACCATACATCCTCTCACATCCGAATGCTCAGCTAAATCTGCTCGTTCAATGAGTTCATTGTACCATTTTGAATAATCTTCTGACCGCTTTGTATACTTGGCTCCCATCTTTGGTATAGTATTTGTTATTTTTCTGTTAAATTATATGATATCGCCGTTTACCGGTGACTAATAAATGAAACAAAAGTAATAACTCAATTTGGATAATATTAGATTAAATCATAACTTTATACATATGTCTTACAATATCAAAATACTTCAAAACATACTTTTTGCAGGGATACTAACCTCATTTCTGGGTGGTTGTTCGTCCTACGGAGTCATCTCAGAAAATGATGTGTACATGCAAAAGCCCACTCAAGTGAACTTAGCCGAGGATGAGAACGATATTACTTCGTTTAATGCCTTCCAGGCACGCCAGGAGGGTAAATACAACGACAAGTACCTTATTGACGAAATGCACAACCGTGCTTACATTGGCGCCATGCTCTACGGTGGTCGACCAATGCCAGGTATAATTGGATTCAACCGTCCGATCGGGTTTCATGGTATGCCTTACATGTATTATCAAAACAGTTTTTTCTATCAAGGAACCTGGGGCTATAATCCCTACACTTCTGGAGCGTTTGGTTACGGATATCCTTATGCCGGTAACTTGTATGGTTACCCCTATTCTCCTTATGGCATAAACAACTATAATCCAATTATCCATACGAACCCACAAACACCTAATGGTGGATTTGTGGCTAATAATAGTCAGAACCACTTTAATAGAAAGCGTAACGATCTCGGTGCTAATTCAAATCGTTCTAGCTCCTACCCTTCTACGCTCAAGTCAAATGGAGGTAATTTTGTTACTTCTAGCGAAATCAACGATGAAACGAAAGGTACATCTCGACGAGCCGTTAGAAACAAAAGACCTACAGGAAATCAGTCGAATAAGCCACAATTTAATTCCAAATCTACCTCTGGATCGTACTCAGGAGGAATTATGAATTCAAATACTAAAAATGCCCACTCTCGCAATTATGCTCCCAGTCGATCGGCACGTCGCAGCGGTCGCATTCAACATACGCGCAGCATAAATAATGTATCGCGCGGATCTTCATCAAGATCGAATACGATGACCCGTACTCGATCAACAAGGAAGGTTAATAGTGTTTCTAGCGGTAATTCTACGCGAAACATTGTTCGGTCTGGTTCTTCTTCCAGAAGTTCGGGTAGCACTACGCGATCAACAGGTTCAAGCAGCACATCTCGATCGAGTAGAAGATAAAAGGAATCAACGACATGTTAAAAAAATTAATTCAACTAATCCTAGTTGTGCTTATCGTTCCTATGTTATGGGGACAAAATGAAAGAGATGTTTTGCGTTACAGCACTACGGGTCTTTTCGGGTCAGCACGTTTCGAAGCAATGGCAGGTGCTTTTGGGGCACTTGGAGCAGATATGAGTGTAGCACAAATAAACCCGGCAGGTATAGGACGTTATTCGCGCAGTGATGCGGCGCTAAGCTTTAACAATACGACCATTTCAACAGTTGGAAACTATAATGGTACACAGTCTAGTGCTCAAGAAAATTCTTTTGTCATCAACAGCGCTGGTATTGTGATTACAACTGATCTGAGTGGTGAAAATCGCGGACGAAAATATGGACAGTTTAGTTTGATTTACAATCGATTAAAAAACTTCAATAAGATTGAACANTATGAAGGTCAAAACTTTTATTCTTTATTAGACGTGTTTGCTCAAATGGGATCGGGCATTCACCCGGATTTCATTTACAACTCTCGTCCCTTCACCACTGGCTTGGCTTACGACGTTTTTGCCTTGGACTATAATAATACCACTGATGAATATGAATCCAGACTCACTTCAGGTGACATGTATCACAATCGAAAAACGACTAAGAGCGGCAATATGGGTGAATTCACTATTGGTTATTCTGAAAATTATATGAATCAACTTTACTATGGTCTAAACATCGGAATTCGTTCGGTCAAGTACAATGAATCCTACAATCATCAAGAACGCCTCTTAGATACCTCAGATGTAACATTACGCCACTTCAACTACCTCTACGATCAACAAACCAGAGGCGTTGGTGTGAATCTGAAACTTGGCATTTTGTACCTACCTAACCAGCAATGGCGCTTGGGGTTGGCTTACGAATCTCCTACAATAATGGCACTTACCGACGAGTGGACTTCAGACATGACCGCCATGCATAAAGATGGACTAAAATACATTGAATCACAATATGTTCCTACGGGAGAATATGCCTACCAAGTTAAAACCCCTATGAAATTGAGAGGGTCAGCAGCTTATATAATCGGATTACGCGGTGCAATCAATGTCGATGTAGAGATGGCCCGATATGGAAGAGGTTTACTTCGCGCTGAAGATCCAACCCTGACAGGAGCTTACTCATTTTCTGTAGAGAATCAAGAGGTCGAAAATCAGTTTAGAACCGTGTTAAATACCCGTATCGGTATTGAATACATGGTAGTGCGTGACTTTTATCTCAGAGGTGGTTATGGATTGCTTCCGCAACCTTACAAACGAGATGTTGGGCATACCATGCGGCCGAATCAAACTTACGCGATAGGCTTAGGTTGGGAAAACGATCTCCTGCGCATAGATCTCTCTTATCGAAATACGCAAAGGGAGTATGATTATTTCGCCTTTGACCCGTCAAAACCAGAAAACCGAACCTCCTACGAGTCAGTTGCAAACCACGTCGTTTTTAGTTTTTCGCTGAAAATGTAGCTTTTTTCTTAGCCTGATCGACAAAGCTATAACCCTTAGTTTTCGCGCTCAGCCAACTGCATATATCAATGTAATCCAATATCACCCGTTCATTTTCGTTTTTGAGGAGCTCGTTGACTTCATTAAGGGTTTCCTGGTAAATATTAACAGCATCTAATTTAGTAGCTGTACGCGCCAATTTGCGCATCTGCTTGACAAAAACCATTTCAATCTCATAGTCGCGTTTTGTCTTTTTCAGATAACGAATAGCAGCATTCGAAGAATACTCTAAAAATTCGAAGTTTTCTAATTCAAAATGAATAAGTAAATTCAATATGCGCGAAAAGCTATATAAATCCTGCCTCAAACGCTGTTCATTGTCATTGAGGATATCATTGAGCAGTTGAAGTGCGAAACGATAATCCCCCGTTCCAAAGTAAGTATATGCAGCATTGAATAATAACTTTATGCGCTGTTCCTTACTTGATTTCTCTACGATCATTTTTCGCTCGCTTTTGTGCGAATCATAGATAACTGCTGCTTTTTCAAATTGCCCCTGTAGATTGTACACATTCATTTGATCAATGATAGAGATATTAAGGATTTTCAATGACAGGTCAAGCGAATTAAAACCCTTCTTACTTTTCAAGGATTTAATTTCATCAATCATTTGTTGGGCCATAGTAAAATTGCGATCATCAATATAGCATCGCATCAAATGAAACAAGGTCAAAATGTAGCGTTTACCAAGGTCCACACGAATTTTGGGATGCTTTTCGAGAATTTGTTTAGTGCGATTAAAATAAGTATAGCTATCAGAGAACTCTCTGTTCGTAGCTGCACAAAGCCCTTTAATATAGTAACATATAGAAGTCGCCCGAACCGAGATTGCTGTATTTTTACCTTTGATTAAATGATTATCCGATATTTCATTTACCGTTGCGCGTTCTTCCGCATTACGCGTGAATCCACCACTTCTAAAAATTGCATTAATTCTAGAATACAATGCATGATAAGCCGCTAAATTCCTCAATTTTTCAATAACCGTACGTTCTTCCTCAATAATTTTATTGAGATCAACATCAAATTCTCCAGATTCATACGATTCTTCTGTCAATTTTTTCTCCCAGGAAATTAATTCAATCCAATAATAAAATTGTTCATATTCCCGAGCTGTTCTTTTAGCACGACTTATAAACTTCTTACACTCCTTAATGAGCGCTTTATTATAAAGAATTTCAATATTTTTCAGTTCCTGCTTTAAAATACTGGCAACTGATTGCTCACCATAATATTGCCGTAAACTTTTCAAAATGAGCTTGTAAAGATGGTTTTTCTCAGACGGAAGGTGTCTGATAAACCGCTCTCCCTTAAAATGTGCTTTCAGCGCCCCTTCATCATAAAAATCTTGAGACTCGACAAAGTCAAAAATCTTCAAGTAATTTTTGTCACCTGTTTGTATAGATGATGAAAGCTTAAAAAAGCGTTTCTCCGACTTGGATAACGATTGAATCAAATCAAATAATTCTCTACTCGGTTTCATGATGACAACTCCGTTCTTTATTGATTTGCGAAAGTAATATTTTAATTACAATAGCAAAAAAAAGAGGCACGCGTACGCACCTCTTTTTCAAACAACAACAAACTAAAACTCGTCCCTAAAAAGGAACACCTCAAAAGCAGAATCGACTTACTTGAGGAAAACAACCTCTCCCTTCGCCAAAGAAGTTTGAGGAGAAGATAAGTCATTCAATTTCATTAATGTAGCAATCTGGACGCCGTGTTCTTGTGAAATTTGCCACAGCGGCTGCTCTTGCTCTACTTGAACACGAATATCGGTACTCGCAGATTTTTTTCGTTTGCGCATGATGTAGACTTTATCTCCTTTCTCGAGCAGATCTTTAGTAGGAGGAAAATCATTCCAACGGTTTAACTGACGGATATTCAAACCAAATTCTTCCGCAATCTGATAAAACGTATCGGTATTTCGCGCCAAAATATATTTCGTTTTGTTCGGATTATAGTAAACCTTATGGTCATCATCTCCTTTATTCGTTGCCTCCATCTTTGACCCTTCATTTTTTACGTTCTTTTCGTTTCGTGCCACCCATTCGATGTCTCCCTTTTCATCTAACTCATCCAGATCATACTTATCTATCAAAGCAATCAACTTCTTATGATATTTTGGATTCGTTGCATATCCAGCTTTTTTTAATCCTTTTGCCCAACCCTTATAATCAGTAACTTCCAGTTCAAACAAGAAATCATATCGTGATCGCGATGTTAAAAACAAACTGTGATCTTCATAAGATTTTGAGGCACTGTCATACTTTCTGAAACATTCATCAGCTCGGTCGTCATCTTGATAAAATACGGCTCCTTTCCAGCCGTGACATTTTATACCGAAATGATTATTCGCGCGCACCGCTAGTTTAGACTTTCCGTAGCCACTTTCTAAAATACCCTGGGCTAGCGTAATACTAGCTGGAACGCCGTGCAAGGTCATCTGGTTCAAAGCTACATCTTTCCATTTCTCAACATAAGCCTCTACCTCATCATTTTGAGCAATACCGCGCATTGAAAAAATCATAACGGTAAAAAACAATCCAATATATTTCCAACTTTTCATGATCGTGTTGTTTTGGTGATGATACGCCTAACACAAACAATGGTTACAAAAAATGTTGAAAACTTTATTTATTTTGTTGAAAACTCGCTAAGCGTATAGTTCTGCTTGCTGTTTTTCGATCTTTTCATCCTTGAGGAATACGTCGTACGGCATCATTTTATCAATCATTCCATTAGGTGTAATTTCGATAATACGATTACAAACCGTTTGGATAAGTTCATGGTCATGCGAACTCATAATCAATGTTCCTTTAAAATCTACCAATCCATTATTCAAAGCAGTAATCGACTCCAGGTCCAAGTGATTCGTGGGTTCGTCCAGCATCAGAAAGTTAGCCCGTTTCATCATCATTTTAGATAACATACAGCGCACTTTTTCTCCTCCAGAGAGTACCTTTGCACTTTTCATCGCCTCTTCCCCAGAAAATAACATTTTCCCTAAAAAACCGCGAAGGTAGACTTCATCTTTTTCTTCCTCGGTCTGTGCATAAGTTCTCAACCAATCTACGAGCGTTTCGTCCTCTTGGAAAAAAGCGTGATTATCGTTGGGCATGTAAGTGGATGTAATCGTAGTCCCCCAATTAAAATCGCCCGTTGTCGGTGCGATATTTTCATTCAACACTTCGAAAAAAGCAGTGAGTGCTTTTGAACTTTTAGAAATCAAAGCAATTTTGTCTCCGCGATTCACGTTGATGTTGACGTCCTTAAAAAGTGTTTCTCCATCTTTCTCCAGGGAGAGATTATTCACATGTAAAATCTGATCCCCTGCATCGCGTTCTTGTTCAAAAATAATCGCTGGATATCGTCGTGACGAAGGTTGGATTTCATCCAGATCCAGTTTATCGAGGAGTTTTCTTCTACTCGTGGCTTGTTTGGATTTACTGGCGTTTGCAGAGAAACGAGAAATAAATTCTTGCAGTTCTTTTTTCTTCTCTTCAGCCTTTTTATTCTTATCGGCGCGTTGACGCGTTGCCAGCTGAGAGGATTTATACCAAAATGTATAATTTCCAGTAAAGAGCTTAATTTTCGAATAATCGATATCACAAATATGTGTACATACGGTATCCAGAAAGTGGCGGTCGTGTGATACAACAATCACCGTATTTTTAAAATCGAGTAAAAAATCCTCCAACCATTCAATTGTCTTGAGGTCTAGATCATTCGTAGGCTCATCGAGTACAAGTATATCTGGGTTTCCAAATAACGCTTGCGCCAAAAGTACGCGCACCTTAATATCATTGGGTATATCACGCATCAATTGGTGGTGATAAGACTCTTCTATTCCAAGGTTAGAAAGTAAAGTAGCCGCATCGGTTTCAGCATTCCACCCCTCCATGTCCGCAAATTCGGCCTCAAGTTCTGATGCTTTCATACCATCCTCTTCACTAAAATCAGGTTTAGCGTATAATGCGTCTTTCTCCTGCATGATCTCAAATAAGCGCTCGTGACCGCGTATAACTGTTTGTAGCACGGGGAAATCGTTAAATTCATGGTGATCCTGTTTTAAAACAGCCATTCGCTTACCTGGTTCGATATCAATATGACCACGAGTCGGGTCCTCCTCACCAGTTAAAATTTTCAAGAATGTTGATTTTCCTGCACCATTGGCGCCTATAACACCGTAACAATTACCGTGTAAAAACTTCAAGTTTACCTCATCAAAGAGTACGCGTTTCCCAAACTGTAGCGTTAAATCATTAACCGTGATCATATCAATAGAATTGTTTGTGACAAAGATAGCTCAAAATCATCTCCGTCATTATCGAATTTTAAATTTATCGGTTCCCGAAAAGTAACTCCCTTTTCATTTTATTCATCATCCAAATTGGCGCGCAATTTCTGACGCAACTGACGGTTGTATGTCTCCATCAAATATTTGAAATAGTTTTTTGTACTCTTCGCAATACATTTCGTATACTGTTTGAGTCGATGTTCAATATGTTCCTGCAGCGCGTCTTGCAATTCTAAACCATCAAAAAAGTCGTCGGCTTCAGAAAGAATCGCCTGAAAGTGATTTTCCAATGAATCATCAACGGCCTTCTTTCCTTTGATTCCCTGATCGATGTATTCTTCGTACACCTCTTTCATATTGAAACTGTTGAGCACATCCATGTTGACTTTCTCCTGAATATGCTTAGGCAATTTGTAAGCTGCCTCGAAGGTCAAATCTTCCTGCTCAGAAAGTCGCGATTCTAAAAAACGATCGGGAAAATGGAATGCATCTTTCCAGTTGATATAATCTTGCCAAAGTCCAAAACGGCGCACGTTATTCCCCAAATCAATGAGTCGGAACATATCTTTTTTAGGCAATCTTCTCGAACCCCGTCCAATCATTTGATGGTATAAAGTCAAAGACCGCGTGGCTCTGTTCAAAATAATCGTTTCTACGGTAGGTTCATCAAATCCTGTTGTCAGAATACCCACAGAGGTTAATATAGCGTCAGGCGTTTCTTTAAACCATTTAAGTATGTCTTTTCGGTCCTTATCTGAAAATGTACTGTCTAAATGACGGATCTTATAACCACGCTTATCAAATGTTTCTTGAACGCGAACACTTGTTTCTATACCAGAGTTAAAAATTAATGTTTTCGTTCCTACGGCCACTTCTTCATAGGCGAAAAGTAATTTTTCCTGCATAAAATAATTCCCGTAAACCTGTTCAGAACTACTGACTGTAAAGTCGCCATTAGATCCGATTTTAAGACCATGAAGGTTCACATCGTAGGTGTAGGTCTCAGCATTCGCCAGGTATCCGCTCTCTATCAATGAAGCTATGCTCTCGCCTACTTTCAACTCATCATAATGATCGTTCAATGGAAGCGCTTTATTCGAACTCAAAGGGGTGGCCGTTACTCCCAAAATATTTGCATTTTGATAATATTGAAATATTTTCCGAAAACTGTTGTAATGCGCCTCATCAACAATGACTAACCCAACATTTTTGATAAAGTTTTCATCTTCTTGCAGGCGATTATTCAAGGTTTCCACCATTGCGATGTAACAATTATAATCATCCTGATTGTCCAGCGTTTTCACTTCGCTGTTGATAATTTTATTGGATACACCTATCGCCGATAGCTGTTTGGAAGTCTGAACAGACAACTCAATTCTGTGTGTAAGAATTAATACCTTTTTTTTCCAGCGTTCGATGTAAGTTTTCGCAATCTCAGAAAAAATCACCGTTTTACCGCCTCCTGTTGGAAGTTGAAACAGTAAATTGAAGTCGTTGCCATTCTCATCAAGCTCCTTAATAATCTGTTCAACAGTCCTTTTTTGAAAAGGATATAATGTCTTTGGTTCAAACAGTGCCTCATCTATCATAATCGTCCGCGTCTCAAAAATTGGGCTACAAAAGTACGCCCTTTTTCGGGAAGAAAAAAATAATTCAGAATTTAATCGCAACGAGCACCTTTCCGTCTATATAAAAAGAGCAAGTCTACAAGCTGGCTACTTGACAAGGCCGATAAGTAGAATGGTAAAAATAAAAAAACCACAGCGCACGATAACAATGTATATCGGCGCTGTGGAATCCAATAAAAAATCACGAATATTTATCCTTCTTTAGCTGCGAGGTAACGCTCAGCATCGAGCGCAGCAATACATCCCGTTCCAGCAGCAGTAACTGCCTGACGATATGTTTTATCAGCGGCATCTCCAGCAACAAAAACACCCTCTACATTTGTTTTGGACGTTCCTGGCTGTTCGTATTTGATATAACCAACATCATCCGTATTGAGGTAATCTTTAAATACATCAGTGTTCGGTTTGTGTCCGATCGCGAGGAAAAATCCAGTACAGGCTATTTCGGATGTTTCCTTGGTTTGGTTGTTAATGACACGCACCCCAGTCACGCCACTGTCATCACCAAGCACTTCTTCCGTCTCCGTATTATAAAGAATTTCTATATTTTCAGTTCTTTTCACACGATCCTCCATGATCTGAGATGCACGAAATTCATCTCTTCGCACGAGCATGGTTACCTTGTTGCACAGTTTCGACAAATAATGAGCTTCCTCACACGCAGAGTCACCTGCTCCTACAATAACTGTATCCTGACCTTTATAGAAAAAACCATCACATACTGCACAAGCAGAAACTCCTCCTCCCATTTCCAGGTACTTTTGCTCTGATGGCAAACCGAGGTATTTAGCAGACGCACCCGTTGAAATAATCACGGTTTTTGCGTGAATTTCTTTTCCATCATCAGCCCAACATTTGTGGAGATCACCAGAAAAGTCCACTTTCTCGATAAAACCTCCTCGAACGTCAGTATCAAATCGTTCAGCTTGTTGTTGCAATTGAACCATCATTTCGGGTCCTGTAACTCCGTCTGGATATCCCGGGAAATTCTCCACTTCATTCGTGGTCGTCAATTGCCCGCCTGGTTGCAACCCCTGATACATCAATGGATTCATATCTGCTCTTGCCGCGTAGATGGCAGCAGTATATCCCGCTGGTCCAGACCCTATGATCAAACAATCTACTTTCTCTATTTCGCTCATAATACTTCTAATTTTGAAAAGACAAAAATAAAAATATTCTCCGCGTTTAACTGTAACCTTCGTTGCTTAAATTATATGTCGCCTTTATGAGACATACATTTCTGTATATGTGGGTATTCTTTTAGAATAATCAATTCGTTTGTTTTCACTATCTATAAAAGCTGTAATGGTCGTTAAGCCATTTGTTAAGATAAGCCACTTTACATCCAGCGAAAAATTGTACTGTGCAATTTGATGAAGCGTTGATTCCTGCAGCTTTACAATTGGCGCTTTACATTCTATGATCGCAATTGGTCGCCCCGACCTGTTAAACACCACTCCGTCACATCGCCTTTCGAGATCATTTACTCGGATACCATATTCTGAAGCAATAAGTGTCTGTGGAACTCCGCACTCATCCACAAGGTAATGCAACACGTGTTGTCTCACCCACTCTTCAGGGGTTAACTTCAACCTCTTTTTCCGAAAAATATCCCAAACAAACAGTTGCCCCTCTTTTTTAAAGAGCTTTAAGTCAGCTTTCGGAAAATTTAATGGAGTAAGCATAATCCAAAAGTAAGAAAAATGACAATATAAAGCGTTGAGCACCCTATAAGTGAAGCGTTATATAATCGTTACTCGACTGTAGCGCTTCCAACATCCTATACATTGCATAAATCAGTAATAACAAACAACTAAAACACTGTCATTTAGTCGTTTAAATCAGTAGGTATACGCCATTATGACAGCTTCACGATGATTTCCTTCGATTGGTCGATTTTTTGATGTTAGTGTATTGAAGTTTAAAAATCAAGAATAAAAAATATGGATGTAAATAAATGGACAACAAAGACGCAAATGGCCGTTAATGAAGGGCAGAAAATCGCCCAGGAAAATGGTCAACAAGCGATCGAAACCGGACATATTTTGCGCGGCATGATTCAGGTCGATGATAGCGTCCTTCCTTTTATATTTAAGGAACTCGGTAGTAATTTGGAAATTTTCACGCGAGCACTCGACAATATTGTCAAGCGATATCCAAAGGTAGAAGGTGGTGGACAACCTTATCTCAGTAACACATTACAGCGCGTCATCAACTACGGTATGAATGAAATGCGCAACTTTAAAGACGAGTTTTTGTCTTTAGAGATTATGTTATACGCTCTGATAGACGGAAATGATCAAATTGCGCAGTTGTTGAAGGACAACAATTTTAAGAAATCTACATTAAAAGAAGCAATTATGAAATTAAGAGATGGAGAATCCGTTGATTCTCAAGGAAAAGACGGAACTTACAAATCACTCGATAAGTTCGCCAACAACTTGAACGAGATGGCCAAAAGTGGAAAACTCGACCCCATCATCGGTCGTGACGAAGAAATTCGTCGGGTTTTACAAATTCTTACAAGGCGTACCAAAAACAATCCTATTATGATTGGTGAACCTGGTGTTGGTAAGACAGCGATTGCTGAAGGTATTGCCCAACGGATTGTTTCTGAAGACGTACCAGAAAATCTGAAAAGCAAAATTGTATACGCCCTGGATATGGGAGCTCTTGTCGCAGGAGCTAAGTATAAAGGAGAATTTGAAGAGCGCTTAAAATCAGTCATAAAAGAAGTCGTCAAATCAGATGGAGAAATCATTATGTTCATTGACGAAATTCACACACTTGTAGGTGCTGGAGGTGGTGGCGAAGGAGCTATGGATGCTGCCAACATTCTCAAGCCAGCGCTCGCTCGCGGTGAATTACGTGCTGTAGGCGCCACGACCTTAGATGAGTATCAAAAACATTTCGAAAAAGATAAGGCGCTCGTTCGTCGTTTTCAGACTGTTTTGGTTGATGAACCCACCACAGAGGATGCCATATCCATCTTACGTGGTATTAAGGAGAAATACGAAAATCACCATAAGGTGTTGATCAAGGACGATGCCATTATATCAGCTGTAGAATTGTCGCAGCGTTACATCACCGATCGTCAACTCCCTGATAAAGCGATTGACCTTATTGATGAAGCGGCTTCTAAGTTGCGCATGGAAATCAATTCAAAACCTGAAGAGCTCGACGAAATCGAGCGCAAAATCATGCAGCTGGAAATTGAACGCGAGGCTATTAAGCGCGAGGGAGATCAAAGAAAGTTAGCCAATTTAAAATCCGAGCTAGCCAATCTCACAGAACAGCGCGATGAGTTCATGGGGAAATGGAAAGCAGAAAAAGATCTCATCGATGCTGTACAATCGGCAAAGGAAGAAATCGAACAAGTCAAACTGGAAGCGGATCAAGCAGAAAGAGCTGGCGAATATGGAAAAGTAGCTGAATTGCGTTACGGAAAAGTCAAAGAACTTGAAAGCACTATTGAAGAAGGCAAGCAGCAACTATCAACGCTTCAAGCTGAAGCCAAAATGATTAAAGAAGAAGTCGATGCTGAGGAAGTTGCTGATGTGGTGTCGAAGTGGACTGGTATTCCGGTATCTAAAATGCTGGAAAGTGATCGTGCAAAACTCCTGCGCTTAGAGGATGAACTGCGCAAACGTGTGGTGGGTCAGGAAGAGGCTATTGAGGCCGTTTCAGATGCAGTTCGAAGGAACCGTGCAGGGCTTCAGAACCCGCAACGCCCCATTGGCTCATTTCTATTTATGGGGACCACAGGAGTGGGTAAAACCGAATTGGCTAAAACGCTTGCTTCCTACCTTTTCAACGATGAAAATGCCATGACGCGAATTGATATGAGCGAATTCCAAGAGAAACACAGTGTCAGCAGATTAGTTGGAGCACCTCCGGGATATGTGGGATACGATGAAGGCGGTCAGCTCACTGAAGCGGTACGACGTCGCCCTTACTCGATCGTGCTGTTGGATGAGATCGAAAAAGCACACCCCGATGTATTCAACATCCTGTTACAGGTATTGGACGATGGTCGATTGACAGATAACAAAGGGCGTCTTGTCAACTTTAAGAACACGATTATTATCATGACAACCAACATGGGAGCAGATATTATTCAACAAAACTTCACAGGGGCCGATTCGTCTGAATATCCGGCGATCAAAGAGCGTACTCAGTTAGAATTACTCGAATTCCTCAAACAAAATATTCGTCCCGAATTTTTGAATAGAATTGACGAGCAGATACTATTCACTCCACTCACAGAGGAAGATACACGTCAGATTGTCGACATACAATTATTGAACCTCAAAGCGCAGTTGAAGGACAATCATATCCAATTAGTGGTAAAGGATGACGTCATCGACTGGATTGCCGAAAATGGTTTTGACCCTCATTTTGGAGCACGCCCTGTAAAACGGGTTATTCAGAAAAGCATACTGAATGAACTTTCCAAACAGATGCTCGCACAAAAAATCGACACTTCCAAAAATGTCGTACTCGATATGATTGATGGAAAAGTTATTTTCCGTGAACCGATATCGGAAGAAGAGGAAGAGAAAGAGGTCATATAAATGTTGTCGAACTAAAGCCAACAACCGCAGTGAAGCAATCGCTGCGGTTTTTTTATGAAAAATCGAACCCTTCACTGTAAGTTTTTCGCTTTTCGATCGTTCAAGTGTAAAACAGCTTTAATCATTCATGATGCGTTGGATCTTAGTTCTTTTTCCGCTGTTGACTTTTGCTCAGGGACCCGTCGATGGATTTTTTAAAGGTAAAGGTAATGCCGATATTGCCACTGGATTAGGAAAAAACCGGTCATCTACTTATACTGGACACCCCGACAGCACGTACAACATTCCATTCTCGAACACACAACTTAACATTTTTGCCCAATATGGAATCTCCGATAATTTAGATGCCGTTTTTAACATACCTTTTGTGTTTGGCAGCCAAGAGAATAAGTTTCAGGATGTGCGCTTGCACCTCAAATACAGAGCACTGCATATCGACAAACCTCATTTCAAATGGAGCTTCATAGCGGCTGGAGGCATTTCCTTCCCCGCATCTGACTATCAGCCCAATGTTTCAGGGGCCGTGGGGAGAAGAGAAAAGAAAGCGCCACTGCAACTCATCGCTCAACTCAAGTTGAGAAATGGTCTGTTTTTCAATGTTACTGGCACCTACAATTTGCGCTGGGATGAAATTGATCCCGCGCTCTACCCTGCTCTTCAATCTGCCGAAAGTGAATTATTAGAACAGACCCCACAGGATTACTATGAATGGCTCGGCCGAATTGGGCTGGCTCGAAAAAAACATTTTTTTGAACTCTTTCTTCATTTTCAAAAGTCACGCGGTGGCATCAACTTCAAACAAGGCGAAATACAACCTGCACAGCTCTTTGCCGTGAATTTTCTCAAATTGGGAGGCACTTATTATTTCGGAGAGCGCGCAAATGGTATCGCTTTGAACATCTCATACATTCTTCCGCAAGCGAAAAGAAACATTGGAAATATTTTCTTTGCTGGTGTTTCTTTTATCATCAAACACCGAAGAGATGAAAATAACTAGCTCAATTTACGATGCATGACTTCAAACCAAAGTGGTGGAAAAAGCGCTAATACCATCATAGCTGGGTACCCTGCAGGTAGCTGAGGACTTTCATCAAAATGACGCAGCACCTGATACGGTCGCGTAGATTTATAATGATGATCAGAATGTCTCGAAAGATCGAAGAGTACGGCTCTTCCCACCACGTGGTCAGAATTCCAGGAATGTTCGAATGTTGTACGCTCGTAACTATCAGCAGATACTTTTTCGCGCTGGAGCCCATAATGCTCGATATAATTGACCGTCTCTAAGAGCAACACTCCCATCACAGCTGCACAGATAAAGGCGATGAGTGGCCAGTATCCAAATACCAAAAAAATAACCAATAAAAGCATCACCTGAGCAAAGGTATACCACAACATGTTATTATTTAGTAAAAAAAACGGCTTTCCTCTCAGAAGCTGCAGTTGAATCTCCCAGGCGGAGCGATAACTCTGCGTCACCGAACGCCACCAAAAATAATAAAGTGGCTCTCCTTTTCTAGCCGTCGCCGGATCTTCTGGCGTTGCTACGCGGCGATGATGACCGTAATTGTGTTCAATATAAAAATGCATGTAGAGGGATGTAGCCAATAAAACGTGTGCGAAAAATTTGTCGATCCACCTGTTTTTATGCCCCAACTCGTGGGCGACATTGATTCCCAATACGCCGCAACTCATGCCGGCAGCCGATACGGCCCCGATCATTTCAACCCACCCCATAGTTTCAAAAGGTAAGTGCATAAATGTATAGAGCACGAACAAATGCGCCGGAACTACGGCGTATAGCGGTAGTAAAAACACGAAAGAATCCTTCCAGCGCTCTTCCTCTCGAGGAGATAAATTACTAGCGTCTAAAGGTATAAATGCATCAAGTATAGGAACGAGAACAAAACTAAAAACCAACGGCAAATAATAGTGCCATCCTCCAGCATAAAAAGCATACAGCACTACGACTGGTAATGAAAATGCGAAGAGGTATTTTATTGCTCGCTGCATTATTCTGGAAACGAAACGAAATATCAAAAGGTTGGGAAATTAAACTGGTTTTACAGGGCCTTTGACCTCATTTCACTGAAAAGTTTAATTTTGGTGGTTTAAATTTCACCCATGACAACCCGACTGTTATATTTGCTTTATGCTGTTCTTGCAACGACTGTACTTATAGCTTTTGAAGGTACTGGAGGCGAAGGTGATACCATCTACCATTATCTTTATGCACAATATGCTCCTCAGCACCCTGAACTTTTCTTTGATCATTGGGCCAAACCGCTCTATGTCCTCATCGCTTGTCCCTTTGCCCAACTTGGCTTTATAGGGGTTAAAATTTTAAATGTTATTCTCGTTTTGAGCACCCTACACCTCACCCACCTAACAGCTAAACATTGGAATTTATCTCCTTCCTGGCTCACCGTCTTATTACTTATTTTTTCACCACTTTATTTCATATTGACGTTCTCAGGACTTACCGAACCGATGTTTGCTTTTTTCCTGATTCTCGCCACTTTTCTATGGTTAAAAAAACGATGGTTCTGGAGCTTGTTGATCATTTCTTTCTTGCCTTACGTTCGTTCAGAAGGTTTGTTCTTCATCGCTATTTTCGGTGTAACGGCAATAACAAGAGGAAAATGGAAATTACTCCCTACTCTAGTATTTGGGTCTATCATCTACGGTTTAGCTGGTATTCCAATTCACCACGATTTCTTGTGGGTGTTCTCGAAAGTCCCTTATGCAAAAATGAGCAGCACTTATGGCCAAGGTACAGCTTTTCACTTTGTAGAGCAATTACTTTACGTTATCGGAATTCCTTTTTATATCCTCTTTTGGCTGGGAGGTGTTCATTGGATATGGAAAGCCCTGCGCGGAAAAATTCACATTGAACAAACATTTATTATTTACGGTGGTGTCGTAGTATTCATACTTGCTCACTCGGTATTTTGGTATTGGGGTATTTTCAACTCCATGGGGTTGAAGCGCGTACTCATTGCTATCATTCCCTATTTATCGTTAATAGCGCTTTTTGGTTATCATTTTGCCCTACAGCTTTGGCCTCGACGTCGGTGGATAAAGACCGTTTTCTCATCGTTGGCCATCGCCTATATCGTCGTATTCCCTTTCACTTCTAACCCCGCTTCAGTAGACATACCAGTCGATTTAGAATGCACACCTAAACAAAAAATAGCTCAAAAAATAGCAGCAACTATTTCCAAGCAACACCCAAATAAACGCATAGTTACTGCCGATGTCTACTTTTGTGAAATCATGGAAATCGATTGTTTTGATACTGAAGAGAAAGTGACACTCCGTCAAGACCTTCTCGATGAACTCACACCCAATGATATTGTCATTTGGGAAAATTGGTTTGCTGTGATCGAACAAGGTATTTCAAATGAGCTCCTTAACCAACACCCAAATCTTCAACTGATCGACACTCATTTCAAGAATGGACCTGACCATCCACCCATTCATTTTAACATATACACCGTCAAATAGTATCCTGAATTGCTCGTGTCAATAGGCTTTTTTGAGTTGTTCTACCATTCGGCTTACGGCAGGACATATCTCAGTGTTTTTTCGTGTGAGGTTGAGTACTTGATGCATTTTCTTGCGATCAGTATGCGGGTATTCTCGACAGGCAAGGGGGCGATCTTCGTAAACACTGCACTTGTTATCCTCCTGCAAAAACGTACAAGGTGACGACTTCAGCACATAATCATTTTCGTGGTCCAGCTGTAAATAGCGCTCTACAAAATCAGCAGGCGTCATACGGAGTCGTTTCGACAATCGTTGAATATCAATATCGCGAAATATAGGACTCGTCGTTTTACAACAATTCGCACACGAAAGGCAATCAATTTCCTCAAAAGCCGTAGAATGTACATCGCGAAACTGCGCGTCAAGTTTCTTTTCTTTGACTTTTTTCAATCGCTGAAAAAAACGCTTATTACTTTTTCGTTGAGCAACAGCTCGATTTATATCTTCCTGATATTCCACAACTGCGAAAATAACAAAATCTCAATCATTGAAACACGCTTATATCCATCAGAATAATCCCCGTTTCTATTGATGTTCAAGACTATTATTTGTACTTTGCGCGTTAGCTGTCATAAAAAAAACATGAAGAAAGTATGAAAAAATACGACCTTGTTGTTATCGGTGGAGGTCCAGCAGGTTACGCCGCTGCAATGCGTGCCATTGATTTTGAAAAATCAGTCTGTTTAGTGGAAAAAACGCGCATAGGAGGGGCAGGGCTCTACAATGGCGCACTATCATCAAAAACGTTGTGGGAACACTCTCAACGCGTTCGCAACACCAACGAAAACCTCTCCGCATTTGGTCATGCTCCATATCGTCCCACCTGGGAAGAAATAAAAACGAATTTAAATGAGGCTATTTTTGAACGTAAATTTCAATATTCTTGTCATGTGAAACTGTTGCAGCATGAAACGGAAAATACACATTTTGAACATGAACGCGGTAAAGCTTCTTTCATTTCCGATCACGAAATAGAAATCGAACACGATGGAGCAACCAAAATCATTTATGGTGAACATATTGTAATTGCTACGGGAAGCTCTCCCCGCGTATTACCCAATATTGAGGCGGATAGCGATCGTATCTTTACCAGTAATAACATTGAGGCTATCGAAGAACTGCCAGAAAGCATGGTCATTGTTGGTGCAGGTGTAATAGGTTGTGAATACGCTACCATTTTCTCTAATTTCGGACAAACGAAAGTCCATATCATTGATCGTCAGGATCGTATCCTACCTTTTGAGGACAACGATATATCCAAGCTCGTTTCTAACAATTTTGAAGACAGTGGAATTGTCGTTCACAGCGAAGCCAATTTGGAACGATTGGAAAAAACTGAAAACGGCGTTGAATACGAGCTCACTTATCCCAATGGAAAAAAAGAAGTTATCGAAGTGGACATCGCATTACTTTCGATCGGAAGAGTACCGAACATCGATAGCTTAAACATTGATAAAGCAGGTGTTAAAATGTCAAAAAGGGGCGTTCATATTGGTGATGACGACACGCAAACGAACATCCCTCATATTTATGCGGTAGGTGATGTTTCGGGTCACATTGGCCTGGTGAACATGGGCGAAATTGAAGCCCGTCACGCGGTGGAAAAAATCTATGGAAATAACAAAAGTGATATTGTATATGATAATATTTGCACCATCATGTTCCTGCAACCTGAAGTAGCAGCTGTTGGTCTCAATGAACAATCTTGCGTAGAACAAAAGATTCCGATCAAGGTGGTCAAAATTGATTATTCGGTAATTGCCCGCGCTATTGCCATGCGCAAAACGAAAGGTTTTTTTAAAATCATCGTTACCAACGACGATGAAATGAAAATTCTGGGTATGCGTGCTGTAGGTGAGCATGCTTCATCGGCGATTCAAGCAGTGGGACTATTAATTAAATTGAACATGTCTATTGAAGTGCTATCGGAGCTCGTGCATCCACACCCATCGATTGTTGAAGGTATTCAAGAGTGCGTGCGCATGTTACTCAACAAAGCCGTGTTCAAATCGTCCGTTTTTCGCGATAAGTTGTCGTGCTACAGTCTTGTAGATGGTGTTAAAACACCGCTGGAACGGTTGTAACAGGAAAATTGGAACAGTTATTGAATACTACCCTAAAAACAAACGAATGAAAATAACTTTTCACGAAGTCATGCCCAAACCCTTGGCACATCTACAGCACCAAAGCAAGAGTATTTGGGGTGCTCATTTTGCGCTCGAAACGGGTGAAAAAATCATGTTGAACGCTACGAGTGGAAAAGGTAAAACAACTTTCACACACCTTCTATCTGGATTGCGGAAGGACTATAATGGCACTGTCTTTTTCGACGATCACGACATCAGTCAGTTCAATCCTTCGGACTGGTCCTCATGGCGCAGAAAAAAAATTGCGTTTGTCTTTCAAGATTTACAACTATTTCCCAAACTGACAGTAAAGGAAAACTTAGAACTGAAAAACAACCTGACTCATACTTTTTCAGAGCAAACGATGAGAACGATGCTTGAGGCACTTGAAATTGAAGGGAAGTGGGATGCGCCTTGTGAAATTCTTTCCATGGGACAACAACAGCGTGTGGCCATTATACGCGCATTGGCACAACCTTTCGATTGGCTGATTATGGATGAACCTTTTAGTCACCTCGATAAAGGTAATGCCTCGCGGGCACTTGAACTTATTGACGAACGTTGTGCGGAACTCAATGCTGGATTTGTACTTACATCATTAGGTGATCAACACGAATATGATTACGATCGTGAATTAAAACTATAGCCATGTTAAAGAAAATATTGTTTTCCTATCAAAATAAAACCCAGCTGATCGTAGCGATGATTGGGTCTTTTTTAGGTTTCACCTTTTTGATCACCTCCATTCATTACCTCATACGTGTCAATGAATTTGGTCGCGGTGAAGAAATATTGGGAAACAACACGGTAATTGTTCAAAAGAAAGTTTCAGCTTACAACAGCATGAGCATTTCCAAAACAGATTTCTCAAAGAGTGAAATCGATAATATCAAAAAACAGGATTTCATCGCTTCTGCAGAGCCTATTGTTAGCAATAGTTTTGGCGTTTCACTGCAAACTGACAGTGATCTCGTCCCCTATTTTCGCTCAGATGTTTTTGTACAGTCGATGGACCCTTCTTTCACAAAAATTAATGCTGAAGAGTGGGATTGGGAAGAAGGTGATGACTTTGTACCAATTGTACTTCCTCGTGATTTTTTAGTCATGCTCAATACCTTCGCCAGTGCTAAAGGTATTCCGCAAGTATCTGATGAGTTGGCTAAATCTATTGATTTTAAATTCACCTTATATAATGACGATAAAAAAAAGTGGGAACAAGTAAAAATTGTAGGATTTACTAATGAAGTTTCCGCCATTTTGGTACCCGCTTCATTTATGAAATACGGTAACAACAATTTCCCCACATCTACGCCTTCAAAAATAACGCAGTTGATGATGCGCGTTAAAGAAGGCAAATTTGGTGATTTCGAAAACTTTATGGATCGCCGTTCACTTTCTTCCAAGGAAAGTTCCATGGTCGTTGGAAAATTAAAAAGTGTAGCGGGGACCTTGTTTTCTGTACTCATAGGCATCAGTGTAATCACCGTCTTTCTGGCCGGACTGGTACTCGTGCAATACGCACAACTTATCATTTCCAAAAACGCCTATGAAATCCAGACATTACTGCGGATTGGGTATGCACCCAAAACTATCACCATGGCTCTCACCAAGTATTTTGTGGTGGTTTTTGCCATCATCACAGGATTGAGTATCCTGGTTTTTGCGATTGGTAAATATTTTATTGATGATTTACTGGTTCAAGGCGGTATTCATATCGATAGCACTTTTACATTCATGAGTTTTGCAGCTGTCATTTTAGCTTTTATTATTTACACATTAGTCAATTACTGGAATGCTCGAAAAGGCGTTTTAAAAACCTAGCCTATTTCGTTAAAATTGTGTTAAACAGAAAACCTATTATAAACAGAAGACGTCTGATTAGTAAATACAAGTTATATTAGCAATTAAAATTAACAATTATGAACCGGATTTTTGCAGTACTCACACTTATATGTTTCGCGACACTTATTCACGCACAGCAGCTGAAGTTTAAAGTAAAAGGAGCTCAGGATACTACTGTTCACCTGGTGAAGTATATCGGAAGCAAAATGTATTATGCCGACACTGCGAAAATGAAAGACGAAGTCGTGACATTTGATGGAGGTAAACAAGATCCTGGGGTACTAGCGCTACTTTTACCTGGTCAAAAGTTTTTTGAATTCGTTTATAATGATCAACCGATACATCTGGTGACTTCTGGACCCGATTTTCGCGAAAATATGAAGGTTAAAAAGTCAAAGGAAAATGAGATCTTTTACGAATACATTAACTTCATGAAATCCAGTACGGATGAAGCACGCGCACTCAATCAAAAAAAAGCGGGAATCGATCCGGAAAACAAAGCCGAACTTACGAAAATAAGCTCTCAACTAGAAGCCAAAGGCAAGGAAGTTAAAGCCTATCAAAAAAACCTCGTCAAGGAAAACCCAGAAACTTTTGTAGCCAAAATCGTTAAAATGTCGACCGACGTCGAAATCCCTGAACCACCACGCAATAAAGATGGTTCTCTTAAAGATTCTGCTTTTCAGTATAATTATTTCCGCGATCACTATTTCGATAATATCGATTTAAAAGATGATCGAATTGCAAACACACCTGTTTTTCAGCGTAAACTGGAATACTATTATTCCAAAAAGATGTTACCACAACATCCCGACAGCTTGATCAAATATCTATCTCGTGTTGTCGAACAACTCGAGGAAGGAAGTGAAATGTATCGTTTTGTGGTGACCAACATTACTTCGAACTATGAGAAATCTAAAATCATGGGAATGGACAAAGTGGTTAATCACTTTATTGCAAATTACTTCTGTGCACTCGGCAAAAATGGTTCTCCTAAAGGTTATTGGATGGATAAAGAAAAATTAGAAGAGATTTGTAAGGATACCAAGAAAAGACAAAAATTAGTACAGGGTGAAGTACCTCCCAATTTGATCTTACCCGATTCTACCAATCAAAAATGGTACAATTTGCATGAACTGGAAAGTGAATATACAATCCTATACTTCTGGGATCCTGGTTGTGGACACTGTAAAAAAGTGACGCCGAAATTGCAGAAACTGTACGCTGAAAAGCTCAAAGACCGCGATGTTGAAGTTTTTGCCGTAGGTAAAGCTACTGGTGACGATTTTGAGGATTGGAAAGCGTTCATTAAAAAACATGGATTGTCATTTATCAATGTGGGTGTTACTCAACCGATTTATGAGCAAGCTCAGAACGACCCGCGTAGTCTAATCCCTTCTCAGACAACATTGGAGTCTATTAATTATCAGGATACTTATGATATCTATTCGACTCCACGCGTTTGGATTTTAGATAAGGATAAGAAGATCGTCGCAAAATCCTTAAGTATAGCGCAAATGGAGCGTTTCCTCGATCGTCTGCAAGGTGAAGAAGATGCTGAAAAGTTATTTGAACAGGAAGAAAACAAAGCAGAAAACCAGAATGACAAAAAATAAAAGCGTTGTCGTTCTTGGAGTATCAGTAGCTTTAGTCATTTTACTCAACGCATGTTCATCATTCAACCCAGGAGATCATCTCGTTTCTATTGACGCATTTACAGTAGAAAAAAACTTGATGGAGAATGGAGAAAAAGTCGAATTGCTGGGTGTTTCGGATCGATTAGAAAAACATGCCGAATACAACTTTTATC
>P_1C_Liq_1_UnCtyDRAFT_1000034_pt1 | contig 26776 bp, 28 predicted proteins | sample Pon1CUnioCityCA_2_FD_10230 | JGI IMG/M metagenome (IMG submission 10230) | reverse complement strand
CCTCGCTGGCCCGCTAGTAAGGGAGGGAGTAGCGGGCCGCGCCGGGCACTGGCGCACCTGATGGGACAGTCCACCGGGCGGGAAGTTCAGTGTGCGCTCTCCCAGTTTTCCCCCACGCCGATTTCCACCTCCAGGGGCACGTCCAGCTCGGCCGCTTGACTCATAAAGCCGCGGATTCGCTGGGCGACAGCGTCTTCCCCATCCACCGGAACCTCGAGCACCAGCTCGTCGTGCACCTGCATGACCAGCGCCACGCCGGGATGCTCGGTCGCAATCCAGTCGTCCACCGCGATCATGGCCCGCTTGATGATGTCCGCAGCCGTTCCCTGCATCGGCGCGTTGATCGCCGTCCGCTCGGCATACTGTCGCCGCTGGTTGTTGCGACTGTTGATTTCGGGCAGGTAGAGCCGCCGCCCGAAGACCGTCTCCACGTAGCCCTGCTCGCGGGCCCGTTGGCGGGTGCGATCCATGAATTCCCGAACCCCGGGATACCGCTCGAAGTAGCGATCGACATAGGCCTGGGCCTCGCCGCGCTCGATGCCGAGCTGGCGGGCCAGTCCCCAGGCCGACATGCCATAGATCAGGCCGAAGTTGATGGCCTTTGCCGCCCGTCGCTGGTCATCGGTGACGGCGTCCGCGGCGCTGCCGAAGACCTCGGCGGCCGTCGCCGAATGGATGTCGAGCCCGTCGGCGAATGCCCGACGCAAGCCGTCATCCCCGGACAGATGGGCCATGATGCGCAGCTCGACCTGGGAGTAGTCGGCGGCCATGAGCCGATGACCGGGCTCGGGAACAAAGGCGCGGCGGATACGCCGGCCCTCGGGGGTCCGCACCGGGATGTTCTGCAGATTCGGGTCGGATGAAGAGAGCCGGCCCGTCGCGGCCACCGCCTGATGGTAAGAGGTGTGGACCCGGCCCGTGCGCGGATTAATGAGCGTGGGCAGCTTTTCGGTGTAGGTCGAGCGCAGCTTGGATACGCCGCGATAGTCGAGAATCAGGCGCGGCAGCTCGTGCCCCTGGGCGGCAAGCTCCTCGAGGACCGATTCCGCGGTGGAAGGTGCACCCTTCGGCGTCTTGGCAAGGACCGGCAACCCCTGGCGCTCGTAGAGGATTTCCTGGATCTGCTTGGGAGAACCCAGGTTGAAGGGCCCGCCGGCACAGGCATGGGCCTCTTCCTCCAGTCGCTGCATGGTCTCGGCAAGCTCTCCGCTCTGGGTGCCGAGCAACGCCGCATCCACCCGGACACCGGTTCGCTCGATGCGCGAGAGGACCGGCAGCAGGGGCATCTCGATTTCTTCGTAGACCGATTTGGGGCCGGGTCGCCCGGCCAGCTCCGGCCAGAGCCGTTCGTGCAGGCGCAGGGTGACGTCGGCGTCCTCGGCGGCATAATCCACGGCCTGCTCCAGCGCGACCTGATCAAAGGTGATCTGTCGTGCCCCCTTGCCGGCCACCGCTTCATAGCCAATCGGCCGATAATTCAGGTACTTCTGCGCAAGCGAGTCCATATCATGCCGAGAGGCAGTGGCATCAAGGCAATACGACTCGAGCATCGTGTCGTGGACGACCCCGCGCAGCGTAATGCCATGATTGGCCAGAACACTCATGTCGTACTTCAGGTTCTGACCTACCTTGCGGACCCGCGGATCCTCCAGCAACGGCCGCAGCCGCTCCAGGGCCGCGTCCCGGTCGAGCTGCACCGGCTGGTCGGGGCCGGCATGGGCCAGCGGTAGATAGGCGGCCTCGCCGGACTCGATGGCAAATGAAACGCCCACGATGGCGGCGTTCATGTACTCGAGGCTGTCGGTCTCGAGATCAAAGGCGAAGAGCTCGGCCGCGGCAAGTCGCTCCAGCCAGGCGCCGAAAACCGCCTCGTCCTGGATACAGGCATAGTCCGCCTGCGGATTCTCCGGGTCATGACTGGTCGCGGCATCCATGACCGCAGGGTCACCGTTGCCCTCGTCGTCCGCCTCGACCTCCCGCAGCCAGGTATTGAACCCCAAGTGCCGGTAGAGCCGGGCGAGCTCATTGCGATCGGGCGGATCGAGGCGAATCTCCAGTGGCTTCAGTGGCAGGTCGACGTCGCAGTGGATCGTGGCGAGCTGACGCGAGAGATCAAGCTCCTCGAGATGGGCCCGAAGGCTCTCGCCGACCTTGCCGCCAATCGCGTCGGCATGGTCACGGATGCCGTGGATGGAGCCGTACTGATTGAGCCATTTGGCAGCCGTTTTCGGGCCGACTTTGGGCACACCGGGGATGTTGTCCGAGCTGTCACCCACCAGGGCGAGATAATCGATGATGCCCTCGGGTGGAACGCCGAATTTCTCCAGCACGCCGTCGCGATCGAGCGTGGTATTGGACATGGTGTTGAGCAGCGTCACACCGCCATTGACCAGCTGGGCCATATCCTTGTCGCCGGTGGAGATGAGCAGTGAAAGCCCGTCCCGGCGCCCGCGGACCGCCAGTGTGCCGATCACGTCGTCCGCCTCGACGCCGCCCACTTCGATGAGCGGCAGCCCCATGGCCCGCACGACGGCCTTGAGTGGATCAAGCTGGGCGGCCAGATCATCGGGCATGGGCGGCCGGTTCGCCTTGTACTCGGCGAACAGCTCATCCCGGAAGGTCTTTCCCGGCGCGTCGAAGACCACGCCCATATGGACCGGCCGGTAGTCCTGGATCAGCCGGCGAAGCATGCTGATGACGCCGTAAATGGCACCGGTGGGCTCCCCGGCGGGGTTGGTGAGTGGCGGCAGGGCGTGATAAGCGCGGTACAGGTAGGACGAGCCATCCACCAGCAGCAGGCGCTTGTCGGGATCGGTCATGGGGTCTTCCTCGCTGGCATTCCCCGCATGATAACCGCCGCCCGCGCGGCAGCGACAGCGCGCGCACAGTGCCATGGCCGTGCGAGACTATCGCCATCACCCGGCGGGAGAGCAACCATGGCGGAGCAGTCTGACCAGACACCTCAACGGCGGGCCGGGAACGGCGCGGCGGGCCTCGATCCGACTCTGATGACGCGGGAATCCTGGCGGATCTTCCAGATCATGGCCGAATTCGTCGAGGGCTTTGAGCGTCTCGCGCCGGTGGGCCCCTCGGTGAGCATTTTCGGCTCGGCACGGGTGGGTGCCGATGATCCCTCCTATAGAAACGCCGAGGCCACCGCCCGGCTGCTCTCCGACGCCGGCTTTTCCATCGTGAGCGGCGGGGGGCCGGGCATCATGGAAGCCGCCAACAAGGGCGCCTTCGAGGGCGCGTCGGCCAGCATCGGACTCAACATCGAGCTACCGCGGGAGCAGACGCCGAACGGATATCAGGAGATCGCACTGCACTTTCGGCACTTCTTCGCCCGCAAGGTCATGTTCGTGAAGTACGCCTCGGCCTATGTGGTGTTCCCGGGCGGCTTCGGCACGCTGGATGAGCTTGCCGAGATCCTCACCCTGGTGCAGACCGGCAAGACCCGCCGCATTCCGGTGATCCTCATGGGCTCGGACTACTGGCAGGGACTGGCGGATTGGCTGGAGCACAGCATGGTCGGGGCGGGAAATGCCGATCCCGGGGATCTATCGCTGTTCCAGGTGCTGGATGAGCCCCAGGCAGCGGTGGACGCGATCTTCGCCCACTACCGCGACCGGAATTTCGAGCCCTCGCCGCAGGAGCGGGAGGTCCTGCTCGACCTCTAGGCCCGCTCCAGGTTGGCGTAGGCGGCCACGAGCCATTTGGCGCCCACGTCATCGAAATTGACCTGGATCCGGGCATTGGGGCCGCTGCCCTCGCAGTCCAGCACCACACCCTCGCCGAAGCGGCTGTGCTGCACGCGCTCGCCGAGATTGAATTCCGCCTCGGGAATGACACCCTGGCCGAGCCCGGCGCCGGCCGCATCCGGGCCGGTCACCGAGAAGCGCGCCCGCACCTCGTCAATCAGGCCGGGCGGCAGTTCCCGGATGAAGCGCGAGGCAATCCCGAACTCGTCACGGCCATGCAGCCGCCGCCGCTCGGCATAGGTAATCAGCAGGCGCTGTCGGGCCCGGGTAATACCCACATAGGCGAGACGCCGCTCCTCTTCCAGCCGGCCGGGCTCCTCCACGGACATCCGATGCGGAAACAGCCCCTCCTCGAGCCCGGCGAGGAAAACCACCGGAAACTCCAGGCCCTTGGCCGAGTGCAGCGTCATGAGCTGGACGCAGTCCTCCCAGGCACCCGCCTGACCCTCGCCGGCCTCCAGCGCCGCATGGGCCAGGAAGGCCGTGGGCGTGTCCATGCCCTCCTCGATGGTGGCGTCCTGCTCAAAGCTGCGCGCCGCGGTGATGAGCTCGTCGAGGTTCTCGAGCTTGTCCTGGGCACGTTCCGAGCGATCCTTGCCGACATGACCGCGCAGTCCGCTGCGCTCCAGCACCGCCTCGAGCCGGTCGGCGAGGTCCAGGTCCGCGGTCCCGGCGGCCAGACCATCAATCAGTTCCACAAAGGCACGCAGGGAATTCGCGGCCCGGGCCGGCAGCACGCCGCGGCTTTCCACCAGGCCGCGCGCCGCCGCCCACAGGCTCACGTCCTGATCGCGGGCCGCCAGCCGGATGGCCTCCAGCGTACGGTTACCAATGCCCCGGGTGGGTGTGTTGATGATGCGCTCCAGCGCCGCGCTGTCATCGCGGTTGGCGATCAGGCGCAGGTAGGCCAGCGCATCCTTGATCTCCGCACGCTCGAAAAAGCGCAGCCCTCCGTAGACACGATAGGGGATGCGCCGGGCGAGCAGAGCCTCCTCGAAGGTCCGTGACTGGGCGTTGGATCGGTAGAGAATGGCGATATCACGCCGCTGCAGCCCGAGCTCCTCGACCATGGCCATGAGGCGTTCCACCACGAAACGGGCCTCGTCCTGTTCGTTGAAGGCTGCGTACAGCGCGATGGGCTCGCCCTGCTCCCCCTCGGTCCAGAGCTTCTTGCCCAGACGGTCGCTGTTCCGCGCGATCAGCGTGTTGGCGGCCTCGAGGATCGTGCTGGTGGATCGGTAGTTCTGCTCGAGACGCAGGACCCGGGTGTTGGAGTAGTCCTCACGGAAGCGCTGCAGGTTTTCCACCCGGGCGCCCCGCCAGCCATAGATGGACTGGTCGTCGTCGCCGACGATGAAGACATCGGACTCGGGGCCGGCCAGCAGCTTGAGCCATTCGTACTGGATGCCATTGGTGTCCTGGAACTCGTCCACCAGCACATGCCGGAAGCGTCGGCGATAGTGCCCGAGCAGTTCCAGGTGGTTCTGCAGCATCTCGACGGTGCGCAGCATCAGTTCGGCGAAATCGACGACGCCGGCACTGCGACAGGCCGCCTCGTAGGCGGCGTAGACCCGCGCCATCTGGCCGCTGTAGGGATCGCCGGTATCCAGGTCCTCGGGTCGCTCGCCAGCATCCTTGCGCGCGTTGATGAAGCCCTGGAGCTGACGAACCGGCCAGCGATTCTCGTCCACCTCCAGATCGCGCATGACCCGCTTGACCAGGCGTCTCTGATCCTCGCTGTCGAGTATCTGGAAGCCCTGCGGCAGTCCGGCCTCCTGCCAGTGCAGACGCAGGAGGCGATGGCTGAGGCCGTGGAAGGTGCCCACCCATATGCCGGAGCCGGACACGCCGAGCAGCTGCTCAATGCGGCCGCGCATCTCGGCCGCGGCCTTGTTGGTGAACGTCACGGCCAGCAGGTTCCAGGGCGTTGCACCTTCCACACGCACCAGCCAGGCCGCGCGGTGCGTCAGCACGCGGGTCTTGCCACTCCCTGCACCGGCCAGCACGAGAGCATGACCCAGCGGCGCGGTGACCGCCTCGCGCTGGGCCGGATTAAGTGGGTCGATCAGATCGGAGACGTCCATGGCGCCGGATTATATCAGCGCGCCCCCGCGCTAGGTGCCGGGCAGTGCCCTGACCGGTGGCAACGCTTGGATCAGTTCGGCCATGGCGCTGACCAACGGTTCCCGCGCACATCCCCGGCGCCGATAGATGGCGAGCTCGCGGACCGGTGGCTGACCGTCGAAGGGACGCACCACCAGCCCCTCGGTATGCGACCCCGCCGGCTCGACGGCCAGAGTCGGCAGCAGGGTAATGCCGGCGCCCGAGGCGACCATCTGACGCAGTGTCTCCAGGCTCGTGGCACGGAAGTCCTGCTGCTGCTGGGCACCGACCCGCGAACAGAAATCCAGCGCCTGATCGCGCATGCAGTGCCCCTCCTCAAGTAGCAGCATGGGCGCCGCATCCAGATCATCCCGCTTGATGGCAGTCTGGCCGGCCAGCGGATGATCGGCGGGCAATGCCACCTCGAAGGGTTCCTGGAACAGTGCTTGCGAGACCAGCCCCTCATCCGGGATCGGGGTGCCCATGATAGCGGCGTCGAGAGTGCCTTCCTGCAGCCGCTCGATGAGCCCGCGGGTACGCTCCTCGTGCAGGAGCAGGCGCAGCTTGGGATAGCTTGTCTGCAGCACCGGAAAGAGGTGCGGAATCAGATAGGGCCCCAGGGTTGGGATGATCCCCAGCCGGAGGTCCCCGCTCATGGGATCACCGGCGGAGCGGGCCACGTTGACCAGGTCATCCACTTCGTTGAGCACTTGGCGGGCACGTTCGGTCACCATTCGGCCAATGGGCGTCACGATCACGCGCTTGCTCGTCCGCTCCACCAGCTGGACGTTGAGATATTCCTCAAGCTTCTTGACCTGGGTGCTCAGCGTCGGCTGGCTGACAAAGCAGGCCGCCGCGGCGCGCCCAAAGTGTTGATGGTCCGCCACGGCAACGAGATAGCGCAGGTCGCGAAAATTGACGTGATTCATGGGCCGGTATCAGGGTCCTCGGCAAGTTCGGGCCAGCGGAGCAATGCAGAGGTTATTCTACCTTGTTGCCAGGGGCTCCGCCTGCCCGAATTGATACCCCGATGCCGGGTCGCCCGGTCAGCGTCCGGCCAGGCAGGAGACCAGGCGGTCCGTGAGTTGCCGGATCAGCGTCGGGTAGAAATCCGGTCCGATGGCGATCTCGCTGCCGAGGGGATCGAGGACACCGGTACGCGCCGAGGTGCCGTTCAGTACGGTATCGACCAGTGCCGGATTGAACTGCGGCTCGGCGAACACGCACTGCACGTCATGATGGCCGACAATCTCGCGGATCTCCGCGATATGCGCCGGGCTTGGATCGCTGGCATCGCTCAGGGAGATGGCCCCCACCGTGTTCATGTCGAAACGACGCTCATAGTACTGATAGGCGTCGTGGAAGACGATGAAGGCCTGCTCGTGCACGGGTGAAACCTCGCCCCGGACCTGCTCCATCAGCGCGTCGATCTCGGCCTGCCCCGCCTCCGCATTGCGGCGGTAGACCTGCGCATTGCGCGGATCTTCCTCGGCCAGGGTCTCGGCAATGACACCCAGCCAGTAGCGGGCATTCACCGGATCAAGCCAGGCATGCGGATCGATGCCTTCATGGGCATGATCTGCATGGTCATGGCCGTGCTCATGACCATGATCGTGGTGGTCGTCGTGACCGTGGTCGTCATGTTCACCGGCACCGTGATCGTGATCATCATGGCCCGGCGTTTCGGTCAGGACACGCTCCCGGAAGGCGTGTCGAAGCGTTCCCTGAGAATGCAGCAATGCCACCTGGCGCGCATCCGGCGCCAGATTGCCCAGCGCTCGGTCCAGCCAGGGCGTGAGCTCCTCACCCACCCAGAAAACCACATCGGCATTCTCCAGCGCGGCTGCCTCGGACGGCCGCATTGAATAGCTGTGGGGCGAAGCGCCCCGCTGGATCACCAGCCGCGGTTCGCCGACACCTTCCATGACACGACTGACAAGAGAATGCACCGGTGTGACATCGGTCGCGACAACAGGCACAGCCATTGCGGGGACTGAAAAACCCACCAGCAGAAACGTCAGGGCCAATCGCAGGCGGCGGATGGGCGCAGGTAGACGTTGATCGAGCATCGGTAACCTCCGGGACAGCGGGAACAACAATGTAATGTTATACTATAACATCATTAATCCGCTTTCCGAGAAACCCCCGGTATGGCACTGTCCGGTCCCATCATGGCGAATCCGCAGCATCCATTGATCGAGGCCACCGGCGTCAATGTCCACATCGGCGGTCGGCAGGTCCTCCAGGACATCGAGCTCAGCCTGTCGGCGGGCGAGATCGTGACCGTGGTCGGGCCCAACGGCTCGGGCAAATCGACGCTATTGCGTGCGCTCATCGGGGCGATCCCTGTCAGCAGTGGACGCGTCAGCCGGGGGCCGGGTCTGAGGGTGGGCTATGTGCCGCAACGCCTGCATATCGACCCGACCCTGCCACTCACCGTTGGACGATTTCTCAACCTGCCGCGACGCCATGGCCGACATGCCATTGATCAGGCACTGGCGCGGGCAGGCATTCCCGGGCGGGCAGGCGCCGCCATGTCGGCGCTCTCCGGCGGCCAGTTCCAGCGCGCTCTCATGGCCCGGGCCTTGCTTGACGAGCCGGATCTACTGATGCTCGATGAGGCGTCGCAAGGGCTCGACCAGACCGGTACCGCCGACTTCTATCGGCAACTCGAGGAAATCCGCGACCAGCTCGGCTGCGGCATCCTGATGGTCAGCCATGACCTTCACGTGGTGATGCGTGCCGCCGACCGGGTGATCTGTCTGAATCATCACATCTGCTGCCAGGGACATCCGGAGGCGGTCACGGCGGCCCCTGAATATCGAGCCCTGTTCGGCACCGACGACGAGGAGGCGCTGGCGATCTTCCGGCATGACCCCCACAAGCATCCTCATGATCATCCGCGGGAGGATAACCATGCTGGATGATTTCATGGTGCGTGCCGCGCTCGCAGGCCTGGGGGTGATGCTGGCCGCCGCGCCCCTCGGCTGCTTCGTGGTCTGGCGGCGGATGGCCTTCTTCGGGGCGGCAACGGCCCATGCTGCGGTGCTCGGCGTTGCCTTGTCGCTGGCCCTGTCGATGTCCGTTTTCGCCGGTGTGCTTGCCGTATCGCTGCTGATGGCCATCTCGGTCACCCTGCTGAGTCACCGCGGCTATGCAATGGACACCCTGCTCGGCGTCATGGCCCACTCATCCCTGGCTTTCGGACTGGTGGCCGTGTCATTCCTGTCCGATGTGCGGATCGACCTGATGGCCTACCTGTTCGGCGACATTCTCGCGGTGGGCCGTACTGACCTGGGCATCATCTGGAGCGGCTCGCTGCTTGTCCTTGGTCTTACGCTATGGCGCTGGCAGCCGCTGCTGCTGGCCACCGTGAGCGAGGAACTCGCCCATGCCGAAGGCTATGACCCGCGGCGCGAGAGCCTTGTCCTGACCGTGGCACTGGCGATCGTGGTGGCGGTGGCCATCAAGGTGGTGGGCGTTCTGCTGATCGCCGCGCTGCTGATCATCCCGGCGGCCACCGCCCGGCCATTCAGTGCCACTCCCGAGCGCATGGCGATCATTGCTGCCGGTCTTGGCATCGTGTCGGTACTCGGTGGGCTGTGGGGATCCTGGAACCTGGATACACCCACCGGCCCGACCATCGTTTGCGTGGCCGCCATCCTGTTCGCCCTGCTGAACACCATCGCCCGATTCGAAAGAGGCCGGTCGAGCGATTGACAGGCGCTGGCGGGGCTGGGAGCTTAGCGGGCAAGTCACGGGCCAGCAGACAGGGATTGCGACATGGACGACCAGGACATCGATGAGGCACTGGGCAATACGCTGTTCAGGACGGCGGCCGACCACTCCTTCAATGCCATCACGATTACCGAAGCGGCCGACGATGGCGGCGCCGGGCCGATCATCTACGTTAACGACGCGTTCACCGAGATGACGGGCTATGCCGCCAGTGAAGTGCTGGGCCGCAGCCCGGGCATGCTGCAGGGACCCAACACGGAGAAAGCCGTGCTGCAGCGGCTCGCCGACCAGATCCGGCGCGGCGAGATCTTTCACGGGGAAACGGTGAACTATCGCAAGGATGGGCACGAGTTCATCATCGAATGGAATGTCATCCCGGTTCGCCAGGACGGCCGAACCACCCATTACGTCGCGGTACAGCACGACGTGACCGGCGCAATCTGAAGCCGCCCTCCCGTTTCAGCCGCGGGCGCCACACAGCGCTCGGGCCAGATCGGCAATCAGATCCTCCGGTTCCTCCAGGCCGATCTGCAGTCGCACCAGCGGGCCCCTCCCAGCCCAGTCATCCACGCTGCGGTTGCCCTTCAGGCTGCAGGGCAGCGCGAGACTCTCGAATCCGCCCCAGGACGCCCCCCGACCGAACAGCGTCAAGCCGTCCACGAAGCGGCTCACCCGGTCCCGCCACGCGGGCGCCAGCTCGACACTGAAAAGCCCCGCCGCGCCATCGAACTGCGATGCCCACAGAGCATGATCCGGACTCGTCGGGAGCGGCGGATAGTGGACTTCGGCCACCTCGTCGCGTTGGGCCAGCCATTCCGCCACGGCCAGGGCGCGCCGGGCATGCGCGGGATAGCGGATATGCAGCGTGCGGGCGCCGCGTAGCACCAGTGCCGCATCATCGGCGGAGACGGCGAGGCCAAGGAGGATACTGGCCTCATGCAATACCTCATACGCCTTCGCGCTGGCCGTAACCGACCCCATCAGCACGTCGGAATGCCCGCCGAGGTACTTGGTGCCCGCCACGATGGACAGATCGGCACCATGTTCCAGCGGCCGATAGCAGAAGCCGGAGGCCCAGGTGTTGTCACAGGCGACAAGGATGTCGCCATGGCGACGGGCCGTCTCCGCAATGGCCGCGATATCCTGCAGCTCCATGGTCACCGAGCCGGGCGTCTCGGTGTAGATCATGCGAGTGGAGGGCTTGACCAGGCGCGCGAGATCGGGCTCGCGGGGGCTGTAGAAATCGAAACGGATACCACGCTCATGCAGGAAACGATCCAGTAGCTGGCGCACGGGCGAGTAGACCGTGTCCACCACGAGCAGATGATCGCCGGGGCGCAGAAAGGCCAGCAACACCGCGGCAATGGCCTCGAGTCCGGAGCTGTAGAGCTTCGTGCCATCACCGTTTTCGAGCTCGGTGATCAGTGTCTCGAGGGCGAACGTGGTGGGTGTCCCGCGGACGCCATAGGTAAAGGACTGTGCGCCCTCTGTACCGGGGCGCTGTGCCGCGGACATATCGGCCATGGAGGCAAAATCCACCGTGGAGGCCCGAACGAGCGGTGGATTGACGGGACGACGCCCGTCCGCATAGGGCGGCCGCGCCGAGTGCACGAGTCGGGTTCCACGTTTCATACCCCTATCATGGCAGGGCTGATCCCGGCGGCCAACGGCGTGTATGGTGACTCGCACCAGTCACGCAAGAGGAGCGGAACGATGGAAGTACTCTATACCACCACGGGATCGGCAACCGGCGGGCGTGACGGCCATGCCGCAACGGCCGACGGTTCGCTGGATGTCAAACTGACCGCACCCAAGGAGCTGGGCGGCCCGGGTGGAGAAGGCACGAACCCGGAGCAGCTTTTCGCCTGCGGCTATTCCGCCTGCTTCCTGGGGGCGATGCAGTTTGTCGGCGGCCAGGAGGGCATCAAGGTGCCCGCCGAAACCCGGGTGACTGCCACGGTCTCCCTGGGCAAGCGGGATGACGGCCAGGGGTTCGCCATCGGCGTTGATCTGTCCGTAGAGCTTCCGGGCGTCGAATCGGCCGATGCGGAAAAGCTGGTCGAGAAGGCCCATGTGGTCTGTCCGTATTCCTACGCCACGCAGGGCAATATCGACGTCACCACGACACTCGCTTAGGCCTTCCGCATCGCTTCAGCCACCGGGGAAAGGCCCCGGTGGCTGAAGCAGATCGCCATCAGGACAGCTGCTCGCCGGTCTGCCTGGCCGGCGTTACGCGTGTCGTCATCCAGGCGGGGCCATCCGGCTGCGCTGCCTTCTCCAGCCGCCACTGGAAGCGATAGAAGCCTCCATCCCGGGACAGGACCCTGACCCGGTAGACCGCCGTACGCCCGGTCCGGCGGATTTCGGTGATCTCGTATCCGAGGTGATTGATCAGCATGGCGTAACCCGGCCCCCGGAGCATGCGGGTAAAACGCGCCAGCGGGCCGGTAATCACGCGATTGCGGGGGTGGGCAAAGGCCCACACCTGTTCGATGCCGGCGTTTCTTTCGGGCCGATCGTTGTCGCTGAGCGCATTCAGCTGGATCGCAACGACTTCCCGCGCCGAGCGTTCCGGGCCGGGCTCGAGGACGCGATCGGTCGACGGGGCCTCCTGGGCCTTCGCCACCGACAGGACCAGGACAAGCATGAGCGCCATAAGGCACGAAGGATGACGGGCGGAAAAGGCACTGTTAATCGACATGGTCCCGGCCTCCCTGTCGGCCGGGCGGACCGGCCTGTTGCGGAGCGAGGACGATCCCCGCTATTTCAGAATCTGCCCTGCAGGGGTTAAGGTGCGGGACAATGCACCGCGGTGTCCAGTGTCGAGTGAAACATGATCAGCACAGAATCCACCGTGATGATCGAGCGCCCACCGGAGGCCATCTTCGCCTTCGTGGTGGAGGATTTCCTTGTCAACTACCCGCGCTGGTCCCCCGAGGTCAAGAGCCTGAAGCCTCTTAGCGAAGGGCCCCTCATGCCCGGCTGGAAAGCCCGCCAGATACGCGTGGACCAGGGCCGGCGAACCGCTACCGATTTCCAGGTGGTCAGTCTCGAGCGACCTCATCATGTTGCATTCCGGGGCCTGAAGGATCCGTATGGCATCGAGTTCCGCTTGCAGCCGCAGGCCCCGCAGCGGACGCAACTGGTCTTCTCCTTCGAACTGGGCCGACTCGGCCTTGCCTTCCGGCCGTTCGAAAAACTGATCCGGCATGCGGTACAGGGCGGTGTCGAGCGCGTCACGGGAAACCTCAAAATACTCATCGAAAAAGAAACCCCAGCGGATTGAGTCACAACAGGGCAAGCCAATGGAATTCCAGCCTGAGAAAGATCCCTGCATCATCCCCAGCGTTCTCACGCAGATCCTCGATACCTGCGTGAACGGCATCACCCTCTCCGACCCCGATCAGCCGGACAACCCGATCGTTTTCGCGAACCGGGTTTTCACCGAAATGACCGGGTACAGTCAGAACGAAATCATCGGTCGGAACTGTCGCTTCCTGCATGGCGATGACCGTGACCAGCCCGGCCTGCAGACCATTCGGGAAGCGCTGGAGCGCGGTTCACGCACCGAGGTCACGCTGCGCAACTACCGAAAAAGCGGTGAGCTTTTCCACAATCAGTTGACCATCCAGCCGCTGCACGACGAGCACGGGAAACTCCTTTACTACCTCGGCGTCCAATACGACATCAGCAAGCTGGTCACGGCCCGTGAAGAGGCGGAGCGCATGGCCATGCTGCTGGATCGAAGTGGAGACAGCTAGAGGAGACCCGCATGACACGACTCGAGGGAAAGGGAATCATCGTCACCGGTGGTGCCAGCGGTATCGGTGAAGCGACCGTTCGACGGATTATTGAAGAAGGCGGCCGTGCGGTGGTCGCTGATCTGGACCGCGAGCAGGGTGAGGCCCTCGCAGAGGAGCTGGGGGCCGACCGGGTTCAGTTCGTCGAGACCGACGTCACCGATACACAGTCCGTCGAGTCCCTTTTCAGGACAACGGCTGATTTCTGCGGCGTCGATGGCGTGTTCAACAATGCAGGTATCGGCGCGATCACGCCCAGTGCCGATTGCAGTGATGACGACTGGCAGAAAGTCATCGATATCAACCTGACCGGTGTGTTCAAGATCGCCCGCCAGGCGCTGCGCGTCATGCAGCAACAGGGGCACGGCAGTATCGTCAACTGCGCCTCGATCCTGGGTCATCTGGGCCAGTCGCAGACCCCCGCCTACAGTGCGGCCAAGGGCGGCGTGCTCAACTTCACCCGGACACTGGCGGTCGAGACCGCCCTGGATGGCATCCGGGTGAACAGCATCTCCCCGGGTTATATCCAGACGCCCATCCTCGACGTACTCGATGAGGAGTCCCTGGAAGGCCTGAAACAGCTGCATGCCATGAAACGCCTCGGCCGGCCCGAGGAGATCGCAGCGGCGACGGTGTTCCTCCTGAGCGACGAGGCCAGTTTCATTACTGGCGCGGATCTGCTGGTGGACGGGGGCTTCACGGCCGGCAAATCCTGACCGTGAAGCCGACACCGGTGGTGACGGCAATCCCTCAGTCCGGGAAATCCCCGGCCGTGATGACGCCGTCGCCATTGGCGTCCAGATCCACTAACCAGCCCTCGGCACCCGCCAGAAACTCTTCGCGCTGAACCACACCATCACCGTCGGCATCAGAGACGGAGCGACTCATGCCGTCGGTTATCCGCTGCATCAGTTCGCGCTCCTCCCCCTCGTAACCCGCGACATCGCCCTCACGGGCCTGATCAAAGGCCACATACTCGCTTTCGTCGAGGACGCCGTCGCCGTTGGCATCAAAACTGTCGAAGACCCGGGCGCGCATGGTCCGGAGCTCATCGAGGGTGGCCGTTCCGTTCCCGTTGAGATCCCAGACACCGAGGAAACGCTCACCCGGCGGCATTTGTGCCTCGGACGCCGAGGCCACTGCGGTGGTCGCCATTACGCTGACGGTCAGCGACAGTACAAAGAGTGCATTGCGCATTGAAACCCTCATTGATGTTGATTGCGGACACATTGGGATTTCGATTCGTTGGGCGCGCCGGCCGTTCCGGGCCGGAATTGACGAGACTCAATCCGACTGCACCGCCTCAAAGCCCGAGACGACGTCCAGCAACTCACTGGTAATGGCATCCTGACGCAGGCGTCGAAAGCGACCGGTCAACGACTCGACGCGATCATGGAGATTGGATTCGGCACGCTGCATGGCATTCAGTCGACTGGCGTGCTCACTGGTCTGCGAGCCGGCGCAGGCCCGGAAGAGGCGCACGAAAAGATACTCGCGGACCAGCGAGGACAGCAGGGCCGGCTCGGCCATGAATGCCCGTGGCAGCCGGGGGCTCGGCCATTCTCGACGCCCCATCCGTTGCAGGCGTTGCAGGGCCATCGGCAGCAGACGCTGGTCGGTTGGCCGGCTCTGCAGCTGTCGGCCCGGACGATTGTGAAAGACACGGACGGAACGGTGCGGACCGGTGGGTTGCCAGCGATCAATCCGCTGGACGATGGCCTGAACGGTCGCGGCGATCTCCTCGACGGTCGCCGGTAGCTCGAGCACTTCGTCCGCCTCGACACCATGGGCGCCGAGGACGGGTTCCAGCCGCACCCCGACCACGAGTATGCGCGGGCGGTCCGACGTCGCGGCATCCCTGTGCACCATGCGCTGGACAAAATGCCCGGCAACCTGCTCATTGAACCGCCCGCAAAGCCCGTGATCGCTGCCGAAGATCACCGCCACGCCGTGATCAGTCCCATCATCCGCGATGCCGATATCCGTCGGCCATCCCGAATGGTCCCGGAGCGCGGCGGCAAAGCCGAGCTCGATGGTGTTCTCGTACTGACGCAGCGCCTCCACGGCCTGCTCGTATTCGCGAATGCTGGACGCCGACAGCGCCTTCATCGTGCGCACGATGGACTGCAGATCGCCAAGGGAATCGAGCTGATGCCGGAGGGCCTCCTGGGTCTCCATCAGTCCGCCTCGCCGCCGCTGCGCCACTGCTCGGCCTGCTCCCGGAGGACGGTTTCGAGGCTCTCCCAGTCCTCCTCATCCAGCTTCTCGCCTGCCGCCATGCGCCCGGGCAGGTCATCGAGGCGTGGCGGCACATGCTGACGCAGGTGCTCGGCAAGATCCTGCACCGCATCCACGTCCACCGTGTCGAAGAGCCCGAGATTGGCCGCCTGCAGGGCAATGATCTGCTCCGGTACGCTCAGCGTTCGCAGCCGGCCCTGCTTGAGGATCTCGCGCACGCGCCGACCGCGGGTTATCTGCAGCCGGGTTTCCTCGTCAAGCCGGGTCGCGAAGCGCGAGAACGTCTCCAGCTCCTCGAACTGCGAGTAGGCCAGTCGCAGGTCGCCCGCCACCGCCCGATAGGCCGGCAGTTGGGTCTTACCGCCCACCCGGGAGACCGAGCGCCCCACGTCCACCGCCGGCATCAGGCCCTTGCGGAAAAGCCGGGGGGAGAGATAGATCTGGCCGTCGGTAATGGAAATCAGGTTGGTGGGGATGTAGGCGGAGATATCCTCGGCCTGGGTCTCGACGATGGGCAGAGCCGTCACCGAGCCGCCACCATGGCTGTCGCGCAGATGAGTCGCCCGCTCCAGCAGGCGCGAATGGACATAAAAAATGTCGCCGGGGTAGGCCTCGCGCCCCGGCGGACGGCGCAGCAGCAACGAGAGCTCCCGATAGGCACGGGCGTGGCGGGTAAGATCGTCGAGGACCAGCAGGACATCCCGCCCCTGGTCCCGGAAATACTCGGCCACCGTCATGGCCGCATAGGGTGTAATGTATTGAAGTCCTGGCGGGTCCTCGCCAGCGGCCACCATGACCACGGTCCGGTCCATCACGCCGGCATCACGCAGATCATCGATGACCCGGGCGACGGCGGTTCCGCGCTGACCGACCGCACAGTAGACGTTGATGACATCCGTATCGGCCTGATTCACAAGGCCCGCGACGGCAATGGCGGTCTTGCCGGTCTGGCGGTCACCGACAATCAGTTCACGCTGGCCACGACCGATGGGCACGAGCGCATCCACCGCCTTCAAGCCGGTCTGCAGCGGCGTCTCCACCGGCGCCCGGGCCATGATGGGGGGCGCCTCGCGCTCCACCGGCCAGCGCGTATCGGCGGTGATGGCGCCCTGGCCATCCCGTGCTGCCCCCGACGCATCAAGCACCCGGCCCAGCAACGCCTCGCCGACCGGCGTGTCCACCAGGCGATCCAGGGCGCGGACCTCCTGACCGGCGCTCAAGCGGGCGTCGTCGCCCAGCAGGATCACGCCCAGTTCGTCCTCATCCAGATCGAGCGCGATACCCAGTACGCCCCCGGGCAGGGCAACCAGGGATTCCGCCGCAACGCGGTGCAGTCCCCTGACCCGCGCCACGCCGTTGCCGACGGCGGTGATGATGCCGATATCCTCGTGCCCCGGCCGCGGCTCGATCCGCTCGAGGGCGTCACCGACCAGCCGCTGCAGATTGGATGGCAGGCTGCGAAGCGCTGTCATGTCACCGTCCTCTCCAGCAGATTGGCAAGCTGCCGGTCGACCATGTCCATGTAGCCGTCGATGGACCAGCCGATCCGCTGTCCCTCGCCCTCGATCGCGATTCCGCAGATGAGGGAGTCATCGGTCTCGACACGAAGTTCGGGCGCCCGGCCCAGCCGGTTTTCCAGCACCTCGGACAGACGTGACCGTGCCGATTCGCCGAGTTCGAAGCGACTGCGGACGAGCAGCCTGTCGTCCTCATCCAGCAGGGATTCGAGATCATCCCGACTGACGTCATCGCCGTTTTCCAGACGCTCGAGGAAGCGCTCGAGGACGAGCCTCTCCAGTGACTCGCCGGCGAGGTCGTCCAGCACCTGCCGGGCGATATCGGTGACCGATTCCACCACCTGACGGTACAGGGCGTGCTCGACCCGTTTCCGATCCGATGACAGTGCATCACGCCATTGCTGCCGCCGCTCCGCCACCTCGGCGCGGGCCTCGTCGACGAGTCGCTGCCGGGTCTCTTCCGCCTCCTGGCGCGCCGCCTCCAGCCGACGGTCACGCTCCGCGACCAGTGCCTGCTGGGCCTGCTCGTACTCCCCGGCGCGTGACTCGGCCTCCTCCTCCCGGGCACGGGCCCGCTCGAGTCGATCGCTGATGCCCTGCTCGCGACGGTCCATGACGCGAATGACCGGGTTGTAGAGAAAGCGCTTCAGCAAGAAGACCAGAATCAGGAAGTTGACCACCTGTGCGGCGACCGTCACCCAGTCAATATCCATGATCAGCCCCCGGCGGCGGCACCCAACTGATTCCAGAACGGATTGGCGAAGATCAGGATCATGGCCACCACAAAGCAGTAAATGGCCGTCGACTCGATCATGGCAAGGCCCACGAACAGGGTTCGCGTGATGGTGCCGGCCTCGTCGGGCTGCTGGGCAATGGCAGAGAGTGCCTGCGCCACGGCCCGGCCTTCCCCCAGGGCGGGGCCGATGGCGCCGATCGCGATCGTGATCCCCGCGGTAAAGATGGAAACCATCGCGATGAGCGCGGTGCTATCCATTGGCATTTTCCTCCGATTGGGTGGCCGATTCATGGCCATGGCGGACACTGCTCGCCGATGCGATATACACCATGGCCAGAATGGCAAAGATGTACGCCTGGATGACGCCGGTGATGAGCCCCAGCAACTGCATCAGCACGGGGAAGACGAACGGCGCCAGGCTGAGCAGAATGCCGGCGATCACCGTCCCGCTCATGATGTTGCCGTAAAGCCGCACCGCGAGGGCCACGGTGCGGGAGAGCTCGCTGATGATATTGAACGGCAGCATGAGCGGCGTCGGTCGCATGTACTGCCGCAGATAGGCCATCACGCCCTCGTGGGCGATACCGAACACCGGAACGGCCACGAAGACGCAGAGGGCAAGGGCCACCGTGGTGGACAGGGAACCGGTGGGCGGAATCAGGCCGGGCACCAGATGCAGCAGATTGGAGACCAGAATGAAGATGAATAATGTCCCGACAAAGGGCAGGTAGCGGCCCGGCTGCTGGCGACTGACCGCGGCGATCTGATCGCGCAGCCCGCTGACAAGGACCTCGAGCAGGTTCTGCCAGCGGGAGATCTCGGTCGCATCCGAGATGCGGCGGGTGATCAGCCAGGCGCCCAGCGTGAGCATCGCCATGATGCCCCAGGTCACTGCAACCGTTGCATTGAGGGCCCAGAACCCGAGATCGAGCAGAATGATCTGGTCAGGACTGATCGTCATGCCGCCTCCCGGGATATCCGCCAACGGAGGACCGCCGTGCGCACAATCACGAAGCCCGCGACCGCGGCCAGTGCCTGCGGTGCGTTGCCGACATGGAGCATGCCGCCGAACACGGCACCAACCATTACCAGCCGGAGCAGGGTGCCGAGCAGCAGCCGGCGACCCGGATGCCGGGCATGCGCCAGGCTGCGTACGCTGCGCGCCAGCAACCACAGATACATCGCGGCCAGCAGCATCCCCGCCGCCAGACCGCTTGCCAGCGCCGGCCATGGCAGTGCCAGTCCTTCAGCCGTCATCCACGCGTTCCTCCCGGATCCAGCGCCAGGCCATCAGGCAACCGAGCGCCACACCAATCAGCATGAGCGTGATGGTCCATGACGGTTGGCCGGGGAAATGCCCATCCAGCCAGAGGCCGATGGCGGTACCGATCACGGTGGGGATGGCGATGGACCACCCGACCAGACCGAACATGCCCAGCCAGAACCAGACACCCTCGTCCCGCGCCCGCCGCGCGGCGAGACGGCGCCTGGCCCGCCGGGCAACCTGCGACTGCAGATCGCGCTCCCGTCGCGCGCGTTCGCTTTCCTCGGGGCGGCGGGTCATCCGGCCCAGCCCTCCATGTCCTGGAGGCGCCGCAGGGTTCCGGCCTCTAGCCGCGCCAGCGCGCTGCGGGTGAGGCGCTCGTCTTCGTCCCGGACGCGGAAACGCTCGGTCACCACGCTCATCAACGACTCCAGCGAGTCACCCAGCATGGCCTGCGGTGTCGAGACCCGTACCTCGTCGCCGCATTTCACCAGCGTGCCGCCATCCACCGCCGCATATCCGGACGAGCCGTAGCAGAGAATACCGGTTGCCAGCATCGCCACCCCGTCGATATGGCGCGGCAGCACACCAAAGCTGCCCGCAGGGGATTCCGCCACCAGCCGGGTGGTCTCGGTATCCAGCAGGATGCCGGTGGGCAGGAATATCCGTAGGTGCAGGCTTGCCGCGGTCATCGCTCCGCGACCTCGTCGATCCCGCCGATCATGTAGAAGGCGCGCTCCCCATGGTCGGCGAATTCATCGTCGAGGATCCGTTCACAGCCCGAGAGCGTATCGTCCAGACCGACGCTGCGGCCCTGCATCCCGGTGAACTGTTCAGTGGTGAAGAATGGCTGGGTCAGAAACCGCTCCAGCCGCCGGGCCCGACTGACCGTGGCACGGTCATCGGCGGAGAGCTCCTCGAGGCCCAGCATGGCAATGATGTCCTTCAATTCCTCGTATTCGGAGAGGGTCCGGCGTACCGTCCGGGCGATCTCGTCATGGCGACGGCCCACCACGTCGGCGGAGAGCATTTTCGAGTCGGAGGCGAGCGGATCCACCGCCGGATACAGCCCCTGGCTGGCGCGGTTTCGGGAGAGCACCAGCGATGCCGAGAGATGCGAGAACGTGTGCGTGGCGGAGGGATCGGTCATGTCATCCGCTGGCACATAGACCGCCTGAACGGAGGTAATGGAGGCACTGCGCGAACTCGCGATGCGCTCCTCGAGCTGTGCCAGCTCGGTCGCCAGCGTGGGCTGATAGCCCACCCGCGAGGGGATACGCCCCATCAGACCGGAGACCTCCATGCCCGACTGGACGAACCGGAAAATATTGTCGATGAGCAATAGCACGCTCTGCTGCTCGACATCGCGGAAGTGCTCGGCCACGGTGAGGGCCGAATGACCGACACGAAAACGCGCGCCGGGTGGCTCGTTCATCTGGCCGAACAGCATGACGGTCTGCTCGAGCACCCCCGCATCACGCATCTGGCGGTAGAGCTCCTCGGCCTCGCGGCTGCGCTCACCGATGCCGCAGAACAGACTGACCCCCTCATAGTCGCGCACCATGTTATTGATCAACTCGGTGATGAGTACCGTCTTGCCCACGCCGGCACCGCCGAACAGGCCGGCCTTGCCACCCAGCTCCAGGGGCGAGAGCAGATCGACCGCCTTGATGCCGGTGGTGAAAATCTCGGTGCGGGTCACCCGGTCTTCGAGGGGAAGCGGGTCACGATGAATGGGCGCGAGGGGCGCGGAACCCAGGGATTCGCCGCCGTCGACCGGCCGGCCGAAACAGTTGAGCATCCGACCCAGGAGCTGGCGGCCCACCGGCGTCTGCAGCCCGGCGCCGGTTGCCCGGACGCGATCGCCGCGGGCCAGCCCGCGCGTGGTGGTGAGCGCGATGCAACGGGCGCAGTGTACGCCCACGTGGCGCTGCACCTCGAGGACGATTCGGTCGTCCTCACCGGCAGTCAGTGCGTCAAGACGCTCCGGGAGCACGTCGACAAACCGGACATCCACGACGCTCCCGTGGACGCCGATGACTTCTCCGGTCAGCGATTGATCCGACGCTTGTGCTGCCTCCATGCAGGCCTCCGAATCATCTTCGTGGCACTGCCTTGTCGGACACGGAAAGCAGTGGAAAAATCCAGTGCCGGGGTTATTCCACCGTGACAGACTTGGCCAGGTTGCGCGGCTGATCCACGTCGGTGCCCTTGAGCACGGCCACGTGATAGGCCAGCAGCTGCAGCGGGACCGTGTAGAGCAGCGGTGCGACCGCCTCGTCCACCGGCGGTAGCGTAATGACCTGACAGTCGGCGTCGGCGGCCGGCGCCGCCGCGGCATCGGCGAACACATGGAGCCGCCCGCCACGCGCCCGGACCTCCTGGAGATTGGACTTGAGCTTTTCCACCAGGTCGTCGTTGGGGGCCACCGTCACCACCGGCATCTCGGCATCCACCAGGGCCAGCGGGCCATGCTTGAGTTCGCCCGCCGGATAGGCCTCGGCATGGATGTAGGAGATCTCCTTGAGCTTGAGCGCACCCTCCATGGCAATCGGATACTGGGTGCCGCGCCCCAGAAACAGACTGTGATGCTTGTCGACGAACTGCTCTGCCATCGCCTCGATCGCGGGCTCGAGCGCCAGCACATCCTCGATCTGCCGGGGCAGGCTGCGGAGAGCGGTCACCAGTCGAGCTTCCTCGGCGGCTCGCAGCCCATGCATCCGGCCGGTGGCAATGACCGTGAGCAGCAGGGCGGTGAGCTGCGTGGTGAATGCCTTGGTGGAGGCAACGCCGATTTCCGGTCCGGCGCGGGTCATCATGACCAGATCGGACTCGCGCACCAGGGAGCTCTCCGGCACGTTGCAGATGGCGAGGGTGGCCAGGTAACCCATGGTCCGGGCTTCGCGCAGCGCGGCCAGCGTATCCGCGGTCTCGCCGGACTGGGACAGGGTCACGAACACCGTGTCCCGGGGCACCACGTGGCGCCGGTAGCGGAATTCGCTGGCCACCTCCACATCGCAGGGGAGGCCGGCGATGGCCTCGAACCAGTAGCGTGCCACCAGCCCCGCGTGATGGCTCGTCCCGCAGGCAACAATCTGGATGCGCCGGGCTTCGCCCAGTATCCGCGTGGCCTCGGGACCCAATGCCTCCGGCAGGACCCGCTCCTCGGCGACACGGCCCTCGAGTGTTTCGGCCACCGCCCGGGGCTGTTCGTGGATCTCCTTGGCCATGAAGTGCCGGAATGTGCCGCGCTCGGCGGCATCGGCGGTAAGCTCGGTGGTTCGCACCGGCCGCTCGACGGGCTTGCCCTCGGCATCAAGGATACGGACACCCTCCCGGGTCAGCTCGGCGACATCCCCCTCATCGAGATAGATGAAGTCCCGGGTCACCGGTAGCAGGGCGGCGACATCCGAAGCGATGAAGTGCTCGCCGATACCCACTCCCACCACCAGGGGACTGCCCCGACGCGCGGCGATCAGGCGGTCGGGATCCCGCCGCGAAATCACGCCCAGCGCATAGGCACCATCCAGACCGGCGATCACCGAACGAGTCGCCGCCAGCAGGTCATCCCCGGCCTCGAGCCGCTCATGGACGGCATTCACCACGGCCTCGGTATCGGTCTCGGAGGCAAACCGGTAACCTTCGCCGGTCAGCCTTTGCCGCAATGCCTCGTGATTCTCGATGATGCCGTTGTGAACGATGGCGACCTCATCCCGGGCCACATGGGGATGGGCGTTGGCCTCGGTGGGTGCGCCGTGAGTGGCCCAGCGCGTGTGGGCAATCCCGACGGAACCGCGGTAGGGCCGGGCGGACTGCGCCTCCTCGAGTGCACCAACCTTGCCGACCGCACGATGGCGATGGAGGGCGCCGCCGGCATCCATCACTGCCAGGCCCGCGGAGTCGTAACCCCGGTATTCAAGCCGCCGCAACCCCTCGAGCAGGATGGCCGAGACATCGCGCTCGGCCACCGCCCCTACGATTCCACACATGCAGGGTTCCCCCTTTATCGACTCAGTCCCGTTCCTCGGACCGCCAGCCCGGGATCTGGCGCACGCGCCCCGTCTCCACCGTCAGGGTATCAGCGGGTATGTCTTCCCGCACGGTGGTCCCGGCGCCAATGGTTACACCCTCGCCCACGGCAAGGGGTGCCACCAGGGCCGTGTTCGATCCAATGAATACCCGGTCGCCAATGCGGGTGCGGTGCTTCTTCCGGCCATCGTAGTTGCAGGTGATGGTCCCCGCCCCCACATTGACTTCAGCACCTAACTCGCTGTCTCCGATATAGGAGAGATGGTTGATTTTGCTATCGGGGCCGACCCATGCCTGCTTGGTCTCGACAAAATTGCCCACCCGGGCACGGTCAGCCAGCGCGGTTCCCGGCCGGAGCCGGGCAAACGGGCCCACGCGACAGCCGTGGCCGATCTCACTGCCTTCTATGTCACAGTGGGCGAGCACGCGGGTACCCGACTGGATGTGACAGTCGCAGAGACGGGTGAAAGGGCCGACATGCACATCGTCGCCCAGCGTGACCGTTCCTTCGATCAAGACGCTGGCATCGATGAAGCAGTCCTGTCCGACGCTCAGCTCCCCACGCAGGTCGAACCGCGCCGGATCCGCCAGCCCGAGGCCTTGCTCACGCATCAGGGCGACTGCCTGACGGTGCTGGCCGGCACGCTCGACCGCCGCCAGCTGGGCGCGGTCATTGACGCCCTGGACCTCCCAGGGATCCACGCAGAAAAGCGGATGGACGGGCCAACCATCCCGGCGGGCCATGCTGATGCAGTCGGTAAGATAGTACTCGCCCTGGGCATTGCCGGCGTCCAGTGCGTCGAGCCAGCGCCGGAGCGGTTCAGCGGGCAGGCACATCACGCCGGTATTGACCTCGTTGATACGACGCTGTGCATCACTGGCGTCCTTTTCCTCGACAACAGCCTCCACCGCACCGTCCTCACTGCGCAGTACCCGCCCGTAGCCGGTGGGATCCGGCAATGCCACAGTGAGCAGTGACAGGGTGTCGTTCGCCGCCGATACCAGTGCTTTCAGGGTTACCGGCGTTATCAGGGGGACATCGGCGCACAACACCAGGACCTGGTGATGGTCGGGAATGGCGGGCAGGGCCTGGGCAACGGCATGTCCGGTGCCCAGCTGTTCGGCCTGCCGGGCCCACTCGAGAGGACGATCGGCGAATGCCGCGCGCACGGCGTCACCGCCGTGACCGTAGACCACATGGATGGACTCTGGCTGCAACGCAGCCGCCGCATCCAGAACATGAGCGAGCATGGGTCGTCCTGCCACCGTCTGGAGGACCTTCGGACGTGTGGAGCGCATGCGTTTGCCCTCGCCGGCGGCAAGGACAACGATACTGAGCGGTTGGCTGGACATGGAGCTCCTTCGCAGCAGCACGGGGCTGCCCGAACGGGATCAGCCCCGGTTAGCGGTCTTGCGCAGCTTCTGGATGGTGCGCAGCTGGGCCGCGGCCTCGACAAGCTCGGCCTGTGCGCGGGCGTAGTCGATTTCACCCGTGCGGTCGGCGAGCGCCTCTTCAGCGCGGCGACGCGCCTGCTCCGCCGCGGCTTCGTCGATATCGTGCGCCCGGGTGGCGGCGTCGGCAAGCACAGTCACCACATGTGGCTGTACCTCCATGGTTCCGCCGGACACATAGTAGTGCTCCTCGGTACCGAATTCGTCCCGAACGGTGACTTCGCCGGGCTGCAGCTGGACGAGCATCGGGACATGCCGGGCATAGATACCGACCTCGCCCTCGGTGGCCCGCGCCAGAATGAACGACGCCGTCCCGGAGTGGATCGACTCCTCGGCACTCACGATGTCGATATGCATTGTCAGGGCCATCGGGGCATCCCCTTAAAGATTGCGGGCCTTCTCGACGGCCTCGTCGATGCTGCCAACCATGTAGAACGCCTGCTCGGGCAGGTCATCGTGCTCGCCGTCGACAATGGCCCGGAAACCGCGGATCGTCTCCTTGAGAGACACGTACTTACCCGGAGAGCCGGTAAATACCTCGGCCACAAAGAACGGCTGCGACAGGAACCGCTGGATCTTTCTCGCGCGAGTCACGGTGAGCTTGTCCTCTTCGGAGAGCTCGTCCATGCCGAGAATGGCGATGATGTCCTGCAGCTCCTTGTAGCGCTGTAGCACCTGCTGAATGTCCTGAGCCGTGTCGTAGTGCTCCTGACCCACGACCTGCGGGTCGAGCTGACGAGACGTGGAGTCGAGCGGGTCAACCGCCGGGTAGATACCCAGCTCGGCGATGGAGCGCGCCAGCACGACCGTGGCATCCAGATGGGCGAAGGTGGTCGCCGGCGAGGGGTCGGTCAGGTCATCGGCCGGAACGTAGACGGCCTGGATCGACGTGATCGAGCCCTTGCTGGTCGAAGTAATGCGCTCCTGCAGGACACCCATCTCCTCCGCCAGTGTGGGCTGATAGCCCACGGCGGAAGGCATGCGGCCCAGCAATGCCGATACCTCGACGCCCGCCAGGGTGTAGCGGTAGATGTTGTCGATGAACATCAGCACATCACGGCCTTCATCACGGAAGAATTCGGCCATGGTCAGGCCAGTCAGCGCGACTCGCAGGCGGTTGCCGGGCGGCTCGTTCATCTGGCCGTAGACCAGGGCCACCTTGTCGAGCACGTCCGACTCCTTCATCTCGTGATAGAAGTCGTTACCCTCACGGGTCCGCTCACCGACACCCGCGAATACCGAATATCCGGAATGCTCGATGGCGATGTTGCGGATCAGCTCCATCATGTTGACGGTCTTGCCGACACCGGCGCCGCCGAACAGGCCGACCTTACCCCCCTTGGCGAAGGGGCAGAGCAGGTCAATGACCTTGATCCCGGTCTCGAGGAGTTCCGTGGAGCCGGCCTGCTCCTCATAGGACGGTGCCTTGCGATGGATGGGCCAACGCTGCTCAGCGCCGACGTCACCCTCATCATCCACGGGCTCGCCGAGGACATTCATGATGCGGCCGAGTGTCTTCTCACCCACCGGGACCGAGATCGGTGCACCGGTGTTGGTGACATCAACACCGCGCTGCAGGCCGTCGGTGGTGCCCATGGCAATGGCGCGAACGACTCCGTCGCCGGTCTGCTGCTGGACCTCAAGCACCAGATCCTTGGTCTTGACCTCGAGCGCGTCATAGACCTTGGGAACGGAATCGCGGGGGAACTCGATGTCCACCACGGCACCGATGATCTGGACGACCTTTCCTGAACTCATAGCGCGGTTCCTCTTCGCGAAAGCGTTGTATTCGGTTTTGGTTGGCCGTCCACGCTAGACGGCCTCGGCGCCGGCCACGATCTCGGAGAGCTCCGTGGTGATCGCCGCCTGTCGAGCCTTGTTATAGGCCAGATTGAGGTCGTCGATCAGCTTGCCGGCGTTGTCGGAGGCGGCCTTCATCGCCACCATGCGTGCTGCCTGCTCACAGGCGATGTTTTCGACCACGGACTGGTAGACCAGCGACTCGACATAGCGCTCGAGCAGAAGATCCAGAGCCTCGGGGGCCGAGGGTTCGTAGACGTAGTCCCAGCTGTGCGCGCGATCCCGGATTGTTTCCGATTCGGTCGGCGGGAGCGGCAGGATCTGTTCGGTGGTCGGGGTCT
>P_1C_Liq_1_UnCtyDRAFT_1000033_pt1 | contig 27026 bp, 19 predicted proteins | sample Pon1CUnioCityCA_2_FD_10230 | JGI IMG/M metagenome (IMG submission 10230) | reverse complement strand
CCACTGCCTAGCCACTCGGCCACGAGACCTTTTTATTGAGGAAGGTCAAAATTAAGCAAAAGCTTGGCTAATTCAAGAGTCTAGTGTTTAATCTTCTATCACCACACTTACCTTTTCCACTTCTCCGGTAATCGGAGGATTGTATTTACTCACTTTAATGGTAAGCCCTTTAACTTGATGAAACTCTTGCTTGATTCGATCGATGATGCGCTGAGCTAAGTGCTCAATTAATTTCGAAGGACGGCCAACTTCTTCTTTTATCAATTCATAAACCGCAGCATAATTGATGGTGCCATGTAAATCATCAAATTTTGCTGCTCGATCAAAGTCAGTTTCCATACTCAAGCTAACTTCAAACTTTCCACCAATTACATTCTCTTCTTCAAAAAGACCATGCTTGGCGTGAAAAACCGCATTTTCGATCAAGACTTTATGCATCAAACTAAGCTTTCAATTCCGCTGTCAATACGCTTTAAACACTCTTCTTTCCCTAAAAGAGCCGCAATAGCAAACATACTTGGTCCCATACCTTGCCCAGTTAGGAGCACTCTAAAAAGAGGCAAAACCTTGCCAATCCCCATTTCCTTTTCTTCTAGAAAGGCTTTAAACTGGTTTTCAATGTTTTCATCATCGAAGCTCTCAATCTGTTCCAAACGCTCTCTCCATTCCTTCATGATTTCAGCGCTTCCCTCTTTCCACTTTTTTCGAATGGTTTTTTCATCATACTCGCTTGGTGCATCAAAAAAGTATTGTCCTTCAATAGGAATATCCTTCAAAAAAGTAGCTCGTTCTTTTATCAAACCACAAACTGCAGTTAAGTAGTCAAGACCCTTGGCTCCTATAATTTGCTTGGATGACTCAAACTTCATGAGTTCTTGCGCGATTACTTTATCGTCTTTGGCTCTTAGGTATTGTTGATTGAACCACCTTGCTTTTTCCGGATCATACTTGGCTCCTGCTTTTCCTACTCTTTCAATCGAAAAAGCTTCAACTAGCTCGTCCAGACTGAATAATTCTTGATTGGTTCCAGGATTCCAGCCTAAAAAAGCCAAAATATTGATAAAGGCTTCAGGGAAATATCCTTTCTCACGATAACCTGTAGATACATCGCCTGATTTAGGATCCTTCCACTCAAGTGGAAATACGGGAAAACCTAGCTTATCTCCATCACGCTTGCTCAATTTGCCGTTTCCATTAGGCTTTAATAAAAGGGGCAAATGGGCAAATTGTGGCATGGTATCACTCCAGCCAAAAGCCTCATAGAGTAAAACATGTAAAGGAGCTGAGGGTAACCATTCTTCTCCCCTAATCACATGGGTAATTTCCATTAAATGATCATCCACAATATTAGCCAAGTGGTAGGTTGGCATGCCGTCAGCTTTGAATAACACTTTATCATCTAAGTTTGAGGTATGCACTACTACCCAACCTCTAACCATATCTTGGAATTTCACTTCCTCATTTCTTGGAATCTTGATACGAATCACATACGGATCTCCATTGGCTAAACGTTTTTCAACTTCCTCTTTTGGCAAAGAAAGTGAGTTTTGCATTCGCTCTCGTGTTATCGCATTGTACTGGGGTGCAGCAACTCCCGCTTTCTTAAGGTCTTCACGCATTTTTTCTAATTCTTCGGCAGTATCAAAGGCATAATAGGCCTTGCCTTCTTCTACTAACTGCATCGCATATTTGCGGTAAAGATCTTTCTCTTTCCGTTCAGACTGTCGATATGGACCGTGGTCTCCGCCATAACCTTGACCCTCGTTTGGAATGATGCCACACCACTTTAATGACTCTGAAATATAATCTTCAGCTCCTTCCACATAACGGTTCTGGTCGGTGTCCTCTATTCTCAAAATAAAATCTCCTCCATGCTTTTTAGCAAAGAGGTAGTTGTATAAAGCGGTTCTTACTCCACCCATGTGTAATGGGCCTGTTGGGCTTGGAGCAAATCTTAAACGTACTTTTCGATCCATATGATTGGTTTTATTTTCGGCTGACAAAGGTAAAACTTATAAGTGTTTCTTTTCCCTAAGTTTGTAGCTAATGCGGCAGCAAGATTTTATACATAGACCCCAAAAGCTCCCTTTTGTTTCCAATACTTCAGGCCTAGATTACGAATTGCTAGATTGCGGTAATCAGCGAAAACTAGAAAGGTTTGGAACAGTTGTTCTAAATCGGCCTGAAATCTCAGCCAAATACAAGCCTAGACTCAATAAGGATATTTGGGAGTCTGCGGATTGGTACTTTTTTGAGAAAAAAGGTAAAAAAGGAGAGTGGAAAGCAAATGGAACACCTAAAAACGAATGGAATATTAAGTATCAAAAAGAGAACCTAAAACTTAGCTTCCAGCTTGAACTAACTGCTTTCAAGCATGTGGGTCTTTTTCCTGAGCAGGCAGAAAACTGGCAATATATTCAACATAAGTTGAAAACAATTGAAGGAAAGAAAAGGGTACTCAACCTATTCGCCTATACAAGCGCTGCAAGCATAGTTTCAGCCGCTTGTGGTGCTGAAGTAACCAATGTTGAATCGGTGAAGCAAATTATTAATTGGGGACGTAAAAATGCTGAGATCAACAAGCTTGAGGGCATAAGATGGATTCTGGAAGATGCAAGAAAGTTTGTGAAAAAAGCAGTTAGGAGGGAAGATGTGTTTGAGGGTATTATATTAGACCCACCTACTTTTGGTTACGGCAGCAATAAAGAACGCTGGAAAATCGAATCAGACCTCGAGCCACTGCTACATGACCTTTTTAAGCTTTTAAATCAACAGGATGGTTTCTTAATTCTCAACACCTACTCACCCAAAATGCCACAAGCTAAATTGCTTACTATCTTGAACCAATTAAAGCACCCTAAATTGAAAAGTAGGGAAATCGTGAATTTGGGGTTGAGCAATCCCTCAAGTCAAAAACTCACGCTGGGCTTATTATTCAGGTTCTAAACGACGAATTTTGCTTAATTTCAACCCTCTTTTAATAAAATAGAGTTGAAGAGAGGATTTATATGAGCGAAAAGGCCTACACCCTTCTTTTAGAAAAGCTAGATGAGTTTATACGAAAGTATTACCTCAACGCCTTAATCAGGGGCCTGATCTACTTTTTGAGTTTGGGAGTCGCCATATGGGTTGCCATTAGTTTATTGGAGTACTTTGGTAGATTCAACTCTTCTGTAAGAACAGTTCTATTTTACTTAAGTATTTTATCCTTTCTTATCCTGTTTGCTAAACACCTTTTCGTTCCAGCCTTAAAGTTTTTTGCGCTGGGCAAGCGGATTACGCATGAACAGGCTGCCGAAATAATTGGTCAACACTTTGAAGAAGTAGAAGACAAACTATTAAACCTTTTACAATTAAGATCGAGCTCCTTAGAGTATCAAACAGACCTGATTGAAGCAAGCATCGCTCAAAAAATAGAAACACTAAAACCAGTTCCTTTTTCGTTGGCAATCAATTTTGGAGAGAATAAAAAATACCTCAGGTACTTGCTTGCCCCATGCTTGGTTTTATTGGGTATTCTTTTTTATAGTCCGGAGGTGATTTCTGAAAGCAATAAAAGGATTGTAGCCTACGGAGAAGAATTTGAGCCACTAGCTCCTTACCGTATCGTAGTAGAAAACACTCCTCTTCAAGCTTTTAAAAATGAAGATTTTAAGCTGAGTATCTCTTTGGAGGGCGAACAATTGCCTCAGCAGATGAAGGTGACTTTTGGAGGGCAGCGTTACTTGATGAATCGAGTATCTGATCGAAAATATGAATACACTTTTAAGGCATTAGACAAGGCTTTTAGTTTTCGAATTTTTGATGGTGAGTTTTATTCTAAGCCATATCAATTAGAAGTTTTACCCAAACCGAGTTTGGTTTCGTTTAAGACGGAGCTTCGATTTCCTACTTACTTAAACCAAGCAGATGAAGTGCTACACAATCAAGGAGATTTAGTTATTCCTGAAGGGACAGAAGTTAAATGGTACTTTAAAACTAAAGAGACAAGCACATTCAAGATTTTTATCGCTGATTCGAGCAAGGAATTATCTCAGGTCTCTGAAGAGACGTTCTACTTCAAAAGCCGAGTCATGGAAAGTGGTCAATATGGCCTTGTTGCTAAGAATGAACAATTTACTAAAAAAGACACATTATGGTACGACTTAGAAGTCATACCTGACCTAAGGCCAAGTATAGAGCTTGAAGTGAAAACTGATAGTACTGCTCCAAAATTGCTCTACTTTAAAGGCTTTGTAAAAGATGATTATGGTTTCAGCAGATTGAGCTTTTTCGTGAAAGCGCAAAACAAAGACAAAGCAACAACTGACTTTGAGCAACAAAATATCTCCATCAATACGAGTCTCCCTCAAACCGATTTCTACCACAATCTAAACCTAGATGAGTTTTCTCTTGAAGCAGGAGAATCAATAAGTTATTATTTTGAAATCTGGGACAACGATGGAGTAAATGGCTCGAAATCAAGCAGAACCCCAACCTATACATTTAAAGCTCCTTCAAAAGAGCAACTGAAGCAAAAAGAAGAGGAAAGCAATCAAAAAATCAAAGAAAAGATCAAAGAAAACATTTCACTAAGCAAGGATATTAAGCGAGACCTTGAAAAACTTAATGAAAAGATCTTAAACAAGAAGACTCTTGGTTTTCAAGAGAAAAAGCAATTTGAAGAGTTGCTCAAAAAGCAAAAGCAGCTAAAAGAAAACATGCAAGAGTTGAGCAAGCAAAACCAAGAAAAGAACCAACTTCAAAACTCTTTTGACCCAATGGATGAAGAGTTAGTTAAAAAGCAAGAACAGCTGCAAGAGCTTTTTGAAAAGGTAATGAGCGATGAAATGAAAGCTCTAATGGAGGAGATGGAAAAAATGATGGAAAAGTTGGATCCTAAAAAAATGCAAGAAGAGCTAGAAAAAATAGAACTCAGTAATGCAGACCTTGAAAAAGAGCTCGACCGAAACTTAGAACTATTTAAACAACTAGAACTAGAAAAACAACTAAATGATGCGCAAGAAAAGCTAAAGGAAATCAAAGAGGAGCAAGCAAAACTGAAAGAAGAAACGGCTAAAAAAGAATCTGATTCAGAGGAACTCCTAGAAAAGCAAGAGGAACTCAACGAAGATTTTGACAAGCTAAAAAAAGACCTAGAAGACATTAAGAAAAAGAACCAAGACCTCGAGAACCCCTTTGAAATGGAAAAAACTGAAAGTCTTGAAGAGCAAATTAAGGAGGACATGAAGGAGAGTGCCCAAGAATTACAAAATGCCCAAAAGCAAAAGTCTGGAGAGGAACAAGAACAAGCTGAAGAGGGCATGGATGAGCTAGCTGAAAAGCTTAGCGATATGCAAATGAACATGCAGGCTCAAGGGCAGGAAGAGAACTTAGAAGACATGCGAGCGCTTTTGGAAAACTTGATCACGCTTTCATTTGATCAAGAAAGGGTGATGGAGGAGTTGAAAAGAATAGATGAGACAGATCCCAAGTATAGAGCTCTTGCACAAACTCAAAGCAAGCTTCAAGATGACTCTAAGGTAATTGAAGACTCTCTTTTTGCACTGAGTAAGCGTGTTTTGCAATTAGCTCCTATAGTAAACCGAGAAATCGGTCTTATTAAAAGAAATATGGAAAAAGCAGTTGATTTGCTGGGGGAAAGAAAAACCGCTGTCGCAACAAGCAGGCAGCAACTCGCCATGACTTCCATCAACAATTTAGCTTTGCTGATTGATGAAGCAGTGCAAAAAATGCAACAGCAAATGCAATCTATGATGCAGAGTAACAGCCAATGCAAAAAACCAGGTGGAAAGCCCGGTGGCAAACCTTCCTTAGGAGGAGTTAAAAAAATGCAGCAGCAGTTAAGGAAGCAAATGGAAGCGTTGAAAAAGTCTATGAAATCAGGCAAGATGCCCAATGGTAAAAAGGGAGAAGGGAGCAGTGGGAAAGGCTCAGGAAAAGGAATGAGTAAGGAGCTAGCACAGATGGCCGCCAAGCAAGCTGCTATAAGAAGAGCTATTGAAGAGCTTGAAAACGAAACTAAGGGAACAAATGCCGGAGGACAATTGAAAAAAATTGGTGAGATGATGGAAGAAAACGAAACAGACCTTGTAAATAAAAGGATTACCAATGAAACCCTTCTCAGGCAACAAGAGATATTAACCAGACTCTTACAGTCAGAAAAAGCGCAAAGAGAAAGAGAGAAAGACCCCAAAAGAGAGTCCAATGAGTTTACTGATGAATTTTCTCGAAACCCTGAAGACTTTTTTGAGTATAATAGGTCTAAACAAAAAGAATTAGAGTTGTTGAAAACTATGCCTCCTAGCTTTAGCCCTTTTTACAAGAGTAAAGTTTCAGACTATTTTAACCGTAAGTGACCATGACAACAAGTGAGTTCATTCAAAAACATCAATTCCCTTCAACTGTAGAAACACTCTCAGAAATAGAGAGACTGGTTGATCAAATCAAAGAACAACATAGCATAGCTGAAGAGTTATATGGAAACATCTTGGTTTCGCTAACCGAAGCAGTAAACAATGCTATAAGGCACGGAAACAAATTAGACCGGACTAAAACGGTCGATCTATTGTTAGAGATGGGAGAAAATGAACTTCTTTTTAACGTATGCGACCAAGGGAAAGGCTTTGATTACAACAATATACCGGACCCCACGCATCCTGAAAACATAGACAAGCCCTATGGGAGAGGGATCTTTATTATGAGAAGTCTATCTGATCATATTGAGTTCCTAAATGATGGTCGCGAAGTGCAACTTACATTTAAGCGGTGAGTGAAACGCTCAATTTGTATGTAGAAGATGTTGATTTTAAGCATCCTTCTCAAGAGCCTTTATTGAAATGGTTTAAAAGAGTTTGTGAAGAAAAAGGGCACAGATTAAACAAGCTAAACCTGATCTTTTGCAGCGACTCCTACCTATTGGAGATCAACCGTAAATACCTTAACCACGATTACTATACAGACATCATAACCTTTGATTATGTTGAGGGTCAAAAAGTTTCTGGTGACTTATTTATAAGCACTGAACGCGTAATGGAAAATGCCAAAAACCTCGAAATTTCATTCAAGGACGAACTTGATCGAGTCATGATTCATGGTTTGCTTCACTTACTCGGATATGAAGATAGCACAGAGACTAAACAGGCGGAAATCAAGGCTCAAGAGGATTTTTGCTTAACTTTGCGCTCTCAAAATTGAATGTTCCACGTGAAACTTTTTTGCCATGCTAAAAGAATATGACGTAATTGTTGTTGGCGGCGGGCATGCAGGATGCGAAGCTACTGCAGCAGCAGCTAACTCAGGATCAAAAGTGTTGTTGATTACCATGAACATGGGAACGATTGCTCAAATGTCTTGCAATCCAGCCATGGGTGGAGTAGCTAAAGGACAAATAGTCCGGGAAATTGATGCAATGGGCGGATACAGCGGAATAATATCTGATAAGACTGCCATTCAATTCCGAATGCTCAATATGTCGAAAGGGCCTGCCATGTGGAGTCCTAGAGTACAATCAGACCGTTGGCTGTTTGCACAGGAATGGCGATTAATGCTTGAGAAAACACCGAATGTTGACTTCTGGCAAGACACCGTAATGGGATTGAAACTTGAAAGTAATAAGGTTGTGGGCGTTAAAACTGCTCTTGGTCTTGAGATCGAGGCTAAATCTGTAGTCCTAACGAACGGAACATTTTTGAATGGCTTAATCCACATTGGAGATAAAAACTTTGGTGGAGGAAGGGCTGGAGAAAGAAACTCGACAGGAATCACAGAAGAGCTCATTCAACTAGGTTTTGACCATGGTCGAATGAAAACGGGAACCCCTCCTAGGGTCGATGCACGTTCGCTCGATTTTACAAGAATGGAGGAACAAAAAGGTGATGAGTACCCTTCTAAATTTTCCTTTACAGACACAAAACCGCTCAGTCAGCAAAGGAGCTGTCACATAACGTACACAAATGAAAGCGTTCACGATATCCTGAGAGAAGGCCTAGACCGATCTCCAATGTTTAGCGGCTCAATTGAAGGAACAGGACCAAGATACTGTCCTTCAATTGAAGAGAAGATTGAAAGATTTGCAGAAAGGAATAGACATCAAATATTTGTAGAGCCAGAAGGGTGGAATACAGTTGAAATTTATGTGAACGGCTTTTCAACCTCTCTACCAATGGATGTGCAACTTAAAGCAATCAAACAAATCAAAGGCTTTGAGAATGTCAAACTTTTTAGACCCGGATATGCGATAGAATACGATTACTTTCCACCCACCCAACTCAAACATACACTAGAAACCAAATTAGTTGAGAACTTATATTTTGCGGGTCAGATAAACGGAACCACAGGATATGAAGAAGCCGGCTGCCAAGGGTTAATGGCAGGCTTGAACGCAAGCCTTAAGACACAACAAAAAGATGAGTTAATCCTTGCCAGAAACGAAGCGTATATTGGAGTGTTAATTGACGACCTTATTACAAAAGGCACTAAAGAGCCATACAGAATGTTCACTTCTCGAGCAGAATATCGAATCTTGCTACGTCAGGACAATGCAGATATAAGGTTGACTCCTATTTCGCACAAAATTGGCTTAGCGAGCGACGAGCGTTTAAGGGCTGTTGAAGCTAAAGAAAGGCAAACAAAAGAAATACTTGACTTGCTTGGCAGTCATAGCATAGAGCCTGATGTAGCGAATCCATACTTGGAAGATGTAGGAACGAGTCCTCTTAAGCAGAAAGTTAAACTCTCTAGTATTATTTCTCGTCCCCAAGTTAGTATTTCCAGCCTAAACAATCACGTGAATACAGAACAAATTGGCCTTAATAATTACGACCCTGAATGCTTGGAACAAGCAGAGATTTCGATAAAATATGATGGGTACATTAAGAGGGAAAGGGAGATGGCTGACAAGATGCAGCGTTTAGAGGACATTACACTCAAACATGACTTTGACTATTCTGCTTTAAGCTCGATTTCATCCGAAGCCCGAGAAAAACTAAGCGAGATTAAACCCAAAACTATTGGCCAAGCTTCTAGAATTAGCGGGGTATCCCCTTCTGACATATCTGTGTTGCTCATACATTTTGGCAGATAAGCCAATGTTCCACGTGAAACAATAAAATGGAAAAAGAAAAGAACTACAGTGCATGTCCAATTTGCGAGCATACAAACTTCGTCAGCAAACTAATATGTAAAGACCACACTGTAAGCAAAAAAGAATTCAACATTAGCGAGTGTAGCAATTGTGGCTTTTGGTTTACGAACCCTATTCCCCAAGAGCAAAAAATAGGTTCTTACTACCAGTCTGAAGATTATATATCACATAGTAATACTAACAAAGACCTGATCAGCAAGATCTACCAAAAGGTTAGAAATTACACAATTCAGAAAAAGGTTAAACTCATAAATAAGTATTCAAATCAAAACACCTTGCTAGACATTGGTTGTGGTACAGGAGAGTTTCTTATCGCTAGCAATAAGGCTGGCTATGAATGCATCGGAATTGAACCAGACCAAGGGGCGAAAAAAGCAGCAATTGAAAACTATTCACTTGATGTAAAAGGAGAGGAGGCCTTAATAAATATACCAGACAAGTCTATAGGCATGGTTACAATGTGGCACGTTTTGGAACATGTTTATCACTTGCAAGAAAGAGTAGCAATTTTAAAAAGATTACTTGCTAAAGACGGTACCGTAATTGTGGCTGTTCCAAACAGAAATTCATATGATGCAAAATACTATGGTTCGACTTGGGCGGCTTATGACCTTCCCAGACACCTTTATCATTTTAGAGAGCAAGATGTAGAGAATCTATTTAGCCAACATGGTTTTAAACTAGTGAATACTTTGCCTATGGTTTTTGATAGCTTTTACGTTAGCCTACTAAGCGAAAAGTACCGTTCGAGCAACTTTCAATCAATAAGAGCTTTTGTGATTGGACTAATTTCTAACTTAGCAGCAAACCTTAATGCAAAGGGTTCCTATTCCTCTCAGATCTACATTTTCAAACAAAACTAAATTTTTGTCGCAAATAAGGATCTGTGCAGCATGTTGCCCTTTTCTGGGTAATTGCATCTTAAAGTTTTTATTTTGCTCTAAGATGGTAACTATAAAAGCAAAACGCCATCAAGGTTATGATGGCGTTTTGTGACTCCGGAAGGATTCGAACCCTCAACCGTCAGAGCCGAAATCTGATATTCTATCCAGTTGAACTACGGAGCCAGTATTTTGCAAATATACTCCTAATTTTAGGCAATAAAACCAACGAACCTGGGTTTACGAGACAGATGAAAAAATTATCCTTCCTTATCGCTTTTGCCCTGCAAATTGGGTTGATGGCGCAACAAAAACCAATTGGTAGCTGGACAGACCATTTGCCTTACCAGAGTGGAACTTCCGTCGCATCGAATGGAGCGCAGATCTTTTGTGGAACGCGGACAGGCGTGTTCATATATAATACTCTTGACAACTCGATTACACGATGGTCGAAAGTGAATAAATTAAACGATGTTGTAGTGGACAAATTAGCGTTTATTCCTGAAACCAACACCCTGCTCATTATATACGAAAACGCAAACATTGACCTCATCAAAAATGGAAGAGTCATCAACTTACCTTTTATTCGTAGCAATACGAGAGTAACTAACAAGCAGAGCAATAGTGTGTATGTCTACAAAGAATTTGCTTACATAGCATTTGGCTTTGGCATTGTGGTTATGGATACACGCAAAAATGAAATCAGCGATTCCTACTTATTTGAAGAAAATGGAACCGAGATTGGAATTAATGGTGTTTACATAGATAGCTCAAAAATCTATGCAGGAACAGAAAATGGGCTGTATGAAGCTAACAGTAACAGCAATTTACTTGATTTTAATAATTGGTCGCTATCATCCTTTAAACAAGGCGTAAACTTCAAGACACTATTTGGTTTCAATGGTAAAGGTTATGCGGTTGTGGAGCATAATAATGCTGATAGTGTTTTTCTTTTAGACGATCGCTCGCGAATAAACCAACTTTCAGGAATACGATTAAACTTAAATAGCAGCAATAACAATGAACTAACGATTATAGCCAATAATCAATATCGTTTATATGATGAAAACCTTCAAATCCTAATGCAAAAGAATATAAACGCAGGTAATATCCAAGGAGCCATTACCTTAAATTCAACTTTATATGTGGTCAACACTTTCCACCCATTATTGAGGTTCAGTTCAGATTTAAATTCAGCTACACGTATTCGGCCGAACGGACCTTTCGAGCGCAATGTATTCGATATTGATGCTCAAGACGGAAAAGTTTGGGCAGTCTCAGGTGGACACGACTTCTCCTATAACAATACAAACCGCCTAACACGCATGTACACATTACATGAGGGTGTTTGGAGTAACTTCATAGAATTTAGTACTCCATCACTACAGGGCGTTTTTGACGTCGTGAGTGTAGCTATTAACCCAAATAACCCTGATCAAGTCTACTTTGGAACATGGGGAAACGGATTGTTAGAGTGGAACAACCAATTACCATTTCGACGCTACATGGAAACAGGCACAGGCCTTAGCGTTCGACCTGCAAGAACAGATTTTAAATGGGTAGGCTCTGCTGAAATAGAGTTTGATGAAGATGACAACGTATGGATCAGCAAGCCATACACGAGCAGCTGTTTAACAGTCAAAAAACCCAATGGATCTTGGGTAGAGTATAACTTTTCTCAATTTATCACAAGCGAAGAAACAGCAGTAAAAGAATTATTGATCACAGATGATGGGTACAAATGGATAGCACTACCAAGCTTAAATGAAATAATTGTTTTTGATGATAATGGAACTATTGATAACAAATCAGATGATCGAAGTGTCTTACTCGGACAAGAAGAGGGAGAAGGAAACCTTCCAGGTATAAGAGGTATTACCTTTGAACAAGACCTAGATGGAGCAATCTGGATTGGAACTTCTGATGGAATTGCGGTTTATTATTCTCCTGAAAATGTTTTTCAAAGCAGTGAAAGGGATGCCGAACGAGTATTAATTGACGATGGAGAAAATGTGGAGGTGTTGTTAGAAAATACGCAGATCACGGATATTGAAATTGATGGCAGTAATCAAAAGTGGATTGCAACAATTGGGTCAGGCGCCTTTCTTTTATCAGAAGATGGACAAGAACAAATTCACAATTTCACAACTGCAAACAGTCCTTTGGTATCTGACAATATATTAAGTATTGCCATAGATGATGAAAGCGGAGAAGTATACTTCGCAACCGGACAAGGTATCGTTTCTTACAGGGGTAACGCCATAAGTGGCAGAGAAGACTTTAATCAAATAAAAGTGTTCCCAAATCCGGTAAGGCAAGACTATCAAGGCCCAGTTGCCATTAGTGGTTTGATGGCAAACACAACGGTTAAGATAACTGATATCAATGGTACGCTAGTGAATGAAATCGAATCACAAGGTGGTCAGGTTTTATGGTATGGCACCAATTTTTCTGGCGAAGAAGTAAGCAGCGGTGTCTACTTGCTTTTTGTTAGCGCAGAGGATGAAGAAGATCAGCTAAAGACACAGATTGGAAAGTTACTCTACAACAGATAAACTTTGCGGATAAACAGTAAGGCCATAGCATTAAGTTCCCTTAACTACGGCGACAATTCGCTTATTTCTAAAGTATATTCGAAAGAGTTTGGTTTTATCAGCTTAATCAGCTCAGCGCGTAAAAATAAAAAGCAAGGTCTTAAACACTACTTTGACCCTCTAAATTGCATTCAACTTTCATTCTATTACAGAGCAAACAAAGACTTACATCGGTTGACAGAGGTAAGCAATGCAGCCAAGCGAATTGGTAATGAAAGCACCATTGAAACCATTAAGAAATCTTCTTTACGTTTTTTTCTTGCTGAACTACTTGGAAAGATCTTAACCCAGACTGAAAAGGATGATTTACTGTTTGAGTTTCTTTGGAAAAAATCTGAGGAACTGCTAACTGCAGAAGACATAGACTCAAACTTTCACCTTTTATTTATGTGGGAACTGTGCGATATTTTAGGTATTTCGCCCGTTCTCAGCACGGAAGGTGAGTTCTTTGATCACGAAGAAGCTAGCTTTGTTATTAGGCGACCAAGGCACAAAAGCTTTGAAGGATCAGAAGTCAAGTTACTACTCATGCAACTTAAAGAGGATGGTCAACTGAATCAGGTTCAAAGACAAAGCCTTATTCGTTTCTTTTTGAGGTATTTTGAATTTCAGTTCGGTGGCCTCGGGAAATTGAAAACATTAGATGTTTTGGAAAGCGTATTTTCCTAATTGCTAAGCTTCAGTGTTTTAATAATGGCTTCTAATTCTCTTACATACTCCCTTTTATTAAACTTTGGAGCATAAACAAAGCCGTCAAGGTGCAAGAGCTGATTACTAACCGTATCCACGGTAGCGAAGTGAAAAAATGGTCCACCCATGAAATCATTTTCCATGTTCCAGAGTCCTCTATATGTTTTTGCATAATTACCCTTGAAGTTCTGTTCTGTTATTTTTGCAGGATAAGGTTCGTAAACCACCATAAAAGAGCTATCGCGAGATCCTTCCATATTTTTCCTAGTAAAACGGTTTCTACTTTCATAGATGCTTTCTTTATTAAATAAGGAATCTCCGGTGTATGGTTCGCTGTAATAGCTTATTCCTTGAATAATTTGATGCTCCCCTAGCCGTTTTTCTTTCTTGATCCAAAACCCTTCTTCAGTATTTTGCATCATCAAAAAGCCCGGTGGAATAAGTAAACTAAGTCCGTAATTTTCCTTGATTTCTTCTATTAAATCCTTTTCCGGCTTTTTGGCAAATTGTTTATGAAGCCGATCTATTTCTTCCTGATTAAAATAATCTCGTATAGTTTGCCTATTCTTTTTCAGGATTCTTGCTGCAACTTCATCGCTCTCAGCCGTAATCTGTATCATAAGTTGATTTTTGGCCCAGATATTACGCTCAATAGCTATATCGGTCTTTCGGCCTTTGCCAACATTTAATTTCAAAAGATTGCGACTTCTTTTCAAAATTGATTTAAAACTTTCGGGGGCAACAGTTGACATCCGGAACATGGTTTCTTCCTGAGGTAAACCGGGCATAGCTTTATTGAATATTTTCCTCAGTTGTTCACCGCTTGATCTATTCTCATAAAGGGTATCAACCACTACTAATACTTCTCCATACTTACCTGTACTTTCAGGCAACAAAGAAGGATCTAGCTTGCTGTTGTCAATATTTCCACAAGCAATGGCAAAAAGTAAAATAGAAATGGTTAGTAACTTATTCATTTAGCTGATTTCTTTAACCTTAAGCTGCATTCCTGGCTTAAGTCGTTTAAAGTTAAGGTGACTATTTAATCGTTTAAGTTCACTTACACTAGTGTCATTGTACTTCTTTGCAATGTCCCAAAGTGTGTCTCCGCTCCTTACGGTATAAAATTGAAACTTTCCGCTTTTCTTTGTCGCTATTTTGGTCTTTTGAGGCTCGGACTTCGTTGTTTTATTCGCTTGAACTGTAGCAGAATTGCGGGTGAAAATTTTTAAACGATCTCCTGGATTAATTCGGCTACTTCTTAAATTATTCCAACTCATAAGGTCTCTAACAGAGCACCTATACTTGTTTGCGATATAGCCTAAAAATTCACCACTCCTTACACGGTGAACGATTACATCAGGAACTCTTTCTTCTGATCTGACCCCATTTATACTATCTTGTATTTCTATCCTTCTCATATCAGCATAAATTGCCTGTTCATTTGTTAAAAAAACACCTAAGTGCTGCATAGGCAAGCATAGTTCTTTTACCTCTTTGCTCTCAGGAATAAACTTTAATTTATACTGCGGATTTAGCAGTGCTAAAGTGTCTGCACTTATGTCTATGTAGCGATTCAACTGACTGAAGCTCATCGCTTTTTTCAAATGAACCGTATCTACCTGNATAGAAGCTAAAACAGGGGCCTGCGGATAAAGACCATGATCCCCAGCGNAATTCATTAGGTAATTAACTGCAATAAAAGCAGGAACATAGCCTCGGGTTTCTCTTGGCAGGTAGGGACGTATTTTCCAATAATCTTTTTGCCCCCCAGATCTTCTAATTGCTCGGTTTACATTACCAGGCCCACTATTGTAGGCAGCTAACACTAAGCTCCAATCATCGTAGAGTTTGTAGAGGTCTCGCATGTATCGGCAAGCAGCATCGGTTGCTAAGTAAGGATTCATTCGCTCATCGTAGTAGGAAGTGACTTTTAATCCATACATTTTTCCTGTGGCATACATAAATTGCCAAAGGCCCTTTGCTCCAACCCACGACCTAGCAGAAGGGTTTAAAGCTGATTCGACAATGGCTAAATGCTTCAACTCTAGTGGGAGGTCGTATTGATCAAGTATTTCTTCAAATATTGGATAATACCGAGGAGCCAAACCCAATACAGAAGTACTAAGTGTTCTTTTTTTGTTTAGGTAAAGGTTAATGAATGCCTTTACTTTATCATTGTATACTAGCTCTATTGGGCTAGACTGGTTAAGTTCCTCTAAGCGAACATTAAATAAGCTATCATTCAATGGTATGGGAATAGCTTGACCTATAGTTTGTGTATCGGCCGTGGCGTAGGAAAAATCGGCATTTACTGCTTCTAATCTCCAATGCGCNATTGCGCTATCAATGGCNGCAAGAACACGATCATCAGGAGCGATGGTATAGCTTGAATCACTCTCTTTGGTTTCAGAGTCTGCTGAAAGAGAGACAGTAGTAAAGCAAAAAATCAGAGCAAAAAATATTCTTTTCATAAAGGTCATCATCTAGTAAACGAGAAAAAGTATGCGGTGTTGCAAAATGCTCTAAATTCTTTAAAATTTAGAGCCTCTGTGTTGTAAGCTTAGGCTTTTTTTAACTAGCCTTTGTTAACGACTTCAGTAGAAAAAGCGAGCAGTTCTTGCTCTTTAAATAAATCTGCCATAAACTGTATTCCGAAAGGCAAACCATTGCTTAGTTTTCCTAATGGAAGAGAGATGGCAGGAATACCAACAATATTGGCTTGTACAGTAAAAATGTCTTCGAGATACATTTTGATCGGATCGTCAACTTGTTCCTCTAACTTAAAGGCTCCATGAGGGGTGGTGGGAGACAGAATAAAATCATAGTCCGCTAAAATTGAGCGGGTTTTTTCCCTTACCATTCTGCGAAGTTTCTGAGCCTTTCCGTAATAGGAATCATAATAGCCTGCGCTAAGTACATAGGTTCCCAGCATAATTCTTCTTTTTACTTCAGGACCGAAGCCTTCTGTTCTAGATTTAACGTAAGTGCTTTTTAGATCATGGGCGTTTTCACTTCTATATCCAAAATGAATCCCATCATAACGTGCTAAGTTAGAAGAAGCTTCAGCAGTAGTAAGTATGTAATAAATCGGAACAAGTTGATCTAATAGGTCAAACTCTATTCGGTCTACTTGATGTCCATCTTCTTTTAGCTTCTCAATTATTTCTAAGGTTCGGTTTTTAACCTCAGCATTGATTCCTTCGTGCTCTACGTAGCAATCTAAATATGCTATTTTCTTTTTTCCTTCCTGATTAAGCTTTTTACTGTATGAAGGAACTTCCCTATTGCTCAGAGTACTATCGTATTCATCTGAACCGGCAATTACCTCAAGAATCAGAGCTGCTTCTTCAACTGATTTACAAATAGGACCTATCTGATCAAAAGAAGAGGCATAAGCAATTAACCCATGTCTTGACACCCTTCCATATGTTGGTTTTAAACCAAGCGTTCCAGTAAAGCTTGCAGGCTGGCGTATTGAGCCGCCTGTATCAGATCCTAATGCTGCCATGCATAAATTCGCTGCCACAGAAGCTGCTGCTCCTCCGCTTGAACCACCGGGAACATATTCTTGATCGATAGGATTTTTGACCGCACCAAAAAATGAATTTTCATTGGAACTACCCATAGCAAATTCATCACAGTTGGTGCGTCCTATGATAATCGCATCTTCTCCCAAAAGCCTGTCCACCACAGTGGCAGAGTATAAACTTTCAAACTTTTCTAATATTCTTGATGAAGCAGAAACTGAGTGTCCTGCATAGCATATATTATCCTTGATGCTAATTACCATGCCAGCAAGCTTTCCTGCTGTTCCTGCTTTGACTTTTTGGTCAACTTCTTGAGCTTTGGCCAAAGCGGATTCCTCAAAAACTTCTAAAAAAATATTGAGATCTGCAGAGTCTTTAATTTTCTTTAAAAAAGCATGATAAAGCTCAACAGCAGTAATTTGCTTACTAAGCAAGTTTTCTCTAGCAGAACTAAAAGACAGTTTGGATGTATCCAAGCGTATTGGTTTTAGGCTTTTTTATTGTCTTGGTCTTTCTTCTTCTCTTCCGCATCCTCATTGGTTGCGTCCTTAAACTCTTTGATTCCTTTGCCTACACCTTTCATTAGTTCAGGAATTTTTTTAGCACCAAAAAGTAATATAAGCAACACAGCAATTAAAATTATCTGCTGTGGGCCTATCATTCCTGCTTGTATTACGCTTTCTTCCATAATGGATAATTTGCATCAAAGTTAGTCATTTTAAAATCTTTAAACCCTAGATTAAATACATTTGAAAAATGGAAAAAGTTGACTGTTTAATTGTTGGACAGGGCATTGCAGGAAGTTTTCTTTCACAACAGTTTTTAAATCAGGGGTATCGCATAAAGGTAGTAGCCAGCGGAATAAAATCTTCCTCTTCTTGGGTGGCAGCGGGAGTGATCAACCCACTTGTTTTGAAACGTTATACTTTGAGTTGGAGGGCAGATGAATTTCTTAAAGCAATACCCCCTTTTTATGGTGAAATGAATGCACGACTATCCGAAAATTATTACCACCCAGAAATCCTTTATAAACTTATCAGCTCAAAAGATGAAAGCGCGTTTTGGCAGCNCCGGTTTGAAAAAGCTAAACTAGAAAGCTACCTAGAGAAAGAGCTAATGGACCTTAATGATGAACATGAACTTAGTGGTTTAAAAAGCTTTAAAAAAGGCTTGGTTAAAAATTGCGCCTGGTTTGATTTGAAAGGTTTTTTAACTCACTTCAACTCCTATCTTCAAAAGAATGGTATGCTAATCGAAGAGGAATTTGATTATAAGGCCCTAAATAAGAAGTCGTATAAAAAGTTGGAGTTTGATCACCTTGTTTTCTGTCAAGGACATGGTGTAAAGCAGAACCCTTTTTTTAAGGATCTTCCTTTTCAATGGAATAAAGGAGAGCTGATTACCATTAAGGCAGAAAAGTTGAGGCTGAAGAAAATGGTAAAGAAAAAAGTTTTTATTCTTCCTGTTGGAAATCATGAATATAAAGTCGGAGCAACCTATTCAAGAGATTGTAAAAACAATGAAATAAGCCAAGACAAATTGACTTTACTAAAAGAGTTTCTAGATGAAATTATTGATGTTCCTTATACAGTTGTAAAACAAGAAGCAGGAATAAGGCCTGCCGTAAAGGATAGAAGACCCTTAATGGGAAAGGACCCAGATAGCGGATATTTTTTATTTAATGGTTTGGGCTCTAGAGGGTGTTTTATGGCTCCTCTTTTAAGCAAAGAAATGATGCGGTATATTTTAACTAACGAGCCCTTGCACCCTGAAGCAGACTTGAGTCGATTCAGAAAGTAATTTATGCTAAGTTTAGCCTCTTGAAAAGAGAATCTTTATAGGATCCTCCAATTGGTACTTTTTTGTTTGTCTGTTCTAAGATTACGATCGAACTCTCTATGGATTTTATTTTCTTTAAATTCAATATGAAAGAACGATGCACCCGCATAAAAACTTCTGAAGGTAGCTTCTTTTCAATATCTTTCATGGTAGAATGAATAGTGAATCGCTCTTCTGCGGTGTGGATGATTACGTAGTCTTTTAATGCTTCAATAAAAAGGATATTGTCGTTTTGAACCTTAACAAGTTTTGAATTAGACTTAACGTATATAAACTCTTTTGCAACAATCGAATCTTTGGTAATTCTTGATTGGTCTAATCCTTCTAATTTCTCTTTTTCTTTCTTGAACTTGTAAAGGGCCATTTCAATGCTCGTGCGAAGATCAATCTCTTTAAATGGTTTAATAATGTAGCCGTAGGGCTCAGTTACTTTGGCTTTGCTTATCGTTTTTTCATCAGCATAGGCTGTTAAAAAAACCACCGGAATGTCGTGCTCTTCCTTAATTTTTGCAGAAGCATCAATACCTGAAAGGTTGCCTGCTAGCATGATATCCATCAACACTAGGTCTGGCTTATTCTCATTTATAAAATCTAACGCTTTTTCAGCTCTAGAGAAAGTATCCAATACTTCATAACCGATCTTATTTAGACATACTGAAATGTCTTTTGCTACAATAGCCTCATCTTCAACGATTAAAATTTTCTTTTTTTGCATTTTAATGTCCTTCTTCGGGTAGTTCAAATATAATGTTAAATTTAGTTCCTGACGAAACATCTAACTCCAATCTCCCTTCTAATTGTTCAGTTAATGTATCTACTAGCTGCAGTCCTAGGCTTTCCGAATTGTGAATATCAATGTTTTGAATCCCAATTCCATTGTCAGCAATAGTGAGCATAACTGTAGAGTCTTTTACTTTAATTCCCACAAATAATTCACAGTTTTTACTTTCACCTGTGAAAGCATACTTCAACGTATTTGAAATAAGTTCATTTACAATTAAACCACTCGGTATTGCCTTATCTAAATCAAGGTAAACTTCTTCACATTTAGTAATTAAATTGACCTGATTAAGAGGGTTTTCATAGGATTTAAGCAGGTTATGACTAAGTTCTGCTATATAGTCACCAAAATTAATTTTTGAGAAATCTTTGGTCTGATAAAGTTTCTCATGAATGTATGACATTGACTTTATTCGATTCTGGCTTTCCCTTAGAATCTTCAATACAGAATTGTCCTTGGTGTAAGCACTTTGTAAGCTCAAAATACTATTAATCACCTGCATGTTGTTTTTTACTCGGTGATGCACCTCTTGCAGTAGTATTTCTTTTTCATTGAGTGATCTTTTTAGGTTTTCCTCTGAAAGCTTTTTATCTGTTATATCATGCGCAATGGCAGACACCTCGATAACTTCTCCTTCTTGGTCATAGATTGGATTCAAGAATATTTCACGATAATATAGAATTCCCTCTTCGCTTATTCGATCAAATTCAAAATTTATGGCTTTCTTATTGAAAACCGTTCGAAATTTTTCCTCCCAAAATGTCTCTATTTTAGCTTTCTCTAAATGCTTGGGAATAATGTCATAAAAGTGTGTGCCTACTTTAATTTTTATGCCTGAGTTCTGCATCACTTCATCTTTAAACCCTTGATTAAAAGATGAAATACAGTAGTTATGATCAACAGTAAAGAAAAAATGAGAACTTGTTTCAATTATCGAACTCAACTTAGCAGCTTGATTTTTAATTTCAATCTCTTTTGCTTTAAGATCGCTGATGTTTCGACTTACCCCCATAATACCCATTACCACATCATCAGTGTTATAGAGATAGCTCAATGATAAGTAGGCAGGAAAAACAGAATTATTAGTCCGCTTTAATAAAACCTCACCTGTAAAACTCTTCTGATCACGCATGCTTTCCATTACCTCTTCAGCTTGTTTTTTCTTGTAAAAAAGAACTTCAAGCGGCTTTTTCACTAAGCTGCTGTTGCCTTTAAGTTCAGTTTGAGCAGCAGAATTCAGTTTATTTATCTTGCCGTTATTGCCTGCTGTAAAAATCATATCGAGGGAACTCTCAATTATTCCTTCAGTGTATGATTTAGCATTGAGTAAATTCTCCTGTATTTTTTCCCTTTCTTCTAATTCAGCTTGTAGGATCTTATTAAACGTTTCTACACCTTTGATTCTCTTGTTCTCTCTTTCAATTTTCTTTTTTTCGGTTATATCAACTATACTAATTAAATGACAATCTTTGTTCTCAAAATGAATTGACGAAGCCTTTAACTCAAGTTGAATAGTGTTTTTTTCTAAGTCCTTTGCCTTTGTTTCATAATAGTTTCGTTGATTCAACTCTTTGAGTAATTGGGATTGATTTATTCCTTTCAAAAAATAGTCTATTGGCTTTCCTTTCAATTGTTCAACACTCTTTGCTTTAAGTGTTTTAACTGCTTCTGAATTTGAAAATAAAACCTTGTTTTCATAAATAATCAAAATACCAAATGGAGATTCATCGATTAAGCTTTGATATTTTTCTTGCGACTCAAGTAATAGCTTTTGAGCTCTATCCAAGTCTGTTATATCTATAATACTACCCTCATAATAATTAAATTTTCCCTGCTCATCGAAAATAGATGATACGTTCAACAATACTGTTATCTCATTACCTTTCTTATCTATTAGATTAATTTTCTCTGCCTTAACTAGCTTTGATTCAAGTATATTATCAATGAGTTTCTTTCTAACTTCTTTTTCTACATATAAGTCATTTACATTCAGTTTATCCTTAATTTCTTGAGGAGTATCGTATCCAATAATATTTGCAAAAGATTGATTGCATTCTAATATAACACCTTCTTTAGAGGTTCTGTAAATCCCAGCTAGATTTCTCTCAAAAAGCTGCCTGTAGCGTATTTCTTTTTGTTTTAGTTTTTTCTCATAATTGTAAGCTTCAGAAATATCCCGCCCAGAAGCCAAAAGCACCTTTTGCTGTTTATAAGTTACTTTCTTTAGGTTCAATTCTTTAGGAAAAATGGAACCATCCTTTTTTATACTCCACCAAAGCAGATCCTGCTCCTCTCCATCCCAGGCATGCTTGATTATTTGATTAACTTTTTCAATATCATTTAGATCAGGAGCCGAGAAAATTTCAGGAGTCTTTCCTATTATTTCTTCTTTCTTATAACCGTATTTTTCTAATACTGCGTGATTAAAGTCTATAAACTCATTTCTTTCGTTTAAAATGTATAAGAGATCATGAGACGAATCGAAAAGTTCGCGATAACTTTTCTCTGAAATTTCCAACTTTTTTTGTGCTTCTTTAATTTCAGAAATATCAACTATTTGAACTAATAGGTTTTTTGGATATCCTTCATCATCATCAATAATAACTGTCTTTAAAAGCGTTTCAACATTATGTCCTGATTTACTTATAAACCTTTTCTGCAGGTTCATAACTTTTGTTTTGCCCTCTAATAGTTTTTTTCTGTGTGCTAGAGTAGTTTGATAGTCATCCTTGTGGGTGATGTCCTTTACAGTTAATTTTTTTAGTTCTTCTTCGGTGTAATCAAGTAATTTAGAAAAGGCAGAGTTGCAGTTTATTATGTTTCCATTAAAATCGGCAACTGCTATTCCGTTTGGAGAATTTTTATAAAGATCTTTATACCTTTTAAGGTTATGACTGGCTTCTCTTTCTAACTTTTTTCGGCTAGAAATATCTCTTCCATTCGTAATAATTACATCCTCCCCAAAGTATTTTGCTTTGCGTATAATCAGTTCCATATCAATTATATGACCATCCTTATGGAATACTTTTTTCTCAATATGTTGACTAATTCCACCAAGAGCTTGTTGGTTTTGTTCATTCCTATTGGGGTACTCTTCGGCATCGATAAAATCAAATCGTTTACCAAGCATTTCTTCTTTACCGTATCCAAGTTTTTGCAATAACGTTTCATTAACATCTAAAATATAACCTGCTTGATCAAAAACACAGATCAAGGATGAACTTTCGTTAAAAAGATAGCGGTAATTTTCCTTTATGTTAACCAATAGTGACTGATACTCTTTTGAAAGTTCAAATTCCTTTTGATTCTGATAAGAACGAAGATCAATTAAAAAGTAAGCTTCATTAGAAAACTCGATATTTTTAACTGAAAAATTGATCAATTCTACCTTCCCTAATTTAATTGTATGTAAGCGATCTTGAATTAGTTTTTCTTTGAATATCTTTTGATCGCCGACCTCAATTTCGTCAATCATTTTTCCAACAGCATTCTCCCTCTCAAGGTCCAAAACTTTTAATGCAATATCATTACACTCTACTATTTGTAAATTATTTTTATTCACTAGAATTAAACCATCTGAAACATGGTTGAAGATGTAATCCAATAAATTTTTTCTACTTGATAACCTTGATTTTGAAAAAGCCCTTGAATAGGTAGAAACTAATCCAATTAAGAATACCAAAATGAAGGTCAAAAAGTAAATTAACCCTTCTTCTATACTTATACTAGGATTGATTATGTATACGAGAATTACAATTCCAAAAATTGCTACATTATAGATTAGATAAACTTTTAATCGGTCTTGCGTGTATGAAATGAAAAGATAGATTAAAAGAAAGGTAAAATAATGGGCTAATGAAAAACCATATTGAGTTGATTTATATATAATACCACAAACAATTCCTAAATAAAGTGTACTGATCAAATACCTAACTAAACTATTTTTTAGTTTAAATAAAAATGTGCTTATCGCGATTAAAATGAAAAATGATGCAGCATAAATCCCGCTGTAAAAACTATATCCTTCAACTTCAAAAAAGTCTAAAAAATAGGAATAAAGTAAAGAGATAATTGCAGCAAGAAAAATCTCTAACCTTAAAAGCCAAAGGGGTACAATTCCACTTAAATTAAACTTATTTCTCAATTACTTTATTTTACTTAATCACTTTCAGAAAACTTCACTTTGGTTCCATTTATACGTTTTGGTTGGTCGTTCTTGTAAATAATTTCCATAGTTTCAAATCCATCTTCATTAAACCATTTCCATTTTCCAACTTTCTCACCATAACTGTATTCTTCACGTTTTTTTAATGAACCACTAGGATAATAATACAAATGTTTCCCTTCTTCTCTACCCTCTGCATAATTTCCTTCAAAAGATAGTTTTCCATTAGGATAATAGTGTTTCCAAATACCATTTCGCTCACCATAGCGATACTTTCCTTCTTCTTTATGGTCGTTTAATTCGTAAAACCATTCTCCTTCTCTTTCACCATCTATAAATTCTCCTTCCGTTATTAAATTTCCTTCCCGATCAAATTCCTTTAAATATCCATCCTCTAAACCTCTTCTAAATTCTTCTTCTCTGAGCAATTGTCCGTTGTCATAATACCACTTCCATTCACCAGTATATTTTCCATTTTTATCATAAAATCCAAGTTGTTCTAACTGCCCATTCTGATAGAAATACTCCCACTTATTGTACTTCTTTCCATCTAAATAACTTCCCTTGCTTTTCAATTTTCCACTTAGGTAATAATTTTCCCAAACACCTTGATACAAGCCTTCTTTATCAATAATTCCTTTGGCAAGAAGATAGTCATTACGGTATATTTCAGTCTTTTCCACTTCTCCATTTTCAGTGTAGTATTTTGCAATTCCATCTTTTTTCCCAGCTAAATTGTAGGTTATTTCGCTCTTTTTTGAGCCATCAGCGTAATAAGTTGCTTCTATGTTAAAATCGGCAATGTTCTCCTCTTCAGATTGCTTTACTCCTTTAATATAAAGGCTTGCACTTTCAAGTTTTCCTTCTTTATTATAGCGCTTCACATAACCGTTTAATAAATTATTTTGATAACGCTCTTCTTTTTTTAGGCGATAATTCGAGTAATAAGTCTTCCACAGCCCTTGTTTTCTGCCCTCTTTGTCCTTCCTGTTGATCTTTTCCCTTTTTTTAACGAACCCATTTTTGTATTGCACAATACTAATGATCCTTCCATCTTTAGCATATTGAAAGGAATAGCCATTTTTAAGATCAGCCTCATAAGGAATCAACTCTTTTAATAGCAGGAGAGAATCTTCACTAGGAAAGTATATTTTTTTATCTCCCTCAAGTTTTCCATTCTCATAAATTTCCTCCGCAATTAACTGGCATTCATCATTGTAATAGTAGGATTTTCCATGTTTTTTATCTTCTTTGTAATTAATAATGTTCTTTAAATTACCATTTTCACGGTAAAACCTCCAGGTACTATCAAGCAAGAAATCTTTTCGATTCCCTTCAGATTTTCTCAACGAATTGGGATAATAGGTGATCCAATAACCGTTTGGCTTTCCATTTTGCATCAATCCTTCGCTCGATAAAGTTCCATCTTGGTAATAATATGCCTGATAGTTTTCATGAGTAGAATCAACCCATTGAGCAAACCCAATGATGGGCAGCGAAAAAATAAAAAACAAAAAGGTTTTCAACATTATATAAAACTATAAATAAGAGAAATTAAAATTTTAAAAAAATCTACTACTACTATTAGCAAGTTAATACTGTTAAAATAAAAACGATGAATTTGTTGTTTACTTCAGTTATTAAATAAAAGTAACACTTTATGAACATTACAGTGGATAAGAAAGAACTCAAAATCAATACTTCTGCTAGTTATTTAACAAACTGTTGATTTTATACCTATGCTTAAAAGTAATTCTAAATCAACCAAAATATAGTATTCATTTGCTGTTTATAAATCGAGATGAATAAACTAATAAAAGACTTGGTAACTTCGATTTGTTTTTCTTTTCTAATAACCACTGAATTGACAAAATTTACTTTCAAATACTTTTAAGTCTTTTAAATTCGATTTAACAAGAGATGTTAACATTTAACTAACATAAACTTTATGATGAAAATTGCTTTAGGTGCAGATCATGCAGCCTTCCAACTAAAAGAAAAGATAAAGAAACATCTTAAGCAGATGAATTATATTCCAGAAGATTTTGGGACCCATTCTGAAGAAAGTTGTGATTATCCAGATATTGCTCACCCATTAGCTAAAAGTGTAGCTGCAAAGGATTGCCAATTGGGAATAGCTTTGTGTGGAAGTGGAAATGGAATCAATATGACATTAAACAAGCACGAATCTATTCGGGCAGCTTTATGTTGGAAAAAAGAATTAGCTGAATTAGCAAGACAGCATAATAACGCTAATGTATTGGTTTTACCTGCCAGATTTATTGAAGAAGACGAAGCCTTGAGCTGTGTTGAAATTTTCTTAAAAACTGATTTTGAAGGTGGAAGACATCAAAGGAGGGTAGAAAAAATTGCTATTAATAATGGATAAGATGAAGAGTATAGCGCTAAGTATATTAGTTGTAATAGTTGTTTTTACTTCTACTGCTCAAGATTTTGATTCTCTTGCCAATCATTACGCAAGAGGCATAAAGCGTGCAGATGTAAAAAAACACTTGAGCATTATTGCATCAGATGAATTTGAAGGACGTGCTACAGGAAGAAAAGGCCAAAAGCTAGCCATGGAATACCTTATTAAGCAATTCAAATCATTTGGTGTAAATGATCATAATAACATGAACTATCGGCAGGAATTTGATTTGGTGCAACAGGAAAACACCGGTATTTCTGTGGTGATTGAAGAGGATACTTTCAAGGTGAATGAAGATTTTCTTTTTAGCTTACCAATTACGGAGAATCAAAAATTAAGTACTCAGCTTGTATTTGTAGGTTATGGAATAGAAGAAGAAAGCTACAATGATTTTAAAAACATTGATGTAAACAATAAAATGGTCCTGCTGTGGAATGGAGAACCAAAAAAAGCTGAGCTTTCTAGTGAGTGGACAAACAAGCGCAAAGTTGAAAACTTAAAAAATCATGGTGCACTAGGTGTTTTTTTGATAGATAAAAAAGTTGAGAGTTTACTAGAAAAATATCATCACTACTTTACCAAACCTAAAATGACCTTAGCAACGGATAAAACAGCGCAATTTTTTACTATGAGGCTTAGCAAAAAAATGGGCGAATCTATTTTGAAAAAAGGGGGTTTAAAAGCATCAAAGCTTTGGAAGAAGGGACCAGCTAAAAAAGACAAATTCGAGCTTAGTTTAAGTTTACAGATTGATAGACCTACAGAAAAACTACAAGGTGAAAATGTAATAGCTTACATACCAGGTGTTGAGAAAAAAGAAGAACTAATCATTTTAACCGCACACTATGATCACCTTGGAAGAGAAGATTCGTTAATTTATAATGGTGCTGACGATGATGGGACAGGAACTACTGCCTTAATTGAAATTGCAGAGGCTTTCATGCAAGCGAAAAAGGATGGTTTTCAAAATAAA
>P_1C_Liq_1_UnCtyDRAFT_1000031_pt1 | contig 27472 bp, 28 predicted proteins | sample Pon1CUnioCityCA_2_FD_10230 | JGI IMG/M metagenome (IMG submission 10230) | reverse complement strand
GGATCGGCTGCGCATCACCCTGCACGAGTCGCATATCGCCTCGGCCGCCTACGAGCGCTCGCTCCAGCTGTGACCGCCTGCCATTTCCTGGTGCCGGGGTCACTGGACCGCCCCACCGGGGGCAGTCGGTATGACCGCCGGATCATCGACGGCCTGCGCGCGGCGGGACTCGCAGTCCACGTCGACGAGCTGCCCGGCTGCTTTCCCGATGCCGATGCCATCGCCCGGCAGGCCGTAGCTGCCGCGCTCGCGCGAATCCCCGACGGTCAGGTGGTGGTGATTGACGGTCTGGTGCTGGGCAGGCTGGCGGCGGCCGTCAAACCCCATGCCGGACGCCTCCGCATTCATGCGCTGGTTCATCATCCCCTCGTCCGACGAAACCGGTGTTGATCCCGCCCGGGTGCAGCAATTGATCAGTGACGAAACCCGGGCCCTGGACGTGGCAACCCGCGTTATCGCCACCAGCGCCTTCACCGCCCGGCGTCTGAACGCGCTGGGTTTGCATCACGGCGAAGTCGACGTGATCCCGCCCGGATGCACGCCGCGCCCCCTCGCCACGGGACGCCCGGGGCAGCCGCCCTTGCTGCTCTGTGTGGCGTCCATTACGCCGCGCAAGGCTCAGCACCACCTGATCGAGGCACTTGCCGGGGTTGTCGACCGGTCCTGGGAGTGTCAGCTCATCGGCTCGTCAGAGCTGGATCCCGACTATGCCGCTGCCGTGGCGAGGCAGCGCGATGCCCAGGGCCTGAGGGATCGCGTCTCGATCAACGGCGCCGCGGATGAGCAGCGCCTTGACGCGGCCTATCGCCACGCCGACCTGTTCGTCCTGCCGTCGGTCTACGAGGGCTACGGCATGGTGATCAGCGAGGCCATCGCCTATGGTCTGCCGGTGATCACCACCACCGGCGGCGCCCTTGCAACCACCCTCCCGCCGGAGGCCGGCATTGCCGTCCCGCCGGATGACCCGGCAGCGCTGCGCGATGCCATCGCCGATCTGCTGGATGCTCACCCCCGGCGTCGGGCCCTGGCCCGGGGCGCCCGTCGCGCTCGCCGTCAGCTCAATGACTGGGATCAGAGCGTCGCGCTTTTCATGGCTCTTATCGAGGAGGCATCACCATGCCCGAGCAATTCGCCGCCCGCTGGCTGACCCTGCGTGAACCGGCTGACCATGCGGCCCGCGACGACACGCTGCTCAGTGCCCTGATCGACGCTTTGCCCCGGGACCGAACGATCCGGATCAGCGATCTGGGCGCCGGCGCCGGCAGCAACCTGCGCTATCTGGGTCCGCGCCTGCCCCAGGCGCAGGAGTGGACGCTCATCGATCACGACCGCGAACTGCTGGACCAGGCCGTGGCCATGGCGCATCCGGCCGATGATGACCGCGCTGCAGCGCGGGTTCAGGCGCGGGCCCAAACGGCCGATCTGGGGGGCTTTCCCGACTGCCTCGACACCCCACCTGATCTGCTCACCGCCTCGGCACTGCTGGATCTGGTCTCCGAGGACTGGCTGCGGCGGGTGGTGGACACCTGCTGCCGGCGGTGCCTGCCAGCCCTGTTCGCCCTCAGCGTGGACGGGCGACTGGCGTTTTCACCCGTGCTGGACGATGACCAGCAGGTCGCGGCCGCGGTCCTTGCCCACCAGCGCGGTGCCAAGGACATGGGGCCGGCACTGGGCCCGGATGCCCCCGCCGTTGCGGCGCAGTTATTCCGCGAGCGCGGCGCAGACGTCCATTGCCGGCCCAGTGACTGGCAGCTCACCCCTGAACAGGCGGCGCTGCAACGGCCCCTCATCGAAGGCTGGCATGAAGCCGCCCGGACCCAGCAACCCGACGCAGCGGCCGCCATCGATCGCTGGCGGGACGAGCGTCTGCGCCTTCTCGAGCGCAGTTTCATCACGGTCGGGCATCAGGATCTGCTGGTTATTCCGTGCCGCGACTGATTCGACTGCTGATCAGCCTCGCCATTCTGGGCCTGGTTGCCCAACAGTTCGGGGCCGGTGTGCTCGAGCGGCTGCAGGCCATCCAGCCGGGCTGGATGATCATGGCGCTTTCCATCACCGTCGCCCAGGTGCTTCTGTCGGCGTGGCGCTGGCAGTTTACCGCCGCCCGGCTGCAGATTGCGCTGCCGGCGGGCCGGGCGGTTGGCGAGTACTATCTGGCCACACTGGTCAATCAGGTGCTGCCCGGCGGTGTCATCGGCGACGCCCAGCGCGCCTGGCGCCATAGTCAGGAGATGCCGCGTCGGGGACCGGCCTTTCAGGCCGTTGTCATCGAGCGTCTATCGGGACAGCTCGCGATGGTGGCGATCGCGGTGGGCGTGTGGGTATGGTCGCCACCCGGCGGCGCGTTGAGTCTGCCAGTTTCCTGGGGCGGCCTGTCGCTGACCGTGGGCGTGGCCGCGGCGGTGATCATCGCCATCCGTCTGATTCCGCGTCACCGACGCGCCGGGCTCAGTGACTGGGGCCGCGCGATGCAGTCGGCGCTGCTTGCTCCGCGGGTGCTGCCCGTCCAGCTGGCCGCCTCCCTCGCCGTCGCCGCCAGCTATATTGGCGTCTATGCCTGCTGTGTTCTGGCGCTGGATCCGGCGGCACCGGCGTCAAGCTGGCTGCCACTGATCCCGCTGGTTCTATTCACCATGCTGATCCCCGCGAGCATCGCGGGATGGGGGCTGCGCGAGGGAGCGGCCGCCCTGCTCTGGCCGCTGGCCGGACTGCCGGCGGCCGAAGGCATCACCGCCGCGGTGCTCTACGGCGCACTGTCACTGGCAGCCAGCACCCCCGGGCTGATCATGCTGTTACGGCGTTGAAGTCAAGCCGGTAGAGCCGGTCATCCCCCAGGTCGAAGGGGGTGACCGCAGGGCGCAGGGCCTGGTCCATGTGATCGATGCCCGGCAGGTTCAGGCCGGTCGGCCCGGCCCCGATAATCACCGGCGCGACCACCAGATAGAGCGTATCCACCAGCCCGGCCGCGAGCCATGCCGAAACGGTCTGGGCCCCGCCCTCCACCAGCAACCGCTGGATACCGGCCGCCGCCAGGCACTCGAGCACGGTGGCCGGTGCCAGATCGGGCAGTGCAAAGCCGCGATCCACCGCCGGTGCAGACACCGACGGACCCGTCAGCGCCCAGGTGGGGGCGGCGCCATCCCGAAAGAGCGCCGCGTCGGCCGGCAGCCCCGGACGACTCATGACCACCGCGCGCCGCGGGTTGGGCCCCGGCACTTCGCGAACGGTCAAACGGGGATTATCCGCCGCCACGGTCCCGGCCCCGACCAGTACCGCGTCGCAGAGCGCCCGCAGGCGATGCAGGTGGGCGGATCGGCGGCGCCGGTCACGTAATGGGAATGCCCGCTGGCGGTTGCGATCCGCCCGTCGAGGCTTTGTCCAAGCTGCGCGACCACCCGTGGCCGCTGCTGGACCGGAGCCAGCAACGGCGCGTAGCGCGCCTGCAGTGCCGGCCCGACGGCGTCGGCGCCGAGACCGTCGATGTCCGCCGGACACCCCGTCGGTGGCGTTGCAGCCGGCAGGGCGTCGCGACGGCACTGGGCAACAAGTGCCTCCCAGCCCGTCGACGGTGAGCTGCTCTCCCGCGATCGGTTATGCTGTGTCATGTTGATGGAATTGTTACAGGCATGAACGGTCTATTGCGAGAAATCGATTCCAAGGAGCAGGCATGCAGCGCATCCGGCGCGCACTGATCGACCTCAGGCGGGGCGAACCCGTCCACGTAACCCACCCCGCCGGCGGGATGCTGGTGCTGGCGCTGGAAAACCTCAGCGATGGACTGATGACCCGGGCGCGAGCGCTGGCGTCGGGAGAGGCACGGTTGCTGATGACCCGCCACCGCGCCCGCGCCATCGGCATGGAGACCGTCCCCGGCGAGGATCTGGCCGTGACGCTGGATGCGCATGACAGCGTCGAGACGGCCGTTACGCTGGCCGGCGATCTCACCACCCGCAGCGCCCGGCCGGCGGCCCGCAACACGCGCGCCGACGAGCAGGCGGCGCTTGACCTCGCCCGCCAGGCTACCCTGATGCCGGCACTCGTAGCGATTGACACCCGCGATGGCGATGACCGGCTGGGCGATGAAATCCGCAATGGCGAGATCCTGTCGGTTGACGTCGCGGACATCCACGCAGCGGGTATCGAAAACGCCCGGCAACCCGAGCGGATCAGCGAAGCGCGGGTCCCGCTGACCGACTCCGAGCAATCGCGGTTCATCCTCTATCGCGAGGCGGACGGGTTGCTCGAGCATGTCGCGTTAATGGTGGGCGATCCCGAGCAGTGGCCGGACACGCCGGCGCTGCGCATGCACTCAGCCTGCCTCACCGGGGATCTGTTCGGGTCGCTGCGCTGTGATTGCGGCGAGCAGCTGCGCAGTGCGGTGGGCACGATCGCGGAGGAAGGGGGCGGCATCCTGCTCTACCTGGCTCAGGAAGGTCGCGGCATTGGCCTTGCCAATAAACTGCGGGCCTACGGGCTTCAGGACACAGGCCTCGACACCGTCGACGCCGATCGGTTGCTGGGATTCGGCGCGGATGAACGCCGTTACGAGGTGGCCGCGGCCATGCTCGATGACCTGGGAATCGGTCGGGTTCGGTTAATGACCAACAACCCGGGCAAGATCGCGGCCCTCGAACGGCACGGCATCGAGATCGCTGGTCGCGAAGCGGTTCATGGCGCACTCAACCGCCACAACGAGCGCTACCTGACCACCAAGGCCGAGCGGGCGGGCCATTGGCTCGATGATGTCGTCTCGGGATCGGTGGGCGAGCAGTCCCGCTAGCCCCCGGGGGCCGGCGGCGACAGGCAATCCAGGGGAAAGTCCGCCGCCTCGGTCACAATGGCTGCCAGTGCCTCCGCGTAGTGCGCCGCCAGACGGGCGCCAAGCGCCGCATCCGCCACCCGCGCATCACCGCACACCCCGGCGGGGTTGAGATCGCCGGCCAGCCAGGCGAACCGGGCCGGGCGCGTCTCAGCACCGATCCACTCGAACGCCGAAAGCGCCTCGAATTCCACCGACGCGTGATGGTCGATCGCGCTCGGCACCACCTGTTGCGGCGCAAAATGCCACATCAAGGCAGTCTCCAGCGCCCCGCCATGCAACCCTTCGCGCGCCTCACGAGCGGTTAATGCATCGGCAGGGGGCGGAAAGTCGAAATAGCAGGTCTGCACCACCAGCAGACCAAAGTCCCGCCGCAGGCGCAGCGCGGCCGTGGCGACTGTGGCGAGATTGCCGCCATGGGCGGAGAACATCACAACCCGGCGCACCCCGGCCCGGGCCAGCGACGCCCCCAGATCATAGAGCATTGCCTCGAAGGTGGCCGGGGACAGGGCCAGAGTGCCGGCCCAGTCCATGTGCTCAAGGCCCTGTCCCAACGCCTGCGTGGGCATCCGCAGTAGGTGCACCCGCTCATCACAGCGCTGCATCGCCGCCTTCGATAGCCCCTCGGCAATCCAGGTGTCAGTGGCAAGCGGCAAATGACCGCCGTGCTGCTCGATCGCACCCAGCGGCAGCAGCGCGACGCTTGCCTCGCTGATGTCGCCGCGCAGGGAATGGCTGGTGTGGTCGGCCCAGTCGTGGGCGCTCATGGCCGACCCTCCAGCGCGTCCAGACGCGCCGCCAGCAGGCCCGGGAAGCGCTTGAACCAGGTGGCATTGAGCGGCGAAGGATGCGGCAGCGGATGCAACCGCAGCGGCCGGCGAACCCCGTCCGGGCCACAGAAATCCATCTCGATGGACGCCGTGAAGCGCTCGTCAAGCTGCCAATGATCTTCCAGCCGGCGCCGCTCCGCCGGCGGCTGGTCAAGCCCAAACCAGAAAAAGGCCTCGCGCCCGAGGGTAATCACCTCGCGCCCCTGCCACTGATCGAGCAGCAGCTCGGCGACCAGCGGCTGAAAGCGGCGTTTGACCTTCATGGGCCAGGCCTTGTTGCCGACGGGTTTGTAGGGGACGGTATTGGCCCAGAAATAGGCCTCTCCCGCTGCCAGCGCCCCGGCGGTGTCGGTGAGGGGGGCATGGAACTGGCGCTCGTGGAGCACCCGGCGGACCTGACGACCACCGGCGCCAATGAAGGGCACGCCGATGTGCACCTCGTCGCGCCCCGGATCCCGACCAAAAAAGGCGATGTCGGCATCCGCCGGCCCCAGACCAAAAACCGGCTCCGCCGGATCGCGGCCGGCGGCGGCATAGACCGCGTCATCACGGCCGGTCAGCTCGGCGGCCGCCGTGCGAAAGCGTTCGCGCAGGGCGCCGGGCAAGCTCCGCACGTCAGTGCACGGTTGCCTGGCGCTCGCGGGACTCCTTGAGTACGCCCACGACGTCTTCCTCCCAGCTCTTGGCGAGTGGCGACTGGGCCACCAGTGCCGAGACTTCGTCGGCGCTGACCGGATCGCCGCCATCGTCACCGACGGCGAGACGAAAGTGATCCGCATCGCGCAGTTCGTAGGCGCGTTCCCCACTGTCGCCATCGCCGACGCGAAGCGTGATTTCGTCGGCGTCGACAATTGCCCGCCAGTTGACCTGTGCCATCCAGCCGCGGGCGTTGGAGTACAACGATACGCCGGCCAGCTCATGGCCGCTGCCGCGCTGGTTATCCATGACGTGGACGCTGCTCGAGAGGTGCTCGAATGGATTGTCTTCGAGAATCTGCAGGAGCTCTTGCTTGGGGATAACGGGCTCTGCTCTCATCAAATCCACCTTTGCCGTCGCATGTTTCATCACTGCATCATACAACCCGACCGCCGGTCTGTTGACCCATATTCGCATCGCGTATGCTTTAGTCATGTCAAATTCCAATCGCCAGAGGCAGCGGCGTGCCGAGCGCACCCGTGAATTCCTCAACGAACTCAGCCAGCGCTATCCGGATTGCTTTACCCGCAAACGGGACCAGATCCGCCCCCTCGAGATCGGTATTGAAAAGGCCCTGCGCACCGCCCTCGATGGCGAGCCGAACGAGGAGCCCGTCCCCAACTGGCTGATCCGGCAGGCGCTCGCCCGGTACACGCGGGCACCGGCCTACCTGAACGCCATCATTGCCGGGCATGATCGCGTCAACCTGCGTGGGGAAGCCGTTGAGGCGGTCACCGAGTCGGCCATCAGCCGCGCCCGCGAGCAGCGGGCCGAGCAAAAGCAGCGCAGCGCCGAGCGCAAACGCCAGCAGGCCGAAGAAGCCGAGGCCCGCCAGCGCCAGGAAAAACTCGAGCAGCTCGCCAATCGCTTCAACCAGTAATCCAACCGCCCTTCACAACAGGACCTATCATTGAACCGAAGCATTGATCTGAAGGCATTGAGCCGGGAGGCGCTCGATGCGCTGCGCGGCCAGATCGACCAGGAACTCGAAGCACGCGCGTTCGAGCAGCGGTTGCGCCGCGACCTGGAATCCCATCGCAATCGGCAGGCCTGGATCGACAGTCACCATTCAGGCCAGCGCCGGCGACGCTAGCGTCGGCTTGCCATGAGCCAACGCATCGTTTCGCTGCTTCCCGGTGCCACCGAAATCGTCGCCGCTCTGGGTCTGGGGGATCAGCTGGTGGGGATTTCCGCGGAGTGCGACCAGCCACCGGCGCTCATGGACCGCCCGCGGGTCAGCCTGGCCGCGCTGGATACCGACGAGACCGACCCGGCGGCGATTGACCGCGAGGTCCGCGACCGACTGGCCAGTGGCGCCCCGCTTTTTCAGGCCGACCCCGGCGCCCTGCAGGCATTGCATCCGGATTTGATTCTTTCGCAGTCGCTCTGCGACGTCTGTGCCGCAACGCCCGCCAGCCTGACCGCCGACGCCATCGGCGATGCCACAGTGCTGGCGCTGGACGGGCGCGACCTCTGCGGCCTGCTGCATGACATCCGACGGGTGGCGGAGGCCGCCGGCGTGCCGGCCCGCGGCGAAGAACTGATCGCGACCCTCGACCGGCGCCGTCACGCCATTACACCCGGCACCGGCGACCGGCCCCGGGTATTGGCGGTGGAATGGCCCGAACCGCTGTTCATCGGGGGTCACTGGGTGCCCGACATGATTGTCAGTGCCGGGGGCCAACCCCTCAACGCGCCGGGCGATCACTCGGTGGTCATCGACTGGGACGAGGTGCGCGCTTTCGCGCCCTCGCACGTCCTGGTGCTACCCTGCGGCCAGTCGCTGGCGGGGGCCGAAACCGGTTTGCGGCGACTTCGACAGCGGCCCGGCTGGAATGCGCTGCCCGCTGTGGGCGCCGGTCAAGTGTATCTGCTCGACGGCAACCGATTCTTCAGTCGCCCGGGGCCAGCCGCCGTGACAGGGCTTGAGATCATTGCGCATCTCCTTGAAACCGGTGCGGACAGCGACCCCGCTCCCGGGGCCTGGCGCCCGCAACACGGACCGAAATCGCACCGGGCGCTTCAACGGCAACGGAGTAATGCCGATGGGTTGGGAAGGCTGGCTGACGATCCTTGTGGTCGTCTCGGTACTGGGCGGACTGGCCAGCGGCATTGCCTCGCCGGTCGGCATACTGTTCGCCGCTCTGGCGGTGCTGGTCACCGCGACGGCGGTCAGTGGCAGCGGGCAGCTGCTTGATGCCGCCCGCGCTGCCGAGGGCTTTGGCAACAGCGGCCTGATCACCGTGGGGCTGCTCTTTGTGGTGGCGTCGGGGCTGACCCGGACCGGTGCCATTGCCATGATCGCCGATCCGCTGATCACCCGGTCGCGCGGCCTGCGCTCGGCGCAACTGGGTCTGTTGACGCCAGTGGCCGCTCTTAGCGCGTTTCTCAACAACACCCCCATCGTCGCGGTGTTCCTGCCGGTGGTGGATGACCTGGCACGGCGCCTTCAGCTGCCGGCCTCGCGGCTCTATCTGCCCCTGAGCTATGCCGCCATTCTGGGTGGCACCTGCACACTCATCGGCACCAGCACCAACCTGATCATCAACGAGCTCGCCCGCGACGGCCGCGGCATGCCGGGACTCGGCCTGTTCGACCTGGCCTGGGTGGGTGTGCCCATCACCGCCGTGGGCCTGGTCTATCTGCTGGCCGCCTCGCCCTGGCTGTTGCCGGATCGTCGCGACCGCAGCGCCCAGCGGCTCGACCCCCGCCAGTACACGGTGGAGGTGGAGGTAATCCGGGACGGCCCACTGGTGGGCAAACGCATCGAGGAGGCGGGCCTGCGACATCTGCCCGGCCTGTTCCTGGCCGAAATCGAGCGTGACGGCGACATCATCCCGGCGGTGGGACCCACGGAAAAACTCCATGCCGGCGACCGACTGGTGTTTGTCGGGATGCTGGAATCGGTGGTCGATCTGCACAAAATGCGCGGGCTGCGACCGGCTACCCGGGCGGTCGAAGACCTCAACGAGCCGCGCCGCGAACGCTGTCTGGTAGAGGCCGTGGTCTCCGAAGCCTGTCCGCTGGTGGGCCGCAGCATACGCGATGGCCGCTTCCGCGAACGCTATCAGGCGGCGGTCATTGCGGTGGCTCGAGGGGGCCGCCAGCTGCCTGGCAAGATCGGCGATATCGTCCTGCGCCCGGGCGATACGCTGTTGCTCGAAACCCACCCGAGCTTTGTCGCTCGCCAGCGCGATACCCGCGACTTCCACCTGGTCAGCGGCGTTGAAGACTCTGCACCGCCGCAACACGACAAGGCGGGCCTGGCAATCCCGATTCTGATCGGCATGGTCGCGCTGGCGGCAAGCCCCTGGATGAGCATGCTCAACGCCGCCCTGCTGGCGGCAATGGCGCTGGTGATCACGCGCTGCGTCGAACTGGGCGAGGCCATCCGCAACGTCAACTGGAACGTCCTGCTGGTCATCGGTGCCGCGCTGGGAATCGGTCAGGCCATGGACAACAGCGGTGCCGCCGCGGTCATCGGCAGTCAAGTCATTGCGGTCACCGCCGACCGGCCCCTGCTGACACTCGCCGCGATCTATCTGCTGACGCTGGTCACCACCGAGATGATCACCAACAACGCCGCTGCGGTGCTGATCTTTCCCATTGCCATGGCAGCGGCGGAATCCCTCGGGGTTTCATCCACACCGTTTGCGGTGACCATCATGATCGCGGCGTCCGCGGCGTTTGCCACGCCCATCGGCTATCAGACCAATCTCATGGTGTTCGGGCCGGGCGGTTACCGGTTCAGCGACTATGTGCGCTTTGGCCTGCCCCTCAACCTGATCGCCATGCTGCTGGCCTTGCTGATCATCCCCCGGGTCTGGCCCCTTTAGGAACCCATCGATAGGCTGGGCCCTCCAAAGCCCGAACAGACAAGCAGAGGCGGAAATGAGCGGATATCTCAATCTGGAACAGGCGCAGGCCATGGTCGAGTCGGACTGGCGCGAGAGCATTCGCCCGGCGCTCGAGGCGTTCATCCGCATCCCTGCCAAGTCGCCCGCCTTCGACGCCGAATGGTCCGCGAATGGCCACATTGACCAGGCCGTCGCCCAGGTCGAGGCCTGGTGCCGGGCCCAGGCCCCCGCCGGCAGTCACGTTGAAGTGATCCGGCTGCGCGGTCGCACCCCCCTGCTCTGGGTGGATGTTCCAGGCACCGGCGCCGGGGAGGCCCTGCTCTACGGGCATCTCGACAAACAGCCCGAAGCCAGTGGCTGGGACAGCGACAAAGGCCCCTGGACGCCGGTGGTCGAGGGCGACCGGTTGTATGGCCGCGGGGCGGCGGACGACGGCTATGCCGTTTTCTCGTCGCTCGAGGCCGTCCGGCTGCTGCACGACCAGGGGGTGCCCTGCCCGCGCTGCATGCTCTTGATCGAGTGCGCCGAGGAGAGCGGCAGCCCCGATCTGCCCGCCTACATCAAGCATCTGGGCTCACGCCTGGGACAGCCGGGGCTGGTGGTTTGCCTGGACTCGGGCTGCGCAAACTACGAGCAGCTCTGGGTCACCACCTCGCTGCGCGGGATGGCCGCCGGCGACCTGACGGTGAAGGTGCTCGAACAAGGCGTCCACTCGGGGGATGCCGGCGGCGTGGTGCCGTCGAGTTTTCGCATTGCCCGGGCGCTGCTCGAGCGGGTCGAGGACGCCACCACCGGAGCGATCCGAATGCCCGCGCTGCAGGCCGATGTCCCCGCCGAGCGCGTGGAGCAGGCCAAGCTTGCGGCGTCAGTGATTGGCACCGAACTGGCCGACAAGTACCCCTGGGCAAACGCCACCCGGCCCAATAGCGAGTCAACACCGACCCTGATCCTCAACCGCACGTGGCGCCCTGCCCTCGAGGTGATCGGCGCCGATGGACTGCCGCCGCGCGCCGAGGCCGGCAATGTATTGCGCCCGGCAACCACCCTGCGACTGTCGTTGCGACTGCCGCCGACAGTCGACGGCGAGACGGCCATGCGCGCGCTGCAGGAGACCCTGACCGAAGACCCACCCCAGGATGCCGAGGTCGAGTTCCGCGCCGCGGGTGCTGCCAACGGCTGGAATGCCCCAGCGTTCGCCGGCTGGCTGGGCGACAGTCTGGGTGCCAGTTCCCAGGCCTGGTTCGGGCAACCCGCCGTGTTCATGGGCGAAGGCGGCAGCATCCCGCTCATGAACCTGCTGGGTGAGCATTTCCCGGCGGCGCGCTTCCTGGTCACGGGGGTGCTGGGCCCGGGCTCCAACGCCCACGGGCCCAACGAGTTTCTGCACATGCCGATGGCCCAGCGCCTGAGCGGTGTGGTGGCCGAGGCACTGGCAGCGCAGTCCGCCGCCGACTGATCACCACCTACCAGGGGATCGGCGCACCGTCCCAGGCAAAGAACCCGCCGTTGTCCGCCGTTGTGGCGGCATCGATGCGCTCGAGTAGCTTGCCGGCGGCAAATTCGGGGCTGAACAGCTTGCCCTCGGGGACGCGCGCCTGAAACGGTTCAGACAGATCGGTACGCGTGGTCCCGGGATGCAGCGCCAGGCAGATCACCCGGCGCGCCCGGCGCGCGCATTCGATCGACAGGTCGCGGGTCAGCATGTTCTGGGCCGCCTTGCTGGTGCGATAGGCGTACCAACCGCCCAGACGGTTGTCGCCGATACTCCCCACCCGCGCGGAGAGGCTGGCAAAGACGGCGCGTTGTGAATGGTTGAGAAGCCCCAGGCACTCCCGCGCGATGAGCGCCGGGGCAAGTGTATTCACCCGATAGCTGGCGAGCATCCCCTCGGCGCTGATCGCCTCGACGCGCTTTTCGGGCCAGATGCCCTGCGCCTCGTCGTGGAGCAGACCAAAGGCATTGATCAGCAGATGCAGCCGTGGCTGATCCGCCCGCAGCGTCGCCGCCATCGCGGCAATGCTGGCTGCGTCGAAAATATCCACGGCCAGCGGCCTACAACGCTCGCCATGGACCTCGCGCAGGGCCGTCAGGTGGGGACTGTCCGGGGTGCGAGTGGCTGCCCAGACCCGTCGAGCCGACGAGCCGGCCAGCAGCTGCTCGACCAGCGCCGCGCCGATCCCGCCACTGGCGCCGACCACCAGGACATTCGAGTCGTGATCGAGCGTTTCCATCAATCAATTCCTTCTGTCGCGTTACAATGCCTATTATGGCAGCCCCGCTCATCCAGCCCACCCGGCACGGTCTCTACTGTGCGGCCGGCGACTTTCATATCGATCCCTGGCGACCGGTGCCGCGGGCACTGATCACCCACGCCCATGCCGATCATGCGCGCCCCGGCAGCGACGAGTACTGGAGCCTGCGGGCGGGGCTCGGGCTAATGCGCCGGCGGCTGGGCGGCAAGGCCTGGCTGAACGCCGTGGACGAGGGCGAGCGGCTGCAATTCGGCCCGGTCAGCGTCAGCTTTCATCCGGCTGGCCATGTCCTGGGTTCGGCGCAGATTCGTGTCGAGCACGAGGGCGCCGTGTGGGTGGCGTCCGGCGACTACAAGCGGGATCCGGACCCGACCTGCGCCCCCTTCGAGCCAGTGCCCTGCGACACCTTCATCACCGAGGCCACCTTCGCGCTGCCCGTCTACCGCTGGCCGGCGGTGCAATCGGTGGCGGCGGATATCCACCAGTGGTGGCACGGCAATGCGGCGAACGGGCGCACGACCGTGCTCTTCTCGTACGCCCTCGGCAAGGCCCAGCGGCTGCTGGCCGCGCTGCCGGCGCCCCACCCCGGTCCCATCTATCTGCATGGCGCCGTCGCCCCCCTGACCCAGGACTATCGCGATGCCGGCATTGAATTGCCCTCCACGCACCGCGTCAGCGAGGCCCCGCGCGACGAGGACTATGGCACTGCATTGGTGATCGCGCCGCCGAGCGCGGCGGGATCCACCTGGATGCGGCGTTTCCGGCGGCCTGCCCTGGGGTTTGCCTCGGGGTGGATGCGGATTCGGGGCAATCGCCGCCGGCGCGGCTATGACCGTGGCTTTGTGATCTCGGATCATGTCGACTGGCCGGGGCTTTTGCAGACCATCGAGGACACCGGCGCCCGCGAGATCCTGACCACCCACGGCCGGGCCGACGAGCTGGTGCGCTACCTGGGCGAGCGCGGCCTCTACGCCCGGCCGCTGGCAACACTCTATGGCGATACGGAAGAGGACGGCTGATGCAGGGGTTCGCCGCACTGTTTCGCGAGCTCGATGAACAGCGCGGCACCAACGCCAAGGTGGCCGCCATGGCGGACTACTTCAGTCGGGTATCGGCCGCGGACGGCGCCTGGGCTGTTACTTTCTCAGCGGGCGACGCCTGAAACGTCTGATCGGTCCCGTGCAGCTCCGCGAGTGGCTGACACAGATGACCGGTCTGCCAGCCTGGTTGGTCGAAGAAACCCACCAGCATGTCGGCGATCTCGCCGAAACGGTCGCGCTCATGCTCGAGGCATCCACGGACAGCGTCGCGGCAGCGGATCCGGGGCTGGCCCACTGGGTCGAGACCCGCATCCAGGTCCTGCGTGATTGCGATGACGAGCAGCGCCGGGCAGCAGTAACCGCCGCCTGGCGGGAGCTCGACGAGGCCGGGCGCTTTCTGCATACCAAGCTGCTCACCGGTGCGCTGCGCGTTGGCGTATCGCAGACGCTGGTGGAGCGGGCACTCGCCCAGGCCAGTGGCCTGCCCCGACCAGTGATCGCGCACCGCATGATGGGCCAGTGGCTGCCCGAACCGGCCTTTTTCGAGGGCCTGTTTGATCCCCGTTCCGGCCAGGAGGACGCCTCGCGCCCCTACCCGTTCTTTCTCGCGCATCCACTGGAGGGCGAACCCGCCGCGGCGCTGGGCGCGATCGACGACTGGCAGCTCGAGTGGAAGTGGGATGGCATCCGGGCGCAGCTGGTGCGCCGCGCCGATGCGGTTTACCTGTGGTCGCGTGGCGAAGCACTGATCACGGATACCTTCCCGGAACTGATCGAAGGCGCCCGCGCGCTGCCGGCGGATACGGTCATCGATGGCGAAATCCTCGCCTGGCGCGATCATGTTTTACCGTTTGCGCAGCTGCAGCGTCGACTGGGCCGCAAGCGGGTGACACGCCGGTTCATGAACGAGGTGCCGGTCCGGCTGATGGCCTACGATCTGCTCGAGGCCGATGGCGAGGACCAGCGGACCGACCCGCTGCAATCCCGCCGCGCCCGGCTCGAGACCCTGATGGCACCCACCGGCCCACCCCTGATGCTCTCGCCTTTGATTGAGGCACCGGACTGGGCGGATCTGGCCGCGCGTCGCGACGAGTCCCGCGACCGGGGGGTCGAGGGGATCATGCTCAAGGGCCGCAACACCGCCTACGCCACCGGCCGGCCCCGCGGGCCGTGGTGGAAGTGGAAGGTCAGCCCGCTGACCCTGGATGTGATCCTGCTCTACGCCCAGCCTGGCCACGGGCGTCGCGCCAACCTGTACACCGACTACAGTTTCGCCGTGCCCGACGGCGATCGGCTGGTCCCGATCGCCAAGGCCTATTCGGGCCTCGACGACGCCGAGATTCGACGCCTGGACCGATGGATCCGCCGCAATACCCGCGAGCGATTCGGTCCGGTCCGCTCGGTGGAGCCGGTTCAAGTGTTCGAGCTGGCGTTCGAGGGCATTGCCCCGTCGTCGCGCCACAAATCCGGCATCGCTCTGCGCTTTCCGCGCATCAGCCGCTGGCGTGAGGATCTGGGCCCCGGTGACGCCGATACGCTGGATCAGGCAAGGGCATTGCTGCCATGACCGACGCAGCGCCCCACCGGCTCACCGAATGGTTTGCCGGCAATGGCTGGACGCCGGCCGAGTTCCAGCAAGCCGCCTGGTCGGCCTATGCCGCGGGCGAGAGCGGGCTGATCCACTCGGCAACGGGGTCCGGCAAATCCCTGGCGGCCTGGGGCGGGCCGCTGCTTGAAGGGCTTGAAGAAGCCGCCGCCGGAGCCCGCCGGCCAGCCGGGTTTCGGGTGCTATGGATTACCCCATTGCGCGCCCTCGCCGGCGATACCGTCGACAATCTGCGCACAGCCGCTGCCGGCGTCGGCCTGGACTGGCGCATCGAAAAACGCACGGGGGACACCTCGGGCAGCGCCCGCACCCGACAGCGGCGGCGCCCGCCGGAGGCCCTGGTCACCACCCCCGAGAGCCTGTCGCTACTGCTCTCCTATCGCGATGCGGCCAGCCAGTTCGCGCCGTTGCGCGCGGTAATCGTCGATGAATGGCATGAACTCATCGGCACCAAACGCGGCGTGCAGCTTGAACTCGCGCTGGCGCGACTGCGGGTTCTGGCCCCGGGCCTGCGAACCTGGGGACTGTCCGCCACCCTCGGCAACCTCGACGAGGCCCGGGACTGCCTGCTGGGTAGCGGCGCCCGGGCCGGACGCCTGATCCAGGGCCCGCCGGCGCGGCCCATCCGTATCCGCACCCTGGAGCCAACCAGCGATCAGCGCTTTCCCTGGGCAGGGCACCTGGGCACACAGCTGATCGACGGCGTCATCGACGAGCTCGAGGGCGAAGGCAGCTGTCTGCTGTTTACCAACACCCGCTCGCAGGCCGAGCGCTGGTTTGAAGCCCTGGTGCGGGCCCGGCCGGACTGGATCGAAGGCCTGGGGCTGCATCATGGCTCCATCGACCGGTCACTGCGCGACCGCATCGAGGCCGGGCTCGCCGCCGGCGCATTCCGCTGCGTGGTGGCCACCTCGAGTCTCGATCTGGGAGTGGATTTTGCCCCCGTGGACCGGGTAATCCAGATCGGCAGCCCCAAGGGCGTGGCGCGACTCGCCCAGCGCGCCGGGCGCAGTGGTCACCAGCCCGGGCGGCACAGCCAGATCCTGTGCGTGCCCACCAACGCCCTCGAAATGATCGAGATCGCCGCCGCTCGCCAGGCCTGGGCGGCCGGCGAGGTGGAGTCCCGGCCACCCCTGCGGCAGAGCCTCGATGTGCTCGCCCAGCATCTGGTCACCCTCGCCGCCGGTGACGGCTTTGACGCGGACGACCTGTACGCCGAGGTGCGAACCACCTTTGCCTATGCCGGGCTGGATGAGGCGGCCTGGCAATGGACCCTGGATTTTGTGACTCGCGGCGGCCCNGTTCTGGCCGCCTACCCCGACTTTCAGCGCGTGGTCGCGGGCATCGACGGTCGCTACCGGATAGCCGGACGGGGCCATGCCAGCCGCCATCGCATGAGCATTGGCACCATTACCAGCGATGCCGCCATTGCCGTGCGCTATCAGGGCGGCGGACACATCGGCACCATCGAGGAGAGCTTTATCGCCCGCCTGCGCCCGGGCGACGTGTTCCTGTTCGCCGGCCGCAGCCTGGCGCTGGTGCGGGTGCGCGATCTGACCGCCTATGTCCGTCGTGCCAGTGCTCGCCGCCAGGCGGTCCCACGCTGGCAGGGCGGGCGCCTGCCGCTGTCCACCGCCCTCGCCGACCGGGTTCTGAGTCTGCTGGCGGAGGCCGCGGCCGGTCGCTTCGACGAGCCCGAAATGCGCGCCATTAAGCCCCTGCTGGCTGTCCAGTCGCAGTGGTCGGCCCTGCCCCGCCCAGGTCGGCTGATTATCGAGCGTACCGACTCGCGCGAGGGCGAGCATGTCTTCATCTATCCGTTTGCCGGACGCCTGGCCCACGAGGGTCTGGCCACGCTCTGCGCCTGGCGTCTGGGGCAGCTCACGCCGGCCACCTACAGCCTGTCCGTGAATGATTACGGCTTTGAGCTGCTGGGCCGTGATCTGCCCGAGCTGAGCGCCGATGACTGGCGGTCGCTGTTTGATCCCGACGGGCTCGTCGAGGATCTTGCTGCAGCCATGAATGCCAGCGAGCTGGCCCGTCGGCAGTTTCGGGATATCGCCCGCGTGGCGGGGCTGGTGTTCCAGGGCTATCCCGGCAAGGGCAAGAGCGCACGCCAGTTACAGGCTTCAAGCGGGCTGCTGTTCGACACCATCGATCGCTACGATCCCGACAATCGCCTGCTCGACCAGGCGCGGCGCGAGGTCCTCGATAGCGCCCTCGAGGTGGACCGACTGCGCGCGGCGCTGCAGCAGATGGCCTCCGCCGAGCTGGCGATCCATCATCCGGCGCGATTCACACCGCTGGCATTTCCGCTCTGGGCGGAGCGGCTGCGCAACCGACTCAGCACCCAGAGCTGGCAGGATCGGGTGGCACGGATGGTGGCGCAGCTTGAAAAGGCTGCGGATCGGCCATGACCGGACCCGTCATTGTCCTGAACGGGCAGAGTCTGGAGCTGCTGCCCGAGCGGGCGNTGNTCTGGCCGGCGATGNCGACATTGCTGCTGGCGGATCTCCATCTGGGTAAGGCCGCGCGTTTTCGTCGCGCCGGCCTGGCGGTCCCCGAGGGCGACAACCAGGCAACGCTGGGGCGTGTCGATGCGCTGATCGAGGCGCGGCGGCCCACCACAGTGATCCTGCTGGGGGACATCCTGCATGCCTCGCTGGCCGCCGATCCGGCCCTGCGCAAGACGCTGCTCGCGTGGCGCGAACGCCACCCGGAGGTCGAGATCATTGCCATTGTCGGCAACCACGATCGGGATATCCGCGGCCTCGAGCCTGCCATCCCCTGTGAGGCGGAAGGCCTCGTGCACCATGGACTGAGCCTGCGCCATCATCCGCCGACCGCTACGGCCGACGTCCCCTGGCTTGCCGGCCACTGGCATCCGGTGGTGCGGCTCAGCGCCGCCGGCGACAGCCTGCGTCTGCCCGCTTTTGTCGAGGCGCCGGATCAGGGTCTGGTCCTACCGGCGTTTGGCGGACTGACCGGCGGAGCACTCGTCGAACGGCGTGCCGGCCGTCGCCGTTACGTGACCAGCGGTGAACACGTATTCGCCCTGGACGCAAACTAGGACCGCGCAAAAAAAAGCCGACGTGATCGTCGGCCAAGAGGAGGAGAGAGAGAACTAACTGTGTTGCGATGCAATATAGCACCGCAGGGCTTTCGACTCAACCATTGGTAAACGGGCGATGACCCGGTTCCATACCGGCGCGCAGGGACTCCGCCTGGGCCCGGATCGCCGCGCGCTGATCGTCGCTCTTGCGCTGCAGATTGCGAAACTGGAACTGCAGACGCCGATTGCCGGCGAGCTGGGCCTCGTGGCGATCCAGAAAATCCCAGTACAACGTGGTGAACGGACAGGCCGTCTCACCCACCGCTTCGCGGGGGTTGAATCGGCACTGGCCGCAGGCGTTACTCATTCGATCGATGTAGGCGCCGCTAGCGCAGTAAGGCTTGGTACCCACCACACCGCCATCGCCGAACTGGCTCATGCCCAGGGCGTTGGGCAGACTGACCCAGTCGGCGGCGTCCAGATAGAGCGCCGCATGCCACTCATGGAAGCGGTAGGGGTGGACACCGTAGAGCTGGGCGAACAGGCCCAGCACCATCAGCCGCTGGATATGGTGGGCGTAACCATGGCGCAGTAATGCGGCCATCGCATCGGCCACACAGGCCATGTCGGTCTGCCCGTCCCAGAAAAACGACGGCAACTCCGCCTGGTGATCAAGGGCGTTAAGATCCGCGTACTCGGGCATTCGCAGCCAGTACACACCGCGAATGAACTCGCGCCAGCCAAGGATCTGGCGGACAAAGCCCTCAACGGCATTGACCGGCGCCGCACCGGCATCGAGCGCTGCCTCGGCGCGCGCCAGACAACGCCGTGGATCGAGCAGATGCAGGTTGAGTGAGGTCGACAGGCGGGCATGGTAGAGCAGCGGCTCGCCCACCCAGATGGCATCCTGCCAGGTGCCGAAGGCCGGCAGTCGGTGGCGGATGAAATCGTCCAGCGCGGTCTCCGCCTGCGCCGGTGTCACTGGCTGATTGAAATCGGCGGCGTTACCGGGGAAATGCCCGTAACGCTCAGCAACCATGGCGATCACGGCGCGGGTGGTGGCATCCGGCTCAAACGCCGGGTGGGCCGGCAGGTCACCCGGTCCCTCGGCGCCAAAGGCAGCGCGGTTGTCCTTGTCAAAATTCCAGGCGCCGCCGCGCGGCTGACCGCCGTCCATGAGCACGTCATGGCGCTTTCGCATGCTGCGATAGAAGTATTCCATGGTCAGGCTCTTGCGACCCGATGCCCATTCCTGGAATGCCTCGCGGCTCGCCATGAAGTGGCGATCGCGATGCCACTCAAGCGCGACATCCAGGGGCTCCAGACACCCGAGGAGGCCCTGCTCCAGAGACCAGTCACCGGCCTCCATCATCGCCACGATGGACGGTCCGAGCATTGCCACGTCCTCGGCCAACTGCCCGGGCAGCGCCGCGTCGGTCAATGCCGCTGCGGGACCCGCATCGGCGGCATGGTAGTGCACGCTGACGCCCTGCTCACGCAACTCATCGCGCAGATGCCGCATGGCTGAGCAATACAGCACCAGGCGTTGCTGGTGAGGCGCTCCCCCCGCCGGCTGATTGACGGTTTCGGCCATCCAGACGGTGTCGCAGGCGGGATCGATGCCACTGAGGAGCGGGCCATTGCGATCAAGCTGATCGGCCTGCACCACGATCAGTCGGCGGATTGTCGTCATTGAACGGAAGCCTCCGGCATCGGTGGAACCAGCATCGAGGGATCGATGCGTTGATCGAACCAGTTCATCCGCCAGTCGAGGTGAGCGCCGGTGACCCGACCGCTCGCACCGACTTCGGCGATGACATCGCCCTGGCGGACTGTGTCTCCCACCGCCACGCGCATCGCCGAAAGGTGCAGAAAGCTCGATGACAGACCCTGGCCATGATCGAGGATCAGCGTCCCGCCCGAGAAGAACAGATCCTCGGCGGCGAGGGTGACCACCCCGTCGGACGGCGCGCGCACCGGCGTTCCGGTGGGCCGCGCGATATCGATGCCGTAATGGGGCTGGCGCGGCTCACCATTGAGAATGCGCTGACTGCCGTAGATCCCCGATATCGGCCCGGTCACCGGCCAGATCCAGCCGGCATCGAAATGCCGCGCCGGCAGGCGCTTGGAGCGCGCCGCCTGCACCGTCGAGGCGTCGCGCCGGATTCGCTCGAGGGTCTCGGCGTTGGGACTGACCTGATTGCGATCGAGCCCGTCGATGCGCTGGATGTCATAGCGCCGCTGCGCCACGTCGAGGGTGCGCTCGCGGCGCGTGCCATCGGGGTTGACCGCCGTCACTGTGACCGAGGCCGGTGCATCCCGGCCCAGTCCCAGCACAAAGCGCCCATCCGCATCCACCGGGATATCGTGGCCGAGGGCTCGCACCTGCGCGCCGGGCGTTGCCTCGCCGCGCAGCAGGGCACCCTGCCGCTGTGGGCCCTGGATATCGAGGGCGGCCGCGGCCAGGGGCAAAAGCACAAGCACGAGTCCGAGCATTGAGGTAATACGGGTCATCGTGTCACTCCATGGATGTCGGGGCGTTGTCCCCATCCAGCCGGGCGCGGCAGCGTGGACAGATGCCCTCGATTTCGACGGTCTGCTCCAACTGGACAAAGCCCAGGTCGCCGGCGCGCTGATCCAGTGCCGCCTCGATGGAGTGATCGTCAAGCTCGGCCACCCGATGGCAATAGCGGCAGATCAGGAACTGCCCATTGTGGCTGTGTTCGGGATGCCCGCAGCCCACGTAGGCATTGATCGACGCCAGCCGGTGGACGAATCGCTCGGCCATCAGAAAATCCAGCGTGCGATACACCGTTGGCGGGGCCGCCGATGCCGAGCCCTGACGCAGTCGCGCCAGCAGATCATAGGCCTTGACCGGCTGATGGCTCTCCCAGATCAGCTCAAGCACACGCCGGCGCAGTGGCGTGAGTCGGCGGCCGCGCTGCAGACACAGCCGTTCGGCCTCGCCCAGCGCGTCATCAATACAGCGCTGATGGTCGTGGTTCTCGCCCGGGAAAGCGCTCATCCGCCTTGTCTCCTGTCCGCGTGGGTGACGCGATTGCGCAGATACACCGGTTCAAGCGCCGCCGCCCGTACCGTCTCACCGGCGGCCAGACGCTGCCGGGCAAGCGGCATTGCCGCGGCGATATCCGGATAGCAGTCAGCCTTGATGCCGCTGAGTCCAACGCCCTCGGCGAGGGCCGGATAGGTGGCGAAACCACTGCCAGCCCCGGACCACTGTCCCTCAGGCAGCGCTGGACAGACCGGCTCACCCAGCCATTCATCGCCGATCGGCAGCGTCCCCACCTCGCCAGCCGGTGGATGCCGGAAAAACCCACCATAGACCTCACCCATGCGTGCATCCAGCAGCACCAGCGTCCCCGTAGGGGCGGGATCGGCCTGTTGGGCCGCCTCGGCCACCACCTGGAGCGTCGACAGCGCCACCACCGGCCGATCCAGACCCAGCGCGAGACCCTGACCGACGCCGGTGGTCACCCGCACCCCGGTAAACCCGCCGGGGCCGCGCGTACAGGCAATGGCATCGACGGCTGATCGGCTCAGCCCGGTCTCGGCCAGCAACGCGTCGGCCGCCGCCCGTATCGCCTGGGTCTGACCCTGCCGCTGGCGGGTGGTTCGCGCCACCACCGCATCACCCACGGCCAGCGCCACCGTGCAGACGCCGGTGGTGGCGTCGACACCCAGGATAACGGGGGATGCAGTCATGGTTCAGCCTCCGGTTCAGGCGCCTCGGTGGTATCGGTCTCAAAATCCAGCTCCAGCTGTACCGCCTCGTAGCGCGGGTCGAGCCCGCCGGCGTAGACCGCCTCCTGGGGCACAATGCGGTAGGTCGACGGCTCGCCCACCGGGATCGGCGGACCGATACGCTGGCGCAGCCAGGCAAAGCCGCCCAGCAGCAGGCCGGCACCCGCGAGGGTCCAGAATAGTCCAGCCGGGCCGAGCACCGTCATCAGCTGGGTGGCAATCAGCGGGCCGAAGATCATCCCCGCGCCATGCACCAGCAACAGGCTCGCGCTGGCACCCAGCATCTGCTGGGGCTCGAGAAAGTCGTTGGCAAGGGACAGTGAGATGGGATAAAGCGTAAACGCAAGCCCACCCCAGACCACTGCCATGCCGATCACCGCCCATTCATGGGCGCCGGTGATATAGACAATCCCGAGGCTTGTGGCGGTCATCAAAAAACTGACCCCCATCAGGACATCGCGGCGGTTGAAGCGGTCCGACAGGTGGCCAATCGGCCACTGCAGAACAAAGCCGCCGAGAATGCTCAAGCCCATCAGCCAGGCGATATGGCTGTCACTGAACCCGACACTGCGGGCATACACCGGGGCCAGGCCCAGAAACGCCCCGCCCACTGTCCCGGCCAGCGCCGAGCCCACTACACCCAGGGGCGAGGCGTCGAACAGGGCGCGCAGACCAACGCGCTCCACCACGGGCAGCGCGGGCGAGGCGATGCGGGTAACCGTGACCGGTACCACCGCCGCCGCAATCAACATGGCCGCCAGACTGAACAGTTCAAAGCCACCGGGCGCGCCCACCATCAGCAGGAACTGCCCGCCGCCCAGGCCGACATAGCTGACAATGCTGTAGACGCCCAGAACCTGACCGCGTCGCTCACTGGGTGTCCGATCATTCAGCCAGCTCTCGGTGACCATGTACAGCCCCGCCAGACTGAACCCGTAGGCCAGCCGCATGGCCCCCCACAGCCAGGGTTCGAGCAGCAGCGGGTAGGCGAGTGTACTGATGGCCGCCATGGCCGCGAAGGCGGCAAAGCTGCGGATATGCCCCACCCGTGCGATGAGTCCGGCGCATACCCAGGTTGCCATGATAAAACCCACCGAATAGCAGGCGGTGACAATGCCGATGACGCGGGTATCGAAGGCCTCTTCGGACATGCGCACACCGACGAGGGTCGTCAGCAGCCCCCCGCCGCTCAGCAGCAGTCCGAATGAAACGAACAGTGCAATAAACGGTGAGATCGTGCGCTGCATGCGGATACCGATGGTGGCGTTGGGAAAGCGTCGACGGGGGTGCGCCGAGGATAGTCGACCTGCCTCGGCATTGCTACTATCAACGCTGAAACCCGCCGATGCGTAAGGGAGACAGCATTGATCGACGAGGAAATCCCCGACCAGGGCATCCGACTGCGCTCGCCCAACGCGGATGAGGGNGGTGCCATGTGGTCGGTGGCAAAGGACACGCAGACACTCGACCTGAATTCGAGTTATCTCTATATGCTGCTGGCCCGCGACTTTGCGGACACCTGCGTGATTGCAGAACATGAGGGCCGGATCGTCGGCTTTGCCAGCGGCTATCGTCGCCCCCGGCATCCCGAGGTGGTGTTCCTCTGGCAGGTGGGGATCCGTCCCGGTCTGCAGGGGCAGGGACTTGGCAAGCGGCTGATTGCGGCGTTCCTGCGCCAGCCCGGCGCCGATCGTGCCAGTATGCTCGAGACCACCATCGCGCCCGACAACGAGGCCTCGCGGGCCCTTTTCCAGTCAATGGCGCGCGAGCTCGATGCCGAATGCCGGATCAGCCCCTGCTTTCGGGCGGAGGATTTCCCGGACAACGGCCACTCGGCGGAGGAGCTGTTCACCATCGGCCCCTACCGGCCATCCGCCCTCAATCAGCTCGCGCCCTGATCACCCAGTCATCCATCCCATAGGCACTCCGAACAGGGGAGAAAGAATGAAAATTGTCGATCTTGAGACCATCAAGGGCTCCGAGCGCGAAGTCCACGGCCCGGGCTGGACCAGCCGGCGGCTGCTGCTGAAAAAGGACGGGATGGGGTTCTCTTTTCACGAGACCATCATCCCTGCCGGCGCCGAAATGACGCTGTGGTACAAGAATCACCTCGAGGCGGTCTACTGCGTCGAGGGCAACGGCAGCGTCGAGGATCTCGCCACCGGCGAGCGCCATGANCTGCGCGACGGCGTGCTCTATGCGCTGGATCAGAATGATCGCCATGTCCTGCGCGGCGGCACCGAGGACATGCGCCTGATCTGCGCGTTCAACCCGCCGGTCACGGGTCGCGAGACCCATGATGCCGATGGCTCCTATGAACTCGTCGAGGACTGATCGGCAAAAAAATCGTTAACCGCTTCAATGTCGCGGATCAGTGGCATGGGGGGGAGACTGGCCCGAAACAGGCGGCCATAGGGCTTGCTGACGATTCGGGTATCCCCCAGCACCAGCACCCCGCGATCGGCGGTGTCCCGGATCAGCCGACCCACCCCCTGGCGGAGGCCGATAATGGCTTCCGGCAGTTGGTGATCGGCGAAGGGACTCCGCCCCTGATCTTTCAGCCAGGCGGCCCGCGCCTGCAGGACCGGATCGCCGGGTGAGGCAAATGGCAGGCGGTCGATCATCACGCAGGAAAGGGCCGGGCCGCGCACATCCACTCCCTCCCAGAACGATTGCGTCCCCAGCAGAACCGCTCCGGTGGTGGCACGAAAACGCTCGAGTAGCTGCTTGGGCGCGGCATCCCCCTGGACCATCAACGCCGACCAGCCCCGAGCTCGCAACCAGTCGGCAGCGTGGCGCAGCGCGCGATGGCTGGTGAAGAGCATGAACGCGCGCCCCTCGCTGGCCTCGAGCACCGGCTCGACGGCCCGCAGGTAGGCCTCGTCAAAGCCCGGAGCGCGCGGTTCCGGCAGCGATGCCGGCAGATAGAGCCGCGTATTGCGGGCATAATCGAAGGGACTGTCGAGCTGAAGGGTCTGCGCCGAGTCGATCCCCAGACGACGCTGGAAATGCTCGAACGAACCGTTCACACCCAGCGTGGCCGAGGTCAGCACCCATGACTGGCCATGCCGGGCGCGACTGCGGCGGAAATGCTCGGCGACATCCAGTGGCGTCAGCCGCAGCGCAAAGCCCTGTCCACGGGTCTCGACCCAGGCCACTTCCCGGGAGTCGGCATCATTGCCCAGAAACCCGCGCAACGACGACTGCAGCTCGTCACTGCGCTTATGGCAGTTCTCGAGCCCGCGTCCCCGGGGTGCCTGGGGCGCGAGGGCCTCGGTCAGTGATTCGAGGGCCGCGGCCAGCGCAGTGGCCGCAGCGCGGGGTGCATCGCCGGCGTCCGCCCATGCCATGCGCGTCGTCTCACCCAGCGCCTGACGCAGCTCGGCCGTGTCGCGCTCGACCCGCGCAGCGCGCTCGGCCAGATCCGGGGAATCGCCCGCTTCACGCTGCTGCTCAAGGCGGGTATCCCGCACCAGATCCTGCAGCTGGCGACTGGAAATCGTCACACCAAAAAACCGGGCCGCGGTCTCGGGCAGCTGGTGGGCTTCGTCGAGGATATAGACATCGGCACTGGGCAGGACCTCGCCATAGCCGCCCTCCCGCAGCGCCCAGTCCGCCATGAGCAGGTGATGATTGACCACCACGACATCCGCCTCCTGAGCCTCGCGGCGGGCCTCCATTAAAAAGCACTCGCTGTAGAGCGGGCAGTTCTGCCCCAGGCAATTGTCGGCGGTGGATGTCACCCGGGGCTGCAGCCGCCCATCGACGCTGCCGGCGGGCGCCTCGGCCAGATCACCGCTGTTGGTGCGCCCCGCCCATTCCCGCAGCTTTTGCAGCCCATCGGCCATGGCCGCGGTCTCGAGACGGCCCTCCTCGGCGGTGCGCTCCATGCGGTAGAGACACAGATAGTTGCCGCGGCCCTTGAGCAGCGCCATGCGCACAGGCCGCCCGAGTGCCGCCCGGGCGATGGGCAGGTCGCGATGATAGAGCTGATCCTGGAGGGTGCGCGTGCCGGTGGAAATCACGACACGCTTGCCCGAGTGCAGCGCCGGGATCAGATAGGCAAGCGTCTTGCCGGTGCCGGTACCGGCCTCGACCACCAGCGAGTCCTCGGCTTCAATGGCCGCCGCCACGGCCTGGGCCATGCGCTGCTGTTCCTCGCGGGGTGAGTAGTCATCAAGCAGTTCAGCGAGCGGTCCGTCGGCGGCAAGCGCGCGATCCAGCGCGGCAGCGTCAGTCATTGCCCAGTCACCGCGCGGCGGCCGCGAGCGTTAGCAGCAATCGCAACCGCCGCGATGATCACATAAGTCAGCAGCGTCCAGGCGGGGATGCTCACGCCAAGCACCCGATCGACCTCGGCGCACTCTCCGGAGCCCGACAGCACCATCCCGACCACCTCGGTCAACGGAAACATCCCCACAAGATAATCCAGCCCCGGGCCGCAGGCCGGCACCTGATCGGCGGGCAGCGACTGCAGCCACAGGTGCCGCCCGGCAAGGCCGATCCCGGCGAGACCGGCGAGCAGTGTCAGCGCCGCGACAGTGCGACCGGGCGCGATCATTCCCGCCAGCAGCACGACCCCCATGACAATAAAGGCGATGCGCTGGAACACGCACAGCGGACAGGGCGTCATGCCACCGACCCATTCAAGCACCAGAGCCATCGCCACCAGCGCAAAGCAAACCAGCGCCAGCAGTCCGTTCATGTGTGCGGGTTGACGCCACTGGCGTTGAAGGAATGCAATCATCCGCCCAGTTTGCCGAATGGGGGACAGCCTCGCCATCCCCACGGGCCATCGGATACGGTAACGCCATGACGCAGTTCACACTCGAGAATCGCTATCCCGACGCACTCCCGGCAACCGGCTACGCATTCTGCGATCCGGCACCCGCCCCGGATCCGGCCCTGCTGCTGGTCAACGAGCCACTGGCCGAGGCGCTGGACATTGCCCCGCAGTGGCTGAACGGTGCCGATGCCGCCGCGCTGTGGACCGGCAATGGGCCGCTCGCCGGCACACGGCCAGTTGCACTGGCCTACGCCGGGCACCAGTTCGGTCAGCCGGTGCCGCAGCTTGGTGATGGCCGGGCCCTGATTCTGGGTCAGGTCAAGGCCCGCGACGGCGGAATCCGTGATCTGCAATTGAAAGGCTCGGGACGCACGCCGTTTTCGCGGGCGGGTGACGGACAGGCGGCGCTCGGTCCGGTGCTCAGGGAGTACATCGTCAGCGAGGCGATGCACGCGCTGGGCGTCCCGACCACCCGGGCGCTGACGGCGGTCTCCACCGGGGCAACGCTGGAGCGGCAATTCGGCCCCGAGCCCGGCGCCGTTCTGACCCGGGTGGCGGCCAGCCATCTGCGCTTTGGCAGTTTCGAGTACTTCGCTCATCGGGGCGATACCGACGGCCTGCAGGCGCTGGTTGACATGGCCATCGATTGGCATGATCCCGATTGCCGCGACGGCTCGGCCAGCGAGCGCGCCGCTGCGTTGCTGGATCGCGTGGTGGGGCGCACCGCGGCGCTGATCAGCGAATGGCTGCGGGTGGGGTTTATTCACGGGGT
>P_1C_Liq_1_UnCtyDRAFT_1000030_pt1 | contig 27547 bp, 42 predicted proteins | sample Pon1CUnioCityCA_2_FD_10230 | JGI IMG/M metagenome (IMG submission 10230) | reverse complement strand
ATGAAAAGTTTAGGCTTCTTATTCTTTATTACAGCTATTTTTTTCTCATCAGGTAGCGCAACTGCTCAGAATACTGACCTTGCCAGACTCGAGTTCACTTATTTTCCTCAGGAAAGCTCAGACAATTCTTTTAGAAGGGTACGATCATTCATAAATTTTCCAATAAAGCTTGATAACGGGAACTATTTGATGCCAGGCCTTGAGTACAGGAACATCAATTTGAAGTATAATGACCCTGCACCTTTTGACACGGATAACCTAGATAGGTTCCAATCCCTGGAAGCAAGATTGGTTTATATCCATAATATCAATGATAACTGGCGATTTGCTACTGAACTCGGGACGCAGGCAGCTTCAAATTTCAGCTCAGACGATCTATTGGATGATGACCTACTTTTGGTTGCCTCAGGTTTGTTCATTCATAAAAAGGACTTTGAATCAAGTGTTAAGAAAAGACGTATCGTTTTTGGGTTAAGGTATTCAACAACAACAGGTTTTCCATTTCCACTTCCTATATTCATTCTAAATAAAAGAGTGAACCAGAATATTTCTTACAACTTAGGCGTTCCTAAAACCAGCCTTAAATATCATTTCAATAAAAGAAGTTCATTACAATCTTTTCTAACACTGGATGGATTCTATGCGAATTTACAAGAAGAAATACCGGTAGCTACCGCTCAGGGTGCACAAGTAGCAGAAGATATCAGGATGACAGTTATTCTAACCGGACTGGGATATCAATATAAATTCACGGATGAATTGATATTCTATGCATATTCAGGTTATACGATATTAAATGATATAAGATTGAGGAATTCAGAAAGAGATGATATCTTTACAATCAATCAAAACAATTCGTTCTACGCAAGAACAGGTATAAAATTTAAATTTTAATTATGGCGGTCATATTGATCATTGAAGACGAAGCTTCTATAAGAAGAGTTCTAAAAAAAATAATAGAAGATGAAGATCCTTCGCATAAGATAATTGAAGCAGAAGATGGAGCAAAAGGCATCAAAGCAGCCAATGACCGTTCTGTAGACCTAATATTATGTGATATAAAAATGCCCATAAAGGATGGAATGGAAGTTTTGCAAGAGATAATCAAGGAAGGTCATGAAATCCCTGTTATCATGATATCTGGCCATGGCGACATACAAACCGCAGTAGAATGTATGAAAATGGGTGCTTATGATTATATAGAAAAACCACCTGACCTCAACAGGCTTTTGAACACGATCAGGAATGCATTGAGCAAGAATAAATTAGAGGTGGAGAACAAGCAGCTTAAGAAAAAGGTGGCTAAACAATATGAAATGATAGGCGATTCAAAACCCATGCAAGAGGTTAAGGACATGATAGAGAAAGTAGCTCCAACAGATGCACGTGCCCTTATCATGGGCGAAAATGGAACCGGGAAAGAGCTTGTAGCACATTGGATCCATCAAAAAAGCTATCGCTCCGCAAAACCCATGATCGAAGTAAATTGTGCGGCTATCCCTTCTGAACTCATTGAAAGTGAATTGTTCGGTCATATAAAAGGGGCTTTTACTTCTGCCAATAAAAATAGGGCCGGAAAGTTCGAAGCGGCCGATCAGACCACGCTATTTCTGGATGAGGTAGGTGATATGAGCCTATCGGCACAGGCTAAGGTCCTTAGAGCACTTCAGGAAGGCAAGATCCAAAGAGTAGGTAGTGAAAAATCTATTAGTGTTAATGTAAGGGTCATCGCTGCGACGAATAAGAATCTTACTAAAGAAATAGAAAAAGGAAATTTCCGCGAAGACCTTTATCATAGATTAGCTGTGATAGTGATAAGGGTTCCTAACCTGAATGAAAGGGTAGAAGACATTCCACAGCTGGCCGATTTCTTTATTAAAAAGATCGCTCAGGAATACGGCTCAGAACCTAAGCACATCAATGGTAAAGCTAAAAAAGCACTTCAAGAACTGAATTGGACCGGAAATATCCGGGAATTGAGAAATGTTGTGGAAAGGCTTATTATTTTAGGTGGATCAACCATTACAGATAAGGACGTTAAGCAATTTTCTTCAAAATAGGGTCATTCTTTTGGTGGCTCATATCTCAAGAAATGCATGGTATCACCTGATGGATGCTGCCACTCGTTCAGCGTCTCAAAACCGTATCTCCTGTAAGCTATATTTACACGTCTTAACCTTGTTTCAGCATATATGGGTAGTTGTTTTTTTCTGGCGATGTCAAATATCCAGTCTTTCATCACGTAGGGCGTCTTATCATTATCACTTCCGCGAGCTGCTGGCATGATTCCCCAGAACCAACAGTATAGATGATGTTCATCCTTAGGGCGCTGTTTCTTAATGTACATTTGATGCTTTAAAGCCGTAAGTCCCTTCCTTATTCCAGTTACCTGAAAAGCAAGCTCAAGGTCATCCATGAGTTCCCTAAAAAATGGCTCTTTCATCTCTTCAGAATCAAAAAGGATGGCAATTCCATTAAGATCCTTTGTAACGAGTAACGCGTCATGTCTTAAAGCTTTGTCAACCATGTGCTTGGCAAGCAGGTAAAAACGTTCATCCTTTTTCTTGTCATCCTTTACGATCTCCATAGATGATGGAACTTCCTGTAGCAAACTAGCTACATTCCTTATTACCTTTTCCTTGTTTTCCATATATGTCAGCAAATTTAGTAAAATCAATGATAAGAGAGCGCTCTAAACGAATTGGTCGTTTGCTCAACATCCTATATATTGCGAACAAAAATCCGTTCATGAAATTTCCTCGATTCATATTAGGAGATCATTCTGACCATCCAGAAGATATTTTTATCGTTCATACCGTGTATCCCAGGTTTATCATTAATTTAAAGGATGACGAACTGGAGTTCATGGAGCCTATTAGTAAGGAAGACAGATTAGAACTAGAGGAAGAAACCGCTAAACTGATACAGGAAGCAACGGAGTTTTACGATGCTGAAATAGAAAAATACCGATCCGATGCTTGAACAGTTAAAGAAGGTTGATCAGGAATTGTTGCTTTATCTGAACCAGTTAGGCGTACCAGCCTGGGACGAGTTCTGGTTGATCGCTACGGAAGAGTGGAGTTCATTACCGCTTTACATTTTGTTATTAGTTCTTATCTATAAAGCATTAGGATGGAAAAAATTGAGCATTGTCCTGGTCCTGATTACCCTAATGATCACCATCACCGATCAATCATCTAACTTATCAAAAGAGTACTTTGAAAGACCGAGGCCTTGTAATGAAGACTTTATGGATGCTGGTAGGTTCATCGCCATACGATGCGGGAGTTATGGTTTTTTTTCAGCTCATGCAGCAAGCACCTTTGCGCTTACCACATTCCTATCCTTTTTATTAAGATCGAGCTATCAGTATCTTACTTTCCTACTTGTTCTATGGGCATCAGTTGCCAGTTATAGTAGGATCTACCTTGGCGTTCATTATCCAGGCGATATATTAGTAGGGATGATATATGGGTTTTTAACAGGCTGGTTCATCTATTTTCTTTACCAGATGATACAAAAAAAGTTCTTCCAATCAACCCAATAGATTCTCAGCGGCCTGAAAAGGTGTCATTTCTCCTTTGTTTATCCGTATCAGATGATCATCAAATTCTTTTTTCACCTTTTCACTTGCAAAGAAGTCGCTTTTTAACTTTGATTCTATGGTGCGCATGAACCAATGTTTGTTCTGTTGCTTTCTTTTCAATTCAAAATAACCGTTAGCTTTCGTGGTTTTATGATAATTTTCCAGGTTACTAATAATCCCATCCAAACCTGTGCCGTTTAAGCTACTACATAGCATTACCTTTGGGTCAACACCACTTTCTTTCTTGGGATAAAGGTGTAGCGCTTTATTAAATTCCGCTTTAGCCTTCTCAGCATTCCTTTTATTTTCACCATCAGCTTTATTGATCGCTATCATATCCGCCATTTCTATGATACCGCGTTTCATACCCTGGAGCTCATCACCGGCACCAGCTAATTTTAACAATAAGAAAAGATCGGTCATACCATGGACTGAGGTCTCGCTTTGACCAACACCTACCGTCTCCACGATAACGGTATCAAAACCCGCCGCTTCACATAAGATGATGCTTTCCCGGGTCTTTTGCGCTACGCCTCCCAAAGAACTTCCCGATGCCGTGGGTCTAATAAAGGCATTCTCATTTTTCACTAACTGCTCCATTCGGGTCTTGTCACCCAGAATACTTCCTTTGGAAAGACTGCTTGATGGGTCAACGGCCAGCACCGCAACTTTATGTTCACGCTTGGTCAATAAATTCCCAAAAGCTTCTATGAACGTGCTTTTCCCTACACCGGGAACGCCCGTTATCCCTATACGAAAACTATCCACACAATACGGCAGGCATTTGCTTACTAAATGATCGGCCTTTATGGAGTTCTGCTTGTTTTTACTCTCTATCATAGTGATGCCACGGCTAAGGGCAATAGGATCACCATCGATAATGGAAGACGCAAGCTCATCCATATCTGGTTTCTTTTTTCTTAGTTTACGGATCTTTTCAATGGAGGATTTACTTACTTTTGTCATATTGAACGTTCTGCTTAGCAAAAGTAATGATATCCGTTCTTATCAAAAGTGCAACTGAAAAGTTCATCGAAAAAAAAATCATAATATTTGATAATGAAGTCCATCATTTCCCATTTTCATCCATCCGACCACGTTCCTGTAAAGCTCGACGATGATCATTTGAGAAAAGTTCAGGTAGATGCCACGGACCATCAACAGCTAAAAAAGGAAATACAAAGACAGGTAGCGGCTCAGAATGGAAGGGTCGGTTATGGTGGATGGCTGGAAAAACGTTCATTATATGCAAATAACATCCTTTTCAATAAGCAATACGAAAGAAACGTCCATTTAGGTTACGATATCTGGTGCGATGACGCTGAAGCTGTAGTCTCTCCCATGGATGCAAGCGTGTTTTCCGTTCATGATAATAAAGGAGAAGGTGATTATGGTCCAACCGTCATACTTGAACATGACGTGGACGGTCATAGCCTTTATACTTTATATGGTCACTTGAACCGAGAAAGTCTTGCACTAAGGCAAAAAGATGAGCTGATAAAAGCGGGTGATATAATTGGACATGTGGGAAGTTCAGCAGTGAACGGTAACTATGTTCCGCATTTACATTTTCAACTGATGTCAAATATGCTCGGCTATAAATTGGATTTTCCAGGTGTTGCCGCTGAAAGGGACCTAAGTTATTATTTAAAGTCCGTTCATCATCCTGACATAATTCTCAAGTGGATATAAAGGATTTTATAACAACTTTAATGATTCTTATTTTGTTACTATTAGCAAATGCACTTTATTTAAATAAAATTTTAAATCACATATTTTGAAAACGATCTACACAGCAAAGACAAGAACAAAAGGAGGCAGGAAAGGTCATGCTATGTCATTGGATAATGGACCTTTAGACCAACAGTTGAATATTCCTAAGGAAATGGGAGGTGATGGAGGTGAAGGAGCTAACCCTGAACAATTCTTTGGAGCGGCTTATTCTGCATGTTTTGGTGGTGCAGTAGAACTGGTCGCCGGTCAGCATAGCGTTGAGATAGGCGATGATTTTTACGTCGATGCTCATGTTAGTATAGGCGAAACTAAAGAAGGTGACCTGCAATTAAGCGTAATACTGGACACTTATTTACCGCAGGTCAATGATAGGACTACTGGCGAAAAGATCATCAATGAAGCACACCGTATCTGTCCTTTTTCCAGAGCTACCCGAGATAATGTTGATGTTACGCTAAACTTATTAGTTGACGAATGATATTCTTTACTTTCTTGACCGAATAAAGCAAAAAGCCACCTATCTTAGGTGGTTTTTTTATTGACCGATTTTTTTGTCAATTGAAAATTTGTCAATTGATCTTACTCCATGCATATTCTTTAAGTAGTGATTCGTCAGGTTAATGTTGTGCATTTTGATGTATTTGGTCATATGTCCATTAAAAGCGCATGAAAATTAATGAATTATCATTTGTTAGCTGAAAATATATTTCTACATTTGCAAACCTTAAAATAAATAGGACCATATATAAAAAATTATGCCAACAATTTCCCAATTAGTTAGAAAAGGTAGGACAACCACGACTAAGAAGAGTAAATCGGCTGCTTTGGATTCCTGTCCGCAGAAACGCGGTGTTTGTACGCGTGTTTACACCACAACGCCTAAAAAGCCTAATTCAGCGATGAGAAAGGTCGCTCGTGTTAGACTTACTAATGGTAAAGAGGTGAACGCATACATCCCAGGTGAAGGACACAATCTTCAGGAGCACTCGATAGTATTAGTCAGAGGTGGAAGAGTAAAGGATCTCCCCGGTGTAAGATATCACGTTGTACGTGGAGCATTAGACACCGCCGGAGTAGATGGTAGGTTACAACGCCGTAGTAAGTACGGTGCTAAAAAACCTAAAAAGAAGTAATTTTAAAGTAAACTCATGAGGAAAAGACAAAATCATAAAAGACCTATTTTACCTGATCCAAGGTTCCACGACCAGTTAGTTACGCGTTTTGTGAACATGATGATGCTAGACGGGAAAAAATCCGTGGCATTCAATATCTTCTATGACGCGATCGCTATTGTGGATGAAAAGAAACAGGACGAAGAAAAATCATCATTGGAAGTTTGGAAGGATGCCCTATCTAACATTATGCCACATATTGAGGTAAGAAGTAGAAGAATAGGTGGAGCTACATTCCAAATACCCACGCAAATAAGACCGGACCGGAAAATTTCAACTGCGATGAAATGGATGATCCGTTTCGCGAGGAAAAGGAATGAGAAGACGATGTCAGCTAAGTTAGCGGCAGAGATACTTTCAGCTTATAAAGAGGAAGGTGCGGCCGTAAAGAAAAAAGTGGACACTCATAGAATGGCTGAGGCAAATAAAGCATTTTCACATTTTAGATTTTAATTAGAGATGGCACAAAGAGATTTAAAATTTACAAGGAACATAGGAATTGCAGCGCACATTGATGCGGGAAAGACAACCACGACAGAACGTATTCTGTATTATACAGGAATCAGTCATAAGATAGGAGAAGTCCATGATGGAGCTGCTGTAATGGATTGGATGGACCAGGAACAGGAAAGAGGAATAACTATAACATCTGCAGCCACTCATTGTACATGGCCTTATCAGGGAAAAGATTACGTGGTTAATATTATTGATACGCCTGGACACGTGGATTTCACCGTTGAAGTAGAGCGTTCACTAAGAGTCCTGGACGGAGTTATTGCCTTGTTCAGTGCGGTTGATGGTGTAGAACCACAATCAGAGACTGTATGGCGTCAAGCGGATAAATATAGAGTCCCCAGATTAGGTTTTGTCAACAAGATGGACCGTCAAGGTTCTGATTTTTTCATGGTATGTAACCAGGTGAAAGAAATGCTAGGCGGTAATCCGGTCCCACTTCAAGTACCTATTGGAGATGAGGCGGATTTTAAAGGCGTCGTTGACCTAATTTCTAAGAAAGCCGTTATCTGGAACGACGACGATTATGGAATGACCTATGAAGAAGTGGACATTCCTGAAGACCTGGTTGAACAGGTCAACACCTATAGAGCTCAACTCGTGGAAGCTGTAGCTGAATATGATGAAGAGTTGATGGAGAAGTTCTTTGAAGATGAGAATTCCATTACAGAAGATGAGATCATCAATGCACTGAGAGCCGCAACTATAGATATGTCCATTATCCCGATGATGTGTGGTTCTGCCTTCAAGAACAAAGGTGTACAGGCACTATTGGACGCCGTTATGAGATATTTACCTTCACCGGTAGACGTGGATTCAATAGAAGGCCATAATCCGAATACTAATGATGTAGAGACCAGAAAACCTGATGTAAAATCTCCATTCTCAGCACTTGCGTTCAAGATCGCTACTGATCCTTACGTAGGAAGATTAGCTTTCTTTAGAACATATTCAGGTCGACTCGAGGCTGGCTCTTATGTTTATAATAATCGTTCCGGGAAAAAGGAAAGAATTTCGAGGATGTACCAAATGCATTCCAATAAACAACAGCCTATTGATTTCATAGAAGCTGGCGATATTGGTGCAGCCGTAGGTTTTAAGGATATTAAAACTGGTGATACTCTTACGGATATGGACCACCCTATCTTGTTAGAATCAATGACTTTCCCTGATCCAGTAATCGGTGTGGCCGTTGAACCTAAGACGAAGGCAGATGTTGAAAAAATGGGGAATGCTCTTGCTAAATTAGCTGAAGAAGACCCTACTTTCCAGGTGAAAACCGATGAAGCTTCAGGCCAAACGATCATATCCGGTATGGGTGAACTTCATATCGACATTATTATCGACCGAATGAAGAGGGAATTTAAGGTTGAAGTAAATGTGGGAGAACCACAGGTTGAATACAAAGAGGCTATTAAGCAAACGAAACAACACCGTGAGGTCTACAAGAAACAAACTGGTGGTCGTGGTAAGTTTGCCGACATCGATTTTGAGATAGGACCAGTTGATGAAGACTTTGAAGAAGAAAAAGGCCTTCAATTCGTTGATCAAATAAAAGGAGGTAACATCCCTAAAGAGTTTATCCCATCAGTTCAAAAGGGTTTTGAAGATTCCATGCAAAATGGTCCTTTAGCTGGATTTGAAATAGATAGTATGAAGATCACGTTGAAGGATGGATCCTATCACCCCGTTGACTCAGATCAATTATCATTTGAAGTTGCCGCTAACTTAGGGTTTAAGACCGCAGCTAAAGCAGCTGGAGCCGTTGTTCTTGAACCTATGATGAAAGTTGAGGTAGTCACACCTGAAGATAATATGGGGGATGTCGTAGGTGACCTGAATCGTAGAAGAGGTCAAGTGAACGATATGTTCGATAGAAGTGGAGCCAAGATCGTCAAAGCGGTTGTTCCACTTTCAGAAATGTTCGGTTATGTAACCACTTTAAGGACATTATCATCTGGTAGAGCTACTTCAACAATGGAATTCTCTCATTATGAAGAAACACCACAGAACATATCTGAAGAGATCATCGCTAAAGCTAAAGGGTTGACCACTAATCAAGAATAAGCACTATGAATCAGAAAATAAGAATCAAACTCAAATCCTACGACCATAATTTAGTAGATAAATCTGCTGAAAAAATCGTAAAGACCGTGAAAACGACCGGTGCTGTAATAACTGGTCCTATACCTTTGCCAACTAAGAAAAGAGTATTTACTGTCTTACGTTCTCCTCACGTGAACAAAAAATCAAGGGAACAGTTCCAATTGGACTCTTTCAAAAGACTTTTGGACATCTATAGTTCATCATCCAAGACTATAGATGCCTTGATGAAACTTGAGCTACCGACCGAGTGGCGTAGAAGTAGAAATTAAAGTATAAACAATTAATTAAATCAATATGTCTGGGTTATTAGGAAAAAAAATAGGTATGACCAGCTTGTTCGATGACAATGGTAAAAATCTACCCTGTACTGTCATTAAAGCTGGACCATGCTCAGTTACCCAAGTCAGAACCGTAGAGGTTGACGGGTATGAAGCTCTTCAACTTGGTTTCGATGACAAATCAGACAAAAATACTAGCAAAGCGCTCAAGAAACATTTTGAGAAAGCAGGTACAAGTGTTAAAAGTCTAGTCAGCGAATTCAAGTTTGATAGTAATGAACTTAAGTTAGGTGATGAAGTTAAGGCGGACATCTTTGAAGAAGGTGATTTCGTTGATATTTCAGGAAATTCTAAAGGGAAAGGTTTTCAAGGTGTAGTTAAGCGACATGGCTTTAGTGGTGTAGGCGATAAAACTCACGGTCAGGGTGATCAGCTTAGAGCTGGTGGCTCCGTTGGTGGAGCGTCTGATCCATCCAGGGTCTTTAAAGGTACCAGAATGGCCGGCCAAACCGGAAATAAAAAGGTTACCGTACAAAACCTGAAGGTATTGAAGGTCGATGCTGAAAACAATTTAATCGTAGTCAAAGGTTGTGTCCCTGGACATAAAAATGCTTATTTAAAGATTCAAAAGTAATGGAAGCAAAAGTATTTGATAAAACAGGAAAAGAGACTGGGAAAAAGGTTCAACTCAGTGACGACATATTTGCTATCACTCCTAATGAACATGCCGTTTACCTTGATGTTAAGCAACATAGAGCTAACTTAAGGCAAGGAACTCATAAATCTAAAGAACGAGCTGACATTAAAGGTAGCGGAAAAAAGATAAAGCGGCAGAAAGGAACAGGAACCGCAAGAGCCGGGAGTATTAAGTCTCCCATTTTCAGAGGTGGTGGTAGAGTATTTGGTCCTACGCCAAGAGATTACAGTTTTAAGGTCAATAAAAAGGTTAAGCGTTTGGCCAGGATATCTGCCCTTTCCCAAAAGCTCGCTAAAAATGAACTTCTCATAATAGAAGATTTTGCTTTTGATAATCCAAAGACTAAGACTTTTAAAAAAGTTATAGATTCTTTAAAATTAAATGAGAAAAAAACAATTTTCGCATTTGGGGAATCAAATAAAAACGTATATTTGTCATCTCGTAATTTAGAACACTATGATGTTGTAAATTACTCACAATTAAATACTTATAGAATATTAGATAATAATGTTCTCGTGTTATCACTATCGGCTCTAGAAAAATTAGAGTCTAATTTAAAAGTTGATTAGTCGTTATGGAATATTCAATTCAACCTATAATATCTGAAAAGGCAACTGACGATAGTGAGTTAAAGAACCGCTATTGGTTCAAAGTTGATAAAAGAGCAAGTAAGTACGATGTAAAAAGAATCATTGAGGATATCTATGAAGTGAATGTTTCTAAGGTGCGGACGATGAACATCAAACCAAAAAGCAAAAGTCGTTTCACCAAGACTGGAGTAATTTCCGGCGCTACATCAGCTTACAAAAAAGCAATAGTTGACCTAAAAGATGATGATACTATTGACATTTATAGTAACCTTTAATATAGAAGTATGGCTGTAAAAAAATTAAAACCTACAACTCCTGGGCAACGTTTCAAAATAGCTAATGGTTTTGACGCGTTAACTACTGATAAGCCAGAAAAAAGCTTGTTAAAGAGTTACAAAAAGTCTGGAGGTAGAAATAATAATGGTAGGATGACTATGCGCTATAAGGGTGGTGGTCATAAAAAACGGTATAGACTGATCGATTTTAAAAGGTCAAAGAAAAATGTTGATGCTGAGGTTAAATCCGTAGAATACGATCCAAATCGTTCTGCTTTCATATCACTCATTGAGTATAAGGATGGAGAGAAAACCTACATTATTGCTCCAACCGGCATTAAAGTAGGTCAAATGGTCAGAACTGCTGAGTCCTCGAATGAGGTGAGAGTAGGTGATTACCTAAGCTTAAGGTCTATACCCTATGGTACGATAATATCCTGTATTGAACTTCATCCCGGTAAAGGCGCTAGTTTGGCCAGAAGTGCAGGCACATTCGCACAACTTATCGCGAAAGAAGGTAAATATGTGACAGTTAAATTACCTTCTGGCGAAATTAGACAAATTTTAGGAAGTTGTTACGCAATGGTAGGTTCAGTTTCCAATAGTGACCATCAATTGGTCATTTCCGGTAAAGCTGGTAGAAGTAGATGGTTAGGAAGAAGACCTAGAACACGTGCAGTAGTAATGAATCCAGTTGATCATCCAATGGGTGGTGGTGAAGGTAAAGCCTCTGGTGGTCATCCACGTTCAAGAAAAGGACTTTCTGCAAAAGGTCTAAAAACAAGAAGTAAAACCAAATCGAGCAATAAGCATATTATTGAGCGACGAAAAAAATAAATTATGCCTAGATCATTAAAAAAAGGACCTTATGTTCACTTTAAGTTGCAGAGAAAGATCGAGCAGGCTGAGAAATCTGGTAAAAAACAGGTTATAAAAACCTGGTCAAGATCTTCAATGATAACACCTGATTTTGTAGGTAAGACTTTTGGTGTTCACAATGGTAAACAATTCGTTCCCGTTTTTATTACTGAGAACATGGTAGGCCATAAACTCGGAGAATTTTCCCCTACAAGAACTTTTAGAGGTCATACTAGCGCTAAAAACAAAAAAGCATAACCATGGGTGTTAAAAAAAGGAACAAAGCTGAGTCCATTAAAGAGAAAAAGCAATCATTAGCATTTGCCAGGCTTAATAATTGCCCTACTTCACCTAGAAAGATGCGACTCGTCGTAGATACTATTAGAGGTCAACGTGTGGAAACAGCACTTAATAAATTAAGATTTACCAATAGAGAATCCGCTAAGAGACTGGAAAAACTTTTGCTCTCAGCAATTGCAAATTGGCAATCAAAAAATGAAGATGCCGATGTTGAATCCGCTGATCTTTTTGTAAAGGAAATAAAAGTTGATAGTGCAGGTATGCTTAAGAGATTAAGACCTGCACCTCAAGGTAGAGCACACAGAATAAGAAAGCGATCTAATCACGTCACCTTGATTCTAGGTGAAAATTTCAATGAAAACTAAATTATGGGTCAAAAGACAAATCCTATTGGAAATAGACTTGGTATCATTAAAGGATGGGACTCCAACTGGTACGGTGGAAGAAGACACGGCGAATACCTTAAGGAAGATGATAAGCTAAGAAAGTACCTACATGCTAGGCTGTCTAAGGCTAGTGTCTCAAAAATCGTTATTGAAAGAACACTTAAGTTGGTAACAATTACCATAACTACTGCTCGTCCTGGTATTATCATTGGTAAGGGAGGCCAAGAGGTCGATAAATTAAAGGAAGAACTTAAGAAGCTAACCTCCAAGGACGTGCAGGTTAATATCTATGAGATAAAACGACCTGAACTAGATGCATTCCTTGTAGCTTCTAGTATTGCTAGACAAGTAGAGAACAGAATTTCATACAGGAGAGCTATTAAAATGGCCATTGCTGCGACCATGAGAATGAACGCTGAAGGAATCAAAATCCAAATTTCAGGAAGACTCAACGGAGCTGAAATGGCTAGAGTTGAAACTTTTAAGGAAGGAAGGATACCATTATCCACCTACAGAGCGGATATTGATTTTGCCATCGCCGAGGCTCATACAACTTATGGCCGTTTAGGTGTAAAGGTATGGATAATGAAGGGCGAAGTGTATGGTAAAAGAGAGCTTTCACCTTTATTAGGTTTTTCTAAGAATGACAGCAAAGGGAAAGGTAAAAGAACCAACCCAAAACGTAATAAATAAGTTAACTTATCATGCTACAGCCTAAGAAAACAAAATATAGAAAACAGCAGAAAGGTAAGATGAAAGGTGTTTCCCAAAGAGGTCACAGACTTTCTAATGGTACTTTTGGGATAAAATCCTTAGATACTAGTTTTGTAACGTCAAGGCAAATAGAAGCTGCACGTATCGCTGCTACTCGTTACATGAAAAGAGATGGTTCATTGTGGATAAAGATATTTCCTGATAAGCCTATTACAAGTAAGCCTTTAGAAGTAAGAATGGGAAAAGGTAAAGGCGCGGTGGAGTATTATGCAGCTCCTGTTAAACCGGGAAGGATAATTATTGAAATTGGAGGAGTTTCTAAGCGTGTCGCTAAAGAAGCCTTGCGATTAGCTTCACAAAAACTGCCCGTTAAAACAAAGTTCATCGTTGCTAGAGATTATCAAGAATAAGTTATGAAAAAGACAGAGATAAAGAAAATGTCCCTATCCGAGCTTAATGAAGCGCTTGTCAATTCCAAAAAGAAATATAGGAATTTAAAGCTTACACACTCGGTAAGTCCACTGGAAAACCCTTCAGAGATAAAATTGGTTAGACGTTCTATTGCAAGGATCAAGACGGAGATCAAATTAAAATCTGTTCAGTAATATTTGATTATGGAAAAAAGAAATCTAAGAAAAGAGAGAATTGGTATAGTTTCCAGTGATAAGATGCTCAAGTCAATTATCGTTAAAGAAACTAAAAAGACAAAGCATCCTAAATACGGGAAGTTCGTCCTTAAAACCAAAAAATATGTCGTTCACGACGAAAAGGAAGAGTCCAAGCCTGGTGATAAAGTAAGAATAATGGAAACAAGACCATTAAGCAAGACCAAAAGATGGAGATTAGTAGATGTATTAGAAAGAGCTAAATAAAATGGTACAACAAGAATCTATACTTAAGGTAGCCGATAACACCGGAGCAAAGCGTGTTCAAGTAATCAAGGTGCTTGGTGGAACAAGAAGACGTTATGCTACTGTAGGTGATAAAGTGGTTGTTAGCGTTAAGGATGCGACACCAAATGGCAATATTAAAGCAGGAGAGATTTCCACTGGTGTAATTGTTCGAGCTAACAAGGAAGTTAGAAGACAGGACGGTTCTTACATCAGATTTGATGACAATGCTATTGTCCTTTTAGCTCAGACTGGAGAGATGAGAGGAACCAGAGTCTTTGGCCCAATAGCCAAAGAACTACGAGAGAATAAATTCATGAAAATTGTTTCCTTAGCCCCGGAAGTATTATAAAACTAAACAATGAAAAAATTCAAATTCAAAAAAGGTGATAAGGTTCAAGTTATTGCTGGTGTTGATAAAGGAAAAAATGGTGAGATACTTCAGGTATTAACGCATAAGAACCATGCCATCGTAGAAGGTGTAAATATCGTTCACAAACACGAAAAACCTTCAGCTAACAATCCACAAGGTGGTATAAAAGAAGTTGAAGCTTCAATCGATATTTCTAATCTTTCTCACATAGACAAAGATAGTAATCCTACAAGAGTAGGTTTCAGATTCAATAAAGAAGGCAAAAAAGAAAGGTTTGCTAAAAAATCAGGTGAAGTTATATAGTTATGAATTACGTACCAAGACTTAAACAAGAATACAAGGATAAAATATTACCTGAATTAACTAAAGAGTTTAGTTACAAAAATACGATGGAAGTACCTAAGCTTAAAAAGATAGTTGTTAGCCGTGGTGTAGGAGAAGCTATATCTGACAAGAAGCTCTTAGATAAGGCAATAGATGAACTTACAATGATAACCGGACAGAAGGCTGTGACTACGAAATCTAAAAAGGATGTTGCGTCTTTTAAGTTAAGAAAAGGCATGCCTGTTGGTGCGATGGTCACCTTGAGAGGGACAAAAATGTATGAATTCCTTGACCGACTTATCACAATCGCGCTACCCAGGGTTAGAGATTTTAATGGTATAAGCAATAGTGGCTTTGATGGTAGAGGAAATTACAACCTTGGAATTCAAGAACAAATCATATTTCCTGAAATTAACATAGATAAGGTTAATAGAATATCAGGTATGGACATCAGTTTCGTAACAACATCAAGTACGGACCAGGAGGCAAAATCACTTTTAACACATTTAGGTTTACCCTTTAAAAAGAATTAATTATGGCAAAGGAATCGATGAAAGCACGTGAGGTCAAGCGTGAAAGAACAGTTCAAAAATACGCGGAAAAGAGAAAGGCACTCAAGGCTGCCGGAGATTATGAAGGTTTACAAAAACTTCCTCGTGATGCTTCGCCTGTCAGATTACATAACAGATGTAAATTAACAGGAAGGCCTAAAGGATATATGAGACACTTTGGCGTTTCAAGAGTAATGTTCAGGCAATTAGCAAACAATGGCCTTATTCCTGGAATTAAAAAAGCAAGTTGGTAAAAATTAAGTAAGAAAGAATTATGAACATAGATCCAGTTTCCGATTATTTAACTAGAGTGAGAAACGCCCTTAGTGCATCTCATCGTGTAGTAGAAATTCCTGCATCAAACTTAAAGAAAGAGATTACCAAGATTTTATTCGATCAAGGTTATATATTAAGTTACAAGTTCATTGATGATGGTGTGCAAGGTCAAATAAAGATCGCTCTTAAATATGATAAGGCCACAAATGATTCTGTAATAAAGAAACTACAAAGGGTTAGTAGACCTGGGTTAAGGCGATATGTAGATCATAATAATATCCCAAGAGTACTTAACGGATTAGGTATTTCTATAGTATCTACTTCCCATGGTCTTATGACTGGTAAACAAGCTAAATCTAACAACGTAGGAGGTGAAGTCCTATGCTACGTTTATTAATTTAAAATATTATGTCAAGAATAGGATTAAGTCCGATAATCATTCCAGATGGTGTTCAAGTTAACATCAATGATAATAAGATTACTGTGAAAGGTAAGTTAGGTGAACTTACACAAGAAGTTCAGGGTATCGATATGGAGGTGAATGATAATGAAATTGTTTTCAAAAGGCCTAATGATAAGAAGCTGGTCAAATCGAAACATGGCCTTTATAGAGCTCTTGTCAATAATATGGTACAGGGTGTGACTGAGGGCTTCACAGCAGAGCTAGAGCTAGTTGGTGTAGGTTACAGAGCATCAAATAAAGGACAACAATTAGATCTAGCTATAGGTTTCTCGCATAATGTTGTTATTGATCTTGCTCCAGAGATATCAGTAGAAACTACTACTGAGAAAGGTAAAAACCCAACTATTAAATTAACCTCTTTTGATAAACAGCTTGTCAATCAGGTTGCTGCGAAAATCAGATCTTATAGAAAACCTGAACCTTACAAAGGAAAAGGAATAAGATATAAAGGTGAACATGTAAGAATCAAAGCAGGTAAATCAGCATAATTAACTACTATGGCCAGAACAACAAAACAAGAAAGAAGAAAGAAACTACATAACCGAATTAGAAAAAAAATTTTCGGAACCGCTGACAGACCCAGGTTATCCGTTTACAGGAGCAATAAGGATGTTTATGCACAATTGATAGACGATGTTCATGGAGTGACCCTACTTTCTGCATCTTCAAGCCATTTGGACAAAACCGATGTTGAAAAAATGAATAAGTCTGACAAAGCAAGACTTGTAGGAAAAGTAATCGCTAACAAAGCCAAAGAGAAAAATATTTCTTCTGTTGTTTTTGATAGAAGCGGTTATCTTTATCATGGAAGAGTAAAATCATTAGCTGAAGGCGCCCGAGAAGGTGGACTAAAATTTTAATATATGTATCAAGATTATAAAAACGTTGAATTCGTTAAACCAAGTGGTTTAGAGCTAAACGATCGTTTAGTAGGTGTTCAGAGAGTGACCAAAGTAACAAAAGGTGGTAGAGCCTTTGGATTTTCTGCTATTGTTGTTGTTGGTGATGAAAATGGTGTCGTTGGACAGGGACTTGGCAAATCCAAGGAAGTAGCTGACGCTATTGCCAAAGCAGTTGAAGATGCTAAAAAAAATCTTGTGAGAATACCACTGATAAACAATTCCATACCTCATCAACAGGTTGGAAAATATTCCGGTGCTAAGGTCGTTTTAATACCAGCTTCACCTGGTACAGGTGTTATAGCTGGTGGTCCTGCCAGAATCGTTTTAGAATCAGTAGGTGTTCACGACGTACTCTCAAAAAACCAGGGTTCAACTAATCCTCATAATGTTGTTAAGGCTACTTTTGATGCACTCTTAAGGTTAAGAAGTCCTGAAGTTGTGGCAAAGCAAAGAGGTATCAGCCTGGATAAAGTATTCAAAGGATAAGAATTATCAGATATGAACAAAATTAAAATAACACAGACCAAAAGTTCTATTAAGAAAGGGAAGAATCAAAAAGCTAATCTTGAGGCCTTGGGCTTAAAAAGAATAGGTCATAGTGTTGAACATACTGAAACACCTAACATTAAAGGTATGATAGGTAAAGTTGAACACTTAATTAAAGTAGAAGCTGTTAAATAAGAACAAAATGGATTTAAGCAATTTAAAACCCGCTAAAGGATCGGTCAAATCATCTAGAAGTAGATTAGGAAGAGGTGAAGGTACTGGACACGGTGGTACTGCAGGTAGAGGACATAAAGGGGCGAAGTCCAGATCCGGTTACTCAAAAAAGATAGGTTTTGAGGGTGGTCAGATGCCTTTACAACGCAGAGTGCCCAAATATGGTTTTAACAATTCCAATAAGATACGATACAATAATTTAAATTTGGATACGCTCCAAGATTTCGTAGAATCTGGTAAATTAAAAAACGACATTTCACTGGATGATCTTATAAAAATTGGCATCATCTCTAAAAGAGATAAGGTAAAGGTTTTAGGTAGAGGTGAACTCAAAAGTAAAATAAATGTAGAAGCTCATCAGTTTTCAAAATCCGCTATAGACGCTATTGAAAATGTAGGGGGTAGCACTAAAATCGTTTAAATTCGTCTATGAAGTTTATAGAAACCATAAAGAACATTAACAAAATAGAAGAGCTCAGAAACCGAATTTTGGTTACGCTGGGTCTTCTGTTAGTATATAGATTTGGTGCTCAAGTTGTTTTACCAGGTGTGGACGCTACACAATTAGCTAACCTTGCCACCCAAACTGATGGTGGTCTACTAGGTTTGCTGAATGCTTTCACGGGTGGCGCTTTTTCTAATGCTTCTATATTTGCGCTCGGTATAATGCCTTATATATCAGCATCGATTGTCGTACAGTTAATGTCAATAGCTATACCTTATTTACAAAAATTAGATAAAGAAGGAGAAAGTGGTAGGAAGAAGAAAACCCAGATTACCAGATGGCTGACCATAGGAATTACTTTAGTACAAGGACCTGGTTATATATATAATCTTTTTAACACATTGCCAGATTCAGCGTTTATGCTTCAAAGTTCTTTTTATTTTGTTGCTTCTTCAGTCATCATTTTAACTACTGGTTGCATATTTGCCATGTGGTTAGGTGAAAAAATCACAGATAGTGGTATTGGAAATGGTATCTCTCTTCTTATAATGGTCGGTATCATTGCAAGATTACCTCAATCCTTTTGGCAGGAAATTTCATCAAGAGTAGGGTCAGACTCTTCGGGTGGAGTGATTCTAATACTTATAGAACTTGCAGTCTGGTTTTTACTTATCCTTGCCACCGTTTTATTAGTAAAAGCAGTCAGAAAAGTTCCTGTACAATATGCCCGTAAATCATCCAGTGGAAAATACGAGCGAAGTGCGATGGCGGGTGCCAGACAGTTTATTCCGCTTAAACTGAATGCTTCGGGAGTTATGCCCATCATTTTTGCTCAGGCTATAATGTTCGTTCCAGCTGCTTTAGCGGGTTTATCAGACTCTGCTATGGCACAGGGTATAACCGCAGAGTTTCAAGACCTCTTTGGCTTTTGGTATAACCTCGTCTTTGGTATACTGGTTGTTATTTTCACTTTCTTTTATACGGCNATTAGTGTCCCTACCAGNAAAATGTCAGATGATCTTAAGCGAAGTGGTGGATTTATTCCTGGAATTAGACCAGGTTCAGATACGGCAGAGTTCTTAGACCGTGTCATGTCTCAGATTACTTTGCCCGGTTCCGTTTTTCTGGCCATCCTTTCAGTTTTCCCTGCCATAATAGTTGGTTTACTGGACCTACAACAAGGTTGGGCATTATTCTTTGGAGGAACATCCCTGATCATCATGGTTGGAGTGGCAATAGATACAGTAGATCAAATAAACGCTTATTTACTGAACAGACATTATGACGGACTTATGAAATCCGGCAAGAACAAAAAAGTAGTCGCATAATTATGGCAAAGCAAAAATCAATTGAACAAGACGGAACGATAATCGAGGCTTTATCAAATGCTATGTTTCGTGTAGAATTGGAGAACGAGCATGTAGTAACTGCTCACATATCCGGTAAGATGAGAATGCATTATATCAAATTATTACCTGGAGATAAAGTAAAACTTGAAATGAGTCCTTATGATTTGACTAAAGGACGCATAACCTATAGATACTAATTTTTATGAAAGTACGTGCATCAATTAAAAAGAGAAGTTCTGATTGTAAGATCGTCCGAAGAAAAGGACGCCTTTACGTCATAAACAAAAAGAACCCAAAATTCAAACAAAGACAAGGATAAAAATATGGCAAGAATAGCTGGTGTAGATCTACCAAAGAACAAGAGAGGTTTGGTCGCTCTTACTTACATTTTTGGTGTAGGTAATTCCACCTCTAAAGAAATCCTGGAAAAGGCAGGAGTAGATATCAATTTAAAAGTTTCGGAATGGAAAGATGATCAAATCGCTAACATACGAAATGTTATCGGTGATTATACCATTGAGGGGCAGTTGCGCTCTGAAAACTCCATGAACATTAAAAGATTAATGGACATTGGTTGTTATAGAGGCGTAAGGCATCGTTCTAGNTTACCTTTAAGGGGTCAGAAGACCAAGAATAATTCAAGAACGAGAAAAGGTAGAAAGAAAACCGTTGCAAATAAAAAGAAAGCAACTCTATAATTAGTTAGTATGGCAAAATCATCACAAAAAAAGAACAAAGTCAAAGTTGAAGCTTTTGGTGAAGCTTATGTAAATGCTACGTTCAATAATGTCATTATATCACTTACCAATAAAAATGGTGAGGTCATATCTTGGTCATCAGCAGGAAAAATGGGCTTTAAAGGAAGCAAAAAAAATACTCCTTATGCCGCCCAACTAGCTGCTGAAGATGCCAGTAAGCGCGCCTTTGATATGGGTCTACGCAAGGTAAAGGTTTATGTAAAAGGTCCAGGAAACGGACGTGAATCAGGTATCAGGGCCATCCATAATAGTGGTGTTGAAGTAACTGAAATAATCGACGTAACACCAATACCTCATAATGGTTGTAGGCCACCTAAACGTAGAAGAGTATAAAAAGATTATCGAAGGAAAGACCTTAATTCATAATCAATAATTTTAAAAATCATAATATGGCAAGATATACTGGTCCAAAAACAAAGATTGCAAGAAAGTTCGGTGAACCGATATTTGGAGACGACAAATCCTTTGAGAAAAAGAACTATCCACCTGGTCAGCACGGGAACAATAGAAGAAGAGGTAAAAAATCTGAGTATGCTACTCAACTAATGGAAAAACAAAAAGCTAAGCATACTTACGGAATCCTTGAGAAGCAATTTCGAAATATGTACGAAAAGGCTAATCGTTTACAAGGAATAACAGGTGAAGTCTTACTGCAAATGTGCGAATGTAGATTAGATAATGTTGTTTTCCGCTTAGGATTAGCTCCTACCAGAAGTGCGGCAAGACAACTTGTCTCCCATAAACATATCGTTGTTAACGGTAGTATCCTCAACGTTCCATCTTATCAGGTGAAGGAAAATGATATCATAGGGGTGCGTGAAAAGTCGAAATCTCTTCTTGTCATCACTGAATCATTACAAAATAAGAAAAATGTTTATGAATGGTTGTCATGGAATAGTGAAAAGAAAGAAGGAACGCTCGTAAATGTGCCTGAGAGAACGCAAATTCCGGAAAACATCAATGAACAATTCATCGTTGAACTTTACTCTAAATAATTAAAGACACTTCAATCACTATGGCATTATTTAATTTTCAAAAGCCCGAAAAGGTTATCATGATCGAGTCCACCGATTTTGAGGGCACGTTCGAATTCAGACCCTTAGAACCGGGATATGGTCTAACTGTAGGAAACGCCCTAAGAAGAGTCTTATTATCTTCTTTAGAAGGCTTTGCGATCACATCAGTGCGTATTGAAGGCGTCGAGCATGAATTTTCAACCGTTCCCGGCATCGTAGAAGATGTGACTGAAATCATTCTTAACCTCAAACAGATACGTTTTAAAAGACAGATCGAGGATGTTGATAACGAAACGATATCTGCATCAGTTTCCGGTACAGAACAACTTAAGGCTGGTGATCTTCAAAAGTTCATTTCCGGGTTTCAAATCTTGAATCCGGATCTCGTCATTTGTAATCTAAATAAAAAGGTTGCACTTAACATCGAATTAACGCTCGAAAAAGGAAGAGGTTATGTTCCAGCCGAGGATAATAAAGTTGATAAATCTCCTATTGGTACCATTTTCACAGACTCTGTGTTCACCCCGATAAAAAATGTAAAGTATAGCATAGAAAATTATCGTGTAGAACAAAAGACGGATTATGAAAAACTCGTGTTCGAGATACAAACCGATGGCTCCATCCACCCGAAAGAAGCGCTAAAAGAGTCGGCCAAGACCCTAATACATCACTTTATGTTGTTCTCTGACGAGCGTATAACACTAGAGACCGAAGAGATGACAGAATCAGAGACCTACGATGAAGAATCTCTTCACATGAGACAGCTGTTGAAGACAAAGCTTATGGACCTTGACCTCTCGGTTAGGGCACTGAATTGTTTAAAGGCAGCAGAAGTAGATACTTTAGGCGACCTGGTATCTTACAATAAGAATGACTTGATGAAATTTAGGAACTTTGGCAAGAAATCCCTTACAGAACTAGAAGAACTAGTTGCTGATAAAGGACTTGACTTTGGGATGGACCTATCAAAGTACAAATTGGATAAAGACTGATTCCAACTAGTTAAAAAAACAATCAAATGAGACACGGAAAGAAATTTAATCATTTAGGGAGAAAGTCCGCACATAGGAATTCTATGTTAGCGAACATGAGTTGTTCCCTGATAGAACATAAGAGGATAAATACGACTGTTGCTAAGGCCAAGGCTCTAAGGCAGTTCATTGAGCCACTTTTGACAAAATCTAAATTGGACAACACTCATAATAGAAGACTGGTGTTTTCTAAGATAAGGGATAAAAATGCTGTGAATGAGCTGTTCAGGGAAATTTCACCTAAAATATCTGACAGGCCTGGAGGATATACTAGAATAATAAAACTAGGGAATAGGCTAGGGGACAATGCTGATATGGCTTTGATAGAACTCGTTGATTACAATGAGACCTATGATCTTTCCAAGGCAGGTAAGAAAAAATCCACAAGAAGAGGAAGAAGCAGAAGAGGCTCAAAGTCAAAACAAACACAGCAGACGAACCAGGAAAGGTCAAATCCCACAAAAAACACAGATGAATCTGGGAACGAGGACACTAAAAATGAATAGTAAAAAAACATCATCAATTTTTATCAAAAAGGTATACTAATTAGTATGCCTTTTTTTTATATTTACGCACTATGAAATACCTACAAAAGAAAAATGCTTATGTATTGTTAGAAGACGGAAGTGTCTTCTACGGTAAGTCTATTGGTGACCTTTCCGGGAGATCATTTGGAGAGATTTGCTTCAATACTGGTATGACAGGTTATCAGGAAATATTTACGGATCCATCCTATTACGGACAGATAATGATAATGACCAATGCTCATATAGGAAACTACGGGGTCAATGATGATGAAAGCGAATCCACATCTCCTAAAATAGCCGGTTTGATCTGCAAGAACTTTTCTTATGATCCATCTAGAAAGGCATCAAATGGAAGTTTGAAAGAATATCTTGATGATAATAATGTATTTGGTATATCTGATGTTGATACCAGAGCACTTGTTACCTACATAAGAGAAAATGGTGCTATGAACGCTATCATCGCTTCTTCAGATCATGACTTGGAAAAGTCAAAGGAAGCGCTAGCCGCAAAGCCTAGTATGACAGGTCTGGCCTTAGTAGAAGAAGTTTCCACCAGTTCCTACTATAAATACAACATTAAGTCCGATGCAAAAAAAATTGCTGTTCTTGACCTGGGCATTAAAAGTAATATTCTTGAGAAATTAGCGGAATTGGATGTAGAATTACACATTTTTCCTCATTCTGCTACCTACGAAGATATACTCGGTATTAAGCCTGATGCACTCTTTATTTCCAATGGTCCAGGAGATCCCGAACCACTTGAAGGGTCAATTGAGCTTACAAAAAGAGCGATAAATGATGACCTTCCTACCTTCGGTATTTGTTTAGGACATCAGATAATCGCCTTAGCACAAGATGTTCCTACGTTTAAGATGCATCATGGCCACAGAGGTATTAACCATCCCATCCTTAACCAACTGTCAGGGAAAGGAGAGATCACTTCCCAAAATCACGGTTTCTCAGTGGATCTTGATGCGGCAAAAAACAACAACAACATTGAGGTCACACATACACATTTGAATGATAATAGCTTAGCAGGTTTAAGGATAAAAGGCAAGAAGTGTTTTTCTGTACAATATCATCCAGAGGCAAGTCCAGGACCACATGATGCTTATTATTTGTTCCAGCAATTTGCAGAAATGATATAAAAAAACTGCTATCGAACAAATAGCAGTTTTTTAGATATTTTGTTCAAAATATATCAGGGCATAAGAACCTTATCAATTACATGGATAACGCCATTGGATGAATTCAAATTGGCGTTTTTTACCTTTGTTGTAGTTCCATTTTGACTATTTATTTCAACGTCGCCCTGATTTAGGCTGATCGTTAATTTGCCTCCATTCAAGGCCTTAAGCTTCATTTTACCATCATTACTTTTAACAAGCTTTACAATATCCTCAGCCATTATAACACCTTTCACGATGTGATTAGTCAGGATGGCCTTAAGTTCCTTTTTATTATCCGTTTCTAAGAGTTCCTTTAATGTACCTTCAGATATTTTGCTGAATGCCTCATCCGTCGGCGCGAAAACCGTAAAATCATCTTCTCCATTTAGTACCTCCTCAAGTCCAGCCGCTTTAATAGCTTTTACAAGTGTTTTGTGACTATCAGATAAATTTATATTCTCGGCTATACTATTATCAGCCGATAATTCCTGAGCATAGGTACTGAATGATAAAATTAGACATAAGATAAACGTAATTCCTATTTTCATAATCTATTCTTTTTCGTGTAAATTTCAATAAAAAGGTTTTTTCAATTTATCTATTAACTTGAATTTAACCTTATCTGAATATATCATTGTTCTATCACAAAATATGGTAGGTAGTCAGAGTTGCTAAAAGTTGACTTATGTCATAAAATATCTGCTTTATTTTAAGCAGTATTTCGTAAATTGCAGAAAACTTAAAAAAACGAACATGAGCGCAATATTATCTGTAAATGCCCGTCAAATTTTTGATTCACGAGGCAATCCTACCATAGAAGTCGATGTTTTCACAGAGACCGGATCCTTAGGGAGGTTTGCTGTTCCATCAGGAGCATCGACTGGTGAACACGAAGCGGTTGAGCTTAGAGATGGTGAAGATCATTTCATGGGTAAAGGAGTTACAAAAGCAGTTGATAATGTGAACAATGTCATAGCCGAAAAACTCTTAGGATTTTCTGTTTTCGATCAACAAGAGATCGATCAATATCTTATTGAGTTAGATGGAACGGATAACAAAGGCAATTTAGGAGCAAACGCCATATTAGGGGTTTCTCTGGCCGTAGCTAAGGCCGCGGCGATTGAACTTGGAATGCCTTTATATAGATACATCGGCGGTGTGAGCTCAACTACACTACCCGTTCCAATGATGAACATCATCAATGGTGGTTCTCACTCAGATGCTCCCATCGCTTTTCAGGAGTTTATGATCATGCCCGTTGGTGCATCATCATTCTCAAATGCTTTAAAAATGGGAACGGAAATATTCCATCATCTAAAAAAAGTTCTCAAAGAAAAAGGATTAACGACCTCCGTTGGTGATGAAGGAGGATTTGCCCCTAAGTTAGAAAGCACGGAAAATGCTATTGAAGTAATCCAACAAGCTGTTGAAAACGCTGGATATGAATTCGGTAAAGAGATTTTCATCGCATTGGATTGTGCAGCAGCTGAATTTTATGAAGATGGTAAGTATAATTATAAAAAGTTTGAAGGAGAACAGGGAAAGATAAGAACTTCTGAAGAACAAGCTGATTATNTAGTTGAACTGGCAAAAAAGTTCCCTATAATATCCATAGAGGATGCAATGGACGAAAATGACTGGGATGGCTGGAAGAAATTAACAGATAAAATAGGCGATAAGGTTCAGCTCGTAGGCGATGACCTTTTTGTGACCAACGTGAATCGACTTTCTAGAGGAATTGAAGAAGCTATAGGCAATTCTATATTAGTTAAGGTCAATCAGATAGGTACTTTGACTGAAACGATACAAGCTGTAGAGATGGCAAAGAATGCCGGTTTTACAGCCGTAATATCCCACCGGTCCGGTGAAACAGAAGACAACACCATCGCCGATCTCGCGGTAGCTCTAGAGACCGGTCAGATAAAGACCGGATCNGCCTCCAGAAGTGATAGGATGNCCAAGTACAACCAGTTACTCCGAATAGAGGAAGAACTAGGAGATACTGCTAAGTTCCTGGGAAAAAAAGCATTTAAAGTAGAATTAGATAAGTAATAATATAAATTAAAGTACATTATGGATAAAGCATCGATTTCTTTTAATAACAAAACCTATGAGTTTCCCGTTGTCAGCGGAACAGAAAACGAATATGGTATAGATATATCAAGCCTTAGGAAAGATTCTGGTGGTTTGATAACATTTGATAGGGGATTTAAGAACACAGGATCCTGTAAAAGCTCCATCACTTTTTTGGATGGTGAGAACAGCATACTTCGATATAGAGGCTATTCTATAGAAGATCTTGCAGATAAGGCATCATTCCTGGAAGTTACTTATCTTTTGATATTTGGTGAGTTGCCTACAAAGGATCAACTCGACAAGTTTCATGCGGATATCAAAGATGAGTCCCATGTAGATGAAGAAATGAAGAAAATCCTGGATGGTTTTCCTCGCTCAGCACATCCAATGGGAGTTGTTTCTTCACTTACGAGCGCATTGATCGCTTTTAATCCAAGCTCGGTCAATATCGAGTCAGATGAAGATATGTACAATGCGATAGTTAAATTGGTCGCTAAGTTTCCGGTGCTTTGCTCATGGGCGTTAAGGAAAAAGTTAGGAAGGCCGTTAGATTACGGGGACGATAACCTGGATTTTGTGGAAAACATCGTCAAAATGATGTTCAAAAAACCTAATCAGGAATATAAGATAAACCCTATCGTAGTTAATGCGCTTAACAAACTTCTGATCTTGCACGCTGATCATGAGCAAAACTGCTCAACCTCAACCGTGAGGATCGTAGGTTCTTCCCATGCCGGATTATTCGCTTCTATATCAGCTGGTGTTTCAGCACTTTGGGGACCTTTACATGGTGGAGCAAATCAAGCTGTCATAGAAATGCTTGAAGGTATCAAGAAAGATGGTGGCGATACGAAAAAGTACCTTGAAAAAGCGAAAGATAAGGATGATCCGTTCCGATTAATGGGCTTTGGTCATCGTGTTTATAAGAACTATGACCCTAGAGCTAAGGTCATTAAAAGGTCTGCGGATGAAGTACTGAACGACCTAGGCGTAAAAGATGAAGTCCTGGATATAGCGAAAGGACTGGAGGAAGAGGCGCTAAAGGACGATTACTTTGTTCAAAGAAAACTTTATCCTAATGTTGATTTTTATTCCGGCATTATCTATAGAGCGTTAGGTATTCCTGTAGATATGTTCACGGTTATGTTCGCTTTAGGAAGACTTCCGGGTTGGATCGCACAATGGAGAGAGATGAGACAAACCAAAGAGCCGATTGGAAGACCTAGGCAGATCTACACGGGTGAAAATCACAGAGAGTTCAAATCAATTAATAATAGATAATCAATAATAATAAAATAAAGAAAATGAATAAAATACTAAGAATGAGTTTAATGATGTTAACCCTCGGTCTATTTCTAATAAGCTGCGGGAATGGTAAAAAAGAAGAACAAAAAATGAAGGTCCAGTCATACGATAGACAAGAAGAGCCTTCTAAGGATGTAGCCCACCTACAGGATGATAAAGGTAC
>P_1C_Liq_1_UnCtyDRAFT_1000028_pt1 | contig 28039 bp, 27 predicted proteins | sample Pon1CUnioCityCA_2_FD_10230 | JGI IMG/M metagenome (IMG submission 10230) | reverse complement strand
AAATCTTCAACCGCCAGCCCTCTATATACTTCTCCCGTAAATACCGTAATTGCGGGCTGCACATTATCTTGTAAAGTATTGGGCTGTTCCCATGATTGATAGCGATCGTAATTGAGATCAGTCAGGTTCTCTGAAAGCTTCATTAACGCACCAAGCTCCTGCTTATTCATGCTTTTCAATTTTTTTGCTAAACGATCTGCTTCTTTAATGAACGGAGCTGTACTCGTCATAGGAGTTTCAATACGTCGATTGTAATCCAGCGATTTAGCTGGTGATAAAATTATTTTCATATGAACCTATTTCCAGTTTATACAAATATAAACACAAATTGTTTGTTCAATAACAACAAGTCTTTTTGACAGATTTTCAGTATAAACGCTGACAAATTTGTTCCAAATCACCAAAAATATGACGAATTGTCTACTTGTAGCAAATGGCAACATCTTTGAGCCTACGCGCATATCGAATGTAACGAGAAAAAAGAATTGTGATGGGTAATAAAAAGAAAAATAATCAAGAAGAGTCAGTCGAACAGACCGAAGAACAAGTAAAGGAGGCAGAAAATACTGCCAACCCAGAGAGCAAAACAGAGGATCAACATCCTGAAAAGGAACAGAAAGATCAACAAGATCAGGCAAAGGAAGAACTGGATCCTATTCAGGAATTGGAATCGAAGTACAACGATCTCAACGACAAGTACCTTCGTCTCTACTCTGATTTTGACAACTTCAGAAAACGAACAATTAAAGAAAAAGGTGAGCTCATTTCTTCTGCTAGTGGAGAGATCATCAAAGATCTACTTGCCGTACTCGACGATTTTGAGCGCGCATTGGAATCAAATGCTTCTTCTGAGGATGAGACTGGTATGAAAGAGGGGTTTGAATTGATCTATAACAAGTTTAAGAACATCCTTTCTTCCAAAGGAGTTAAGCCTATGAATAGTAAAGGGGAACCTTTTGATTTGGATCACCACGAGGCCGTGACTAACATTCCAGCAGATAATGAAGAAGATAAAGGCAAGGTTATGGACGTGATTGAAAAAGGGTATTTTTTAAACGACAAAGTATTGCGATACGCTAAAGTAGTAGTAGGACAATAAACGATTTTATGAGTGAAAAAAGAGATTATTACGAGGTATTAGGAATAAATAAATCAGCATCCGCGTCGGACATCAAAAAATCCTACCGCAAACTCGCGTTAAAATATCATCCGGATAAAAATCCAGATGACCCAGCAGCTGAGGCAAAGTTTAAAGAAGCTGCTGAGGCCTACGAAGTGTTGAGTGATCCTCAAAAAAAGCAACGCTATGACCAATTCGGTCATGCTGGCGTTGGCGGTGCTGCAGGTGGTGGCGCTGGTGGATTTGGCGGCATGGATATGGACGATATCTTCTCGCAATTCGGCGATATCTTTGGTGGTGCCTTTGGTGGAGGAGGTCGTCAAAGAGGTGGCGGACAACGCCAGCGAGCAGCGCGTGGAACCAATTTGCGCGTCAAAATTAAAATGACCCTCGACGAAGTTAACGATGGCGTTCAAAAGAAAATTAAGGTCAACAAGCTTGTGAATGCTGATGGTGTTACCTTCAAAGATTGTCAAACATGTAAAGGTTCTGGTCGGGTTCAACGCGTGACACAAACATTTTTAGGTGCCATGCAGACGGCTTCAACCTGCCCTAATTGCCAGGGGACTGGGAAGATTATAGACAAAAAACCAGCTGATGCTGATAGCCAAGGGCTCAAACGACAGGAAGAAGTTATAGAAATAGAAATTCCGGCTGGGGTTGAAGATGGTATGCAACTTTCAGTAAGTGGTAAGGGAAATGCCGGACCATTCAATGGTATAGCTGGAGATCTACTCGTAGTTATTGAAGTGACAGAACACGAATCACTTCGTCGCGACGGTCAGAATGTACATTACGAAGCATTCATTAATTTTGCCGATGCAGCGTTGGGAGGTAGCATTGAAGTACCAACCATTAAAAGTCGCGCTAAAATCAAAATAGAGCCTGGTACTCAAAGCGGCAAAATGCTTCGCTTAAGGGGTAAAGGGCTTCCGAGTGTCCAAAATTATGGAACGGGCGATCAGTTTGTACATATTAATGTCTGGACACCTAAAAAATTATCCAAAGAGGAGCAGCAAACGATTGAAAAATTACGCGAAAGCGAAAACTTTGCTCCCAATCCAGATGGAAAAGAAAAAGGCTTTTTCCAACGGGTGAAGGACATGTTTAGTCATTGATCTATTATTGACACAGTACATGCAATACATTACACTAAACACAGGATCGAAGCGAAGATTTTCGCTTCGATCCTCCTAACGAAAAGTCCTTTAATCGTCAATTGAATAAAACCACTTCAATGCCTGCAATCCATCCTGAAATTGATGTTTTTTTTTCAATTCAACTCATTGATATTTAGAAAATAAAATTATCTTAGCGGAAACTAATTATTAAACGAGTAATTTATGAAAAAGATTAAACCAATTGCCTATTCAACGCTGGCAGCTGCTGGACTGTTTTTAGGTTCTTGCACGTTAGCGCACTCAGTTGCCGTGACCAACAATGATGTTGGATCAAAACGAGGAGAAGTTTCCTCAGGTACAGCTGATGTTGATTCAGGAGTATCTTATGAGTCCGCTGTAAAGAATGGACGAATCAAAAAAGTGGGAGTCGCTGAGTACAAAATGAAATCCTATGTATTCTTTATTAAAGAGTACATGACAGTAACTGGAGAATAAAAATTAATGATATGAAAAAATTTAGAACATTTTTAGCTGTTGCTTTTTCCGTAGGAATATTGAGTTCATGCTCAACAATCTATCCTGTGACTGCAACAAACAATGCTATCGGATCAAAAGTTGGTAAATCAGAAACCTCTATTTTGTTTGGAGGGGCGAGCAGTCAAAACCTAGGCTACGGTCTGGTATTCAATAAAGATTATGGAGTTGTAAACGCCGTAGAAACTGGTAATATTGATCGCGTAGCTACAGTAGATATCAAAGTAACTGATTACATCATTTTTGTAAAAGCAGAAATTATCGTTACTGGCGAATAAAAACCTAAAAAATTGTAGAAGATTATGAAAAAATTAAAATACATCATGGCTGTTGGAGTAACAGCTGTCGTTATGGCTTCTTGTTCTATTTCACGCCCTGTACTTGTTACAGACAATGCAAGTGAAAAAACAGGAGTTTCTGAATTTGACGTAGTTCTTGGTATTTTCCGTCCTATGAATGCTGATATTTCTATTAGAAAAGCAGCGGAGAATGGAGGAATTACTAAAGTGGCTACGGTTGACTTTAGAGTGGAATCAAAATTTTTTAAAACAACTTATAAAACAGTTGTTACTGGAAATTAAAATCCATTTTTTATAATAGATGCCTCTATCATTATTTTCTGATAGAGGCATTTTTTTATCCTTTAATTGTTGAACTTTCAGTCATGTATCAAATATATTGCACCTCGCTTTTAATCATATCCGCTCTATTCATTTCGAGTAACACTTGTGCTCAAACAGAAAATAATAGTGAGAAAGAGAGTGTTCAGATCAATCATTATTTAAGAAAAGTGAAAACAGATACGCTCGTTTTTCCAGGTGATCCACTCCTTCCAGAAAACTTTCTGATTCAATTTCCTGACTCACTCTATAACTCGACTAAAATAGAGATCAAAAAATACATCATTTCTAACATTCGAGGAATAAAAGGATTGTTGCGATCGGAAAATAAGACCTTCTCCAAAGTTCGCTTTCAGATCAAAGGCCATCGGCGTGCCCGGAAGTTTCGCGATCAACTTTTAAAGTCACTCAAAATGTCTAAAAAACAACTTGAAAAGGCTGATATTATAGATGTGAATGGTCAGAAAGTTAACTTCCGTTACGATCAAAGTGGTCGCTACCATTATTTTTTGTTTTACCTGAAAGAAGGTTAAAATTGAACTTTAACACCTATCGCATTCAAACTTGACCACACTTTTAAGAATATTCGTAGCATCGCTATAAGGAATGGATAACGACAATATCATATAATCGCTTAATAGTCTAAAAAAGCATACTAGGTGCTCAACCCAAAAGAGAAGCTGTACTCTCCATTGCCCCTATTTAAAGTTCTATAAAATAACACCACCTAAGGAATTTCCCAGCCTTCAACATCCATTTCAAAAATATCGATACTTGCTTTATTACCCTTCAAGCGATAAGTAGACAATAGCACTTTGTTGAACTTCTCGAAAAACTTGAAATATAAATCATTGTTTACAGTGTTAAAGTCAGGACCTAAATTTTTTGGTTCAGTCCATGTGTCACCAAGGTTTTCAGTCACATAAATATCATATCCCCCCATTCCTTTCAATCCGTTAGATGAAAAGAATAAATAGCGGTTATCTGGGGTAATATATGGTGTTGTTTCATCTCCCACAGTATTCACTGTCATAGGTAGCTTTTGTGCTTCACCCCATTTATTCCCTTGTTTGTAGACCACATAAATATCGGATCTTGAATTTTGCCCATCGCGATCACTCATAAAGTACATTGTATTACCATCTTCAGTAAGAGTCGGTAATCCGTCAAAGAACGTTGTATTAATCGAACTATTCGTGATCGGTTTAGGCGTATTCCAACGATCTTCTTTTGTACGTTCAGAGATGCAAATGTCAGAACCATTCGTTTTTCGTTTATTTCTGATATCAGCAGCCTCTGTATTTACAGTCATGTAAGCCGTATTTCCATCAGCACTCAAATGATTCACAACATCAAATCCTTCAGAGTTCAATCGCTCCACATCGTTTGTCGCTTCCGACCACTCTCCTGCTTCTTCGTCCCATCGAGACAAATAGACATCTTCAAAATAACGCTGATCGTCTGGATTGATATTTCCACCTTTTGTATCAGGTCGACGCGAAGTAAAGAAAAGTTCCTTGCCATCATGACTTAAAAAGGCGGCGTAATCATCATATCCAGAACTAATATCTTGTTCTAATCGATGACGGGCAAATGATTGCTTTTGATCATCTACGGATTGAGCAAAGGCAATCTCGTCAATCTTTTGTTGTACATTAAAAGCACGCTGTTTTGAGCTAGACAATTGGATTTTCGCTAAATCGTAATTCATACGAGCACTATCCAACAAACTCTGACGATGATACGCTTCTCCCAAAAGCATAAAAACTTCTCCGTCATCCGCCTCGCTCAATGATTCAGCTATTTTCGCATATTTTAAGGCGTAACCATAATTACTCATTTGATAATGTGAACGTCCAATCCAGTAGGCCGCCTGCGCATTAAATTTATCGCGAACATAAGCTTCTCTGAATTTACGCAGTGCATCACGCATTTTACCAGTATTGTACAGCTTTCTACCTTCATCAACGAGGAATGAAGACGCTGCCCGATCAATCAAACTCGAACTCGAATCTGGAGGGACTACTGTCAACGATTTCGCTTCAGTCACGCCACTGTAGCTCATAAAAACAATAAAAACGAGTAGTGTGTGCAGTATTTGCTTCATGTGCTTAACATTAATTCGGAGAATAAAACTAAATCAATTTCTTTTGAAATTACGCTTAATTCTCACATTTTTCATTCAAAGATAAAAAATTGTGCGAAAATGGCTTTCAACTCCTGTTGATTCTCTGAATGTTATCTTTTTTAGACGTATCTTTTTTCTGGGAAAACTGATTATTGTTCAAATCCACCAATTCATGCATCGACAACGTAGCAGCTACAATGGCGAGAATAGGTGAACAAGAAGCCATGATCCACAACAAAAATTGCAACAAACTCGTTCCCAATGTTTCGAATGGATGTTCCAAAAAATTAGAATAATCGACCATAGCTCCGAGCTCTACGGGAACTAAAATTAATATCGAGTAAATAGTGCCGATAGCTATAGCTAAGCCGCGATGATTGCGCATAAAATGAATGCTTTGATCGATATCTAAACGCCTTCTTTCATTGACGTAATCAATAAAACTGAACCCGTAGTAAAAAAATCCAATCACGAAAGTCAAATAAAACACTGGAGATTGGTGCGCTTGTTCCCATCCAAAAGCTGAAACAATAAGAATAACCAGAAAGAAAACGTATTCCCACATGACATTCCGCATCGCTATTCTGACTCCTCTTCTTACATCATGGAGTGTTTGACGTAAACTAAAAGGGTAGTAATTGTTGGTGAGTTTTTTCTCTACTACTTGAGATATGATCGAAAGCAATGGAGATAACAAGACCACAACAATATACTTGGCAAACTTCATTAAAACAAGGCCGATCGATATACTCAACAGCATTTTAATCAGAAACCAAATCGTTTCATTCATATTGGAACATTCAACACATCCTAGTTCTGCATCCCATCCTGCATTCCAGGTGGCAAACTCATTCCCAATATAATAGAGTATCAACATCAGCAAAGCTGGAATTGGAATGTACCAATAAAGTTTGTGTGTCCTTATAAACTTTATGGCGCTCCAGTATGAACGTATTCCCAATGCAAAATGTCGAAAAAATTTCATGGTCTATTTGTCGTTTTCAAATGTAAGGAAAGGGAACGAATTAGGCGTTCTAATATCACCAAGATTTACTATCTTTGCGCTTCTCGAAATAGTGAATGTTATGGACTTAAATACACTTACGGCTATTACACCTGTTGATGGTCGCTATCGTAAAAAAGTAAAAGAACTGGCTCCATTCTTTTCGGAATATGGGCTTATAAAATACCGCGTAGTCGTTGAAATAGAATACTTAATTGCTTTGGTCAATTCAGGTGTTAAGCCGCTATCCCATTTCCCAACCAGTCAATTTGATGACCTGAGAGAAGTATATCAATCATTTTCAGAAGAAGACGCGCTCATCATAAAAGAAACTGAAAAAACGACCAATCACGACGTGAAAGCTGTCGAGTATTTTGTCAAAGAAAAACTCATAGCATTAGGGCTTGATCAATATGTTGAATTCGTTCATTTTGGATTAACTTCTCAAGACATTAATAATACTGCTGTTCCACTTTCACTTAAAAATGCATTGGAAACGGTCTACATTCCTGAACTACTCAAGGTCATAGAACAAATCGAAGAATACGCCGAAAAATGGAGCGACGTATCTATGCTTGCTAAAACACACGGTCAACCAGCATCCCCTACTCGTTTAGGCAAAGAAATGCGCGTGTTTAGTGAACGCTTGCGCATTCAGCTGGCTCAATTAAAAAGCGTCCCGTTTTCAGCAAAATTCGGTGGTGCAACAGGAAATATGAATGCTCACTTCGTTGCATTTCCTGACGTAAACTGGGTTGAATTTGCCAATAATTTTGTCAGCGACCAACTCGAATTAACTCGAAGCCAGACAACTACCCAAATTGAACATTACGATAATTTAGCAGCTATTTTCGATGCTATGAAACGCATCAACAATATTCTGATCGATTTGGATCGCGATATGTGGACCTACATATCTATGGATTATTTCAAACAACGCTTGAAAGAAGGTGAGATTGGATCGAGCGCCATGCCCCATAAAGTAAACCCTATCGATTTTGAAAACTCTGAAGGAAATCTGGGAATTGCTAGTGCGTTATTAGAACACCTGGCTAATAAACTTCCCATTTCCAGACTTCAACGTGACCTCACTGATTCGACAGTGCTCAGAAATATTGGGGTGCCCTTAAGTCACAGTCTTATTGGCTTCAAATCTACTTCCGCAGGGCTCGGCAAGTTGCTACTCAATGCCCCTGCCCTCGAAAAAGACCTGGAAAATAACTGGGCAGTAGTCGCTGAAGCAATTCAAACTATTCTACGCCGTGAAGGTTTTCCGAAACCGTACGAAGCACTCAAAGGACTCACGCGTAAGAATGAAAAAGTAACCAAAGCTACCGTTCACGCATTTATTGATACTTTAACAGTCGATAAGGCGATCAAAGCTGAGCTCAAAGCAATATCACCTCAAAATTATACGGGTGTTTAATAAAGGATGACAACCGAAATAATGCTAAACTGGACTCGTTATTGGTGAGCTCTACCTGCTTTAAACGGTCGATGATAAATCAATCGGTGGCGCTGCGGTTTACTTTACGCTTAATTTGTTTTTTCTCAGAAGGAGTCAGTTGCGTTTGTTGAAAATTATTAATTTTCTTCAGTAAACGGTCCAAAAATGCAGTGTCCTTGGCAAAATTGCGGCACAACTTACACATCATGAGGTGCACTTTTACTTCGATGCGATGTCGAAGCGGCAAGCGCTCCTCACTTCCCCGCTCGATTAATTCCGTTATTTCTCTGCACTTTTTCATACTAAAACCATTTCTGCTGGAGACAGTCACGCAGCAACAATTTGGCGCGATGAACGATGACCCAAAAATTAGACGATGAAAGGTCGTATTCCTTACAGATGACTTCTCCTTTCTTTTGTTCCATGTACTTGGCATTCATAATCTCCTTGCTTCTCGGTGGCAGTTGATCCAAACACCGATATAATTCGTCGACTTGCTCTTCAGCTGTAATGCGATCTTCTGCACTCGCAACAGATTGGGTAGGGGCATTCTCTATAATCCAACTCCCGTCATCACTTCCATTATCATGAAAAAAATGAGAAGCAACATCGGTTTTTCTTACGTTGCGCTTTCGCCAATAATCAATGATTTTGCGTTTTAAAATACTTGTAAGCCAAGTTCGTGGTGTACTTCTTCCTTCAAAATTATCTACGCCTTTTAAAGCTGAAACATAGGTGTCTTGTATAAAATCAAGGGCCTGATGACGATCATTAATTTGAGTCATCGCATACCGCAATAAATAATCTGCGTGCTCGTCAACCCAATGCTCTACATCCTTTTTATTATACATTATCTCCCTCAATTAGGTACTACTAAATTAAAATAAATCTTTGAAATGACGTTTAGCCATTTGTCTGTAATGCAATAACTGGGTGAAACCGAAATTCAACAAAAGACACACACGTCAATCTAACGTAAAAAACTCCTATTTGCTACTCCTCAGAAAATAAGCCTTATTCCAACAGTAAATCTGCGCAGGAACTCGATTTTATCACTCCCTTTTTGTAACTTCGTTGTGAAGAATGGTGCTCGACTACAAACTTCCATATCGATTCATATTTTTTTTCGTTTTCACGAGCTTCTCGCTGCAGGCTCAGATGCTCAAACATTATGATAATTTTGACATGTTCTGGGCTGAACATTTCCGCGATCGTTGTTCGTTTGAAAAAATTATTTACTCCAGTAAAAAAGAATATACAGCGGTAACAAGCCGGACCTACTTCTATAATTTTTTTAGCCCCAATCACCGTCGTTACTTTTTTGAGCCTATCGAAAACATGCAACTCTCCAATAGTAAACGTATTAAGCTCTACGGTGGTGGAAAAACCAGTGTTTTTCGCGATTTCGCCGTACTGAATAGTCAACTACTGTTTGTAAGTGAACGAAAACCTTTTTTAGGTAAAAGCATTGAAACGTACTATCATTTTTATAATCCTGATGAACGAGTGCAGGAAAACCATGGGTCTCCAATAGCGACCTTTGATATTCCGCGAACTTTTCGGCAGTCGAACATACATGCTGTCAATAGTATTGATCAAACCACTGCTGCCTACTTCTCTATCCTCCCTGGAGATTTAAACGATTTTCCTCGGTATCATTATGCGATTTTTGACAGCACCCATCAGATCATGAGTCAAGGCAGTGCGATTTTACCTTACAGAAAAAGATCCATTAATTTTAAGCGCTATTTTCTGACATCAAAAGGCGCATTTGTAGCAATCGCTGATTTATCCTGGAACGACAATAGAAATGCACGTTCTAAAAATATCATCTTTATGAATATCGGTAATGAACTTATAGAGATTGATGTTGCTCATAACGATTATTCTTTGCAAGACATTGAATGTACTGAAAATGAGCGTAAAATCATATTATCAGGACTCTATTCAGATAAAGATCTTCCAGGAATCCGCGGTGTTTTTAAAATCACTCTTGATCCTTTTGGAGAAATATTGGATCGACATTTTAAAAGCTTTACTCAGGATTTTTTGATACAGGCTGCTACTTCATTTGACGCTCCAGTAACATACGATAGGCAATCACTACCTGAAGGTATTGGCAACTATCAAATGCAATCATTACGGACATTGCCCAATGGCGATATTTTAGGAACAGCTGAACATCATGCAGTTGAAGAACGCATTAGTGGTGCTGGAGCGCCGGGTACAAATCGCCTGGACACCTATTATTATAGAAATGGAATCATTGTTTTCAAGTTTAGTGCAACAGGTAAACTCTTGTGGAACCAGTTCATTCCAAAACGCCAGCAATCAATGAATGACCGCGGTTATTACTTATCTTACGCAGAAATTTATCACGACAATGCACTCTACATTCTTTTCAACGACCACCTCAAAAATTACTGGGACGATCATTCATATGCTCACCCCTCTGCTATCAAAACTGCCGTTTTGAATAATTGGAGAAACACCATCGCTATCACAAAAATCAATACGGAGAGTGGACATCAACAACGTTGGTGTTCTTTAAATAAAAAGGAATTGAAGACACTCCTTGTGCCCCAACTATGTATTGAAAATCGTCTCAGACAGGAACTGTTTTTATATGCTAATTCAGGTAATCGCCACCGTTTTGGTCAGCTCAATTTCACGAACGATTCTCAGTAAATCAATCAATCATAATATTATTCAGTGCTTACGGCCGAAATCCTCACGTACCTCGTACTCTATACGGAAGAAAATACTTAATTTAGTTTATTCTTAAACAGAGGTACAAACAACAATGATCAAAAACAAAAGTACATACACAGTTGTAAAATGTTTTTTTCTCACAGTGATAATTTGCTGCTTTCTTACACAACATTTATGGGGACAACGCGATGTTAGCGATGAGGTCATTGGGACACCTTATGTTGGTATTCAGTACGGATTAAATGGAACAGGTGGAGATTTAGCAGATCGTTATGGTCTAACGAATGCGCTTGGCGTTTACGCAGGTTACAAGACAAAGGGCAACTGGATGTTCGGACTAGATGGCAATTATTTGTTTGGTAATGATATACGCATTGACGGTCTATTGGACAATGTCAAAGATTCTAAAGGACAGTATGTGAACACTTCAGGAGAACCAGGTATCGTGCTTTTATTTAATAGAGGTTTTCATGTTAATGTATCTGTTGGTAAAATTTTCCCCATACTCAGCCCCAACCCTAATTCAGGTATCATGGTTCAATTAAGCGCAGGATATCTTTGGCACCGTCTTCGGATCGAAACTCAAGAGGATGATATTCCGCAACTACAGGGGGATTATCGTAAAGGGTATGATCGCTTAACCATTGGTGCAAATACAGGTCAGTTTATCGGCTATAGTTTTATGGCGAATCAGGGTATTTTCAATTTTTATGGTGGCTTCTATTTTCAACAGGGCTTTACACGCAATCAGAGAGATGTATTTTGGGATCACCCAAATGAACAGGTGTCTCAAGATCTCCGCATCGAACATTTATATGGTTTCCGTGTAGGTTGGATTATACCGATATACAAGAGACAACCTAAAGATTATTACTACAATTAACTGATGTTTTATTCGACAGGTATATATTTATATGGTGCTTTTATTCGTCTTGCTGCAATACTAGGCAATCAAAAAGCAAAAAAATGGGTTGATGGTCGATATCAATGGTTAAAAAACCTTCCGAACACTCAAGAAAAAAAAGTGACCTGGTTTCATTGCGCATCGCTCGGTGAATACGATCAAGGATTACCAGTTATGGAGGCTTGGAAGAAGCAATACCCCGATGATTTTATTCTCGTCACTTTTTTCAGTCCTTCGGGATATGAAAATAAAGTCGACCAATCCATCGGTGATGCCACCTGTTATTTACCGCTAGACACTCCTGCCAATGCACGAAATTTTATTGAGCATTTCCGACCGAATCACGCCTTCTTCATCAAATACGAGTACTGGATCAATTATATTAAGTACGCAGATCGTAGGAATTGTTCCATTTACGGACTCAGCGCGATTTTTCGACCCACCCAGCGTTTTTTCAATTGGTATGGAGGTGTTTTTCGAAAAGCTTTGCATCGCTTTGACTATTTTTTTGTACAAAATCAATCGAGCCAACAATTACTGAGTTCTATAGGGATCACCAACACAACTGTTACAGGAGATACGCGTTTTGACCGCGTTTTAGAGCGTGTGGAAAACCACAAAACACAACCCATCATTGGACAATGGACAAACACTGAGAATGTTTTTGTAATGGGAAGTTCATGGTCAGTAGATGAGGAGATGATCATTCCATTCATTAATAGTGGGGCTATTGCATCTAAGGTGATTATAGCTCCTCACGAAGTTGATGAAGACCATATTCAAAAAATAAAGAAGCTGCTCAGGGTAAGTACAGAACGCTTTACAGAAATCGATGAGACCACTGGTATTCAATCCTCCACTAAGGTCTTGATTCTCGATTGTATTGGGTTATTAGCCTCGGCTTATCAATATGGGGAGCTCGCTTATGTTGGTGGAGCTTTTAAAACTGGTTTGCACAATATTTTAGAACCTGCTGCATTCGGTTTACCTGTAATTTTTGGTCCACGGTATGCTAAATTCCCTGAAGCACAACTATTTATAGATGAAAAGATTGGCCAATCTATCGTCGATTCCGATTCTTTCTATAAAGCCTATCAACATTTCTCAGCCAATGACAAAATCTCCCATCGTGTTTATCAATTCATGCAAGACAAACGCGGAGCAACTGCTCAAATTATGCATCACTTCACACGATAGTTGTACTGATTAATTATCAATATAAATTTCCAAAGGAGCCCCGTCAAAACGTGACACTTGAACACCTCCAGCACTCGTAACATCTGAAGCATCTTGCGTTTTGGCTCTTCTTATATACATCGTGGCTTCCTCCAAACCCAAATCACTCAATTTATCTTGTGTAAGGTTGATGGATGTAGCATTCACACCCGTTTGAGTAAACACGACTAGATCATCTTCAGCATTACCATCAATAGTAACCGTTATAACTTCGCCCTGTTGAAGCGGATCCCCATTCCATTCTAACATAAAATTCGACGAACGCGATAACGTATCGATAGCATTATTAATATTTATAGAAGATACTAAATCTATGGAATTAGAATATACTGTCTCCTCCGTATCCGTGTATTGAAAATCAACATTGCTCACGACTCCATTTTCCTCCGTTTCATAATACGCCAAGGCCTGCTTAAAAGGCATGAGTTCACCATTTGCTAAAACTTCGGCGGGATCAACCAACTCCAATTTTGTACCTGTGGCATTACTGAATTGAAAATGTGCTCTCGCATAGGTCACATCTTTTTCTGCATTATACTCCACCACGTATCGCGTGTATATCTTGTCTTGATCAACACTGTCAGAATCTTCCCTCTTACAAGAGAATGTTGTTATTAAAAGCATCGTAATAGCAAGTGTAAAAATTGATTTTCTCATAGCGCAAAGAATTAATGACACCAAAGTACGTAATATTTAGCTAAGAAAAAAGTAGCTATGTATTTCGAGCACTATATCATATGCTATTAATCACGACCACCCAACAAATGAAGCAGCGACATAAACAAGTTAACAAACAAGATATAAAGTGTTAATCCACCCATCAGTCCCATTTTTTGTTTATTTGCTTTGGATATTTCAGGATCATGGGCTATTGATTTTAATTTTTGCATTTCCCAGGCTGTTAATCCGGTAAAAACAAAAACACCAATAATAGAGATTAAATACCCCAACCAAGTGCTTCCTAAAAACATGTTCACTATCGCTGCTATAAAAATACCTATAAAGGCCATGTATAATAAACTCCCCATTTTCGATAGGTCCACACTTGTCGTATATCCCAAAATAGCCATAGCAGCAAAAGCACCAGCAGTTACAAAAAAAGTTGTCGCTATATCACCCATACTATACACGAAGAAAATGGATGCTAGAGACGCTCCAATCAAAGAAGAGTACAATATAAAAAGTCCCAGCAGCGTTCCCATAGAATATTTATGAAATTTCGCCTGAATAAGAAAAACCAATCCAAGGGGAGCGAATGCTATTACGTAAAAAATTGGACTTACACCTCCTGTCTCTGTATTTAAAAACCATTCTTGGAACAACCCTGAACTTGCTAAATACCACGATACAGAACCCGAAACAACGAGCGCCATAAACATGTAAGTATACACACCAGTAAAAAATTCTTTTACCTCGGCTTTCGAGGAAACTTCTGACTGTTCTGCATCCAAATAATTATCCATAACTACTAATTCATTTTTATGACACAAAGATAGCAGATTTACTTATGAAAAATTCTTAAAAAAAGTAAATTCAGCAAGCAGGCTCCCAAACATTTTTTTCCATTTTTCATTACCATCAATCACCTCGGCAATTAAGATTCATTTTTCCACTCGAGGAAAGAAGCTATTGCTCTTCTGTCTTTTTTCGATGGTTTACCTGTTCCATGATGGCGATAAGATGATTGTGCGGCTTGAAAAGTCTTATATTTCTCAATCTCCTCTTGAGGCGTAATATCACGGATATAATTTTCAACTAACTTCGCTCCTACCCGATTCGATAAAGTATCTTTTACAGTATATAAAAATGTTGAAGTGTGCTTTCTAATCCCCACTTCATCTCCTTCTTGCACCTCTTTTGAAGGTTTTACCTGTACACCGTTGAGAAGAACCTTCCCTTTTTTCACTTTTTCAGTAGCTTTAGAGCGGGTTTTACTGAGTCTTACACACCAAATAAATTTGTCAATTCTAACACTCATAATAAGAATTTTTGCTTTTTTTTTGAAAAAGTTCGAATGACACTTTCATAAGAATGATCGATGAGCTCCAACAACAGATCAGATTCCAAATCACTGTTAAAAGATACGGTATTCCAATGCTTTTTATTCATGTGATAACCAGGCTTCACGCCTGAATAGCGCTCTCTAAGTTCTATTGCGCGTTCAGGATTACATTTGAGATTTGCGGTTTGCCCCTGTTCCAGGTCAAGTAGAGCAAACATCTTTCCAGCAACCTTAAAGACCAACGTATTATCATCAAACGGAAAAGACTCATTCACATGAGTCTTTTCCAAACAATATTCTCGAAAATGAACGACGTCCAAACCTTTACTAGTCTGCCGAGTTCATATTATCTTGACGTCCTAATTGCTTTAACATCTGAGTATGACTCTTCAGTGCACCCGCAAACGTTTTCTCCGAATTATAGGGTAAATTGAATTCCTCAGCCGTCTCCCTGACGATTTTTGATATTTTCTTATAATGTACGTGACATATATTCGGAAACAAGTGATGTTCAATTTGAAAATTCAATCCACCAACATACCAACTAAAAAGTTTACTTTTTGGTGCAAAATTCGAAGTATTCAACAATTGACTTACAGCCCAGTCGGCTTTAATGTTTCCTGATTCATCAGGCATAGGGTAACTCGCTGAAGGAACTACGTGTGCAGGCTGGAAGATAGATCCCAAAATCACACCAGATATGTAATGCATTAAAATGAAGCCTAAAACTATAAAGTACCACGGAACCGGCGTAAAAATTAAAGGTAACACCAAGAAGACCGCGTAATAGGCTACTTTAGATAAAATCGTATTAATTAATAACCGTTTAAATGAGTTTGTTTGCGTTTGCGTAAGTCCCATTTTGTGGTATCGCATAATTTGTTTAAAATCCTTCACCGTAATCCACAACAAAGTCATCATTCCATATAAGAACCAAGCGTAGACATGCTGATATTTATGCATTGGCTTACGCTCTTCGTGCGGACTAAAACGCAGCACCGAACCTGGATCTATATCCTCATCCATACCAGTTACATTTGTATATGTGTGGTGCAACACATTATGCTGTATACGCCACATCACATCACTACCACCTGCAAGATGAAGCAACAAACTAAAAAAGGTATTGACACGCTTATTTTTAGAATAAGCGCCGTGATTCGCATCATGCATGATCGACAAACCTATACCTGACATACCAAAGCCCATGAGCACCCACATAATTAACATGAGCCAAGTAGACTCAACCACTGTTAACATGAGTGTGAAAGGCACCAAATAAAGCGCAATCATGAAAATTGACTTCAGCACCATTGCCGAATTTCCATATCTCGAGATATTATTCTCTTTAAAATAACCTCTCACACGACGTTGAAGTGTCTTATAGAATTCAACATTTTGTGAACGGTCGAAACGAATGTTTTTATATTGCATAAAACCTAATTTAAGTACTCCCTTAAAATAAAAGAACACCCACAAAGATAAAAAAAATTTAAATAGCATTCTAATCAAGTACCCCTTTAAATTGTAAAAAATCACAATTTTCAACATTCATCAGAGATCAATTCAACCAAAAGATTCTCTTATTTTTGTCGAAAAATTTGTGAAATGAACTCTATAAAGAACATAAGTTTTGCGGGACAACGTACACTCATCCGCGTCGACTTCAACGTCCCTATAGACAGCGATGGAATAGTGACAGATACCACTCGAATAAAAGCTGCCTTACCCACAATCCATCAGATATTGGACACTGGGGGAAGTGTAGTCATCATGTCCCATTTAGGACGACCTAAAGCGGAGAAAACAAATAAACTCTCTTTGCGTCATCTGGTAAAACCATTGAGCGAATTGCTCGATAAAGATGTTCAATTTGTGGCAGACTGCATTGGGGTGGAAGCCGCAAATGTTACATCAGCAATGAAACCCGGAGATGTTGTATTATTAGAAAACTTGCGTTTTCACGCTGAAGAGAAAGCTGGAAATGATGCTTTTGCAGAACAACTGGCACAACATGGAGACTGTTACGTGAACGATGCTTTTGGCACAGCACATCGCGACCATGCAAGCACATCAAGAATTGCACAGTTTTTTAATAACAAAAAATATTTTGGATTATTACTTGAAAAGGAAATGGAAGCTATTGACGGGGTTATTCACAGTAACGAGACTCCTAAATTAGCTATTATAGGTGGAGCTAAGGTCAGCTCAAAGATCACCGTAATAGAAAAGCTACTTGACACTATCGATGCAATTATTATAGGTGGCGGTATGGCGTACACTTTCGTTAAGGCTAAAGGCGGCAAAATTGGCAACTCTTTAGTTGAAGATGATTACCTCGAAATGGCGAGTGACTTACTCATAAAAGCTCAAGAAAAAAATGTAACCGTTCATTTGCCGAGAGACACCGTCGCGGCAGACGAATTTAATAACGAAGCCAACCGCAGAACTGTAGCTATCGATGCTATTGACGAAGGTTGGATGGGGCTTGACATTGGACCATCGTCAATTAGTTATTTTCAAGAAGATGTTATTCAAAAGGCTCAAACTATCTTGTGGAACGGCCCTATGGGAGTATTCGAAATGAAAAACTTTCAAAAAGGTACCATTAGCATCGCTCAAGCATTAGTAGAAGCAACTGAGAATGGTGCTTACACCCTGGTTGGAGGTGGTGATTCAGTCGCAGCTCTCAACGAATTCGAACTGGCAGATAAAGTAAGTTACGTTTCGACAGGTGGAGGCGCCCTTTTAGAGTACCTCGAAGGAAAATCCTTACCTGGTATCAAAGCTATTGTGAGGTAAAGTATAAAAAAAGCTTAAGGGTGCTCACAACACCCTTAAGCTTAAACAATTCTATCAATAAATACTTACCTTGATTTTTATCTAATAGAGAACAGTCACATGGCCTTGCCATTCAAATTTATCATCGTTGATAGAATCACGGGTTCTCACTTTCCAAACATACGTTCCTTGGGGAACTTTTTCCCCACCTTGTCCTCCATAAGTAGCGTCCCATTCAGCCTCTGGATTATGCGACTCCCATACGAGTTCACCCCATCGATTATAGATTTCTAAATCAAAATCTTGCACATCGATTCCTTCAATAAAAACACGCCACGTTGGATTGAAAGCATCGCCATCAGGAGTAAATGTATTCGGCGCGTAAATAATCACCTCTGATTCTACTTGAATAATGGTTTTCGCGGTATCCTTACAATCATGGATAGAATTAGCGACCAATTCAATTTCGTATTTCGCTTCCTCGCCTTCTGGTAATTTCATTTCAGGTTCCTCAAGGGTAGATGTGGCAGGTGTTCCATCCTCAAAAAACCATTGATAGTCCACAGCTCCAGTCGAATAATTTTGAAAACTCACCTCTGTATTTAACATTGTTACAGGGTTCGGTATAAAATTAAATTTTGCGCGGGGCTTCGGGTGAACAGTCAAAAACTGACTTTTATTCAGTGAATCAATACAGCCATCGGGTGTCGTTACCACAAGTTTTACACTGTACTGCCCAGCCTGATCCAGGGTCAGCGACAAACTATCCAGGTTAACAAAACTCTGTCCATCAGAAATCAACCAATACGTATCCTCTGATAAGGAAGGATCAGTAGTATTTATCAATTCAAAAGTTGCAGGAACACATTTATTATTTTTATCAACTTCAAAATCAACTTCAGGTACAGGGGCAACTACCACTTCTGAACTGATCTCGAACGGTGTAGATTCACAATTATCCGTAATTGATACTGTATAAACAGTCGTAGAAGAAGGAGCTGCTGTAAGAGTATCGGTAGTAGCTACAACATTCCCACCGGGATCTGTCCATTCATAACTATATGGACCTCCATTTCCTCCAGAGGCTTCAGCGATAACTTGCGTGTCGTAACCCGGGCAAATAGTCTGATCATCTGAGACCATTGCGTCCAGCGAAGGTAATACATCAACTTCAATTTGTTCTTCATCCGAGACGCATCCATCCTGATTTACTGCTTCAACTGTATACGTCGTCTGCGAATCAGGATTTACTTGTACATTATCTGCATTACTTGTTGTGTGCCCCCAGTTATAATTGAAATTGGAACCACCAATTCCCTGAGCTGTTAAAGTCGCTGTTCCATTCTCACAGATCGTCGTATCATTGGCAACGTCTACTTGAACTTGCACACCTTCGTTAATGGTCACATCTTCACATTTTTCACAATTGTTGGCTGTTTCTATACAGACCGTATAATTACCCGCAGCAAATCCTGTCGCGAATGAATCCATTTGCCATGTTGTTCCGTTATCAAAACTATAGTTAATAGCCAGGGGAGCATCAATATGAATTTCACCATTACTTCCGCCAAAGCAATCGGGATCCGTACCTTGTACTGAAATCGCAGGATCTTCGAATGTCACATCGACGTCATCAGAAACATCAGGACAGACACCATTAGACTCTGTAAGCGTAAACGTATAAGTACCATCATTATTGGTATTGATATCAGCATCAGCTGTTTGATCGTCTGGTGAGAAATTAACATTTGGAACACCTGGATTACCTCCAGGACCAATATACGACCACTGGATGGTACTGACAGTATCATGTTGGCTCTGTGTACCGTTCAAAGTACCCACTGCGCCACTGCAAACTGTAAAATCCGCTCCAGCATCCGGGTTAGGTGGAGGGACAACATCTACAGTAACTTGAACAGTATCTGTAATGGTTCCGTTGGTAACCTCAACATCGTAAATCGTCGAATCGATCGGATCCAGATCAAAAGTGGGACCCGGAGCCGTTGGATCAACTAAATCGCCAGCATTGTTCAAAAAAGTAAAGGTAGCACCAGTAATTCCTCCAGTGTTAATAGTCACTGTTGCTGTATCCCCCAGACAGATTGTTGTCGCTACTGATGAAGGGTCACAAGTAACATCGGCAGGATTAGAGCCGTTTGAACCTGGAATATCAGATCCTGTGTAAATAGGTACGTTTTGTCCTACCAAACCAGAAAAATTGGAAAAACACAATACAAATTGATCACCAGGTTGAACGAGGAATGAGTTTTCAAAATTAGCAGGGTTTGCACCAGGAGGCAGATTACCTTGCTCTACCATTCCGGTAAAACCAGCACTCGCACCATTCCAATTACAAGCAACTGGTGGTAACAAATTATTCTCTATCTCAGAACAAGCATCTCCTCCATTAATACTTTGGGGCGATCCTGCTTCGTAATAAGGCCAAAGTGACCAATCATAAAACCCTGAACCTCCTGCAGTTCCCAATGTAAATTCCAAATAACCAGGAGAAGAAACCGTTAATATGATCCAAGTAGGGTTATTTTCTCCACTCAGCAAACAACCAGAATTACCCGCCGAACCTGGATTAGTTGAAGGGTTCGAAATATTGTTACCCCCAGGAAGCTCAGAGATATTCCCATCTCCGCTGGAATTCGTTGTAAAACTTCCCAATGTACAGCCGTAATCTGCATCGACACAATCGGCTTGACCTAGCGTGTAGCCCACAGAAAACACAAAAGCCAATATTAATTTTATCTCTCTCTTCAACATAAAAATAACACGTTAAATTTAATTGTTCGCTTTAGAACAAAAATTTTCATCAAAAGTAAACACTTCATCAACTTGAAAGATGCCTTGGTAGTAACACAGCACATCATCACTAGCGATAGATGCCCATGAATACACCGTCGATTCAGTCAAACTATTTCTGTTTTTAGTGATGAGATAGACGCCACCGTTGATACGGTCTACGCGAACCATCTGTATATCCTGATGTTGTTTCAGCGCCTGTTCCAGGCTATTAATATCCTGAGCATTATAGTCGTCAACATATTTAAACTGCGCAAAAAATTGGTTACCGCTCTGACCAGAAACTTGACCAAAAGCTACGGACAACAACATAATCATCGATATTGAAATAGCGTACTTCATCTTTTTCTATTGTTTATTATTTTTCAGACGATAATAATAAACTGAAGTTGCCCTAAGGAGAGAAGAAATTTAACAATCTACGCACATTGTTAAATAGTTTACAAATAAAATGATTAGCGTATGTATTTAAACCTTTTCCCAGGGTAATAGGCGCTCTTACCGAGCTCTTCCTCAATGCGTAATAATTGGTTATACTTTGCCATTCGATCACTGCGTGAAGCAGATCCTGTTTTAATCTGACCACAATCCAGCGCAACTGCTAAGTCAGCTATCGTCGTATCCTCTGTTTCACCACTACGATGACTCATCACAGAAGTATAACCATTTTTAGTAGCGAGTTTTACGGCTTCAATCGTTTCTGTTAATGTACCTATTTGATTTACTTTGATCAATATTGAGTTTGCTATACCTTCATCAATACCACGATCAAGTCGTTTCGTATTCGTTACAAAAAGATCATCACCCACGAGCTGCACGCGATGTCCAATCGCTTCAGTCAATAATTTCCAGCCTTCCCAGTCATCCTCATCCAAACCATCTTCTATAGAAATGATCGGGTATTTTTCTGACCATTCTTTCCAGTACTTAACGAATTCTTCGGATGTCCACTCCTTACCTGTAGAAGCAAACACATATTTTTTCTTATCAGCATCGTAAAACTCTGAGCTAGCAGCATCGAGCGCAATAAAGGTATCTTCTCCAGCTTTATAACCAGCTTTTTCTATGGCCTCCAACACATATTCTATAGCCTCTTCATTAGACCCCAAGTTCGGAGCAAAACCTCCTTCATCTCCTACGTTAGTTGAAAAACCCTTCGCTTTGAGCACACGCTTTAAGTGGTGGAAAATTTCCGTCCCCATCCGCAATCCTTCAGAAAAAGAGCTAGCCCCAAAAGGCATTACCATGAATTCCTGAATATCGATTTTATTATCGGCATGTGACCCGCCATTCAAAATATTCATCATTGGAACGGGCATAGTATACGCACCTGCACCACCAATATATCGGTAAAAAGACATTCCTGATTCTATAGCAGCTGCTTTTGCGATAGCAAGAGAAGTTCCCAGAATAGCATTCGCACCGATTCGTCCTTTATTATCAGTTCCATCTATATCGATCAATGCTTGATCCAAGGCTTTTTGATCAAACAAATAAGCGCCCTCCAACGCATCATTGATGACTGTATTTACATTTCCGACGGCATTTTCAACCCCCTTCCCCATGTAACGATCATCATCATTGTCTCGCAGCTCTACAGCTTCGTGCACCCCTGTAGAAGCACCAGAAGGTACCGCTGCCCGGCCCATCTGTCCATTTGCCGTATAAACATCTACTTCAACGGTAGGATTTCCGCGTGAATCCAAAATTTGACGTCCAACTATTTTTGCGATGTAACTCATAATATTCTTCTATTTTTTGTGGTCTGTCATTAATTCGACGAAATCGTCGAACAAATATCGTGAATCGTGCGGACCAGCAGATGCTTCCGGGTGGTACTGAACAGAAAAAACAGGTTTATTCTTGATTCGAATACCTGCTACTGATTTATCATTTAAATGCGTATGTGTCAACTCTATATTTTCAGCTGCGGCTACACTTTCAGCCGCAACAACAAAACCATGATTCTGACTCGTTATCTCACCTTTACCAGTCAATAAATTTTTTACAGGATGATTCAGTCCACGATGTCCGTGATGCATTTTCGTTGTACTCAACCCTTGGCTTAAAGCAACGACCTGATGCCCCATACAAATACCAAAAACGGGAATACCTGAATCTATAATTTGTTGCACTAATTCATGAGTAGCATGCATAACTGCTGGGTCACCTGGACCATTAGACAACATGAACCCATCTGGTTCATAATCCATCATCTCAGATAGCGTAGCGTCCATAGGAAAAACTTTCACATCGCAACCCCGCTCGTTCAAACAACGCAAAATGTTTCGCTTAACCCCTAAATCTAACAAAGCTACTTTGAATTTCGATGTACCTGAAGTAGCAGGTGAAACATAACTCGCTTGCGTGCTTACCTTACTGGAAAGCTCCAACCCCTCCATCGACGGAACTTCTTTGACATCCTTCTTAAGTTGATCAATATCTTGATTTTCTTCGCTGGAGATAATTGCATTCATCGCTCCTTTAGATCTTACATGCCGAACAAGGGCGCGCGTATCAACATTTGCAATACCTACTTTCCCGTTAAACTCCATAAATTCTTGTAGTGACTGATCAGCACTATCGCGCGAATATATATCTGAAAATTTCTTAATAATGACACCTTCACACTGCATCTCATCAGACTCTACCTCGTCAACGTGCGTACCATAATTCCCAATGTGAGCCGTTGTCATAATCAACAGTTGACCGAGATAAGAAGGGTCTGTAAACACTTCTTGATAACCAGTCATCCCCGTATTAAAAGCTAATTCGCCAGTGGTTCGACCTTTATTTCCGATGGCTTTACCGTGGAATACTGTACCATCTTCTAACACCAAAACTGCAGGAGAACGTTCCGTCATTTCTTTTAAGTTTTGGCAAAAATAATACTTTAGATGTGACAATAAATTTAAAGTCTCAAAAAGTTATTCAACTTTATCAACAGTTCCAGTCCTAATTAACATTATCAAAAGCATCTAAACCTTGCTCCAACCATTCCAGGAACCGTTCCGGATCACTGTGGTTTTCATAATCTGCCGACCCATTTGAAAGATCACTCCCATCTACATTCTGCATGACATAAAAAGGTTGTGCCGTTACACGATATTCTGAAATCTGCTTATACGACCACTTTTGGCCTGTGGTTTTTAAATGAACCTCTCGACCATTCGGATATGTAACTGTTTTCTGTTCTGATTTAGGAAGTTCCTTACGCTCGTCTACATAGAGCGAAACAATAACCACCTCATCTCTCAGAATATCGATAATACCAGGTTCACCCCATACACTCTGCTCCATTCTCCGACAATTAACACAATTATGCCCCGTAAAATCTACAAATAGTGGTTTATCCACCTCTTGAGCATGGGCGAGCGCTTTATCATAATCGTGAAACACCATGATATTCTGGGGACCCAAGTGCGTGCCCTTCACAAAATCTTCCGACTTTTCACTCATACCTTTAGCCGCACCAACACCTAATGGAGATTCACTATAACTCATCGGTGGCGGGAAAGCACTAATTATCTTTAGTGGCGCCCCCCAGAGGCCAGGCAACATGTAGAGCACAAAAATTAATGTAAATGTACCCATCAGTGTTCTACCAACAGACAAACGTTCTATCGGACTGTCATGGGGCATACGTATTTTTCCAAACAAATAAAGAGTCAGGACAATAAAAATACCAATCCATATTGCCAGAAATACTTCTCGCTCCAGCCAATGAGCTTGTAGTGACAAATCAGCGTTTGACAAAAACTTAAAGGCGAGAGCCAATTCAAGGAACCCTAGCACCACTTTAACGGAATTCAACCAACCGCCAGACTTAGGCAACGTATTCATCCATCCTGGGAATGCTGCAAACAAAGTAAAGGGCAATGCCAAGGCCAGCGAAAAACCAAACATCCCTACAAAAGGAGCCATCCCCCCTTCCGATGCCGATTGCACCAACAATGTCCCCACAATTGGACCCGTACATGAAAATGAAACAAGCGCTAATGCCAAGGCCATAAAGAAAATACCAATAATTCCTCCTTTATCTGCTTTTTTATCAGCCTTGTTTACCCAGGAACTTGGCAAACGAATTTCAAAAGCACCAAGAAACGATATCGCAAAAACAAGCAACAAGAGAAAAAATATGATATTAAAGGTAGGATTGGTCGACATGGCATTCAACGCACTCGGCCCAAACGCCCAGGTAATAAATGTACCGAGTAAAATATAAATCACAATAATACTTACACCGTACAATATAGCATTTTTAATTCCAGCAGCCTTCGTTTTACTTTGTTTCGTAAAAAAGCTCACCGTCATCGGTATCATCGGGAACACACACGGCGTTAACAGCGCCACTAATCCACTCATAAAAGAAACACCGAACAACCACCACATAGACCCTTTTGACGGGGATTTCTTTGAGCTGAAAGCCTGCTCTTCAGAAGTCCTATCTGATTCGTTTTTAGATTCAGCATCACCTTTAATAAAAGATTCACTGTTCACTAAAGTATCATCCGTTTTAGCAATAGGCTTTACGGTTTCATCAACTTCTTTTTTTTCTTCATTATCACCTTCCANTGGCTGCTCATCTGAATCAGTTTTTTCTTCAGAGCCTACCTTGTCATCTTTATCCTCTTCACAGCCTTCAACATCAACAGAAAACACATCAGTAAAAGGCATCAAACATTTAACAGAATCACATGGTTGAAAGCCAAATTCAAGCTTTACAGAAGCTGCTTCGCTTGATTTTAAACGCAAACGTTGACGTAATTCAAATGTACCGTGATGATAAGCAAGATGCTCGCCCGAGGCTTCATCAAATTCCTTAATCGGTTTTGGTTCTACAACACCTCCGATCAGCTCATATTTATCGGAAGGCTTCACCTTGAATGTTGTGGGGATCCCGAAATTATCCTCAGGAAGTTGAGTCGCATTAATATGCCAGTGATCTGCTACTGTAAATTTTCCAACTATCGTTGCTTCGCATCCATCTTGTACCACCGAAAAATCCCAATCAACCTTGTCTTCAGGGTACTCCATTTGTGCGGATACACTCCCCACAGTCAAAATCAACAGAAATAAGCTGAGTAATTTATTCATCTTTATTTAATGATTAGTTTGAACTTTTTCATTTTTGGTGGCAAACAGCCTTCCTCGTTACACGACATATATACAATCTCGCCAGTTACCACTCCCCTAACACCTTCAGGCAATTTTGCCTTAAATTGCGGTTGACCTTCCAAGTACATCAACTCCCCTCCAAAGTTAGGGTCTTTCTTTACAATTGGAGCAGGTTCTTTAACCCTTCGGATCACAGTATCCTCTGCCTTAATTTCAAAGGATGTAGCAATAGGACCTATTGCCTCATCCTGATCCTGGCTGTAAATATGCCACCCCTGATCGATGATAGATTCGATTATCAACTGATTTGAATTCGAATCATAGTTCACAGTCCATTCCACATGCTGTTGCCCCAACATTTGAAAACTTGTCAGCAAAAACAACAAAGGTACGAATCGCTTCATACCTCCAAAGTTAGTCAAAGTCTTCAGAATAAAACTGACTATATAGGATTCAATTCTTGAAATCCTAACATCTTCATTAAGACATCACCACTTTTTGAATACTTGTAATTGGTAACCAAACACCTCCCTTCAAACAAATATACTTCAAGCCTGTGGCCCAAATTGTTGTTTTTACACATTTTAAACCATCATTATCCCGAAAATAAATAGTGACTTTTCCGCGATGCAAATTCCCCAGCTTAGTAGCTTCCAGAAGTTTCTCCATCAATCCTTCCTGCTGCTCTTCGACTTGATTAGGACTAAATGATAAATTAGGAATAATTTCTTTCTCAATGAGTTGGGCTGTTTGTTCAATCGTTTCTGTCATGGCTTAAAATTTTGAAATGAGTTAGAAAAATTAAATAGATTTTATGAGAACAGCAAGTTTTTTATAACAAAAAAAATTATCGTCATCTGATTTTATTGCATTGCACGTGCTCCACGCCTCCCTTTCCTCTAATTTTCTTTTAGAATCAAAGTGAGAATATTTAAAAATAGAACCGAATAACGAAAGTACACCGTACAAATTATTTATTTTTGCAGTACAATTGAGATTATGGAAAGTACAATTCAACGCGAAGCGACATTAGAAGAAGCTAAAGAACTCGGACTAAGAGCCGACGAATTTGAAATGATCAAGGAAATTCTGGGACGCACACCGAACTTCACTGAAACTAGTGTATACGGTGTGATGTGGTCGGAGCATTGTTCTTATAAAAATTCAATTCTTTGGCTGAAAACACTCCCTAAAGACGGTCCGCACATGCTGGTCAAGGCAGGTGAAGAAAATGCGGGACTCGTTGACCTCGGCGATGGCATTGGATGTGTATTTAAGATCGAGTCACACAACCACCCAAGTGCTATTGAACCTTACCAGGGTGCTGCCACAGGAGTTGGAGGAATCAACCGTGATATTTTCACCATGGGTGCGCGTCCAATTGCTCAATTGAACTCGCTACGTTTTGGAAACATTGATCAGGATCGTACTAAATGGTTAGTAAAAGGCGTAACCAAAGGTATTGGTGACTACGGGAACTCTTTTGGTATACCCATTGTAGGAGGAGAAGTCTTCTTTGATGAATCTTACAATACAAACCCTTTAGTAAACGCTTTCTCCGCAGGGATTATTGACACCAAAAAAGTGATTTCCGCTACAGCTTCCGGGCCTGGGAACCCCGTTTACATCGTTGGTTCTGCTACAGGTAAAGATGGTATTGCTGGTGCTGCCTTTGCATCGAAAGATATCACTGAGGATTCTATGGATGATCTTCCTGCAGTTCAGGTAGGAGACCCTTTCCAGGAAAAATTATTACTCGAAGCAACGATGGAACTTACTGAAACTGATGCTGTAGTTGGAATGCAGGATATGGGTGCGGCAGGTATCACCTGTTCTTCTTGCGAGATGTCTGCTGCCGGTGGTGTTGGTATGGACATTTGGCTCGATAAGGTTCCAACCCGCCAAAAACACATGCTCCCCTTTGAGATTTTATTATCAGAATCTCAAGAGCGCATGCTCGTTGTTGTGAAGAAGGGAAAAGATCAAGTGGTTAAAGATATATTCGATAAATGGGATCTACATGCAGAAGAAATCGGTGTCGTAACCGAAGGTGATCGCGTACGCTATTTTGACAATGAAACTCTTGTGGGCGACGTTCCTGCTGATTCTCTCGTGCTTGGCGGAGGCGCTCCTCAATACGAACGCGAATACACGGAGCCATCATATTATAAGGAATATCAAGAATTCAATATTGATGACGTTCAACAACCGGAAGACCTTAAAGCTGTTGCCCGACATTTATTGAGTCACCCTAACATCGCTTCTAAACGATGGGTTTACGAGCAATATGATTCTATGGTAGGAACAAAGACCATGACGACCAACCGCCCTTCAGATGCTGGAATTGTTAACATTAAAGGATCCAATCGGGCTCTGGCAATGACTGTCGATTGTAATTCGCGCTATGTGCACGCGGATCCACAAAAAGGTACGGCTATTGCTGTTTCTGAGGCAGCACGTAACATAGTCTGTTCGGGAGGTAATCCCAGTGCAATCACTAAC
>P_1C_Liq_1_UnCtyDRAFT_1000027_pt1 | contig 28188 bp, 24 predicted proteins | sample Pon1CUnioCityCA_2_FD_10230 | JGI IMG/M metagenome (IMG submission 10230) | reverse complement strand
TTCATCAAAAGAGAGGCACGATTCGCATTCGCCACAGGCCTCAATATTTTCTGTTCGATTTGAGCAGTTAATCGTTTTAGCTAAAATTCGAGCTGTCGATGTTTTTCCAACACCTCTTGATCCACAAAATAAAAAAGCTTGTGCGAGTTGATCATTCTTAATTGCATTCTTTAACGTTGTTGCAATCGATTTTTGACCCACTAGCGTGTCAAACGTTTGAGGACGATATTTTCTAGCTGATACAATGTAATCGCTCATACTACAAAAATAACAGAAAAAGTTACGACTTGAGCGAATCTAATTGTAAAGTTTTTAACATCCAAGGATTGCATATGATGCAAGAAGCTGTTAGTGCTCAATAGTAGATTTAAGTGCGCTCAAAGCCTTGCTCCATCGTTGTTGCTCCACTTGAGTCATTTCTATGTTTACAGGTTTAATAGTGCGATTACCGATCTTATAAACCCAATTTAAATAGATGTCCTTTTCAGGCGAGTAGTGAGCAAATGGAGCTTGTCGTTCTTCTGTAGAAAAATAATAATTTGCTAAGGTTATCGCTGTTTGAGCAACACCATATTTTGTTGCTTTTTGAGTTGCTCTGATTCGGTTGGCTGCATTCAGTAATTCTTCGTTCATCGACTGCAACTCATCGACGGAACAAATTTCGTTAAGCGGTTTGCCATCAAGGGAGGTTTTACTCCATAACGGAATCATGTGTGTGCCGTGTTCTCCGATTACTGTTGTTGAAATAGCTGAAGTAGGGCGTTTGAAATGGGATGCTATGATCGTTTTGAGGCGATAGGTATCCAATAACGTCCCGGTTCCTAAAACCGTTAAGCTACGTCCTAGTTTTTGATGTATCCAATGACAAATCGCTTCAACCGGGTTCGATATAGAAACGATTAGCGCATTTTTTGACAGCGAAATACCTTCAAAAACTTGCTCTATGATTGCTTTGTTGTCATGGGCCTTTTGCCGTCTATTCTGTCCTTTCTCGCCGCGAACGCCAGCTGTGTAGAATATAAGGTCACTGTTATTAAAATGTTCTCTTTTGTTCCAGAGTATCGTGTTGCCGTTCGGAATTGCAGCGTGAGAAAGATCTATAATACCACCTTCTACTTCGGAAGAAGGATCCATAATATTGATCGTGATACCTTTCGTCTCAGCATTCAGCAGACTGCTAATAGAGGCACCCGTTTCTCCAAACCCTATAACTGTAGCTGTTTTAATAAAAAAATCCATGTCCACAAGATAATTATCTTCTTGTGAACATGAATCTTATAATCACTAAAAAGTACGATTTATGATGATTGTCAGGTTAACCGAGGTAAGCTTTGAGCATCTTGCTTCTAGAAGTGTGTTTTAACCTACGAATAGCTTTTTCTTTAATCTGGCGAACTCGTTCTCGCGTTAAGTCAAAGCGCATGCCTATTTCATCCAAACTCATTTGACGATTACCGTCAAGCCCAAAATACAACTTTAATACGTCCGCTTCTCGTTGTGTTAGCGTTTTTAGTGAACGATTGATTTCTCTCTGTAGTGATTCGTGAATCAAATCATTTTCGGGACCTGGAAGGCTATCATTTTCCAATACATCATACATGCTAGAACTTGATTCATCGCCTTCTTTTAGAGGAGCATCCATTGATACGTGTCGACCACTTGAGGCGAGTGCTTGTTTTACATCAGCCACCGAAATCTCTAGGTGATGAGCAAGCTCATCTGCAGAAGGAGGGCGTTCCAATTTCTGCTCTAATTCAGAATAGGCTCGATTAATTTTGCCTATTGAACCAATTTTGTTGAGTGGTAAACGAACAATGCGCGCTTGTTCAGCCAATGCTTGTAAAATCGATTGGCGAATCCACCACACTGCGTAAGAAATGAATTTGAACCCACGTGTTTCATCGAAGCGTTGAGCAGCTTTTATCAATCCAAGATTTCCTTCATTGATTAAATCTGGTAGTGTTAAACCTTGATTCTGATATTGCTTCGCTACTGAAACGACAAAACGCAAGTTGGCTCGCGTAAGTCGGTCAAGGGCTTGTTGATCACCCATGCGAATGCGTTTAGCAAGTTCAACCTCTTCTTGTGCAGTAATTAATTCTACACGACCAATTTCTACGAGATACTTGTCAAGTGATGCTGTCTCTCTATTCGTTACTTGTTTACTTATTTTTAGCTGTCTCATATTGTTTTTCCTCTCTTGTTTTTAGGCACGAATTAAGTTAGATTCATGCTTTGTATTCATCATTCTATATATATAACGAATTAATTCACTAAAAAGTTGGCTCTTTTTAATATTTTTTGTAAAGAAGTCGCAAAATAACATTTCGATTATATTGATGTGATTTTCCTTAAATTGCGTTGAACAATTGATTTAAAGGTGGTAAAGACTCTTATATTTGTTGTTTAAAAATCGAAAACCAGACATGAAGGAAATTATAGAAAGGGCGTGGGAAGATCGCGAATTATTGAAAGATGAGGAAGTTGTGAAAGCTATTGAATCGGTAATAGAAGGGTTGGATAAAGGCACATATCGCGTGGCCTCTCCAACGGATGATGGCTGGAAGGTAAATGAGTGGGTCAAAAAAGCAGTTGTCATGTATTTCCCTATTCGACAGATGGAAACAATAGAAGTCGGACCTTTCGAGTTTCACGATAAAATGGCACTCAAAACGAATTATAAAGAACTTGGTGTTCGCGTAGTACCTCACGCGATTGCGCGGTACGGCTCATACGTTTCGAGTGGTGTGATTATGATGCCTTCTTATGTTAATATAGGTGCTTACGTGGATGAAGGAACGATGGTTGATACCTGGGCGACAGTTGGATCGTGTGCTCAAATTGGAAAAAATGTACACCTTAGCGGAGGTGTCGGTATAGGTGGTGTACTCGAACCGCTTCAAGCTGCACCAGTAATTGTCGAGGATGGAGCTTTTATTGGTTCGCGTTCTATTGTTGTTGAAGGTGTTCGGGTGAAAAAAGAAGCTGTATTGGGGGCAAATGTCGTGTTGACAAAATCGACTAAAATCATTGATGTTACTGGAGATGATCCAAAAGAGTTGCGTGGTGAAGTACCCGAGAGAAGTGTGGTAATTCCTGGGTCATATACAAAAAAGTTTCCCGCTGGAGAATACCAGGTGCCTTGCGCTTTAATCATAGGGAAAAGAAAGGCAAGCACCGATCTCAAAACTTCATTGAATGATGCATTACGCGAGCACAATGTAGCGGTATAGCTCGATTGAATTATAGCTGTAATGGACAAGGATCAGTTAAAAAAATGGAAGGAGAAGCGACGGCAGCGCAAAGCTTCAATGAATCATGATGATTTGTTGAAAGGAATACGAGGTGGCGACCTTCAGGCACTAAGTAGCGCGATTACGTTGTTGGAATCCAGTCGAAATCGAGATCAGAAGATTGCTCGTCAACTTGTATCCAGTTGCTTACCTGTCCAGAATAAAACCGTTCGTGTTGGTATTACAGGCGTACCAGGTGTAGGTAAGAGCACCTTTATAGAAGCATTTGGTCAACATGTGATTGATCAGGGGTATAAAATTGCCGTGCTTGCTGTAGATCCAACTTCGGAGAAGAGTGGGGGAAGTATTCTGGGAGATAAGACAAGGATGACTGAGTTGTCCGCTTCCCCTCAAGCCTTTATTCGACCTTCAGCAGCTGGTAAGTCGTTAGGTGGAGTGGCACGGAAAACGCGTGAATCTATTATCTTATGTGAGGCAGCGGGGTTTGATTACATTATGATTGAAACCGTTGGAGTTGGTCAATCTGAAACTGTGGTCCATTCCATGGTTGATTTCTTTCTTTTGCTGATGCTGGCAGGTGCTGGAGATGAATTACAAGGAATCAAGCGCGGCATCATGGAAATGGCAGATGCATTGGTAATTACGAAAGCAGATGGCGAAAACTTACTTCCGGCACGAAAAGCGAAAAAAGAGTATCAGAACGCGATGCATTTGTTTCCTCCAAACGACAATGAATGGATTCCAAAAGCAATGGTTTCTTCTGCATTAGAAGATCGCAACATTGATAAGGTTCACGATACGATTGAAAGTTATCTCAATACGACGCGAGTCAACGGCTGGTTTGATAGGAAACGCAGAGAGCAGGATCGCTATTGGTTACATGAGACGATTAGTGATACGCTTATCAGCGATTTCTATAATAATAGCGTAATCAAACCGTTTTTGGATCAAATAGAGAAGGATGTTGTGGAAGGGAGGAAATCTTCTTTTGAGGCAGCTGACTTACTTATGAAAAAATATCGAGATGAAAGCAGTTAAATTATTGTGCGTAAATCTTGTCGTATTCATACTATCATCGTGTGGAACTGAGCATGAATCAAAAAAGCTTAGTGATAATAATGAGAATGGAGTGAATAGTGCTTCTGCAATCGTAGACAGTTCTTATCAGTTTTATGGTGCGGATGTAATTAATGAAAAGTCAGTCACTTTTGACTTTCGGAAGCATGAGTATCGATATGTTCATAGTGATTCAGGTTTGGTGCGACAACGAATTCTAAAGGAAAGTAGCGATTCCGTGGTGAGTGATGTTTGGTACGAAAATGAGTTACAACGTTTTATTAATGGCGACCCTATAGAACTCACTGGTAAAGAAGAAAAAGCGTATAAAAACAGTATCAACAGTGTCTTTTACTTTGCATTTTTGCCAAAGAACCTCAAAGATCCTGCTGTGAATCTGAGTTATATGGATGAGGTTCGGCTCAACGGTAAGTTATATCATAAAATTAAGGTAACTTTTGATCAGGAAGGAGGAGGAGAGGATTACCAAGATGTTTACCTCTACTGGTTCGATCAAAAAGACTATTCGATGGATTATTTAGCCTATTCCTATATTACTGAAGGAGGAGGAATGCGTTTTCGCTCATTTAAAAACAGGAGACGAATTCAAGGCATCGCTTTTCAGGATTATATCAACTATAAGCCGAAATCTGATGATATCGGGTTAGAGTATACAGATCAAGCATTTGAAAGAGGAAATCTAACAGAAGTGTCTCGAATTGAATTAGAAAATGTGAGAGTAGACTGATTTAAATGTTATGTTTAGAGGTTAGAAGGCGATAATTTGAAGATAGAATTTTGCGATGTTGACTTTCGCAATTTAAACTGCACTTAAACCCAAAAAGAGAGCCGAAGAATTTTGAATATGCCCGCCTGTCGTCTGAAGAGCCAGACCTTTATTAGGAGTCTCTTAGTCGGACAGGGAACAGCAGAAGTCTGAAGTATAGCACTCTAAACTCAAAACTTTATCCCCTACATACCTGGCATACCGCCTCCTTTCATTTGCTTCATCATACTCGCCATGTTCTTTTTGTTGCTCATCATTTTCATCATCTTTTTGGTATCGTTGAATTGTTTGAGCAATTTATTGACCTCTTGTATCGATTGACCACTACCTTTAGCGATTCGTTTTTTACGACTGGCATTGATGACCTTTGGGTTTTCTCTTTCTTCTGGACTCATGGAGTAAATGATAGCTTCAATGTGTTTAAAAGCATCATCTTCAAGTTCAACACCTTTCATGGCTTTACCCATCCCGGGAATCATTCCCATAAGGTCTTTGACGTTACCCATTTTTTTAACTTGCTGTAATTGTCCGAGAAAATCGTTGAAGTCAAATTGATTCTTCTTGATGCGTTTTTGGAGCTTTTGCGCCTCTTTTTCGTCGTACTGTTCTTGTGCGCGCTCCACCAACGAAACCACATCACCCATACCGAGAATCCGATCGGCCATACGCTTGGGGTAGAACACATCGATGGCGTCCATTTTTTCTCCCGTACCCACAAACTTGATGGGCTTGTCCACGACGGCTTTAATCGAAATTGCAGCACCACCACGTGTATCACCATCCAGTTTCGTGAGGATCACTCCATCAAAATCAATGCGCTCGTTGAATGTCTTGGCCGTGTTCACTGCATCTTGTCCAGTCATCGAATCGACAACGAATAAAGTTTCGGTGGGCGCTATTGTCGTTTTTAATGATGAAATTTCATCCATCATCTGTTCATCGATTGCTAAGCGACCTGCGGTATCAATTACGACAACATTATTACCATTGCTTTTAGCGTGTTCAACAGCTCTCTCTGCAATCTTTACAGGATTTTTTTCTTCTTTGTCCGAAAATACCTCTACGCCAATTTGTTCACCTAAAACGTGAAGTTGGTCAATCGCTGCAGGTCGGTAAACGTCACATGCCACTAAGAGTGGGTTCTTTCCTTTTTTATCTTTTAGAAAGTTCGCTAGTTTACCAGAAAAAGTTGTTTTACCAGAACCTTGAAGGCCTGCCATTAAAACTACACCTGGATTCCCTTGGTAATCGATTTCTGTTTCATCACCCCCCATGAGTTCGATGAGCTCCTCATGACAGATTTTAATCATGAGTTGACCCGGGGAAACTGTGTTGAGAACATCGCGACCAAGTGCCTTTTCCTTAACCGTATTCGTAAATTCTTTAGCGGTTTTGAAGTTAACATCGGCATCGAGAAGAGCACGACGTACTTCTTTTAAGGTTTCTGCTACGTTTACTTCAGAGATTTGTCCCTGTCCTTTGAGGACTTTAAACGCCTTTTCAAACTTTTCCGTTAAATTTTCGAACATGTGTACCTGTGTTTTGTGCCTGCGAAGTTAATAAATCCTGCGCAGAATACAAGAACTTGAATTTGATTCTATAAAGTTGATCAGCAGTAGGAGGAATGATTACAAAATAGTATATTTGTTAAGGCTTAATACATTGAATATGAAATTATTTGCTACTACATTTGTTATTGTTGTTCTCATTGCGTCCTGCCAGAAGGAAGCAGACGTCGATCGATTGGGTGAGGTCGATTTCAGTCGTCCAGCTGCTATTGGTGGTAGAATGATGGCTGGTTATCATAACGGTGCACTTTATCCTCAAGGACAACAAAAAGCGATTCCTCAACTTTTGTTTGATCAGATTGAACAGTATGGAGCTGGTACTTTCGAGACTCCAGTAATGACTAAAGAGGAGGGGATTGGCATAAATCCAAAATCATGGACCTCTACTTTTCAATCTAGAAGTAAATTAAAGATGAGTAAAGATTGTGAAGGTGAGGAGAGTTTGGGACCTGTAAAATCACTTTATCAGTCGACTACTTTTTCGGACCTTGAACATCACTCATCAAATATAAACGAACAGTACCAATGTGCGCCTTTCGCTACGCTCGATCGGATGTTGGATCCTTCTTTTGGTGTGTCGTATGCCAATGGAAACCCATATCCTTTTTATCACAGAATGGCTAAGGACCCGGGAAATTCGACCATGATGGGAGAGTTGATGAATTACGATCCGACATTTATAGTGAGTTGGTTTGGAATGGAGGAGGTGTTGACCTATGCACAAACTGGTGGTACAGATAACACCTTGATGGATCCTGTTGTATTTGAGGAACGCCTCGATTCGGTGTTGTCGATTATGGCTCAGGATGGTACAAAAGGTGTTTTGTTAAATATCCCTGATGTAAAGCAGCTTCCTTATTTTCAGTTGGTCGCGTATAATGGTGCGGACCTAGATCAATCCCAGGCGGAAGGCCTCAATTCTTTATACTCATCTTCGAATGCCGGGCATATCAAATTTAAAGAAGGTAAAAATGCTTTTATTTGTGATGATCCTGAAGCCCCTCAAGATATTCGACAGTTAAAAAATGGAGAATTACTTACGTTAACAGTTCCTTTAGATTCTATGAAATGCGAGTTATACGGATTACTAGGGAGCTATTTTAAAGATCAATATTATTTGTCGCTCGAAGAAGTCTCTCAGATAGATGAAGCTATTTTAACGTATAACAACATTCTAGAAAAATTAGCCGCTCAATACGATTTTGCATTGTTTGACGCTCATACTTATTTCCAAACGATTGAAGATGGAGTGGTATGGAATGGCGCCGATTATACGTTTGAATTTGTCAGTGGAGGTTTTGTCAGTTTGGATGGAATATATCCTAATCAAAAAGGAAATGTACTGCTTACTAACGAAATTATTCGATCCATCAACAGTTACTATGGTACGCAAATTCCCAATGTGAACTGTCTGGATTGTGATGGTGTTTTGTTTCCTTGATAAAGTCAATTTTATTACTGGCACTTTCTCTCTGGTAGAAATAAATCCATGCTTCATAATGACGTTGGTGTAATGTAATAACACCGAGATCCCTCCCGTCCTATAAGCGATCATTCAACGAGTTGGTTGTGAGCTGCTATTTTACTTTAATAACTGCTGAATTATTTTCCTGTTGAAGTTCATAATCCATTCACGTAGGGTTTTTGAACTGATCACAAGGAATGATCGCACCATAAATAAAAAAAGCTACCCACGAATGGATAGCTTTTTATAATGAATGAGCTGCGCGGATTATTTCACAACGACTTTGTTCGTTTGAATTCCTTGAGCTGTGACAACTTTAATAAAATAAATTCCTTCATTAAATTTACTTACGTTCAGCTGGTGGTCGGTTTCGTAAACCAACTGCTGGTATACGGTTTGTCCATTAATGTTTGTAATCGCTACACGTTCAATCAATTCACCATTGGCGTGAATATTTAAATCGTTATAGGCGGGATTCGGATAGGTGAGCAGTGTATTTTCATGATCTGCGTATTCATTGAGGTCTGAAGTGGTTCCTTTGTGACATTCGTTGGGGTCTTCTGGCGTGTTACATTTACAATATTCTTCATCACCGCAAACAAAACTTAATAACCACTGCGTAACATAAAGTTCAGTTGTATCTGTATAGTCGGCGTTATTGACATGAGGAACATGATCTTGTCCGTAATGTGCTTTGAAGCAGTTTTTGAGTCCGATAGTTTCGGCTTTGGCATGTACGGTTTCGCTACCATCAACTTCCATAATGTCAAAAACCTGGATAGAAATAATGTCGGTTCCGAAAGGAACGGTTTCATCCTGATCTCCATGCAAACTCAGTACAGGTTCATCATTATCCGATTCCATCCAGGCAACATCACCTAAGGCTCCCGCAATACTGACAATTGCATTGACGTCACTGTTGTATCCTGGGTTTCCAGAATTTCCTTCTAAGCCACCAGTTAAACTTGGGTCGCTCATGTTGATAAAAGAAGGGATTTCATTTGTTTTGTCCAGGTAAGCCAGGTGAAGAGCTGTAAAACCGCCTGCAGAACTACCGACTAAATAAATGTGATTCGTATCAATGCCATGAGGATTTCCGTCTTCCACAAATGACTTTTTGAAATAGCGTACCGCGGCACGTGTATCTTGAGTTGCCCGCATCACTGCTTCGGAGGCGTCTCCTTCGCTAGGTCCAGAGAATGTAAATAGATTATTGATTCCTACTCTGTAATCAATGGATGAGGTGACATAACCCTTGCGCGCATACATTTCTGCCAAAGGTTTGACATCATCACCAGTTTTACTTCCTCCTACAAATGTTCCACCGTGAATAAAAATCAATAGCGGACGATTCGTTTCAGTGTCTCCCGTAGGTTTATATACATCCAATAATAAATTTTCAGTACCACTGTCATCGAATGAAACATTAGAACCATACTCAATATCGGAAGTGAGATCAAAGTCATTAAAAATTTCGTCGTCGTACCGTCCACCCGAACAATCTTGAGCTTTTACTGTAAACAATAGCGAAGAAGCAAGGGCTATTAAATAGAATTTTTTCATAATTATCTGTTTTAATTAGAATTTATAAGAGACTGAAATTCCGGGGATGAAAGCCTGTGAGGTCCATCGTCCTGAAAAACCCGTCTCCAGGTTTGTGTCTGTTCTTTCTGAACCATAAATATACATGAAGGAGGCGTCAATATTCCAATGCTTGATGGAGTAGGACGCTCCGATTGTCACTCCGATTTTATCCATATCAGGGGTCTCTGGAGTTAAATATCCATTTTGGACAGGTGTAAAATCATAGTAAGCTCCACCGCGAAAAACGAAATAATTGTTGAATTCGTGTTCGATGCCTGCTCTAAGTATCGCAGCGTTGGTGTAGTTTCGAGGAGATTTGCTATCTTCAAGCTGTTCTGTGTTGTCCTCAAAATCGAAGGATAAGGTATCATAACTACTCCACGTAATATAGTTAACGTCAAAATTGAAACGTGTTTTTTGAGTGAGTTGAATGGAAATACCAAAGTTGGTGACACTGGGTAGATTAATTTCAGATCCAAAGTTGGTTGTTGGGAAATTACTATCTAGTGATGGTGGTACATCGAATTGTGCTGTTCCTCCATCTAATGCTACTTTAACACCCGAGCGATAACTAAGCCCCATGCTGACTTGATCAGACAATTCGTAGAAGATTCCGATATTGAAACCATGGCCAGTTCCACTTCCGCTTAGATTAGCTTCGCTGTAAGATCCATCGGAATGTTGTAAAGGCACTCCTCTTCTCAATTTAAAATCACCCGTACCGAAAACATAACCCAATCCGACCCCCAGTTTTTCATTGATTTGATAGGCAAAAGTTCCTTGATAGAAAATCGTTTGCAATGCCATTTCCCGAAGTAAGAACTGGCCTTTCCATTGGCTGTCATAACTAATTCCGCTTCCAAATGGAGTATATGCGGAAAAACCAAATACGAAAGGAGAGTCTTCATTTAATCTTAATGCAACGTGACCATGAAAAGGAGTTCCAATCCCACTCGTACTTTCAGTCGTGTAAATACCGGGCTTTAATTCCCGATATCCAACTTTTGAAGCAATAAGGTTGATTCCTATCAATACTTCTGTTCGGGCAAACGCAAGCGCACCTGGGTTGAAAAAACCACTTGAAGCTCCCATTCTTAATCCGGTGCCCGTATGTCCCATTCCTGCACTTCGTTGACCTTGAAGATTGATTTGGAATCCACCGGCAATGCTATAAGACATGGCGAAGAGTATTAGGGTAGTAGTGATAATTTGCTTCACAAATATTAATTTTTCTTAAAATTATAAAAAATAAGCATAGGAGATCAATAATTATTAAGGAAATACAAAAGTATTGGCGTTGAATGACAGTTGTTTAGGGGGTATAAGGCTACACCTCATTTTTATGGCAAAAAAAAAATCCAAAATACTGTCAAACAAAATATTTCAACTATCTTTGCTGCCGTGCAATGAGGCACATACATAAAAATCATTATAAAATATTGGCATGTATTTATCAGTAGAAAAGAAGAAAGAGATTTTCAAGAAGCATGGAAAATCTGAAAATGACACCGGTTCAGCGGAAGGGCAAATTGCGCTTTTTACTTACAGAATCGGTCATTTGACGGAGCACTTGAAGAAAAATCGAAAAGATTTTGGAACGCAACGTTCGCTTCAATTGTTAGTCGGTAAGCGCAGAAGTTTGCTCGACTATTTGAAGAAAAAAGACATTGAGCGCTATCGTTCGATTGTCAAAGAGCTTGGATTGAGAAGATAGTTTTTAATTCAACATAAAAAATGGTTTAAAGGGGGGGCATCGATTTGAATCGAAACTCCCCTTTTTTGTTAAATAGTAAATAAATAAATATGGATATAGGAATCAAGAAGTCCATCACTATTGGAGGTAAGGAAATTACCGTAGAGACCGGAAAAATGGCTAAACAGGCCGACGGATCAGTAGTGTTACAAATGGGCGACACAATGTTATTGGCCACTGTTGTTTCTGCAGCAGAGGCAAAAGAAGGAATGAACTTTTTCCCGTTAACGGTAGATTATCGCGAGAAATTTGCCGCTGCAGGTAGAATTCCCGGAGGTTTCTTGAGAAGAGAGGCTCGACCAACGGATATGGAAATACTGGTAATGCGCCTCGTGGATCGCGCATTGCGACCGCTGTTTAATGACGATTACCGCTCGGAAACGCAAGTAATGATTCAATTGATGTCTTATGATGACGAACACTTGCCCGATGCTTTAGCAGGTTTTGCTGCTTCCGCAGCTATCGCTGTATCAGATATTCCTTTTAATGGTCCAATGTCTGAAGTTCGCGTAGCAAGAATTGACGGTGAATTTATTGTTAACCCACTGCGTTCTGAATTGGAGAAAGCCGATATGGAAATCATGATGGCTGGAACGTTGAAAGATGTCGTTATGATTGAAGGTGAAATGGAATTTATCCAGGAAGCCGAGCTCGTAGAAGCAATCAAAGTAGGTCACGAAGCCATTAAGAAACAATGTCAGTTTCAGCTTGATTTGGCCGCTGAAGTGCCAACTGCTAACCCCAAGCGGGAATACCATCACATGGATCAGGATGAAGAGGTGGCAAAGCAGGTGCACGAATACGCTTTTGAAAAGTGCAAAGAGATTGCTCGTCAGGGGAATCCGAGTAAAGCGGAACGAACTGAGGCATTTGAGAACATTAAAGAAGAAATGGAATCGCAATATACTGAAGAGGAACTCGAAGAAGTGGGAGAGTTCGTCAGTCGATATATCCGCGATACGATGAAAGAAGCAATTCGCGAGGTAATGCTCCAGGAAAAAATTCGCTTGGATGGTCGTGATTTTGATGAAATTCGTCCTATCTGGTCTGAAGTCGATTACTTGCCCATGACACATGGTTCAGCTATTTTTACGCGTGGAGAAACACAATCCCTAACTACACTGACGTTAGGAGGAAAGCTTCAGGAGCAAATGATTGATGCGGCTACCTATCAGGGAACCGAAAACTTCATGTTGCACTATAACTTCCCTCCATTTTGTACGGGGGAAGCTTATCCCATTCGCGGTGTCTCCCGTAGAGAAGTTGGACATGGAAATTTAGCTCACCGTGCATTGAAGAATGTGCTTCCTGAAGATAATCCCTATACGATTCGACTTGTGTCTGAGATTCTTGAATCTAATGGTTCTTCTTCTATGGCAACTGTTTGCGCAGGAACTCTAGCATTAATGGATGGTGGTATTCCAATCAAAGCGCCCGTATCTGGAATAGCGATGGGGCTCGTTATGAATAAAGAAGGGAAATATGCAATTCTTTCCGATATTCTAGGAGATGAAGATCACCTTGGAGACATGGATTTCAAAATAACAGGTACTAAGGAGGGAATAACCGCTTGTCAAATGGATATCAAAGTGGATGGTTTGCCTTATGAAGTGCTCATTGAGGCACTGGAACAAGCCAAGGAAGGACGCCACCATATATTGGATAGATTATCCGAAACCTTGCCAGAACCGCGTAAAGAATTGAAACCAGGAGCTCCCCGCGTCGAAAAATTCAACGTACCGAACGAAGCTATAGGTGGTATTATCGGACCTGGAGGAAAGATTATACAACAAATTCAAAAAGATACTGGAGCAACGATCACTATTGATGAAGATCCAGATACTGGCGAAGGCATTGTACAAATTCTCGCTGAAGGAAAAGAAACGATGGATGCTGCCAATAAAGCGGTACGCGACATCGCATTCCCTCCAACTGTTGAAGAAGGTGTGGAGTACGAAGGTAAGGTCAAATCTGTTCAACCATACGGAGTATTCGTTGAAATACTTCCAGGCACTGATGGATTGATCCACGTTTCTGAATTTGCACATGAGCGCATCAACAAAATGGATGAGGTCGCAAAAGAAGGTGATATGTTGAAGTTTAAGGTGATTGGTCAAGATCCAAAATCTAAAAAATGGAAACTTTCACGTAAAGTATTGCTTCCTAAACCAGAAAAAAATGATGCTTAGTAAATAAATTATTGCAAAATATCAAGCCCTCGTCTCTGTTGAGATGAGGGCTTTTATGATTAAACCGATGAACTACTTAAAAATCATAATGCTACTTTTTGTAGCTCACAGTGCACACAGCCAATCTACCACTTTTCAGTTGATGGCAGCTAAAGAAGATGAATCGTTTCATCGTATATCAATCAAAGGCTATTATGCTCAAGATCCAACTAATGTAGTTACATACAAATCCTCTAATCAGGATGGAACAATAACGGTTAATTTACGACTGTATGATACGTTGCATATTTTGGCGGACACTATGTATAATCGTCAATTATTCCCATCTTACATTACATTTGACAGTGTGCGTAAACAAAAGGTATATTTCTATCCATTAGAAGATCGGTTTGAAGAAAGGGATAAGCAAAAAGAATACGCTATAGTGGATTTTCCAGATCGAGAAGTTCAATACCCTGGTGGCAACAAGGCCTACAAAAAATATATAGATCAACATATGACCCGAACACTTAAAGTGCCAAATGGTGGAAGGGTCATTCTTAAAAGTAAAGTGAATAAAGAAGGTCGTATTAGCGATGTGAAAGTGTTGAGTGGAGGGTCGGATGCTCAACGTGCAGAAGCTTTACGGTTGATCAGACATTTACCGAAAGTTCATCCTGCAGTGAGAAATAGTTACACCATTACGCATCACAATAAATGGGTGGTAAGTTTCAACTGAAACATCTGTTAGATAGAGGGACGTAGATAAACGTATAGGACTTTTTCAAATGAGCGATGGTATTCCAGTGTTTACGACAATTTTGTATTCCTCAAAAGCATAAACATAAAACTTTTAATCCTATTTTGGTAGGGATAATAATAAGTTGTATATTTCCAATGAATTAATCAATATCAAAATGTTATGAAAAAAATTTACTATCTAGTCTTATCGGCTATTTTTCCATTTATGTCAATGGCTCAATATGTGGCCGAAGAACAAACACCTTTGATGGTGAAGAAAACAGCTACGTGGTGTAACCCTTGTGGAACTTGGGGTTGGGAGCTTTTTGGAGAAATTTGGGATGAACGCGAAAGCGAAAGTGTCATTCTTGAAATGCATAATAGCTCCTCGAGTTATTTATATGCTCCAGCGGCACTTGATTTTTATGGTCTTCACGAATCTCGCAGTAGTACGCCCGTATTTTACGTGAATACGATAAATGAAGTAGAATATTCTTCCGGTGGAGGGATTTTCACAGGTGCAACAAAAACAAATGTGATCGATGCAATTGACAGTACGAGAGCTACTTCTCCTATCGCTAACGCAGGGATATCGTATTCCGTTAACAACAACACGCTCAATATCGATACTAAAACTAGATTCTTTCAAAATGCATCTGGTGAATATTACTTAGGTGTTTATCTCGCTGAAAACAATGTAGAGGAGCAGCAGAATGGTATTTCAGGTACGGCAACTCACAAGCGCATTATGCGAGCTTCTGCAGAACCAAGTATAGAAGGAGTAATGCTCGTTGATGGTTCTGTTTCATCAGGTGATGAATTTACAAATACACACCAAATTACGTTGGATGCAGGATGGAACCCTGACAATTTATACGTTTTCACAGTGATTTGGAAGAAAGTGAATAATAAATTTAATTATGTGAACGCTTCTAAACAAAAATGGGGTGCAGGTGTAGATGAACATGCTAAAAATAATGTGGCCATGAAGATCTACCCTAACGCTATCAGAAGCGGAGAATCTTTCAATATTGCATTGAATCAGGTGCTTGAGGGAGATTCAAAGATCACTATTTACGATCAGATTGGTAAAAAAGTCAAGTCTGTGGATGTCGCATCATCAAGCAAAACCATTAAAATTGAGGATACCAGTGGAATGAATAAAGGACTTTACTTTGTTCAACTGACTTCAGAAAATGGTCAAATCCTGAAATCAATGAAATTAGTTGTGAAAGGATAATTATAGCATACTGTTAAATGGAAAGGCTGCTCTATAGGGTGGCCTTTTTTTATGGCGAAATATTCGTTATGATCACCTATCGCAAGATGGTATGAAGGTGGCCAGTTTAATATAAACGCTTCTATTTGTAACCGCTGATATCTAAAAGAAGGTGCAAAGAATGCCAAGTTTACTTAACGAACTATTTCAGCGACTATTTGATGATGCTATTGGTCACGTCGTAAGCTAAAGAAGGGGGGAGGAACCCACTGGTAAAGTACCCGATGCGCATGTTTAATATCCCATATAAATAGACGGATATCATATTCGATATCATAAAAAAAGGTAGCACGATTTCATGCTACCTTTATACCGACTATTATTGAATAAATTTATCCTAAATCGACGCGCTTTCCGTAGGGAATTTGCGATCAATTTTTTTAAACAAACCTTGTAGAACTTTTCCTGGTCCAACTTCAATTACTTGTTCACAACCATCTTCGATCATTGCTTGCATGGTTTGTGTCCATCTCACAGGTGCTGTTAATTGAGCAATGAGGTTTTTCTTAATCGCTTCAGGTTCTACAATAGCTTTTGCACTGACATTTTGATAAATGGGACACTTACCCTTCTGAAAGGGTGTGTTTTCAATTGCCTTCGCCAATTCTTCTCGTGCGGGTTCCATAAGTGGGGAATGAAAAGCTCCACCTACAGGCAGAGGCAAGGCGCGTTTAGCACCCGCTTCTTTTGCTTTTTCACAAGCTAGATCAATACCTTTCTTTGAACCTGATATCACGAGTTGTCCAGGACAGTTGTAGTTAGCAGGAACAACAATTTCTTCAATTGACGCACAAATAGATTCTACTTTTCCATCCTCTAAGCCTAAAATAGCTGCCATAGTGGAAGGTTCCGCTTCACAGGCCTTTTGCATAGCTTTTGCTCGCTGAGCCACAAGACGGAGACCATCCTCAAAAGACAATACATTACTAGCAACGAGTGCAGAAAATTCACCGAGTGAGTGCCCCGCTACCATCCCTGGTTGAAAGTCGTTGCCCAGCACTTTAGCGAGAATAACAGAATGCAAAAATATAGCAGGCTGCGTTACATCTGTTTGTTTCAGTTGGTCTGCTGTACCTTCAAACATAATTGATGTAATGTCAAATCCAAGAATATTATTTGCTTGTTCGAAATAATCTTTGGCCAGTGGAGATTGATCGTAAAGATCTTTACCCATACCAATAAATTGTGCTCCCTGACCTGGAAAAACGTATGCTTTCATAGTTCTAATTTTTGGGCGAAGATAACAAAGATTTTTTCGGTGTGAAATAATGTATATGTACATACCTTGAAAAGCATCGCTTATGCCATATCAAACGAATAAAAGAAACTCCATTTGAGTTGTTGAACAGTATTAATGTAGTTTGATTATTTCGACCAGTCGAAAGCAACTGTAGGTTCGCCGCTGGGGATTTGAACCTGATAAGTCGTCTCATCAGTTCGGTCAATATAATCCAGACGACTTCCTTTCCAGGCCAATATTACGTCTTTAGCAGGTGTTTTGACGTGGAGTTGATCAAAACCGTAAAACATAAATTGCTCATCACCAACAGCTACAGTCGTTACACCAGAGATGATGAGTTGCCATTTTGCTTTTTTACCTGAATCTGGTTTATGGGTGAAGTTAAGTGTTGTTTGATCCGTTAGTTTATCATAATCTGCATTAAGCAATTGATGGACGCCATTTTCCGTGGGGATTCCAGCTATGAATAGTTGCCCTTCATTCAGTTCGATTTTATTACAAAAATCAGTAATCGTAGCATATATGAGTCCCGATTCAATAGAAGGGATTGCAGTTGTTGATACCTGGATAACCTTGGAAGGATCGCGCAAAATGCGAAGATATGTAGTTATCGCTAATAGAACACCCGTTACGATCAACAAAAGAATGATGATGAGGGTTGGAGTCGTGTAGTAGTGAATGTATATATACCAAGCGACAAGAATAAATAAAAACAATACCGCAGCGGAAAGCAAGAAGGCAACAAACTTTTTCATATTACAAATGTAAGTATTTCTTAGTTTTGTGCTTTATGTTGCGCTGTGATCAACAAACATATCAGGATTTAGAATTTGACGCTTTACTCAAAATGCTCAGAGAATTTTGCGTTGGTCCCAGTGCCAGCAAAAGATCGAGTCGGCTGAAGCCGGTACGTTCCCCTGAAGAACTTATCAAATTTCTAGAACAGACTAACGAACTGACGGCTATTCGAAGGGAAGGAGAAACTTTTCCGCGATTGGAGTTCGAGGAGCTGAATGAAGAATTACGGTTGTTGCCGATACAGAATGCAACCCTCCCACAGGATAGTTTTCAAAGAATTCGAGCAGCTTCTGTTTTGGTGAATGCCATCATCTACTTCTTTAATCAGCGTGAGCTTGAATATCCTCAATTGTCGAAATTGTTGGAACATGTTTATTTCACAAAAGAGGTGATTCAAACGATTGATCAGGTATTTGACAAACACGGGCAAGTAAAAGATGATGCCACTGAAGCATTAAAAAGCATCCGAGAACGTATTATTCAAGCTGAACGAAAAACGAATAGTATTTTTGACCGGAGTTTACGGAAATACCTGAAAAAAGGTTATCTCAGTGATACGAAGGAGGCCTTTATGGAAAATAGACGGTTAATGGCCGTGATATCTTCCTATAAAAGACAGGTTGAGGGGCGGGTTTATGGCTCTTCAAAAACGGGGCATGTAACGTATATTGAACCTGGAGCGAATGTGCCTCACAATAAGGAGTTAGAACGTTTGCACGATGATGAACGTCAGGAGATTTTCCGGATTCTTAAACAACTCACGCTCGAATTATCGGAACATTTACCGCTATTAAAAACGTATCAGCAACTGCTAGTTAATTTTGATTTTATCAATGCGAAAAGTCGTTTAGCACTTCAGTTTGATGCCGTTTTACCGGGTATTTCTAGCGATCAACACGTCGATCTTATTGATGCCTATCATCCTATTTTAACGTTGAATAATTCTAAAGTGGGGAAAAATACCGTTCCACAACATATTTCTATGGACAGGAGCGCTAGAATGCTCGTTATTTCTGGTCCTAATGCTGGAGGAAAAAGTATAACATTGAAAACGGTAGGTTTGCTGCAATTGATGTTGCAATGTGGTTTGTTGGTACCTGTGCATCCCAATAGTAAAATGACCTTTTTTAAAGCTTTACTTACTGATATTGGAGATAATCAATCGATCGTTGATGAATTGAGCACGTACTCTTATCGTCTAAAGCGAATGCGTCATTTTCTTGACGTAGCGGATGATGAAACATTATTGTTACTGGATGAGTTTGGTACTGGTTCAGATCCTGATTTGGGTGGTGCATTGGCAGAAGTGTTTTTCGAACAACTTTACGAACAAGGCAGTTTTGGTGTATTGACGACACATTATGGTAATATAAAACTGAAGGCAGATGAATTAACCGCAGCAACTAACGGTTGTATGTTGTTCGACACTAAAACATTACAACCGCTATTTAAGTTTTCAATGGGACAGCCTGGTAGTTCTTTTACGTTTGAAGTCGCTCAGATCAATGGTATTCCACCTCAACTTATTGATCGTGCCAAGAATAAATTAGACGACCGCAAGGTGAAGATGGATCGTCTGTTGCACGAACTACAACAAGAAAAATCGTATTTGTCGCGATTAACGAAAGATCATATTGAAGCCCAGGAAACGGCAGAGTCGGCGCGCATAGCTTCTGAAAGTGCTCAGGAATCTTACGAAGAGAAATTGGGTCAGTTGAGGGAACGTGCAGAATCAACTAATAAGTTGGTGAACCTCGGTAAAAAAATGCAACAATTCATTGATCGGTTCAGGACGAACAGCAAAAAGAAGAATATCAATAGCGAATTGATGCAGGAGGTCAAAAAATATATTGCTCGAGAAAAAGCAAAAATTGAATCACTCAAGAAAGAAGAAATTCTTAAGAAAAAAGCTGTTCAAAAGAAGCACAAGCCTACTAAGAAGGCTAAACAATATCATCAAGGTCGCATTCGCGAGGGAAGTACGGTGAAAATGATCGCAACGAAACAAAAAGGAGAGGTGGAGCAGATAGAAGCAGATGAAGTCACGGTATTATTTGGTTTTGCACGAATGAAAGTACAACGCGATCAATTAATTTGGATTAAAGATAACGAATAGGGAATCATACAATGGCACAGAAAATTACAATAGCAATTGATGGATGGTCTTCATGCGGTAAAAGTACACTTGCTAAAGACCTTGCTAAAGCGCTCAATTATATTTATGTCGATTCAGGGGCAATGTATCGCGGAGTAACGCTTTTCGCTATGCGTTCGGGATGGATCAACAACGATGAAATAGATGAATTGCAACTAAAAACAGCGCTTGATCAAATCAAAATTGCTTTTACTTTAAATCAATCAGGAAATCCTGAATTGCTTTTAAATGATGAAAATGTGGAGGACGAGATTCGCTCCCTGGAGGTTTCTCAACAGGTGAGTAAAGTCGCAGCGATCAAAGAGGTACGCAATTTTCTGGTGGATCAGCAACGACGAATGGGTCAGTCAGGAGGTGTTGTAATGGATGGTCGGGATATTGGTTCAGTAGTTTTTCCCAATGCAGAGTTAAAATTGTTTGTCACAGCGGAACCTGAAGTGAGGGCTAAAAGAAGATATCATGAACTCAAGGAGAAAGGGCAGCGTGTTGCCGAGCAAGACGTGATCGACAATATAAATGAACGTGATCATCTGGATGCTAATCGCAGTGAGAGCCCACTGATTCAAACCGAAGATGCGGTGGTCGTCGATAACACGAACCTTGATCGGGAGGAACAGCTGGAAAAAGCAAAAGCGCTCGCAAATAAGTACATTTCTGAGTAACCAATGTCCACATTTTTGTTATACTTGTTGAAACACATTATTGAACCATGAAACAATTGAACGCGCTGCTAATTCTTTTTATTTTAGGCTTATCCACGATCGTGAAAGCCACGGGGAACGACTCTATCGTAGAAACTGATAGCGCTCCATGGAAAAAAGATTTGATTCGCGTTAAGCATTTTAATGATTCTCTACCCGTAACTTATATCGAAAATACTGATGTGTATAAAGAGCGATGGGATCGTTTGGCTCACCCTGTATTTTGGAAGACGCTGATGACATTATCACCAGATTCCTGTGTGATTAATATAGCTAAAACGCGCGAAATAGTAGATCGCATGACAATGAAGGAGTGGGATGCATTTTCAGATGACGATAAAAAAGTATTAAGGGATTCCATTCGAGCGGCTCATGGGTTATCTGAAGATGATCGTATATTCATGACTTCTGGTAAACGCGACTTCTATGCTTTTGATTTGGTTTTACCGACGGTATCTAAGGGAATTGAAGTTTTCCAGGAACGAGGTGTAGATCCGTGGTACGCGCAATCGATACTTTTAATCGAATCTCCTGGTAAATTGGCACGGTCGAATGTAGGGGCTTATGGCTCATTTCAACTCATGGCTTCAGTTGCTCGAAAATATGGGTTGACTGTTAACCGCAGTATTGATGAACGTAAAGATTTTGATAAGTCGGCAGTTGCGGCGAGCAGACTTATAAAAGAAACGTGTATCCCTGAAGCAAAAAATATTTTAAACCGGTATAATTTGAACGTTGATGAAAACGACCTTTGGTTTCGACTATTTGTACTTCATGTTTACCATGCTGGCGCTTACAATGTGAGCAAAGTGGTGGATAAAATTAATCCAGAAGATGGGAGTATGGATCTGATACGGCAAATGTGGACTACTGAAGCAGGTCGATTTAGAAATGCCTCACAAAATTATACGCAACTTGCTCTGGCGGCCATCCTCATTTTTGAAGATATGTTATGGGAGAGTTGCGATTATGTCGTTATTAATGAACATACCTCCCGTAAATCAGACAATTTCTGATTGTTGCTTTTGTTTTTTTCTTCGGTCCATACGAATGTAGTTCAACGTTCCGACCATCGTCAATAGCACAGGAGCAATCACTACACCAGCAAATGGAATCATGAGCAGAAGTGTAAACAGCCCCCCTGTTAAGGTCATTTGCAGCGGATGTCGAAATGCGTAGCCCCAACTCTTCCATACGCTTATATTGTGGCGTTCTAGCGAATAATCGTAGCTATTAAATCCTGTAAAGAAGCCAATAAGTATAGCCGAAATGAAAGGTGTAAGGAAAGTTAAACCCAATATCCAGGCAAAAATCCACCAAATGAACTTAATGAACAAATACATTAATCCACCAAGTGTTGCGACACCAATTGTCCGTAAAATGTCGATGAAAAATTTTCGCCATCCATCATCAAATTTACGACCCGTTTCATGTTCATCCACACGCTGACTTAAGAGGGTGTGGAATGGAGAAAGTAATGTGATAATCGTGAATTGATAGATATATATAGAAAAGTCCACAATCCAACCAAATACGGCGTCTACAGCTGTTTGTAAATAGGTGCCGATCCAGGGAACATAGCTAACCACACCAAGTGTTGAGTTGGCGGCAGCTAAACCGCGCGTATACATGTAGAAAAATATAGCTATGACAATGCCTGGTAAAAAGTAGAGAAGAAAATTTCCGCGCAATAGTAGCGTGAGCGCTTTGGTAATTGAATAATAATGATCTTTAAATGCGTTCATGATTATGGAAAGAATAATTTTAAAATTAATATGATTACGCCGAAAAAAGCAATCGTACCCATAAAAAATAATTTTCCGCCGCGATAGCCTCGCGTATACCAGTACCAACTGTTAAGCGCACCTAAAATAATACCTCCAATAAAGGCGTATAAATAATACCAGGGTGACATATTATGAATAAAATTTATTCTTAGTTAATAAAAAGAAGTTCACTTGCATTTGAGAAACTTAAGATATGTTGGAGTTCTTCTCATTAATGATGGTAACACCCATGACACAAATGTCATCTACTTGCTCGTATCCATCAGACCATTCGCGCATTCGCTTTTCGAGGTAATCTTTTTGTTCTTCCATGGGTAACTGATGATTCTTCTGGACAATACGTTTCATAGCTTTTACCTTGAATTTTTTATTTTTTTCTCCTCCAAATTGATCTGCATAACCGTCGGAAGACATATACAGGTGTACTTTTTGATTTACTTTAAATTGATGCAATTCATAGCCTTGATCCAATGGTGTAAAGCCACCTACAGCTACTTTAGTTGCTTTGATTTCATCAAACGTACCCTCGTGATCGATGATCCAGAGTGGTCGATGAGCACCAGCATACTGAACCTTGCCGTTTTTGTGGTCAATGGTAATGATTGAAGCATCCATACCGTCTCTGGTGGCCTTTTTACCTTCATCTTGACGAAGCGATGTTTTAATACCTTCGTTGAGAAATGATAGTATTTTATCCGGTCGTGTAATTCCTTTTTCACCTACGCAGACATTGAGTTTATCAATGCCAATCATCGACATGAAGGCACCGGGAACACCATGACCCGTACAATCTGCACAAACGACTATTGATTTATGGTCGTGCTTATAGTACCAGTAAAAGTCACCACTAACAACATCTTTAGGCCAGAACATGATGAAAGAATCGTCGAGTTCCTGTTTCATTTCTGCTTTCACCGGCAAAATAGCGCGCTGAATGCGTTGAGCGTAATTGATACTATCTTCGATTTCTGTTTTTTGCGTTAGGATTTCAGATTTCTGACTTTCCAATCTTGAGTTTTTCTTTTCGATTTCCTGAGTTCGTTCTTTAACGGCCATTTCCAATCTTTTGTTTTGAGCCTTTAAGCGCATGGAACTGATCTTGATTGCGGCAAAAACGATAAGTATAAAGATGACAACATATCCTGTGTAGGCCCAAATAGTACGGTACCAAGGAGTCGCAATTGTGAAACTGATTTTATCTTCAGCGGCTACTTGGTGATAAACATTGCGCGCTTTAACGTGAAAAGTGTATTTACCTTCTGGGAGGTTCGTAAATTCAATTTCATTTTTATTATCCCATTTTGACCAGCCCTCTGCGTACCCTTCAAGAAAGTAGCTATACTCAATGGGTTGATGGTCTTCAAAATAGGGTGCACTAAAGGTGAAATGCACCATGTTTTTCTTGTAAGCCACATGGATGGGATCGAGTTTGTCGTGTCTTACTCCACCATAATCGAGTTTATCTCCTGTTGTTTTAACCTTTCTGATCAACGTACGGAAATTTTCTTTAAACGGAATTTCACCCTCTATAGTGTATCTAATTAGCCCGTCGGAGGCTCCAATCCATAAGTGTTGTTGATCGGGGGACTGGTATAAATTATTGATTCGTCCTTTTTTGATCCCCCAGAATGGTCGATTCGTAAATGTTTTTTCTTGCTTATTGTAGACTCCTACGTTATTGTTAATGCAATACCAGATGTGTTGGTCACCCTCTTCAAGGTAAAATAACGGATCTAAAATTGTGCTATCGCCAATATTTTCCGGCATAAAAAATGTATAGGTTTCACCATCCATAGAAGTGTTGTCGACATTGAGAATCCCATCTGTACTTCCAAATGTCACTTGATCATCCAATTTTAGCGGAACGACAATGTGATCTTCTGGAATACCAATATTAGTTCCGCGATGCATCTGAGTGGAAAATTCGTCTGTCTTCTGGAGTTGTAAAATACCCTGACCGTGTAATCCAATCCAGTAGTTGAGCGTGTCTGACTGTTGATCTTCGACGATATTCGTTACGGTTGTAAAAGCAGCCTCAACTGTAAAAATAGTCTCGTAATTATTAATATCCAGTACATATAAACCTTTATCTCCAGCTCCGACCATGTGCCCTTTTGAAGGGTTTAAAGCAAGGCTGTTGGTATTTATGTTATGTATTTTTTCTACATGTGGAGGGTGCTCATTAACTTTTATGACGAAAAGTCCTTCCCCAGTACTTACAAATAAATTATTGCGATACACATCCAGATCCCAAACAGCGAAATTGATTCCCTCTATTTTCTCGAAAATTTTAGAAAGTGTCTGGTCGTCGGGATTGAGTTTGTAAAGTCCTTCGTTCGTACCTACGAAAAGTTGGTCGTTATCCTTATAACTTGTCTCTATAATACACTTGACACTTCCGTGAAGTCCTTGCTGTTGACCGAAGTAGGAGAGCCGCGCATGTAAATTAACCAAAACGATACCATTTGCTGTAGTTAACCACAAATTTCCATCTTCGTCGAGAAACTGAGATCGTATATCATTGGAAATGAGTCCAATCCGTTTATCCAGTCGTCCAATCTCCTCGCCATCATTTGCAATGAATATCAACCCTTTGTCTTTCGTTCGAAGTGCAATTTTGTTGCTGTCAATGCGCTGAGCACCAAAAAGTAAATAATTGTTGAGCAAAGCATCGTGTGGCGTAGTGATTTCTTTTAAACTATCTGTGGTCGTATTCCAATTATACATGCCGATTTCCTGGGTGATCACCTTTTTGATACCTGGTTGATCGGTGTCGATAATGCCAAAAGCTGCGTATATTTCAAACCATTCGGAGCCTTTAACCTTGTTCCATTGCTCATTGTCCCAATACATGATGCCGTGATCGCGCATGCGAACTACCAATTGTTCATTGACCTTGAAAGCAGTATGGACCGTTCCGGGCATGGGTAATGCTCGAACCGTACCTTGCTTGAGTTCGAATACCTGCGCCTCACTCTGGAAAAATATACTGTTCCCGATTTCGAGAATGTTCCAAATTTCTTCAAAGGGATGTTCCTTCCGAATCAACGAGTCGACAAGTGAAATGTAGCGATAAGCACCCACGCTATCAGCTTCTAATTTTCCAAAATCACCCTGAACCCCCGCGTAGATCGTGCCATTCTTTGCCGTGTGTAATGAATGAGTTACGCGCGCAGGTACAGTGGGGATAGCACTCCAGGAATGACCATCAAAAGCGAGAATATTTCCTGTATTACCGAAATACATGACACCATTATTCCCCTGACAGATCCCTCCGTTGTCGGGTGCGAATTCATCGCCATAATCAGCCGAAGTATAGTTTGTTATGGGCGGAAAAAAATCTTGTGCCTTGAGATTACCTGTAGCAAAGGTGAGTGCTGCGACAAATGTGAATACCAGACTTTTGAACATCTTTTTCATACCTACAAAATAAACAAATTCAGCTGATTTCTGATGAGTAACGAACGAAATAATTGTGCATTTACGGCGAAAAAAAATGAAAGAAAAGAAGTATTTACCCTTTACCATGGACTATTTCAAAGAAAATATTTATTATTGATATGAAATCGCTGCGATGAATAATTGCGCGTATATTTGAGTTGGACTATTCAATATCTGAGCTATATGAAAAAGGAAATGACACTATTAGAAACTATTGGACAGGTGGAGCAATTCCACGATAGTTTTGGAATTAAAAACAATACACAGCCAACGTGTGATCTGGAAGAAGGGCAAATTGAGTTGCGCCACCGATTAATGCAAGAAGAGAACAATGAGTATCTTGAGGCGGCTCAAAATAAAGATCTTACAGAAGTTGCCGATGCTTTGGGGGATCAACTGTATATTTTGTGTGGTACGATACTCAAGCACGGAATGCAGGATATCATCGCTGATGTGTTTGAAGAGATTCAACGCTCGAACATGAGTAAGTTGGATGAAAATGGAGAACCTATTTATCGGGAAGACGGGAAAATACTCAAAGGAGAAAATTATTTTAAGCCCGACATAAGATCCATTCTCGACCAGAAAAATGGCATTTAATCTTCGTGTTTACGGCATATTGATTGATCGGCATCGTCGCCTTCTGCTCTCTGATGAAAGACGTTTCGGGAAGACTTTTACAAAATTTCCTGGTGGCGGTCTCGAACAAGGGGAGGGTACGATTGATTGCTTGAAACGCGAATTTGAAGAAGAACTAGGTATCTCCGTGGAAGTAGGTGAGTTATTTTACCTAACGGACTTTTATCAGCCTTCAGCATTTAATGCGAATGATCAAATTATCAGTATCTATTATTTGGTTAATTATGCGTTTACCGATCAGATTGCAGCCCGATCACGACCTTTCGATTTTGCAGAAGGCGAACAAGAATCTAATCGATGGGTGGAACTTAATACGCTAGAAACGGATGAGGTGACTTTTCCTATTGATAAATTAGTGATTCAGCAATTGGTCGGTAATTTATGAGATAAATGACGATTGCTATTATATCGTCAATCGTTTTTGAACGTACTGATCGATGCGCTTAAAGAATTGCTTTGGTGAGTAAGTTCTCCAGGAAATATCTTCCAGTTCACCTCCAAGTACGAAATATTGATCGAGATGTATTTCATTGAATTCGCGTACGACGTGATCATGGAAGTTGACCATCGCGATATAACCGTCCTCGAGATCATCAAACCACTCCTCGTAGTAGCAGTCATCCGAATAATGAAAATTGAGCACGTTTTCACCGATGAAAATAAATTTATCGATCCCTTCATACATCAAGTGTTCGATGATATCGCGCTTCAGGGTCATAATGTCGTTGTGAATAGCATCATTCCATTCACCGATAAGTTCAATAACCGTATAACCCTCGTGATAATCCGTATATAGAATTTTGATAAAAAGCGTAGGTGATCCAATATTGTCCCATTGCGGATGAAGTAGGTAATTATAGACTTGATCGGTGTATTCAAACTCGCTGTATTCACGCATGTAAAAAGGCGAACGTTCGTCCTCGGCAGATACGTATAAATGACGCCAGTTAAAATAGGGTTCAATCTCGTGCATAGCTTTAAATCAATGTGTGTCTTTCCTGCAGTATAATCATTTTCTGAAAAGAACAAAGAAAACTGGGATAAGTTTGAAGAACCAAGCTTAGAGCCTCACATAATATTCGTGAATAAATCACTGATGTCAGACTATTTATGATGAATTAATTCTTATTTTTGAGTGTAATTTAAAAGACCAGGAATATGAAGCGCGTACGTTTTTTATCGTTGATCATTGGAGCTGTTATTGTATTATCAGCTTGTTCAGATAAAGCAAAGTGGGAAGTCAAAAATGCTGTAGCATCATTTGTATCTAATCAGGGGGAGTCTGTTGGTTTTGGTTATATTGATGTCAATGCCTTGTTATCGAAGTCTGAAATATTTGACGTTTCACCAATTGGTACGGTTATTCGCCAAAATTCGGAGCGCATTGGAGCGTCCTTCGACTTAAATCAAAATATATTCTATGCCCTTGATGGACCATTGAGTCGTAAGGGTATTCCTGAGCGCGTTTTTGCTTTTGCACAAGTAAAAAATAAAGATTCGCTGAAGACCTTTTTCAACGAAACGGGCTATTTTTTCGAAGAAGAAAAAGGTATGGATGTGTATCACGATATGACGACTGCTATTGGAATCGCCAACGGTATCGTTATCGTAGTTACCGGTGATTTCGAAGGAGAACCAAAAAAATCATTAATGACGGCTTTTGAGAATTGCGAACAAAAGGTAAAAAGCGAACATATTTCCGCGATTCTTGACGAAAAGACAGATGTTCTGATGGCTGCAGATTTAAAGAATCTCTATGCTACGTCTAACAC
>P_1C_Liq_1_UnCtyDRAFT_1000023_pt1 | contig 29533 bp, 30 predicted proteins | sample Pon1CUnioCityCA_2_FD_10230 | JGI IMG/M metagenome (IMG submission 10230) | reverse complement strand
ATTCTACGGCTAGCATTAATCCTATTCTTCGAATCTCTTTTATGGCTGGATGTTGTAGCTCTTTCTCTAGAAAGGCACCTTTTTCTTCCACTTGATCGAGGAGCTTTTCCTCTCGGATCACTTTTAATCCTGCTGCTGCTGCTGCGCAAATCAAAGGATGTCCACCAAAAGTGGTAATGTGACCTAGCATGGGATCAAAACTGAACTGTTCCATTAAATCTTTTGAAGCAGCTAAACAGCCAATTGGAAGTCCGGCCCCAAGGGCTTTACCTGCAGTAAGTAGATCAGGTGTAATGGGATAGTATTGAAAGGCCCACATTTTAGCAGTTCTGCCCATGCCACATTGAATCTCATCTAAGATAAGCAGTGCCCCAACCTCCGAGCAGCGCTCTCTTAAGGCTACAAGGTAAGCTTCATTAGCTATTCTGACTCCTGCATCACCTTGAACGGTCTCTAAGATCACGGCTGCAGTATTTTCGTCAATTCGCTCTAAATCAATGTGATGATTGAGTTGGATAAATTCTATTTGAGGCAATAAGGGCTCAAAGGCTACCTTTTTAGCAGAATTGTAACTCACACTCAATGAACCGTGGGTGCTGCCGTGATAGGCGCCTTCGAATGCAATCAATTTTTTACGGCCTGTTACTCGCTTGGCAAGCTTTAAGGCTGCCTCATTAGCCTCAGTTCCCGAATTAACAAAGTAAAAAGAGTTTAAAGGTTCAGGTAGGGTTTGTAGCAATTCATTGGCTAAGTCGTTTTGAGCTGTTTGCTCAAATTCTCCATAAACCATTACGTGCAGGTGTTTTTCGGCCTGATCTTTAATGGCATTAATTACTTCGGGGTTTCCATGACCTAAGTTGCTTACCGCAATGCCTGAGATTAAATCAAGGTAGGCTTTACCATCATGGTCGTAAATATAAGACCCCTTAGCATGGTCTACTTTTATTCCGAAAGGGAAGGGAGTAGTTTGAGCAAGGTGCTGTTTAAAGAAGTCTTCTGTTTTATTCACCTTGCAAAGGTAAGTCGGGAGAGGAGAAAAAGAAAAGAGGCGATGAAAATTCATCGCCTCTTTGACATTATGGTCTTTCTTCCATTTTCCGTCTTTTTCGCATCAACTCTTCCCGTAGTTCATGGTTTCTTCGATCATCTTTGTAGAGGTGCAGCAATTCTCTTTTAAAGTCCATCTCAGCCATTTTAAAGGCCATAACTTTTTTAGCACCAATGGATTCGACCATTTTGTTCAAGTAGTCTTTTTCCATTTTCAGTTTTCGTTCTTCCATAGCTAATTGTTTCTTTAGCATTTTTAGTGCTTCTTCTTCACTTAGTTCTGCAAGACGTTCTTTGTTTTCTAAGTCAGAGTCCATTTTCTTTCTTCTTACAAAAGCTTCGGTTCTTAGCGATTTTCGCTCATCCTGATAATCTTGGTAGATTTTGGTGAAGTTAATTTCCTCTTCATCATCAAGTTCAAGTTCCATTAAAATATAGGCTTGTTTTAGCTTTTCAATTTTTTCTCTTTTCTCTTCGCCCAATCGTTGCGCATTTAGACTAAGCGCAGAGATGAGCAAGACAGTAAGGGATACAATGATTTTTTTCATGATAAATTTTTTTAATTAAAAGGATTGAATGAGTTCGTGTTCAATGTTTTCTTCTTTCAGGTACATGAGCAATTCTTGATCGCTGATATAACTTGGAGATTTGGCCTCGTAAGTAAGATCCATGAGTTCATCTGTGCTCGACCAATCAGTGTTTTCTTCTGCTAGGAAAAGCATAAGGTCTTGATCGTTGAGTTGAACAGTGTCGTTTTGTTCATACCAAATACCAAAGAAAGAAAGCATCACAACTGTCATTAAAGGCACCGACCACCTTAATTTTAAAGTGTAGGCTATTTTTGTTAGCCAAGAGGTTTTTTTCTCTTCTTCCCCGATAGTCATTTGCATCCGGTAGGCAAACTTGTCAAAGTAGTCTTCAGGTGTTTTTAGTACCTCTTCTTTTCTGTATTTCTTTAATTCGTCTTTCATGCTTTCACTATTTAGATGGTTATGACCAAAGAAGGTTTAATCTGTTAGTAGAAAATCTTTAATTTTTTTACAAGCATGGTGGTAACTGGCCTTTAAAGAACCTTCTGTACCGCCATGTAAGTCAACAATATCAGCGTAAGGCAGCCGATCAAAATATTTTAAGTTAAACACCAGTTTCTGCTTCTCAGGTAAAGCGTCAACTGCTTGAATAAACTTTTTATAGGCTTCATCTCCATCAAAGTAAGGATCATCTTCTAACTGCTGAAGTAAGGTTTCATCCCAATCTTGACTAATTTTCTTTTGCTTTTTGAGGTGGTTTAAAGCTTCATTAGTTGCAATACGGTGCATCCAAGAGTACAATTTAGCTTCTGCTCTGAATTGAGGCAATCCCTTCCAGACTTTTATAAAAGTATTTTGCAGCACATCATCAGCATCTTCGTGAACATGCACCAATCTCCTAATATGCCAATACAAGCGTTTTGAATAACTGCGAACCATAAGGTTAAAGGCATAGTGCTTTCTTCCTTCTATGAAATAAATATTCAGTAACTCTTTATCTTTCATATTCTTTCAAAAAAAAATCCATGATCTTAAGATTCATGGATTTTAAACGTAAAGTATTTTAATGATTCTTAACGCTTCATGACTCTCTTAACCGCCGCAACAATGTCCTTCGAACTCAAACCATATTTCTCGAACAATTCTTCAGGTTTTCCACTCTCTCCAAACTGATCGTTCACGGCTACCATCTCCATTGGAGTGGGCTGCTTCATCGCTAATAATTGTGCAATGCTATCTCCCAAGCCACCGTTTCTTTGGTGTTCTTCTGCAGTGACCACTCTTCCTGTTTTGGCTGCTGAACGTAAGACTGCTTCTTGGTCCAAAGGTTTAATGGTGTGAATGTTTATTACTTCAACACTTATGCCTTCTTCTTCTAATGCTTCCGCTGCCTTTAAACTTTCCCAAACACAATGTCCGGTAGCAAATATGCTGATATCGTTTCCTTCTTGAAAGGTGAGGGCTTTCCCGATTTCGAAAGTTTGGTTTTCAGGCGTAAAAACTGGCCACTTGGGTCTGCCAAAGCGCAGGTAAACCGGACCTTCATGTTCTGCTATGGCAAGGGTCGCAGCTTTGGTTTGATGATAATCACAAGGGTTGATCACGGTCATGCCTGGAAGCATCTTCATTAAGCCAATGTCTTCCAATATTTGATGCGTAGCGCCATCTTCACCTAGAGTAAGCCCTGCATGCGAGGCGCAGATCTTCACATTTTTTCCGCTGTAAGCAATTGATTGCCTGATCTGATCATAAACCCTTCCGGTAGAAAAGTTGGCGAATGTACCTGTGAACGGAATTTTACCGCCAATGGTAAGACCTGCGGCAACTCCCATCATGTTAGCCTCTGCGATACCCGCTTGGATAAAACGTTCGGGGAAGGCATCTCTAAAAGCATCCATTTTAAGACTGCCGGTTAAGTCTGCGCAAAGAGCAACAACATTAGGATTTTGCTTTCCCAATTCTAGTAAACCTGCTCCAAATCCTGAGCGTGTGTCTTTTTTTTCGGTGTAAGCGTATTTTGCCATGGTGCTAAAATTTTATTTGGGTGCTTTGCCCTGATTGTATGGTGAATGATTCTTCTTTAGTGTAGATGCTTTGCTTAGCATTGATTGACCTGAATACCAAATGGTAACTACCCGGTTGCAGTACAATGCTTTGTCTAGTTGATTTTTCTGATAGGTCGCAAACCCAAACTAATTCATCTGATTTTTTCAGGAATATGCTGCCATAACCTTTTGAATTATTGCTAATCGTTACAATTCCTGCTTGCGGTATTTCAACTGTAGTGGTATGGCTTTGCGCAATATTAACATCTTTAATATTGGTTCTTGGAAGGGTTAAAACTTCTAGGTCATACTTACCGATCAAGTAGCGTTGAATGTGATCAAAATCTTGAATGATCATGATTTCTTGTTCTCCTGCTTTTCTCACAATGGCTTTCAAATCTTCGTATTCATTGTAGCCATTCATTTTCAGTTCGAGGTCTCCACGTGGTGCGTCTAAAGCAATGATGTTATGCTTACCTGCAGTAAGTGTAATGTTCTTTTTTTCTACAGGGGGAACAGTGTGAACTACTAGGTCATAGGATCCTAATGGATCAATTGGGATGGTATCAGGGTTTCCGCGACTATTAATGGTGTGGATAAAGTTGTAGCGGGCTTGTTTAGAAAAAGCATCATAAAAGGTCATGGCTACGTTAGTCTCATTTGGTCGGCCAAGTTCATCGAGTAAGTTGACTTGAGCGGTAGTGTTGTTAAGGGCTTGCGAGATTACAATGTCAAGTACATTTTTAAAACTTACTTCGTCTTTTGCATCGTAGAAGTTACCTATGCACTTAAAAGCGTCCATAATATCAGGTTCAAGCCCTAAGCCAATCACAAAAGGCTTAAGTATAACCCCTTTTTTCTGCAAGGCAAGTGATACGGCACAAGGATCACCATCACATTCCTCAATGCCGTCGGTAATTAAAATGATCACATTTCGGCAATTGGTGCAAGAAGGAAAGTCTTTTGCCGCCTGTTCAAGTGAGTAGGCGATCAGGGTGGTGCCTTTTGGACGAATGCTTCGCAGTTTGCTTTTGATTTTTGCATGATTGCCTTTCGCAAAAGGAACCTCAAGCTTGGTGTCTTTGCAGTTCCTGCCGTCAGAGCTTACACTGTTTTGATGTCCGTATGCTCTTAAGGCTAATTCTACTTCATCAACGTTTTCTAAGCTATCAACCAAGTTACGAAGTAGACGAGTGGCTACTTGCATCTTTTGCCCGTTTTCCCAGCGGGCATACATGCTTTGTGAACCATCAAGTACAAAGAGTATTCGGGTTTTTTGGGGTTCGTTTTGTGCCTCGGTAGTAGATAGAAGACCAAAAAGGCAAAAGAAGAGTATGCTAATGGATAACCTCATAAATCATTTTGTTTGGTAAGGATATTTGAATTCCAAATACCATACCTAAAAATCGCCAAGGGTTTCTTCAAGCTGCGCCAATGCAGCTTCTTTTTGCTCATCATTGGGTGGAATGCCATGCCATTTGTGGCTTCCCATCATAAAATCAACTCCTTGGCCCATTTCGGTTTTCATTAAGATTACCACAGGTCTGCCATGTCCCGTTCTATCCTTAGCAGTTCTAAGTCCATCTAAAACATCGGCCATTTTGTTGCCGTCCATTTCTAGCACTTCCCAGCCAAAAGCCTCAAATTTTGCTCTCAGATTACCTAGGGAAAGAATATCTTCTACATCTCCATCGATCTGTCGATTGTTCCAATCAATTGTAGCAATTAAATTATCTACTTTTTGGTGAGCAGCAAATAGAGCAGCTTCCCAAATTTGTCCTTCTTGCAATTCACCATCGCCGTGCAGACTATAAACCAAATTCGAATCTTGATTCAATTTTTTAGTAAGAGCAGCACCACAGGCAACTGATAGGCCCTGACCCAATGATCCACTAGCAACCCTAACGCCTGGCAAACCTTCATGGGTAGTAGGGTGGCCTTGTAACCTAGAATCAATTTTCCTGAAAGTGCTCATTTCTTCTAAAGGGAAATAGCCACTTCTTGCCAAAACACTGTACCAAACGGGCGAAATGTGTCCGTTAGACAAAAAGAAAAGGTCTTTTTCTTCTCCATCCATTTCAAAATTTTGAGGATTGTGCTTTAAGATCTCAAAATAGAGCGCAGTAAAATAGTCAGCACAGCCCAATGAGCCACCGGGATGACCTGATTGGACGGCATGGACCATTCTAACAATATCTCTTCTGACTTGAGAGGCAATTTTTTCTAATTCTTGATGGTTAGGCATGTTGATGTGTTGATGTAAGAATCAAAAGTAAATCAAATAAAGCAGTGAGAAAGAAAGATGTTGAAAAGTATTGTAGGCTGTGGAAATTTTAATTTTTTCACTACGTAGAATAGAGCTTCTAAACTGCCTGCAAAGTGCTACCTTTACCACCCAAAAAAATAGCTATGGCCTTAAAATGTGGAATTGTAGGATTGCCGAATGTTGGTAAATCAACCTTGTTTAATTGCTTATCTAATGCAAAGGCACAATCGGCCAACTTTCCCTTTTGCACCATAGAACCAAATGTTGGGGTAATTACCGTACCAGATGAACGCTTAAATAAACTAGCCGATTTGGTGGAGCCTGAGAATGTGCAGCCCACCACCATAGATATTGTAGACATCGCTGGTTTGGTAAAGGGAGCTAGCAAAGGAGAGGGTCTAGGTAATAAGTTCTTGGGTAACATACGTGAAACTGATGCCATCATCCACGTATTGCGGTGCTTTGATGATGGTAATGTGGTGCATGTGGATGGTTCAGTAAATCCGGTGAGAGATAAAGAAACCATTGATTACGAGCTTATTCTAAAAGACCTAGAGGCAGTTGAAAAAAAGATGGAGAAAGTTAAGCGGGCTGCCAAAACAGGAGATAAAGCTGCTAAAAAAAGTTTTGAAGCCTTAGAAAAGTACCAAGCTCATTTTGAAGATGGTAAGCCTGCTAGAACGGCTCCTGTAAATGAAGACGAAGCAGAGGAGGTCGATGATCTCTTTTTGCTAACCAATAAGCCTGTTTTATACCTCTGTAATGTGGATGAGTCGGCTATTGCAAGTGGAAATGAGCATGTTGAAGCGGTAAAAAAAGCTGTTGCAGATGAAAATGCTCAAGTCTTAATGGTAGCCGCAGGCCTAGAAGCCGATATTGCTGAATTAGAGGATGCTGAAGAACGTCAACTCTTTTTGGAAGATGCGGGTCTGAAGGAGCCGGGAGTAAACAAACTAATCCGCGCAGCTTACGAGCTATTGAACCTTCAAACTTATTTTACGGCAGGTAAGAAAGAAGTCCGCGCATGGACTATTACCAAAGGCATGAAAGCGCCACAAGCAGCCGGGGTAATTCACACCGATTTTGAAAAAGGCTTCATTAAAGCTGAGGTTATCAAATATGAAGATTACCTTGAATATGGCTCAGAACAAGCAGTAAAAGAAGCAGGTAAAATGAGCATGGAAGGAAAAGAGTACGTGGTGCAGGACGGCGATGTAATGCTTTTTAAGTTTAACGTTTAGCGTTAAAAGGGAATTCAGAGGGCCACGTAAACTCTGTAATAATTACCTAGCTCGCTTACTTTATTGAGCTTCCCTTTTATGACCATTTTCTCTAAACGCTCCTTTTCAATTCCACCATCTACCGGGGCATGCCAGTTGTCCCAAATGATCAAGTCTCCTTTTTGGATCAACTCCCAATTGTTCCTATGTAATTGCAGGTAATCGTTAGGGTTGAATGGATCAATGCCATACCTTAGTGAGAGGTAAGGATCGGCGTAAACAAGACGTTTACCTGCCGGGACAATTTCATAATTGCTCAAGGCTAGTTGCTTCTCTGTTAAACTTAAATCGCTTTTAAAATCAGTAGCAGCAGGATTGGAGGTAAAAGGGAAAACTAGAATATAGCCCAATAAAGCGAATTGCAAAACCTTACGAATGTTATGGTTGAGAAGTTGAAAAATGTTCTCAAAACCCCATAAGGTCAAAATAGCCATCAGTGGAGTGAGGGCAGCAAAAACCCGTTTTAAACCCATGGAATTAAAGATTCCCAAACTCCAAAAAAGGCTGTGGGCAAGAAAGAAGGCCAAAAAGCAAGCCGGAATAAAAAGCTTGTTTGGAAGAGGAAATCCTTTTTTTAGAGATTTATAACTAAAGCCAACAAAGCCGAGCCAAAACAAAATCATCAAGGGAATCCCCATCACATAAGTCATTTTATCAAAAAAGTGGAACCAATCACCTGACCCATATGGGCTTCCGATATTAGCATAAGGAATGCGGTTGAAAACCCAAAAAAAGTCTTTGAAATAAAATGCACCGATTAAAGCAAATAGAAGATGACCCGCTAAAAGGTAGGGGAGGCTTTTCCACTTGGCATGTAAACTTTGAAAAAGGCCAAAAGCTAAGATGATGATCAAGCCTTCCGAGCGAATGAAAGGAGTAAAAGAGATCAAGACAAGAGCAATGCTTACCTTCCCTTTCAAGAGCAGCCAAATGGCCGTGATTAAGAAGCTAGCAAAAAGCGGCTCTGTTAAACCAGTATAAGTAGTGCTTAAGGTTAGGGGGAACAATAAATAGAAGAAGCCCGCTAAGGCGGGAAATTTGAAGTTGAGATGACGACAGATCTTGAAAATGAGTACCAAATTGATGCCCACGCAGAGGGCATTAAAAATTTTGATCCCAACAAATCCCCATTGCGCAAAAGGAGAGGCTAAAAGGGTGAAAATTGGTTTACCCCAATGATCGAGAAACAATTCAGGGTACTGGGGCGCATATTTGGCAATCAAAAAATGGGTAATGCTGTCAGCTTCTGTTCCAACTCCTTTAAATTTAATTATCAACACAATAGAGCCAATAATATAGAGGAGAAGTAGAAGCGGTAAAGACTGCCTGAGAATATAGTTTTGTACCCCTTTCATTGAACTGACTAAAGTAACACTTGTTGCTCAATCTCCTCTTAACTGCAGGCAGGCAGTAATGTTAAAAGTCTTGTTGATAAATCCTTTACGAATACATTTAAGCGATTTGCTTTTATAAATACTTTAGAGCTTTCAATCTACTTTATGGCAGAAGAGGTTCAATATACCGAAGACAATATCCGATCGCTTGATTGGAAAGAACACATCCGCATGCGTCCCGGCATGTATATTGGTAAGCTAGGCGATGGCTCTGCTTATGATGACGGAATTTACGTTTTGTTGAAGGAGGTTTTAGATAACTCCATTGATGAGTTTGTAATGGGCAACGGTAGAACCATAGAAGTCACCATCAAAGACAAAACCGTTAAAGTTCGCGACTACGGTCGTGGAGTGCCTCTGGGAAAGGTAGTTGATGTGGTTTCTAAGATCAATACCGGAGGAAAATATGACTCCAAAGCCTTTAAGAAATCTGTAGGATTAAATGGGGTTGGTACCAAAGCAGTGAACGCTCTATCTTCTATGTTCCGTATTGAATCCTCGAGAGACGAAAAGTGGAAAGCAGCTGAATTTTCAAGAGGAGAATTAACTGAAGATACCGACATTGAGGAAAGCAGCAGACGAAAAGGCACGAAAGTGGTCTTCATGCCCGATGAAGATATTTTTCACAACTACCAATACCGCACCCAGCATGTTGAGCGGATGTTGTGGAATTATGTCTACTTAAATCGAGGACTTACCATTATTTTCAATGGTGAAAAATACCATTCTGAAAGAGGTTTATATGATCTGTTAGAAAAGAACATGTCTGACGAGCCGCTTTATCCCATCATCCACTTAGAAGATGAAGACATTGAAGTGGCTATCACGCACACTAACTCCTACGGGGAAGAATACTATTCGTTCGTAAACGGACAGCATACCACTCAAGGTGGAACGCATCAAGGCGCTTTTCGGGAAGCTTTGGTAAAAACCATTCGCGATCATTTTCAAAAGGATTATGATGCGAGAGACGTTCGTTCTTCGGTAGTGGCTGCCATTGCCGTAAAGGTGATGGAACCAGTTTTTGAATCGCAAACTAAAACCAAGCTTGGCTCTAATGATGTAGGTCCTGATGGACCTTCTATGCGTGCCTTTGTAAACGATTTCTTAAAAAAGCACTTAGATAACTTTTTGCATAAGAATCCCGAGGTGGCTGAAGCGCTGCAGAAAAAGATCATGCAATCGGAGCGCGAGCGCAAGGATTTGGCCGGCATAAAAAAACTAGCTCGAAAAAGAGCCAAGGAAGTAAGCTTGCACAACAAAAAGTTGAGAGATTGTCGAATACACTTCAACAACGATAAAAAAGAGAGAAACGAAGAAACGACCTTGTTTATCACCGAAGGAGATTCAGCTTCTGGTTCAATCACCAAAGTACGTGATGTAAATACCCAAGCGGTATTTAGTTTAAAGGGAAAGCCTTTGAACTCTTATGGCTTGACCAAGAAAATCGTTTACGAGAACGAAGAATTTAATCTTTTACAAGCTGCCTTGAATATTGAGGATGGTTTGGACGATCTGCGTTATAATAATGTGGTGTTGGCCACGGATGCCGATGTCGATGGCATGCACATTCGTCTGTTGCTGATCACCTTCTTCTTACAGTTTTTTCCCGATTTGGTGAAGAATGGGCATTTATATGTGTTGGCTACTCCGCTTTTTAGAGTAAGAGACAAAAAGCAAACTTTTTACTGCTACAGCGAAGAAGAGCGCAAAGATGCCTTAAAGCAATTAAAAGGCAAACCTGAGATTACACGATTTAAAGGTTTGGGTGAAATATCACCCGATGAGTTCAAGAACTTTATTGGAGAAGATATTCGCTTGGAACCGGTGGTGATCGGAAAAGAGCAATCGGTTAATGATCTATTGAAATTTTACATGGGTAAAAATACCCCCGACCGACAAGAGTTTATTATTGAGAATTTGAAAGTTGAACAAGACCTAATAGAAGACGCTGAAGTCGCCTAAATAATATGGCAGAGGAAGATAAAAACGAAAACGAAGAGCAAGAAGAGCCGATTGATGAGGTAGAAGATTCAGAGGGGCTGGAGAATGTGATTCAGGTCTCGGGCATGTACAATGAATGGTTCTTGGATTATGCCTCTTATGTAATTCTGGAGCGGGCTGTGCCTCATGTCAATGATGGCTTAAAGCCGGTGCAGAGACGAATTCTACATTCCCTCAAAGAACTGGATGATGGCCGCTACCATAAGGTGGCCAATGTGATCGGAAATACCATGAAGTATCATCCTCATGGAGATGCCTCTATTGGAGATGCCATGGTGCAATTGGGACAGAAAGAATTGCTTTTAGATACCCAAGGAAACTGGGGAAATATTTTGACCGGAGACCGAGCCGCAGCTCCTCGTTACATTGAAGTTCGGCTGTCGAAGTTTGCCTTAGACGTAGCTTTTAATAAGAAAACTACCGAATGGGCTGCCTCTTATGATGGCCGAGGACTAGAGCCGGTAACTCTACCCATGAAGTTTCCTTTGCTTTTAGCCCAAGGGGTAGAAGGAATAGCCGTAGGTCTTTCATGTAAAATTTTACCGCACAACTTTAATGAGTTGATTGACGCTTCCATCAAAATATTAAAAGGTAAGAAGACCAACATTTTACCGGATTTCTTAACCGGGGGAATGGCTGATTTCTCGAACTACAACAATGGATTGAGAGGAGGGCGAATTCGGGTAAGGGCCAAGGTTGGTATACAGGATAAAAAGACTTTGGTTATCACTGAGATTCCATTTGGCACCAATACTTCAAGCCTAATCGATTCGATCATTAAAGCCAATGATAAGGGTAAGATCAAGATCAAGAAGGTAGAAGACAATACCGCCGAGAATGTAGAGATCAACATTCATTTACCTTCCAACGTGTCGCCAGATAAAACTATTGATGCGCTCTATGCCTTCACCGATTGTGAAGTCTCGATTTCTCCAAATTCCTGTGTAATTGAGGATGATAAGCCCAAGTTTTTGGACGTGAATGAAATACTTCGAATTTGCACGGAACACACCAAACACTTGCTCAAACGTGAATTGGAAATTCGCAAAGGAGAGTTGGAGGAGCAGTGGCATTTTGCTTCCTTAGAAAAGATTTTTATCGAGAATAAGATCTACCGCGATATTGAGGAACAAGAAACCTTAGAAGGCATTATGAAAGCCGTTCACGATGGTTTAAAGCCTCATGTTAAGAACCTTATCCGTGAAGTGACCGATGATGACGTAAATCGTTTGTTGGAAATTCGGATCAAAAGGATTTCAAAATACGACAGCTTCAAGGCAGATGAGTTGATCAAGCGGATAGAAGATGAAATTGAAGAGATCAAGTACAATCTTGAACACCTCACCGATTTTGCCATTGATTACTTCAAGAATATCAAAGAAAAGCACGGCAAGGGAAGAGAGCGTAGAACTGAGATCAAATCCTTTGAAAACATTGATGCCTCTAAAGTAGCCGTTGCCAATGCCAAGCTTTACGTAAACCGTGCTGAAGGTTTTATCGGTCATGGTTTAAAGAAGTCAGAATCTGAGTTTGTAGCTGATTGTTCTGACATAGACGATATTATTGTATTCCGCGAAGATGGTGTAATGCAAGTCCAAAAGATTCAGCCGAAATCCTTTGTAGGAAAAAACATTATCCATGTTGCAGTTTGGAAGAAAGGTGATAAGCGCACCATCTACAACATGGTCTATCAAGATGGGAAAGCAGGCAGGGCCATGGTAAAGCGTTTTGCAGTGACTTCTATCACCAGAGAAAAGGAATACGACTTAACAGCCGGAAACAAAGGCTCTAAAGTGCTGTATTTTACCGCAAATCCAAATGGTGAAGCTGAGGTGATTCAAGTGCAGCTTCGAGCAAAGGCAAAGCTGAGAAAGCTAAAATTTGACTTTGATTTCGCCGAACAAGCCATTAAGGGTCGAGGGGCTAAAGGAAATATTCTCAGTAAGCACCTTGTAAGTAAGGTGAAATTAAAAGAGGAAGGAAGTTCTACTTTAAGTGCTCGAAAGATTTGGTTTGACGACACTGTTCAGCGTTTAAATACAGAAGGAAGGGGAGAACTGTTAGGCCGCTTCAAAGCGGATGATAAAATTCTAACCATTACCCAATCTGGTCATTATAAATTAACCGGAACCAATGTAAGCACCCACTTTGAAGATGATTTGATCTTGATTGAAAAGTGGATTCCTAAGAAGCCGGTGACTGCCATTTATTACGAAGGAGAAAAAGAAGATTTCTACGTAAAGCGCTTTTTAGTAGAAGATACGGATAAGAAAGTTTCCTTTATTAGCGAGCATGAAGACAGTTACTTAGAGTTAGTTTCGACTGATTTTCATACTGTTATCGACTTAAGTTTTGTGAAACCAAGAGGTAAAGACCCCAAGCCCAATGAAATCTTTGATCTACAAGATTTTATAAGTGTGAAGGGCTTAAAAGCCATTGGGAACAAACTGAGTTACGACAAAGTAAAGGCGATTGATCGCTTAGGTTTGGAGGCAGCAGCTGAAGCCTTAGAAACCACTGTTGAAGAATTACAAAAAGACCCTTTTACAGAAACTGAAGAAAAGGAGAAGCAAGCGGAAAAGTCTGAATCGGAAAATTCTTCAGAGAAAAACGAGGAAGAGGAAGGTGATGAAAAGGAAACGGAAGGTAAAGCCAAAGAAGGAAAGTCTTCTTCAGGTGAAGCACCTCAAATGGACCTCTTTTCTTAGCGATGTCAATTACCCTACTGCTCATCATTTTAACGGCAGCCGTCTCTATTCCGGCTTTTAACAACAAGCAATTGTTTTACAAGCTCGATTTTTCACCCTTTGAGGTGGAAAGCCGTAAAGAGTGGTACCGCTTTTTAAGCCATGCTTTGCTGCATGCAGATTGGATGCATTTAATCTTCAACATGCTCGTTTTGTGGTTTTTTGGCGATCATACCCAAGCTTACTTTGAGGCTTACGCCGGCACTAAGGGTACTTTTTACTTCATTTTACTGTATGTGGGTGGAGTTGCTTTTGCCACCATTCCAAGCTATAAGAAACACAAACACAATCCAAATTATCATTCGGTAGGAGCTTCAGGTGCAGTTTCTGCGGTTTTGCTGTCTTCAGTCATGTTTTCACCAATTAGAGAGCTATGCTTTTATGGTTTACCGTTTTTGTGTTTTCCAGGAATTCTATGGGCTTTATTATACCTTGTTTATTCATATCGAAAAGCAAAGCAAGGAGGAGACTACATTAATCACGATGCACACTTTTGGGGAGCGGTTTATGGCGCACTTTTCACTTTCGTTACTGTGCCGCAGTCTATCCCTTCATTTTTCGAGCAATTATGGGGACTTTTGCCTTTCTAGAAAGGGCATTATGGCTGAAGAGATATACTTTTGGGAGGGTGAATGGCAAGCGAATGAACCTAGACTTGGATTGAATAGAGCATTTCGTTTTGGTGATGGATTATTCGAAACGATTCGAATTACGGAAGGTAAAGCTCCATTATGGACTCAACATTTAGAAAGACTTAAGCAGTCAGCTTTAATACTGAAACTCGACCTTCCAAAGAATTTTACAACCACCCTTAATAACATCCTTTTTGACTTGTTAGAAAAGCCAGCATTTCGATCATCGATCTTTCGCATCTGGATTTTTAGATCTGGCAAAGGAAAGTACACCCCTGAGACCAACTCCGCTAGCTTTGTTTGCAAAGCTGAAACCCTGCCGGCGCAAAAAAATGATAATACTCAGCATGGGTTGATCATAGATTTGTGTGAAACTGTGACACTTACAGCCGATACTCTTTCAAATCTTAAAAGCTTGAATTCATTGATTTACGTAATGGCTGCAATTGAAAAGTCGGAAAAAGGTTTCGATGAGTTGCTTTTGCGCAATCAAAAAGGGGAACTTGTTGAAGGGACTTCTACTAACTTGTTCATCGTGAAAAAGAAAGCCATTTACACGCCACCATTAAGCTCTGGTGCCCTTGATGGAGTAATGCGAAAACAGATTATACAAGTGGCTAAAAGGCTTGGTTTTAGTGTAAGCGAGGAGTCAATTTCTCAAGAAGCATTAGAGTCTGCTGATGAGGTTTTTCTGAGCAATGCAGTATCTGGAATTCAGTGGGTGAAAGCCTTTAGAAAAAGAAGGTATTTACACCAACTTTCCAATGTTTTGAGTTCAAAGCTTTATAGCTCAGCACCAAAAGTATAGTAGTAATAGATCTCATTAAGTCTGTCGTTAGACAACAGACTGCAAATTAGCGTAAAATCTAGCACTTTATACTTTGTATATCTCTAATCACAAAGTAAAACTGCGCTAATGCATATTGTTAAATGTAGTGGATAGTGGAAGTTGAAATGCAAACGCATTCAGTTTTACATGATATTCTAATCTTGCTTAATTCAAAAAGCAATCTAAAAATGAGCGCATAAATTACCTTTATGATGTATGCTCTTAAGTAAATTTTGTTAAAATTTGCTTAAGGTTATTCAAACAACGCTGTTATTCAGTCTAATGAAGAAGATTACACTTTTCTTAGTAGTTATTTCCCTAAGTGTTTATGCTTTGAATGCTCAAATATTGCATGATAACAGTTGTTCTTCAATTAGTACTAGCTTCACTCTGGATTGGGAAGATAATCCTGGCGCAAACCAATTTAACTGGACCCCACAAGGAAATACTTCTTTTACAGCTTCTAATATTCAAGGAACAGGAAACCAAATTGCTTTTGCAGTAACTGGAGCAACAGGAACCTTAACCACAGAAAACTCAATTTCAACCCCTGGTGTAACTAATTCACTTAGTGGTGGTGTAGACGCCCTTCACATATCTTCTAGTGGTTTAAGTGCAAGTCAAGAAATAAGGCTTACCATGACTTTTACACCTGCTTTAGCAGGTGATATTTCTTTTGATTTATATAATTTAATAGAATTGTCAGGAGGTGGAATAGGGGGGCAGCAAATGGAGGTTTTTGGCTTGACTTCAACCGGTTTTGCCATTGTTCCTGAGTTAACAGATAATGGCTCACCCTCTTGGGAATTGGAAGGTCCAGGTGTGATTGATGGAAATGCAACAAGCACTGCGGGCACCAATGATCAAGTCGGAGTTAATTTCAGAAGTATCTCTGATATTTCGACCATCACGGTTATTTTAAGAAGATGCTCTGGTTGTGGAAATGCCACTAATACAGAATTTGCTCTTGGTGATATTGATATTTGCCTAACCCCTGATACTGATCAAGATGGTATACCTGATACCCAAGATCAAGATGATGACAATGATGGAATTTTAGATGTGATTGAAAAATGCCCTACCCAAGACAGATCTCTAGCAGATTGGGATAACTACACATACAATAATGGGGATGCTAGCAATACTTATAATCTTCCTGATGGGACCAATATGACAGTTGCTGTGTCTTCAAATGGTGCATCAATTGTTGCTGGAGAAACAAATTCAGATCTCACAGGAGGACAAGGAGCAGGAACGGTTGGATTATTCTTAAACGGAAACCAAAACCTCCAAGTAAACAGTATTGATGTTACTTTCAGTTTTGATCAAGCCATAGATAGTTTGGAGTATACCATTTTCGATGTAGACCAATTGGGAGGGCAATATGTTGATTCAATAACGGTCATTGGCTATTTTGATGGCTTTGTAGTATTTCCCAATTTAACTTCAAGCGCCAATAACACTGTAACTCAAAACAGAGCCGTAGGGGATGTCAGTACGGCCGACAATCTTGCTACCGCAAATTTAGACGTTGCTTTTACAGAGCCGATCGATAGTATGGTTGTGTACTATGGAAATGGGTCAACGGCACCTGCAGCTCCCGGCAATCAATGGATAACCATATGGGACTTCTCGTACATCGGGGATTGTGGTTCGGTTGATAGTGATGGGGATGGTGTTGCAGATTACCTCGATATTGACGCTGATAATGATGGAATAGTAGATTATATAGAGTGGCAGGCTTCAACAGCAACACCAATTGCTCCTGCAGGGGCTGATGCCGATAGCGATGGTATTGATGACAACTTTGAAGTTGTTTCAGCACCAGTTGATACCGACGGAGATGGTATTCCTGATTTTCAAGATCCTGATGCCGATAACGATGGAGACTTGGATATTTTAGAAGGATGGGATACTAATAATGACGGTGTCGCAGACACCAGTCCTTCAGGAATCGATACAGATGGAGACGGTTTCCCGGATTGGCAAGAAGGTTTTGATGATGACGAGGATGGAGATGCTCAAAATGATCTAGAGGATCGAGCAGATGCTTTTGAAACAGCAGCCGGCAATCCTTTATTTTACATCAACACCGATGATGCCGATAATGACGGATTACCGGATTGGTTAGAAGATGATGATGCAGACAATGTTCCGAACTTCTTGGATCCGGATAATGCCTTCTATCAAGATACCGATGGTGACGGAACAGTTGATCTTTATGATACGGACAATAGCGGTACAGTGGCAAGCACTCCTGATACCGATGGAGATGGAGAATACGACTTTAGAGACACAGACAATCAAACATCTTTACCGGTTGAGTTAATTGGCTTTACCGCACTTGCAGAAGGTGATCGCAGTAAATTGATTTGGGCTACCGAATCTGAATTGAATAACGATTATTTCTTAATTGAGCGGGCAGGAGAGGATGGTGATTTTAAAGTGATTGCTCAAGTAGATGGGGCAGGCAACAGTAATAGAAGATTAGACTATTTCACCTATGATGAGAATCCATTAGAAGGCAATAACTATTACCGCTTAAAGCAAGTTGATTTTAATGGGGAGTATAGTTACTCTCAGATTGAGGTTCTTCAGTACAAGTCCGAAATGATGGACGCTAGCCTGTATCCTAACCCGACCAATGGAGAACAATTGTTTTTAACTATAACAGAGCCAAAAGCAGGTAAGTATACTTTAAGAGTATTAAGTTCTGAAGGTAAAGTAATGCTAGTAAGAGAACTAAGCCTTGAGGCAGAAACTTTATACTTTGAGCTTGAGTTGCTCAACAGATTGAAGTTAAGCTCTGGAACTTATTTTGTAGTGATTCAATCAGTCGAAAGGTTAAAGACTTTGCCCTTTATTGTTAGGTAGAACAAACTTAAACTGAATAAACAACAAGCCACCGAGGAATCGGTGGCTTGCTTTGTTATGCGCTTTTTTTGAGCAAAAGCAAATGATTACAACAGTTAGCTAGTCGATCAATTAATTCAAATTAGGATTTTCAGGATAATTAACCATCATTGCGATTTCTTTTTCAGCTTTCGCCATTACCTGTTTCCACAAATCCTCTGAATCATTACTGAGAATTAACGAAGGGTCGCTATCTTGAACAAACCATGAATTTGTTTTGAGTTCATTTTTTAATTGTCCAAAGTCCCAACCTGAGTAGCCAAGAAAAAATTTGATCTCGTTTTTTTGAATGAGTTCTTGTTCAATTAATCCCTTGAGCATATCAAAATTTCCACTCCAATAGATGTCTCCGCTTACTTGAATTGCTTCTGGGATCAAATCACCTTTGGAGTGAAGAAAAAATAAATTTTGCGGTTGTACAGGACCTCCTAGGTAGACAGGAAAGTCAAGCTCAGGAAAATCTTCAATTAATTCAGATAACTTTATATCAAGCGCTTGGTTTAAAATAAAACCTACCGATCCTTCTTTATTATGTTCCGTTAGCAACACAACAGATCGTTTAAAGTAAGGGTCTTCCATAAAGGGCTCTGAAACCAAAAATCTGCCTTTTGCTGCCTCTATTTTATTTAATTCTGAAATTTTTCTTTTAAAAGGGTTGTAATCCATAGTTGTTACGGCTTTAAATTCTGCCTTAAAGCGTTTTGTGATCTTATAATTTTATTCAACTTTACGGTTAAATTACCAATAGCAAACAAAACATCGATAGTTAACTCTTGTTTAGCAACAAATAGACCGTTATGAGTGATATTAGGAAAAAGGTCAAATCTTTAAGAAGGGATTTTGAACTCGACAGTTTAAGCAAATCTGATGTGACTGAAGAACCGTTAGACCTTTTGCATCAGTGGCTGGAATTAGCCATTGAAAGTGAATTAAAAGATCCGAATGCCTTTGTTTTATCTACGGTTAAGAATGGGCAGCCTGATAGCCGGGTAGTACTGTTAAGAGATGCGCATGAAGAGGGTTTACAGTTTTTTACCAATTATTCAAGCAAGAAAGGCGAAGACCTTGTAAGAAATAATCGCGTTAGCCTAAATTTCTTTTGGGCAGAACTAGATCGTCAAATCAGAATTCATGGTAAAGTAGATCAGCTTTCTGCTGAACAGTCCGACGAATACTTTCACTCCCGACCTCGATCAAGCCAAATTGGAGCATGGGCAAGCAATCAAAGCCATGAACTTAAAAGCCGAAAATTATTAGAAACTAGAATCAAGGAGCTTGAAGAGCGTTTCGAAGATCAAGAGGTTCCTCGACCTGAGTTTTGGGGCGGTTACTTGATTAAACCTTCTTATTATGAATTTTGGCAGGGTAGATCGAGTAGATTACACGATCGAATTATCTACGAACAAGATGGAGCAAATTGGAAGATAAAAAGGTTGTTTCCTTAATTGATCGTTACCTAGAAAGGCATGCTTTTAGCAATCAACTGATAGATGAAAAGCCGTCGTCCAAGCTAGGTCAAATTGTAATCATTCCGGCATTTGAAGAAGATTCTCTTATTGCTACCCTAGAAAGTCTATACGCTTGCGAAAAACCAAAATGTGCGCTTGAAGTTATCGTTGTATTCAACGCTTCAGAGCATAGTGAAACAAGCTCTATTACTATTAATCAAAAGGCTCGGCTTGAGTTAGAAAAATGGTACAGCTCACTTTCGCAAGCTTGGTTCAAAATCCATACAATTGAGCAGAATAACCTTCCAGCAAAACATGCAGGAGTTGGCCTTGCCCGAAAAATAGGCATGGATGAAGCTGTGAGGCGTTTTCTGCAGTTAGGGCGAGATGGTTTGCTAATTTGCTTTGATGCAGATAGTCGGTGTCATCAAAATTACCTCACGGCCATTGAACAGCATTTTGAAATACAGGTTAACACACCTGCATGCTCCATTTATTTCGAACACCCAACGGCAGGGAAAGATTTTGATTCTGAAGTTTATGAGGGCATTGTAGCTTATGAGTTGCACTTGAGGTATTATAAACAAGCACTTGCTTTCGTACAATTACCCTATGCTTTCCATACGGTAGGCTCATCTATGGCCGTGAAAACTTCGGCCTATTGCAAACAAGGGGGAATGAACAAGCGAAAAGCAGGAGAGGATTTTTACTTTCTTCAGAAATTCATCAAATCAGGAAATTTCACTGAGTTGAACTCAAGCACGGTCATTCCTTCTCCTAGACCATCACATCGAGTGCCTTTTGGCACCGGTCGATCCATTGCTGAGATGCAGCAGAATAAAAGGCAACTAGACGAAAGCTATGCGTGGGAGAATGTACTTTTACTAAAAGAGGTTTTGCAAGATGTCGGAAAGTGGTACACTGGCCAATTTCAAGCACATCCATTATTTGAAGAATTTTATGGACGAGAAAAATGGCTTAGCTCAATTGAGCAAATTCGTGCCAATTCAACTTCACTTGAAAGTTTTAGGAAACGCTTTTTCAATTGGTTTGATGCTTTTCAATGCTTAAAGTTCATGCATTTTTTAAGAGATACCAATGCCACTCAGAAGCCTTTAATTGAGGAAGTTCCTAAACTATTAAGAGCTAATGGTTTGATGATTAAAGAAAAGCATGAAAGCCTCTATTCGCTCCTCATGCGACTTCGAGAAATTGACCAAAAAGGCTTGATCTAGTTTTGGTTGAGTAATCGCAAATTTTCCAAGTAGCGGTAATTCTCTTGACTACTCACAAAATGGCCTGCTTCTATTAACTGGAATACCTCGTCTTCGCGGTTTTTAATGTATGGTCTTACCTCTTTAAAACACTTAAACCCCGACCAGAAGTTTTGTTCCACTAGACTAAGCGATTGAATTTGAGTAAAATCGAATTGCAGCTGCTGCGGAGCTTTAATGCCGATAGCTGTTATATCCTCTTCTAGGCATTCAAAAGCAATTAATTGGTCGCTACTGCGGTACTCTAAATACTTTACTGATTGCATTACTTTTTCAAAGGTCTCATCGCTATAGCGGCTTAGCATATTTAAGGCTTGCTCAGAGTGCTGATCTTGTAATACTTTCCAGTCATAACCACTAAAGCCTTCAGCATATAGAAAATCTGAAAAGTCTTCATTCATGACCGTTAGTTCTTGGTAGGTTAAGTAGCGATATTTCATGATGCTAAGTAAAATCCCTTACAAGATAAAAACAATCTTCAATTTCCCAAAATGCTTAAAGACTTGGTTCAAAGTGCTCGATTTTTTCTTTGATCTCTTCAGGAATGCTAATGGTCTGTTGCTTTTGTACATCAAAAGTCACCAAGGTTTGCAAGGCTTTGGCTGCTACTTTTTCTTTCCCATCGTGAATGGAGCAAACCAAGCATTCAAAGGTGAAACTCTTATTGCCCATTTTATTAACTCGAGTATAGATCTTTACCGCATCACCAAATAAAATTGGCTGTAAATAATCGATCTCAATTCTTGCTACAAGCACGTTGAGCTGCTTAATGTCTCTAAACAAACCGAGTACATCTTGAGAGTAAGCTATCCTTGCTTCTTCTAAAAAGTTAAGGTAACGGGCGTTGTTTACGTGGTGAAGTGCATCTAAGTCCATAAACCTAACTTTCAGATCAAGTTGATGGCGAAATTTATTGAGTTCATTTTCCATAGGGCGTAAGGGATATTAGTTTTTTAAAATGTAGTCGGTAAAAATGATCAAGTTCATTTAATTGCTCTAATGGTAAAGCTACGGCAATTTTTAAGAATGCTGCGCTGCTATATTGCTCCATTTTTTCTCTAGAAAAAGGTTCATAGTTATTCGATTCCAAGTCGTGTTCCCACTCATTTCCATGCCATGAAACTTTATACTCTATATCCTTCGAATATAGATCCAGCAGGGGTAAATGGTCTAATGAACTTTCTAGGTGTTTTCCTTTAAGATGAAGTGTCATGGTGCAGCTTTTTCCCCACCATACAAGGGTTCTTATGGCTAAAATGTGCTCTTGTCCAAAAAGCCTTGGAAAGTCGAGCACCCTAAAAGGAAATCCTTTTAAGTTTTCCCCTTTGCTTACCTTACAGTTTGGACTTACCTTTCTTAATTGAGGGTAGTCCTTCAGGCATGCTTTACCCAACTCATCAAGCTTTGCTTGTACCTTATCGAGTAGGGTATTTTTTTGGAGTATGACTTCTTGATTATTCAGCAGCTTGATTTCTGCAGGCAGAAAATCTATTTTGTTTTGCATCCCTTAAAAGTACTTGCAAAAGTTTAAAATAATATTTATCATTGTGATATCAAATCAATATCATATTAAAATGAGCATTAGTCACGAAAAAGAAATTAAGCCAACTTCTGGTTACACGATGTTGGCGACCAACTTAGGTCTTGTTGTTATTGGGGTACTTGGAATTGTCTTCCTTAAAAACCCCTTATCCATTATCCTTATTCTTCTAGGTTTAATATTATGCATCGGCTTTTTCTTTGTTTACCCCAATGGTTCTAGGGTTTTGACCTTATTTGGAGAATACAAGGGAACGGTTAAAGAACATGGTTTCTTTTGGGTCAACCCCTTTTACGTAAGGAAAGGGATTTCACTTAGGGCAAGGAACTTTGATAGTGAACGCTTAAAGGTGAACGATAAATTGGGTAATCCGATCAACATTAGTGTGATTCTAGTTTGGCGGGTAAAAGACACTTACAAGGCAGCCTTTGAGGTGGATATTTATGAGAATTTTGTGCGCGTTCAAACCGATGCTGCAGTAAGGAAGTTAGCCAATTTGTACGCCTACGACAATTTTGATGATGATGAATCTGAAGTCACTTTGCGCAGTGGAATGGGAGAGGTTAATGATAATTTGGAAAGAGAAGTTTCAGAACGTCTAGCCATTGCAGGAATAGAAGTCTTAGAAGCTAGAATTGGTTACTTGGCTTACGCTTCAGAAATTGCTTCAGCCATGCTTCGTCGCCAACAAGCAACAGCCATTGTAGCAGCTAGAATGAAAATAGTTGAAGGGGCTGTTTGGATGGTTGAAGAGGCTATCAAGCAACTGAAGAAAAGAGAGGTAATTGAATTAGATGATGATAAGAAGGCCGCTATGGTAAGCAATCTAATGACGGTTCTTTGTGCTGATAAAGACGCTTCTCCCGTAATCAATACTGGAACTTTAAATCAATAAGAAATGGAACGCTATCGACTTATATCAAAAGGTGTTTTTGAAAGTACTGGAAAATTCGAAAAACGACTAAATAGCTTGTCACTTGAAGGGTGGAAGGCGATTTCCATCAGTCATAATGGAGGGCATATGGTGGTTTTGATGGAAAAGCCCAAATAATTTATGGCTAAAAAGAAAGCATTTGCATTACGTCTAGATCCAGAGCTTTTAAAAGCCGTTGAGAAATGGGCTGCAGATGAGTTTCGCAGTACTAATGGTCAGCTTGAATGGATTATTACCCAAGCTCTGAAAAAGGAGGGAAGGCATAAAAAGAGGAAACCAAAAGAAGACTAGTTTTTGGCTACCGCTTTTCACTCTTACTTTTTAGAAAAAGACTCACTATTGCTGAAGTTACCACTCCCATTACAAATGCCCCGATTGCCGATTGAAAGATGTAGCTTTTTAAGTTAAAATACTCATCTGCCTCGCTTTGTGTGCTTTGGCCAGACTCTACTGAGTAATGTATGGCATTTTCAAAATAATCTGGAGTGATGAAGGTGTGTGTGATGTATTGTGATAGCGGACTGATCAAGGCCACAAATGCTGAAATGATCAATCCACAGATCATGCCTTGTCCCCAACTCATTTTGCCTTGATAGTAGTTGATCTTTTTATCACGCAAGGCTAGCACGTAGAGCACAACTGCTGGCAATGAAAATAATAAAGTATAAGTAGCGTGGTCGGCTATAAATTCATCGTGCCAGCCCATGGCCTTTTCAAATACCATCCATAAAAGGGTAAAAAGCACGAAAATAACTGCCCACTTGAGCTCAATTTTAATTTTATTCATCTTTTTGGTTTTGGTTGATTGAAATATAATAAAAATTGAGCTTTTCCCAAACAATATGGGCTTAGCGATGCGTTTCCAAGCATCTTTTCGCTTGTGCTACATGTCTTTCATTGTGGTAAATATCAAACCGCATACTGCTGCCTAAATTCATGCTTAGCAAGGGTAAGGTAATATTGCAGCGGTTTTTATTTAAATCTACTTGCTTTGCTTCTTCCAATACACTTAACCATTCTTTTTGCTGCTTGATGAAAATTTGAAGTACACGTTCATCTACCTCTCCCGCTTTGGGATTCTTGTCAGGGAAGGTCTTCATTTTGAGCATATTTTTCTTTGGCAACATCATCTTTGTAAAAAGTTTGCCTAACCAACCGGGTTTGAACACTTTGTCAGCTGAAACATTCTTAGCCTGAGTTGCCTTTTGGCCACATTCATCAATGTAAAAGCGGTCATAGCGGTTCATATGTTCTAAGCACTGCAGCACATTCCATCCTCCTGAAGGTGGTGGTTTTTTTAATAGATCCTGCTTTTCGGCAGTAAGTGATCGAGCAAAGGCTAAGTGAGCCTCTGTTTTAGTAATGAGTTCTTCGATTAAGGCTGATTGTTTCATCTTGCTTGTTTTAGACAAAGTTGCAGCAAAGCCAGAAGAAATTTCTTGATTGAAATCAAGAATTTAAGAGCCGGCTTAAGGTTTCCGGACTCATCCGCAGATAAGAGGCGATGTATTTATGAGGAACTTCCTGAAATACTTGAGGAGAGCGATTTCGAATTCTTTTCAAACGGTCAGCAGGGGATTGGGTAAGGAGATCGATCTCCCTTTCATAAAAAGAGGTAACGAGGCCCTCTAGCACCTTTTGGTACTTAATACTAAGGCTCAAATCACTTTGAAAGAAGCTGTCAAGCTCAGCTTTGCTAAAAACAATGACCTTACTTTTCCTGATCGCTTGAATGTTTAAGTCAGCAGTTTTATTATGGAAGTAGGCGGGTAGAGCCGCAACGATAGAGTTTTTGTAGGCCAAACGAATGGTAAACTCTTCTTCCTCAATCCACTTAAAAGCCCGTAATGCTCCTGATCTAACCCAATAAAAGTGCTTGGCTTTTTCATTCTCATGAACTAAAAAATCACCTCTATTAAGCTCAAGCTCTTTGCCTTTTAAGCCCGGCTGTTCCAATATTTCATAAAGCGCTTCCATTTATGCTTTGATGCTTCCCATCTTGCGTTTTTTATTTTTCTCAAGGTACTTTCTTAATACTCCACCTTTAATATCATTCACATCATATTCCACTACAAAAGCTTTATGGTCAACTTCATCAATAATGTTGTGAATTTTTCTAATATCCATTCGGTTAATAATGGTATCAATAATCTCCATTTCTTTTTGCTCACCTTCTTTGCCATAGCCACCGGCACCTTTGTAGAGTGTTACGCCAACGCCCATTTCATTCACGAGCTTTTCCTTGATGGCCTCTGTTTTGCCTGAAATAACCCGAAGTCCAATAAAGTCTTCAAAGCCTTTGATCATGGAATCAATCACTTTTGCCGTAACCAAATAGGTCAGGGTAGAGTACAAGGCGGTTTCCACCGAAAGGGTTAAGGCGGTTAGTGCAAACAGAACCACATTGAAGATCAAAATTATTCTGCCAATGCTGATGCCGAATCGGTCGTTGAGAAAGACGCCTAAAATTTCAGAACCATCTAATACTGCTCCATTGCGAATGCTCAAGCCAATTCCCATGCCCAAGAATAAGCCACCGAAGATCGAGATCAAGAGTTTATCATCGGTAATGATGCTAAAGTTCTCAAAGTGAATCATAATGGAAAGGGCCAAAATGCTAAAGGTTGATTTGATCAAAATGCGTTTGGAAACGGTGTAGTAGGCTAGGGCTAAAAAAGGTAAGCTTAAAACAAAAAGCAAAACAGAAATATTTACAGGAAGCAGCCGGCTGATCAGAATGGCAATACCGGTAACACCCCCATCTAAAAAGCCATTGGGTAATAAAAAGGCTTTTAAGCCGATGCTAGCAAGAATTACCCCAACTGCAATTTGGAATAGCTCTCCTAGTACTTCTCTCTGTAATTTCATAGATGAATGCTTTTTTTAACTGAAAGCCTTACTTTTGTCGCTGTTAAAAATATGGATTAAACCTCCATTGAATAAACCTAAGTAACATAAATTCTAACAGCTAAACATAGCCCTAAGCCATGACAAAAATAACCATTGCAAAAGGAGACGGAATCGGACCAGAAATCATGGATGCGACTTTAAGCATCTTGAAGGCAGCCAACGTACCACTCGAATATGACGAANTAGAAATTGGTGAAAAATCATATCTAAAAGGAAACACTTCTGGAGTTGATGAAGCAGCCTGGAGCAGCATTAGAACCAACAAAGTATTCTTAAAGGCACCGATTACAACCCCTCAAGGTGGAGGTTATAAAAGCTTAAACGTTACCATGCGTAAGACATTAGGTTTGTATGCAAACGTTCGTCCTTGTAGAGTTTATCCTCCTTACGTTACCACTAAGCATCCTGAAATGGACATGGTGATCGTACGTGAGAATGAAGAAGATCTTTACGGCGGAATTGAGCACCAGCAAACTGATGAAGTAGTGCAGTGCTTGAAACTGATCTCTCGTCCAGGTTGTGAAAAAATTATTCGTTACGCTTTTGAATATGCTAAAAGCTATAACCGTAAGAAAGTAACCTGCTTTACGAAAGACAACATCATGAAGCAAACCGATGGTTTGTTCCATAAAGTGTTTGATGAAATTGCACAAGAGTACCCTGAAATCGAGAATGAGCATTGGATCATCGACATTGGGTCAGCTAAAGTGGCTGATAGCCCAGAAGTATTTGATGTGGTAGTTATGCCAAACCTTTACGGTGATGTAGTATCTGATATTGCAGCTCAAATTGCAGGTTCTGTAGGATTAGCAGGTTCTTCTAACATCGGCCAAGAATGTGCTATGTTCGAAGCTATCCACGGTTCTGCTCCTGACATTGGCGGACAAAACAAAGCAAACCCATCGGGCTTGATCAACGCTTCAGTCATGATGTTGTCTCATCTAGGGGAATTTGAAAGTGCTGAAAAAATCCAAAATGCATGGTTAAAAACCATTGAAGAAGGCACGCATACTTTTGACATTTACAAAGAAGGAATCAGTAAAAAGCTAGTTGGCACCAAAGAGTTTGCTGAAGCTGTAGTAGCGAATCTTGGTCAAAAACCTCAAGAATTAGCTCCTGTATCGCTTAAAGATGCTAAGCCGGTTAAGATCAAAGACTATCAAAAAGCAGCGAAAAAGGATAAAGAATTAGTTGGCGTTGACGTTTTTGTTGACTGGGCCGGTACAAATCCTGATGACTTAGGCGCAATCCTTAAAGAGCTGAATACCGATAAGATCGAATTGATCATGATCACCAACCGTGGTGTGAAAGTTTGGCCTAATGGCTTTGAAGAAACTTTCTGCACGGACCATTGGAGATGTCGCTACAGCACAGCTAATGCTGATGTAGAAATTGCAAAAGAAGAAATCTTGAAAGTACTTCAAAACGCAATTGACAAAGGGGTTGACGTGATTAAAACTGAAAACCTTTACACCTTCGACGGAACGAGAGGTTTCTCTTTGGGTCAAGGGCAATAGTATTGAATTGAGATTATTCTAAATACAAAAGGGCGACCAAGTCGCCCTTTTTTTATGCCCCTTTTTATTTAAGATATTTGAAGCATGAAAGATAAAGTCCTTTCCGTGCTCCATTTTCTAATGGTGGTTTTCTTAATTGCTTGGAACTACCTCACCAATACCGGCAAAGTTCATGAAGCAAGCGTTGGGGAGGTGAGTGCCAAATATTACAACCTCTTTACCCCAGCTTCTTATGCTTTTGCTATTTGGGGACTGATTTTCCTTGGATTATTGATCATGTCCATTTACCTGCTTTACCGGTCTTTTAAAACTGAGTTGATAAAGGAAATTAGCACCGCTATTCCTGCCATCTTACTTGCTTATGTAGGCATTATGGCTTGGTTATGGTTTTGGCTGCAGCAAGAAACCCTGATCTCGGTCGGCATTATGATCCTCATACTAATTAGCATTCTTAGAGCCAGAATGCTGATGGATCAAGGGCTTGAAAAACTAAACAAGCAAGAAGTTTGGCTTTTAGTAAAACCCATTGAATTAACTGCTGCTTGGATTACTGTTGCTTTAGCAGCCAACATTACCGCTCATTTAAAAGCCATAAGTTGGGATGCTTGGCAGTTAAAAGAAGAAAGTTGGGTGATCTTGCTCATAGGCACTTTAATGCTGGTGAATTACTTTGTTTTGAAAAAGAGAAATTATATCCTCTTTCCACTTGTTACGGTTTGGGCCTTAGTAGCCATTTCATACAAGCACTACGGTGAGAATCAAATCCTGTTCTACGTTCCAATTATGGCTAGCATTGGTTTAGTCATCATGCTGATCAGGCAACTTAAAGTTAAGATCAGTTAAGACTTATTCGTTCAACTCTTGCTATTCAATTCGTTTAGGCAGACTTTCTTAATTTAGCGAAGTGGAATTAGTGAAACGTATTTCTGCTTTATGCTTATTGTTCGTGTTTGTTTTAAGCACTTCAGGAGTAAGTGTATACAAACATTACTGCGGCAATCATCTTGCGGCAGTCAGCTTATTTCACGCACACAATCCATGTTTAGATGGAGAAGAGGAAGAGAGCTGTTCAATGGAGCAGGAAATGGATTGCTGCGATGATGAATTCCAATTCTATCAATTAGATGTTGAACTTCAAAAGGTAAATGCGCAAAGCTTGTCTTTGAATGTTGAACTTACCGCTCAAGAAAGCAGCCGCTTACTTCCTTTAGTTGAAGATATTAAATTGGATCAGCAAGCGGCAGAGCCGAAGCCACCTCCCTTGGTCAGGCCGCCAATTTACATCACTTCTCAACAATTAATCTTTTACGGCTGATACTGTTTTAATGCCTCTTAAGGCACCGTATAGTACCTTATTTTTAATCTAAAACAGTATCAAAATGAAATATTTAATCATCACTTTAGGCATGTTCTTAAGCCTAAATGTTCAAGCACAAGAAAGAAAAATTGATAAAAAGAACGTTGAAACAACTCTTGAAGTTAAAGGCGTTTGTAAAATGTGTAAAGACCGTATTGAGAGTGCTGCTCTCCGAACCTCTGGTGTCAAATTAGCAGAGTGGAATAAAGAAACAAAGCAGCTCAAATTGGTCTACAATTCTAAAAAGACTTCTGAGGAAGAAATCCAAAAAGCAGTTGCCATGAAGGGACATGCCTCTGAGGGTATGCCAAAAGACACTGCAGCTTATCAAAAGCTTCCCGATTGTTGTCGCTATGCCGATGGGGCAAAGTGCAATAATTAAAGGCTGAGTCATTATGTTATCATATCGATTCGTATTCCTGCTGTTTCAGCTTGGAACCATCGCTTTATGCGCTCAAAACAGCCTTAAGGGAGTAGTAATCACTGAAAGTGAAAAAGGGAAATTGGAGCCGGTTCCTTTTGCCAATGTGTATTGGATGGACTCCAACTACGGTACTAGTACCGACTCCTCGGGGACCTTTCAGATTGCTATTCCTGATAATGCTACTGTTTTAATTGCAAGTTTTGTTGGTTACCAGTCTGATACCGTTGTAGTAGAAGACTTAAGCCAAACAGTGACCTTACAGCTAAAGTCGAGCATACAGCTAGATGCTGTAGAAGTAGTGTCGCGCAGAAAAAGCACTGAAATGTCATTCATCAATCCCATCAAGATGGAAAACCTTTCAGAGCGTGAGCTTTTTAAAGCCGCTTGTTGTAACCTTTCGGAGAGTTTTGAAACCAATCCATCGGTAGACGTCAATTTTACC